>Ga0255765_1003475_pt1 | contig 16772 bp, 18 predicted proteins | sample 041ome_8_FD_179965 | JGI IMG/M metagenome (GOLD analysis project Ga0255765, IMG submission 179965) | Coastal salt marsh microbial communities from the Groves Creek Marsh, Skidaway Island, Georgia - 041407BS metaG (version 2) | ecosystem: Environmental > Aquatic > Marine > Intertidal zone > Salt...
TACTGTTTGAACAGCTTTACCTAAAAACACACAGTACATATCATCTGATGCAGATGTAGCACTTGTTAAAGTTAAACTTGTACCACTAGCAGTATAAGCTGTAGTAGGTTCTTGCCTTACGAAGTTTATAAAAAGTGCTAATTCATTTTCATTAGTAACTGCGTTATCCAATGTGTATGAAGTAGTTGCACTTGTAGTAAAGTCTTGTTTTGCAAAACTAATAAAACTATTTGCTGGTTCTTTACCAATATAAGCCATCTTACGTTATCTCCATTATAGACAATGTTGCATCAATCTTTGCTGAATCTGAACAGTCAATCTTAACAACATCGGTAGTTTGTAAAACATATTTTCCACCCGATAATAGCTCCAAAGAACTGCCCGCTGGAATGCTCGCATCCTTAACTACTGTTACATTTTCATTTGTTTCTGTATCAGAAGTATTAGATTCAATTTTTACTGAAGCTGTAACTGCACTAGTGTGAACATTGCAAAGTGTTAAACCAATTACAACAGTTGTTGTTGAAGATGGGACTGTATAAACAGTATCAGCAGTACCAGCACTGGCTGGCATAGCCGCATTTGTTTTTACCTTAAATGTATTTGCCATTTATATCTCCCTTTGTGTATTATATTATATCGTTGTTTTTCATATTGTCAATAACTATTTAGCCGAGTGCGATGGCTAAAGCTGTAGGATCATCTGTAGTAAATCCTTGATTAGTCATTAATGTTACTACTCTAGATAATGCAGCTTTTCTATTAGTTCCACCTGCACCATCATCAACTACAATTAAATCTGATGTAGTTAAATCTGCACCAATATCTGTACCACCATCTATTTCTAATGCTGATAAATCTACTTTACCTGCTGTTGAAATAGTATTTAGTTTACTATCTGCTATTGAGCCTGCTAACATAGAGTTTTCTACAGCACTAGCTGCAATAGTTACAGCTCCACTTGATGCAATACTAACATCTCCAGATACTGCTACTTCTTGATAAGATGTACCATCAGCTACTAATATTTTTGCAGATGTAACATCTGGCATTTTAAATAAAGCACCAACTGTAACATCACTATTAAATGATGCTGCACCTGCAGCACTACCATCAATAGTTAAAAATGTAGTATCAACTCCACCATCAGTTCCTTTTAAAATAATATCTGTATCACTACCTTGTGCATCAATTGTAATATCACCAGCAGATGTAGCAAGTGTAGCTGCTGCATCACCTGTTGATATATCATCTAGTGCAACTGCAGCACTTGTATATGCATTTATCTGAGATGCATTAACATATTTTGTAGTGCCACCATCGTCTATTAAAAATTTATCTGAATCTGCTATAGTTATTGCTGTACCATCTGTAGCACCATCTACTTGAATAGCTGCACCTGAAACTTTATCAGCTGTTGATATAGTAGCTAATTTAGAATCTGCAATTGCAGCACTAGAGTTAATATCAGCATTAACAATAACACCACTAGCAATACCAAATACACCTGCATTAGTTAAAGTTACATCTCCACTAGGTACAACTGGATTAAAATTAGTTCCATCTGCAACCATAATTGCAGTATCAGTATTTGTACCCATAGTGATATCATCACCAGATACTGTAAGATCTCCAGTTACTGTTAAGTTATTACCAATAGTAACATCATTAGGTAAACCTATTGTTAAAGCATTACCACTTGCACTTGTTTCAATTTCATTAGATGTACCTTGAATTGTTAAAGTTTCACTATCTAAATCAATTGCAATTGTACCACTATCTGATGTTAAATCTAAATCTTGTGCAGTTACTTGTGAATCTACATATGCTTTAATAGATTGTTGAGTAGCTAATGCAGTTGCACTATCAGATGACATTGTATCTTCATCATTAATAGCTGTAACTGTTGCACCTGATGCTAAAGCTAAACTTGTATTTGCAGTTAATGTAGTAAATGTACCAGCAGCAGGAGTTGTACCCCCAATAACTGCATCTACTGTACCTGCATTAATATCAGCTGTATCAGCTACTAAACTATCAATATTAGCTGTACCATCTAAGTATAAATCTTTAAATTCTAAACTAGATGTACCTAAGTCAATATCATTATCTGTTATAGGAACAATAGCACCATCTTGTAATCTAAACTGTTGTACAGCTGAAGATGATACATTTACATAAAATTCTACATGATCATTAGTATTATCAATTAATACTTTATTATATCCATTTGAATCTCTTAGTGTAGTTACAGGGCCACCATCACCCGCAGTGCCATCATGCGTGTGTCCTGTTGATGCATTAAATGCAGCTAATAACTGATTAAACTCATCATTAGTATCTGCAGCTGCAATCGTATCCCCTGTAGTGTATGTTGATTGTCGTGCACTATAGCCTGCCATTATCTTCTTCCTCCTGGAGTAAATTCTAATTGAAATCCTTTAACTGAAAATGCATCTGCTTGGTTTCTATCATCTATTTTTAAAGCAACTGCAAATCCAGATCCTTCTACTGTTTGTCTTATAAGCGGTGTACCCGATGCTCCATATAATGCACTACCATAGATAGCTGTGCCATATAAAGCTGCACCACCAGCAGAAGTTAAACTTATTTTATTTGGTTGTGGTGTATCTTGACTATCATAGTCATATCTAATTGCTAAGTCTGCATTAACTGAAGTACCTTCTCCCTCATAGTTTAAATTAACCCTTTGCATATATTTTCTTAAACCAGGATCACCTAATACCATATCTGGAGATCTGTAAGTAGCTACAATTGTATCTGTGCTAGCACCATTAGCAAAAGTATTACCTACTTCCATTTTATAAATATAACCATCGTATCCACCAAATACTTGCGTTTCAACATTACTTATAAAATCAGAATCTGTACATGCAGGTTTAATACCTATCATATCAGAATACTCAAAACCAATTTGTCCCGTATTAGGATTAGTTTTTAATACTCCAATAATTCCTTTTGATGACGACTGAGATCCTGCTGTAGTAGGATAGTATATTCTATATTGAGATTTGTCTCTAATAACTAATGATGTTATTCTATCCAATCCTACTTCATCAATTCTAGCTTGTATTTGTCTGGATATAGATCCAAGTTCAACGTCACCAATTCTAGCTGTACCAGCAATAGTTCTTAATCCATCTGGTGCTAAAAATATAACATCACCACCAATCTCCTGAATACTACCACCATCTCTACATCCAATATTTCTTGTAACTTCTTGTACGGCAAAATCTGCAGATGATGAGCCAGTTAATTTATAAATTCTATCTATACAAAATATAAATAATTCATTTCTAAATACTCTTAATCCAACTACTTCAGAGTCAACTTTAAATGATCCTGCACCATCAGCTGTATTAAAATCATCTTCAGCAAAAGGTGCACTAAACAAAACTTCTTGTGGATTTGTAGCACCTGCATAAAACATATGGTTTTGAAATGCTTTTACAAACTTAGGATTTGTAGGAGCTGTACCACCACCTGTTGCATTTATAGGATCAACAGCAAAACTTTCATTAATTGATTGTGCAGCTGAGTGTCCTGTTGCTATAATTACTTTATCAGTCCCATCAAAATTATATTTTTCAAAATCATATGCTCTAGTAGATGTACCTAAACCTGTAGTTAAACTTGTCCAACTACCTGAAGTTGTACCTCTATGTATATCACCACCTCTAGCTACAATGATTTGTCCATTAAATACAATTGCACAGTCTACCACTAAACTAGTATTGCTAGATCCTTGTGGTACAATTGTGCTATTATATAATGCTGTACCACTAACTCGTCTGTATCCACCTTTAATATCTGGCTCAAAGTTTCGTAGTATAAGTGCTTCACCAGGAGCCATAGAGAACACATCTTTATTGAGTGTCAAACCTCCTGCACAACTAACTACAAATGGTGATATTAAATCAGTAGATGGCATTATGATGTAATTTTCTTATCTGCTAATCTTCTTAATGTTTCTAATTCGTTAAAATTTAAATCTCTAATTATATCAGATACATCTTCACCTTTTTTATATTTATCAATATAATCATTAATTTGTTTAGTATTTAATTTATCAGACAGATCTGCTTTTCTTACGGGCTCTTCCTTATCTCTACCTTGCATTTTAAATTTATCTGTTTGATAATTCATATTATCTTGAACTTTTTTATTATCTTCTCTAATAGCCATTAGTTAACTCTGCCTCCTATGTTTAATGAAATACTTTCTGCTATTGTGTCTGTTCTCATATAATCATTCTTAGTTGCATAGTCTACTTTTAGTAACCTTAATTTTCTTTGAAAGTCTCTATCAGCTAACTGTGCATGTTGAGGATCAGATCTTAACATATATGTATAATATTTTGCTCTATCTATAATTAATGTTCCAAATCTATCTGGTAAACTCATAGTATCACCATGAGCAGATAAATCTGTATGTGTTGTATAGTATATATAACTTACTGCAAACTCATTACTATTTGGTCTTGGGCTTATGCCAAATGTAGAATGGTTAGGTAATATGTAAACTCTTAATGGGTTTGCATAATTACCACTATTGTTTGTATCATCAGTAGGTTTATAATTTTGTATGTAGTTATCATATGATATGTAAGTCATCTTTCTATTTAAAATATCGTTTCTTGATATTCTTACATAATCAACTGTAAAATCCCCAGTTGTAGATAATTGTATGTGTGTAGTTGTAGCAGTTGCAGTAAATGTAGTATTTAAAATATTACCTTCACCATAGTTAGTAACTGTTATACTACTACTTTTATTTTCTGTACCACCTGCACTTGTACCTACAGCTACATCAAGTGTATCTGCATTTGCATTTGAGTTTAAAACTCTAACCTGTAATCTGTAAGTTTTATTTACAACTGTAGAAAATGATTGTGATGCAGATGCATTACTTAAACTTAATCTACCATTACCTGAACTAGAGTATGCTGGAGATCCACTTTGTGTTGTCCAACTATCTATATTAGATGTAAACTCTCCATTAGTAACTAATTCTTTTGGCCCTATTGAAAATGAATCCATATCTGCTTTTCTAAAGTCAGCAGGAAAATCATATTCATTGTCACCTATTTCTAAATTCTGTGTAGTTCTTGCATATAGCAAAGGTATTTCACCTGTTTCATTATAAATGTCATGTATAGATTTATTTATAAAATCTTTAACTGCAGTTTGAATTCCTCTGCTTGAAGCAAAGTTAGCAGAAGTTAATTCGATTTCGTTTAGCTCTCTAAGAGTTCTGTTTGTTAAAGTTAAATATGTTGTTGACATTTATTCTCCTGATATATCAAGGGGGGATTGCTCCCCCCAAGATAATTAGCTATTAACTAAATGTTACGTTTTGTGCGTCTGTATCAGCATCTGATCCACCTTTATCAAGTGAAACCATAGTTGCCCATACTCTTACTTTTGCGTTAACTGCAGCAGTAGCAATAGTAGCTCTGATTGAATCAGCAGAACTATATGCAAAAGGTGCAGCTAATACAGCTTGTTGACCAGTAGAAGTTGGTGCAACTGCAGTAACGTATTGATCTCCGTCAACACTGTCACCTAATGCAATTGTACCAGTACCAGTACCAGCTGATAACACATCAAAACCTGCAGCAAGTACAACAGTATTTGCTGGGATTCCAATGATGTCAAAAGTGTCAGTAGCAGCATTAGTTGTAGAAGAAAAATCTACAACTTCTGAAGCTATTCTTACAGTATCGCTTGATGCTTTGATCAAAGCGTTTGTGTTTGAACTATTATAATCAGTCATTGTTTATATCCTCCTACGATTAACCAATTGTGATTACGCCAGATCTTACTGCTTCGTCTCTAAGAATTTTTCTTCCGAAAACGTGTAAGCCTCTAACGATATCAGCGAATGAATCAGGGTCTCTGATTAATTCTGTTTTTGCAATGTGATTAGCTGTTGCTATAGCAGATGAGTGTCCGTATAAGAACGCATACTCGTTAGCTCCAGCAGAACCAAATGTATTAGCAGAAACACTTCCACCAGATACAGCAATTGCATTTGTTGAGTACATGTTAAAACCAAATAATGGTCTGTCTGTGACTTTACCATTTCTGATTTGAGATGCACCGCCATCAGCCATTACTGATTGGTCAGAAAGTTTAGCACCTGATTTTCTTAATTGCTCAAAAAATTCAGGTGGTGCAACTAACCATCTATTTTCTTCTGGCACATCATTTTTATCTAAAACTTTTTTAGCCGCTGAAACAACGTCTGATAAAGTATCAGCTGCTGCATCACCATCAATTGGAGAAGCGTCAGTTCCAGTGTCGCCTGCAGATGTAGAAGCGTTATCGTAGATAAACTTCAATACATTGTAGTCGTAGTTTTTCTTTAATGAATATGCACCTGAAGAGGTTGCAAGAGCTTCAAAGTTAACATGAGATTGTCTTTCTTCAATATCATCTACTTTAAAAGCAAAGTATGAACCTTGATCAACTGTCATAGTAATTTGATCGTCAGCTAAGTCTTGTGTAGACACAGCTGTACCTCTTGCATAATCTGCAACAGTGATTGTTGGTTCTTTTATTATTTTAACAGTATCGCCAAAATTTTCAATTTCTCCAGCGTAATCAGTGTTAGTAATGTCTTCTACCACTGATGCTCTTCTGAAGAATTTTTGAACCTTCTGACTAAAAATTTGTGGAGTGAAATTACCTGAAGGTAAGTTCGAATATCCACCAGCACTTCCAAAAGCCATGGTTGTACCCTCCTTTAGTTTAGTTTAGTTGATTGTTTAACGTTGTTCAATCCTACCTTCTAAACGAGCAAGATCTATTTCTTTTTCTAATTTCTCAAATTCATGAGCTTTTAGTTTAGAAATTTCACTTGTAGTCCAAACTCTCTTCTTTGGCATATCAGTTTCAGTACTCTTCTTTGTTTTAGAAATTGCTTTAGCAGCTTCTTTCTTAACGTCAGTTTCCTGCTTTTTACTTAACTTACTAATGCCTTGATCCATTTTATATAAATCAATTGCTCTAGCAGCTAAAGTTGCATTAGATGTATTTTCATACAACCAACCTTGTATAGTAGGATCCTGTCTTTCAGCCCATTCATGAAATGAATTTTGTTTCCTTAATTCATTAAAGTCTGGGTGTAGTTTTAAAAGTTCTACTTCTGCTTTTTCTTTTGCAATTTGTTCCTGTTGTACTTTAAGATTTTTATATTTATCTTCAAGTTCTGCAGTTTGAGTAGTGGCCTTTTCTATAGCTATGGTTTCAACCATATCATATACATCGGGGTACTCTTTTCTCCATGCATCTAATTCTTGTTTAGATTTAGGAGGATTAAATTGCGAGTTTCCTGATTCTAATCTAGCACGCAAAGATTCTAATTCGTCCTTGTGTTTTTGAATAGTAGAATCATAGTGTCTTTTTAAATCGTCATAACGTTTCTTAAAGACTCTATCTTCAGCTCTAGCAGGGCGTTCAGCGATAGGAGTAGCCTGATTATCTGTTTGATCTGCAGTCTCTTCAGATGCATCGGTGTCCTTCTGTTCGGTTGCTGCGATTGCTTCTTTTTCTCTTTGTTCCCTTTGATATTTAGCTAACTCACCTTTTGCAAATGCTTCAACTTCGGGATCATCTTCACCTCTGTCTTTATGATAAGGATTTACATTTGGTACTTTAACTTGTTTCTCTTCGGAAACTTTCTTTTCTTCTTCCATTATTTTTACCTATTGGGTTGAGTGCCTTATGGATAAGGGTAGCTCGATTCCATAATTGTTGTGGGCTGAATTAGATTTGTTCAGTATCTATTGCTTGGTACTGTTCTTCTTCAGGTGGCACAGGTTGTTGATCCATCTCTTGTGTAGATGAAAGATCTGCTATAAAACTTTCTACAGCATCTCCCTCATCTGCCCCACCATATCTTTTAGTTGCAAAGTTTTTTACAACTGAGACTGGTAAAACTACGTTCTCTTCTTGCCCTGTAAACTGGTCAATTAATTGACTAGCATCTGGTGCAATTTTTTTAAGAACGGCTGCAACAGATGGAGCTAGAACTGTATCTAATACAATTTTATCTTCATCTGTTAGAGATTGAATTTTGTTTGCTACTTGTTCTGTAGGTTGTGCTGATTCCATTGGGGGTGCTACTCTTGTTTCAGCGGGTTTAATTCTTTTTGCTTGCATAGCTTCAGGTACTTTCATTTTACTCATGTCTGGAGCCTTTGGTGTAAATGGTTTTTTATCTACTAGTCCAGTTGTAGTAACTTTATTTCCTCTTTCTATTGCCATTAAATATGCCTCTTACCTTTTGCAATTATATCATTATATGTTTTATCAGTAACAAAATTACCAATTAACCAACATAAAGGTTCTCCAATACCTGCATAGATTCTTCCAAGTAAATCAAACTTACCTTGTTTCATTCTCCATGCAATATCATTTGCTCTATGTTGTGCAATATGTTTCCATATTTTTCTATATGTAGGATATTTTTTAATATGTCTAACAGTTGGTACTGCCCAAGATAAATATCCTTTAATATGTTTTTTAGTTAATTTACTATATGTAAATCTAATATCTCTTACCCAATCTTCTGTAAGCATCTCTCCTGTTTTATGTAACTCTGTACATATAACACGTTGACTTCCTCCAGTAGCCCCACTACCACCACTTTCTCCTGGTTTAGTTGTACCTGTTACTGGTGCAGATTTTTTAGCAGCTTTATAATCTTTTTCTTGCTTTTTCATATTTTGAGTATCATCATAAAACTTATCACCAGGCTTATAACCTTTTCTAGCAATTGTTTTTTCTCTAGTTGCAATTCTTTTAGCACCAGCTTTTTCTAAATTACCATATCTAGAAACTCTATTCATACCTGCATATAAATCAGTTGCAGGATTACCAGCTATTCTTTGGCCATCAACACTTCCGCCTCTAACATTAAAATATGTTTTATTTAAAGCTACAGCTCCTGCTGATTCACCAACTGGTTTTCCTATGGCTTTAGCAATTTGAGATATAGGCCCACTAGTTAATACTCTTCCTACACTATCTGCTAAAGTTTTTAAACCTGTGCTAACTTTTTTAAGTGCAGTTGGCTCTACTTCTATATCTTCTGTAGGTTGTGTGCCTGGATCTGCTTCTATATCCGTACCACCTATTTGTGCTGTAGGATCAGTTCCAAAAGAACCTACAGTTGGTTGTGTAGATTTAACTTCTTTAATTCCTAATGATGCAGCATCAGATGTCATAGCAGCTTTATCTGTACCGCTTGCACCAGTAATTTCAGCACCAGTTACAGCTCTAATAGATTTTGGATTGCCATCACCAATGTATACACCATCTTTATAAATTTTACCATCTACTCCTACTCTAAGAGTTTTTGCATTACCTTTACCTATAAGAACACCACCTTTGTATAAATTATTATCACTATCTACAGTAATAGATTTTGCATTTACTTTTGGTGTAGCTGGTTGTATTTGTGTAGGATCAAATCTTGTTTTAAATTTTTCTGACTCTGATCTAAATTGATTTACACCAGACATTTGATCCATACTACCGCCTCTGTCTCCAAGCATAGGTGGTCTTTGTAAATCTGCTAATTGTTCAGCATAAGTTTTAGTTGGTTTTTCTTCACCTATAAAAGAACTAGTTAAACTTTCTCTAGTCATCGGTAATTGTGGATCAATTTTTTTAGCGTCTTTTAACATTTGACCTGTGTAGTCAATTGGTTCTCCACCACCTGTCTGTTTAACTAACTGCTCATAAGGTTTGCTTATATCAGTTGCTTCATCTTTTTCTTGTTCTTTCTCTGGTGTAGTAGTAGTAGTTGTACCTAAATCAGGTATAGTCAAACTTTTAACAGGAGTAAATCCAACTTTTTTATATGAGTATTGTCCTGTAGAAGGGTCTTGTACTAATTCAAAAGTACCACCACCAATTCTATTTACATCAAAAGTTGTTGCCATTTTATTCCTTATTGCGTTTGTTTGCTTCCTTCAGGTTCAAGATTTGGCGAACTAAAGCCAGCTTCCCCTGGCATCGGTACATTACCTGTTCCGATGTTGCCACCTCCAGCTCCTGTTGGATCTGTTGGCGAAGCTCCTGTAGGTACTTCTCCAGTCTGTCCCATTTGACCTTGTCCTCCAGCAGAGGTTGTATTGTTTTGATTTCCATTTGCCATCCCCATTATTTGTGCATAGATCGCAGCTTTCTCTGGATCATTAATTAATTGATCTGGATCTATATCCAAAGACTTAGCAATTTCTTTTAAACAAGTATGCCATTTTACAAATGGTGCAAGTGCAGGATTAGATGCAGTTTGCATAAATGTAATTAGTCTTTGTGATCTAACTTCTTTCTGCATTAGAGACGAAGTCCCTTGTGCTTTTACTTCCAGATCGCCTTTGATATTGGGAGACTCTTCATTAAATTGCATGTTCCAATGATATAAAGATTCTCCAAGGGGTTTCAAAAGATAGTCGTCAATATTTTTTATAACTGTTTTAATACTTAGTGCAGCGGCACCCATCAACATAGACATACCAGATGCAGTTCTAGTTGTGGACTGAACACCTGTTGTACCGTGTGAGTATGATGGTATACCTGTAGACTCATCAGCTAACTGTCTAAACTTATCAAACATTTGTAAGTTCTCTTGTGCAGTATTTGGAAATTTAACTCCATGTACTGCTTGACCAGTTTGACCACTTTGTCTTCTAAATATTTTACCAGGAAATACTTTCATGTCTTGTCCTGGAACTAGCATTGTTTCATCTACATCAAATACTAAGTTACCTGCTAGTGCTAAGTTATCAATAGCCATTCTTGCATGACCATTCATAACCATCTGTGAGTCTTCCATATTTTCTGGAATACCTACTCCAAAAAATTGATATGGATTTAATTCATATGGGCATACTAAATATGGAATACGTTTTGGTGTAAATGGATTCTCTACCATTCTTAAAACTTTATTACCACATATCCATACATTAACATGTATTACTTCAGAATCAGTTGAATAATATACGCCACATTCATCTGCAGTTTCTCTATCAATTGTTCCCCAGTATTCTAATACTTCGTATCTATTTTTATAAATACTTGTAACGTTTTCTCTATCATACAATGAAGATTCAAATCCTCTTGTTTGATAGTTTGGCCCCATCTCTAAACATTCTTCAATAGCCTGTTTATTAAACATAGGCTTTTCAGTTAAATCTTGTAATTGTTGTTTATTAAAAGAATGTCTTTGAATTACATAATCACAGTCTTGAATGTTTGTAGCATTTGGATCAGGATAAAAATCCCAACATGATACAGCCTCAATAGATGGAACTGATTTAGTTTTTGAAATTTGTACTTTAGCTATATTACCTTCTTCATCTTCAGAAGTATCATAACTATTATATGTTTTAGCATCTGTAAAAGGCCCTTTTAAAATTCCTGTACCTAGTAATGCCATTTCAAAAAACACATGTCTTAGAACTGTAATTGCTTTACTTTCTTCTAATTGATCATGTATTAATTTTTGCATTGCCTCTGCAGCTAATTGTGCAGGTTCAATTTCTGGAGTACCTGTATAGGATGGCCCTTCTTCAAATCCTAAGTTTTGATATTCTTGAGCAAGATCTCTCATTAACTCAGTAGCAGTTGTACCAGGTGGTATTTCTTTATTATCTCCTGGAAAACCATAAGGATCTTGTGGTTCTTCTGATTGCTGCTGTTGTTTATTTTTTAAATGAGCTTTCTCAACAATACCTTCAGTCACAGAAGTTGGACTGATTCCTAAAGGAAATTTACCTTGAGAGAAAAGAACTTCTATAATCTGACCAAATGATGCAAGTACTTTAGTCTTTGTTATTTTAACAAATACTCTAGACTTCTCATTATCTCTAAATGCCATTTCTGGCCCGTATAAACCTCTATAGTTTCTGTAAGACTGCAGCCATCTTTTTTCATCATAGACTTTTGCTGTCTCTGCTTCTTGAAACTTAGATCTTACTAGACCAACTAAAGCATTGTTCTCGGATTCGTATCCTTCGTTCTTTTCTTTATCTTCTTCCATCAAAACTAATAATCTCTTTCTTCAGCCATTCTAAAGATTGCTGGATCTACTTTTGATTTTGACTTGCCTTTTGCATCATTACCATCACCAGCTGTAGAACCTTGTGTTACTTTTGAATTAGGATCTATTGCTAGTTTATCGTTTGGTCTTTTTGCTACATCAGGTGCAAGTTCTCCGTGCATATATCTTTTCATCATTTGGTTTGCCCTCCTATTAATTAATAATCTTTTTCGTCTGCCATTTTAAATAAGCTATCTTGAACATGCTCTGAACCTGACTTAGTAGGTACATCATTATCTGCTAAGTAATTAGCAGACTCATATTTTCTAGGTGCATGTTTTGCAAAGTCAATATTCTTTGATTCCCTGTTAGGCTGTTTGCCTTCAGGTGCATCACTTAATTGGCCTTGTTCTACTTTAGCTTTTGGATCAAATTTTGTTTCCATTGCTGTCTCCTATATTTTTATCTTTTTTATTTTTAATATATTTTTAGTTGGTATGGTAGTATGCCCACCACCTTGTTTTACTTCTTTGTCATTTTCAAAATTAAAATCTGACATTAGTATAGTCACATTCTCATCTTGTTTTATTAACCATCCAACCGTGCAACATATGGCAGTTGTGGATTTTTTTATATCATTAAGATCTACCCATGAGCAATCTGCAATGATATCTTCCCAGTATGCTAATACTAAATCATACGGAAAAAATTTCTTTTGTATCTCTGGTAATTTTCTTTTATTTTGCATGATCAAATTTTACATTGCCTGCTACAGAGATTCTCTCTACATCAGAATTAAATGAAGTTACATAGTGTCTTAAGTTTCCAGGAAACATAAACATAACATTCTTCTCTGGTGTAAATGATCTTTCTGCTATTGTATGTGCTCTTTCTTCACCATACAAAAAAGATAATCTACCTGGTGCTACTCCTGTTTCTTCTTGCTTTTCACCTATCATAGCTATAGGTGCATTTAAATGTAATGCAAATGAAACATCAGCACCTGGATGTATATGTACTGGGTTGTGCTCTTTTGGTTTCTGGAAGTTAATCCATAAACTTACTAGCTTACCTTTAACTGCAACATGAGAACCAAGTTGTCTATACCATCCATGTATCCATGAATCTATATAAGGTTGAAATTCTTTTTGATAATATTTTAAATTATCGTATTTAAATTCTTTTTCTATTTTTCCTGCTAGGTGATTTCTATGTGATGTTCTTAAATGTCTTCCTTCACTTAATAGCTTTTCACATAAACTTTCTTTTACCGTCATCTTTGTTAGATAAGGGCCCCATAAAAAATAATTGTGTGTAGGTAATTCCATTAATATCCGAATTTGTTATCAGCTGGTTTAAACTCAGGGGTAAACAAGGGTTTAAATCTTTGTGCATATTTGGGGTGCATGGGTCTACTCATACATCCGTAACGTAATGCATCATATGCATGATCCTCAGCATTTGTATCAACGTCTTCGGGGTTCTTCTTATCTGTAGGTAATGTACTCATCGTTCTAATTAAATTTCTACAGTTCTTAAATACTCTAAGTCCTGGTTCTTTATCATTAACTAGTAAACGTTTATGAATCTCTAACTTACCACTAATTCTACTTTTAGGTGATCTATCGGATTGTCTCCATCGACATCCTTGTTGAATCATTGTCTCTGCAATACTAGGGCCTACATCACCTCTCTTTGCCCAGGTACTTGAGTCGAGTACACCATATTGAATATACTCACCTGATTCTAATTCTAAGACTTGTCTTGCGAAAATATCTGCCGTAACTTTGGAAGTATATAACTCTCTATAGAGCCACAGATTATTATTGTAATCAACAGCAAACCATAACACGCAAGCAGGAGAAGAATAACCCCAGTCAGCAGCACGAAACTTATACCATCCTTTAGGAATTTCAAAGGGTTCAACAACATGTGTTGTTTTGCTAAACTCAGGAAACGCTGAATCTTCATAGGCATCCCAATCTCCATCTAAAAATTGTTTACGCTGTATATCAGGTAAAGATGCAAGCATAGCGTAGTAGTCATCTGTTTGCATCAGATAAGGATTGTCTTGTAACTTTGCAGGAATAAATCTACGAGTGATAGTTTTTACTCCGACAGGTGTGTCTATTTTTATCTCAAATGCAGAATTAGGTTCTGCAGGATCTACAAACATTTCTTTCACCCATTGTGATCCAATGTTACCTGGGTTGCCTGTAGCTCTTAGATAGACAGGTATGTCCTTATCAACGGATCTTAAAGAAGATCTTAAAAAATTATATATATCTGGCGAAGGATATTGCGGAAGTTCGTCTATTCCTATCCATGTGTATGATTGACCTTGGTAACGTAAAACGTCTGTCATGTTCTCTGCGTAACCAAACTCTATCTTTGCTCCCGATGGGAATCGCCACTCTTTTTCTTGTTCTCTCCATTTTGCTCCTGGATATGCTTTGGAGTAGAGTAATTGAGATTTACTAATTAAATCTCTTAACTCAGGCATAGTCCTTCTAATTAGAAGTGCTCTATGATGAGGCTTAGAACAATAACGAAGTGGATCTACTAGCATGGCATAAGACTTGCCTCCACCTCTTGCTCCTCCGTAAAATACTTCTCTCTCTGAAGCTGCAAGAAATTCTGTTTGTGGGCCACTGTTTGGCTTAAAGATAACTTCTTGCGATTTTACATGCTCTTGTATTGTCTTGGGAGCACTCTCGATTATATCTTCCGTAAGTAGTTGTGTCTCTTTACCAGTAAGAGCTTTGTTAATAGTTAACAACTTCTTCTTGGTATTTTCTGCAGCTTGCTTTGCTGATCGCAAAGTTTGTTCTGCTTGAGCAACTTTCTTACGCTTGGTTGCTAGAATCTGTTTGACTGATCTCTTGGCTCTCTGTTTGCTTTTCTGCTTCGGTTTCGGAGGCTGTACCTCTGGTAACTCTTTTTCTAAGTCCGACATGTGATATATATCTTCCTGTTTTTCTATGTAGCCATTGTGCAGTTTCTCTGTATGAACAAGTCTTTAAATATTTTTTTGCTTGATCCAGAGCTTCTAATTCTTCTTTAATAGGTTCTATATAATCTTGATGTGTATCAGATTGTTTAAAACCAAAAGGAATTTGTCTAGTTCTTTTCTTGATCCGTATCGGTTCCATCTTTAGCTGGTAATATAAATATTCCGTGCATAGCTTTCATATTTATATCTAGTTGATCTTTCTTTACAATTCCTACTCTGTCCAATATGTTAGTGGCAGCTGCTAGACGGACACTAGCGTGTGGAGTTGTGCCATCCTCGTCTAGCAAATCGGTGAGTCTGGTTGCTGCCTTAGCAGAATGTGTCGATAAATGATTCTCTGCTAATTCTGTAATTTCTTTTTTTAAATTTCTAACAACTTTAGGATAACTATGTTTTGAATACCCTGCTAGCTCTGCCGCCCTCTTGGGATCGCCCTTTGCTTCTCCGAACAGGACGTCTAGAAATTTCTCCTGCATATCGGTTAAGTTTTTCTTTTGACTTGGAACTATAGAAGAATCCGTTGTTTGCATTAATTATCTCCATAAACTCTTTAAACGGCAGATTGAATACTGAGTTTAACAAGTTTATTTTAGTTTTGCTTTTAAATCCGCTAAGTTTTTCTTTGAGTAGTTTTTTCCAGCAGCTTTTCTTTTTTCCATATAAGCAATTCTCTTCTCATATGATTTTCTAGTGTCAGCATCTAGTTTATTAGCTTTTTTAAATGTGCCTTTTGGGGCAGATTTAACTTTAGCTCTATCTCTAGCTGTCATTGGAGTTACTGGGCCTACTTGTGTCTTAGCTTTATCTCTTTTTGCAGCAGCTATTGCTTTCTCCGCTTTTTTAGCGGTACTAAACATGCTCTCTGCAGCGTACATCTTCTTAGATGCAGCTGTATTAGCTTTACCTGATGCTGTAGATAATCTTTCTGCTTTCTTTTTAGGGCTTTCAAAGATATTTCTTAAGAACTTAGGAGTTCTTTTCTCTTTTTCAGCTCCACTTAGTGTAGTTGTTCCGTATTTTTTTGCCATAATTATATTAAAGTTGTTAATTGGTACCAATTTATGTAAATATAAATCAGTGATGACCCTGTATATATTACTATATTCTGAGTATGTGTGTCCCTTTGATTTATATTTAGGTCTATCTATTATATTATAACGTGATTAACAATTTTGTCAAGTACTTTTTTTTCATTTGCGTTAATTTTTCTATTGACAAAATTGATGATGAGGTGTATAATAGAATTATCCCCCTAGGGGAGGCGTTACATCCATATAGTACCTACATATACATTCCCCTTAGGGGATAACTAAGCTATTGTCAGGGGATTTATAGCTATTTCTACAGAATAATATCCCCTATATTCTGGCCACCAGGGGGTTAACGGGGGATACCTGGATTTTATGGTGAGTGTATATGTATAGTATAGCAGGGGGGCTATGGCTCCTGCGTATCCCCTAGGGATAGCCAAGCTAAAATAGGAATATAAAAATTTATACGAGGGGAATTTTGGGGTTACCGAGTTTTATTGGGGGGGATAGGGTGAAATTTTGTAACTATAGAAACCCAAGGTAACCCCAATCTAATTAAGTATAATATTTATATATAATGATTATATATAATTACTATACCTTTAGAGCTATACAAGTTTAATTTAGATATAAAAAAACCCCCCCAAAGCTAA
>Ga0255765_1003493_pt1 | contig 16727 bp, 15 predicted proteins | sample 041ome_8_FD_179965 | JGI IMG/M metagenome (GOLD analysis project Ga0255765, IMG submission 179965) | Coastal salt marsh microbial communities from the Groves Creek Marsh, Skidaway Island, Georgia - 041407BS metaG (version 2) | ecosystem: Environmental > Aquatic > Marine > Intertidal zone > Salt...
ACCCCTGGCGCTTAGTTGCTAGCGCTGTCTGCCGCGCTGGTAAAGCTGTCGGCAAAAAACGCCTCTTCTGGCAAACCGCATTGCTGTACAAAATCGTGCCGCGCCGAATCCACCACAATCGGTGCGCCACAGGCGTACACCTGGTAACCCGACAAATCGGCAAAATCCTCCATCACCGCACGGTGCACAAACCCGGTGCGTCCTTGCCACGCATCTTCTGCGGTTGCGTCTGAAACAACCGGTATGTAGCGCACGTGTGGCAGCTGCGCCACCGTTTGCTCCACCCAGTCGTGCAAATACAAATCGTGCGGCCGGCGGCCACCCCAATAAAGTGTGGTGGGGCGCTTGATGTCACGAAACATCATGTGTTCGAGCAGCGCTTTAATGGGGGCAAAGCCCGTGCCAGAGGCCACCCACACCATGGGTGCGTCGCTGTCTTCGCGCAAAAAGAAACTGCCGTAGGGACCTTCAATGCGCACAATGTCGCGCACCTTCATGCTGCCAAACACCTGATCGGTGAACTTGCCCCCTGGCATGTGGCGCAGGTGCAGCTCCACCCCCGGTTGCTCGCCCTGTGTGTGTGGCGCGTTGGCCATGGAGTAGCTGCGCCGGTCGCCGTCGCGCAACAAAAACTCCACGTACTGCCCGGCCCGGTACTGAAACGTTTCATTCGCTGGCAGCTGCAAGCGCAGCTTGATCACGTCGTCGTTGAGGCGATCAAGTTCGCTGATACGTGCCGGCATTTTTTTAATCGGAAATTCACCCGCTGGTACCACTTGCTTGGATTCAAGCACCACGTCGCTTTGCGCGGTGGCGCAGCACGCCAAAATCAGGCCGTCGCGTTGCTCTTGCTCACTCAACGCTTTGCTTTGGTGCGGCCCCAAGGTTACCTCGCCGCTGAGCTTGCGGCACTTGCACGAGCCGCAAGCGCCGTCGCGGCACCCGTAGGGCAAACCCACGCCTTGCCGAATCGCCGCACCCAACAGCGTTTCATCGGCCTGGGCCTCAAACTGCAAGGCGCTGGGTTGCACAATAATCTGAAAAGCCATGAAGTGTGTCCTTACCTATATCGCTACGCTTGGCGCATTGTCGCAAAGTCCAAACGCCACATCGGCCAAGGTGGCTAAGGCATGACGCCGTCGCCCTCACGCCCCATGCGGTTTCGTCGCGCCCGCGTGTTGCTGGTTGGGCTGGGCGACGTGGGGCAGCGCAGCGTGCAGCGGCTTAATCGCCGGGTGCGGGTGTTGGCCACCACCTCGCAGCCGCAACGTGTGGCTGAGCTACGTAGTTTGGGGGTAACGCCTTTGGTGGTTAATCTGGACCAGCCTGGTGCGTGCCAGCGCTTGGCGGCGCTGGCCAGTCGTGCGCTGGTACTGGTGCCGCCACCGGCGCAAGGCAGGCAAGACACGCGCAGCGCCGCCCTGGTTGCTGCATGGCGACGTGGGCCACCACACGCCAAGGTGGTGTACGCCTCGACCAGCGGGGTATACGGCGACTGCGGCGGTGCTTGGGTAGACGAAACCCGCGCCGTGGCGCCCACCACGCCGCGCGCCTTGCGCCGTGTTGACGCCGAGCAGCGACTGCGCGCGCTGGGTGTGCCCTGGGTGGTGTTGCGTGTGCCCGGTATTTATGGGCTTGATCGTGTTGGTGGCTCGCCGGCGGCACGCTTGCAGCGCGCCGCGCCGGTGTTGCAGGCCAGTGACGACGTATACACCAACCACATTCATGCCACCGATTTGGCGCGCGCTTGTTTGCGCGCGCTGTGGCAGCCGGTGCGTTGGCGTACCCTTAACGTCAGCGACAACAGCGCTTGGCGCATGGGCGAATACTTTGATCACGCCGCCCAACTGCTCGGCTTGCCGCCGCCGCCACGCATCAGCCGTGTTGAGGCCGAGCAAACGCTGCCCGAGCCCACGCTATCGTTTATGCGCGAGTCTCGGCGTTTGCGCAACACGCGCCTAACGCGTGAACTCAAGCTGCAATTGCGCTATCCCACCCCGCTACAGGGTTTGGCCAGCGGCTAAACAAATACCCCTGCGCTGGCTTGCATGCTGTCGCTCACCGCGCCCAAGTGGTGCAGCGTGTCGCCGTGGCTAAGCTCAAGCTGGGTGAGGTACTTTAAGTAGTGGCCAATCACGTACTCGTCGGTCACCGCAATACCGCCGTGCAACTGCACCGCCTCTTGCCCTACTTGGCGCATGCTGCGCCCCAGCTGCACCTTGGCCCGCGCCATGGCTTGGCGGCGCTCGGCCGCTGGCGCTTGCACCTTAAGCGTGGCGTAGTAGCTCATGGAGCGCGCCAGCTCCAACGCCATCTTCATGTCGGCCAACCGGTGCCGCAGCGCCTGAAATTGCCCAATCGGCACGCCAAACTGTTTGCGCGTGTTCAGGTATTCGGCGGTGATGCGCAGCGTGGCCTCCATGGCGCCCACACCGCGCGCGCAAGCCAGCGCCACGCCCAGGTCTTGCGCCATGGCCAAGGCCTGGGTGGCGTCGGCGCACACCAGCGTGGCGGGCGTGGCCTCAAAGTGCACATCGCCAGCGGCGCTGCCGTCTTGCAGCGCGTAGTGCCCCACACGCATGCCGCTGGCCCCTGCCGTTACCGCAAACAACGCCGGTGTGCCCTGGTACAGCGCGCTCACCAACAGCAGTTGCGCTTGGGCTGCGGCGCGCACCACGTGCTTGCCACCGGTTAGCGTGATTTGATTGCCGCTGCCTTGGGCTTGGGTTTGCGCCGGCACGGTGGCGTAGCGCTGACCACGCTCATGCAAAGCCAGCGCCGGTATCACCTCACCACGCGCGATGGGGCCTTGCCAGTGGGCTTGTGCTTCTGCCAGCCCGTGGCTGCGTAACAGCGCGCTGGCCAACAGCGTTTGATCCAGCGGCTCAAGCAACATCACCGCGCCCAGGGCTTCCATGGCCAGCATCGCTTCCACCGGCCCCATGTCCATGCCGTCGTGCTCGGCGTCGGCCAGCAGGCCACACAGCCCAAGTTCGGCCAGTTCCCGGTATACCCCGGCATCCAGCCCGCCGGCGGCCACGCGCGCGCGGCGCGCATCAAACGGATAGGCCTTGTCAGCCCAGCGTTGCACCGCTTCACGCAGCGCCAATTGGTCGTCTGAAAAATCAAAATCCATGATGTGCTCCCGCTTCAGCCCAACAAGGTCTGCGCCACAATGTTGCGCTGTACCTCGTTGCTGCCGCCGTAAATACTGACCTTGCGCATGTTGAAATAACTTGCCGCCAGCGGCGCACAATGCGGCGCGTTGCCAGCAAAGCCCTCAAGCCCTGCGGTGGCGTCGCCTTGCCAGCCGGCATCCATTGCCTCAAACACAAACGGCAGCGCGCTTGGGCCAGCGGCCAGCATCATCAACTCGGTGAGCCGTTGCTGAATTTCGCTGCCGCGAATCTTAAGTAAACCCGCAATATCCAACGACTGCTTGCCCGATCGCTCGGCCGAGAGCACGCGCAACACCAGCATCTCAAGCGCCACAATTTCTACCTCAAGCTCGGCCACTTGGTCGCGAAAGCGCCAATCGTGCGCCAAGCCTTCCAGTTCGGCGATCCGCTTCAGGCGTTCCAGTTCGCGCTTGCTGCGGTTCACATCGGCAATATTGGTGCGCTCGTGTGCCAACAAAAACTTGGCGTAGCTCCAACCTTTGTTTTCTTCGCCAATCAGTTGGTCGGCCGGCACTCGGACGTTGTCAAACCATACCTCGTTGACTTCGCATTCACCGTCAATCAAGCGAATCGGGCGCACCGTAACGCCGGGCGACTTCATGTCGATCAGCAAAAACGAAATCCCCGTTTGTGGCTTACCCTCGGTGCTGGTGCGTACCAAACAAAAAATCCAATCGCCGTACTGGCCCAGCGTGGTCCAGGTTTTTTGGCCATTCACCACGTAGTGGTCGCCGTCGCGCTCGGCGCGGGTTTTAAGCGATGCCAGATCTGAGCCCGAACCCGGCTCGCTGTAACCCTGGCTCCACCACACCTCGCCGCTGGCAATACCCGGCAAAAACCTTTTGTGTTGTGCCTCGTTACCAAACGCCATGATCACCGGGGCCACCATCACCGGCCCAAACGGCACAATGCGCGGCGCCCCGGCTAAGGCACACTCTTCTTCAAACAAATGCTTTTGAATGGCGTTCCAGCCTGGGCCACCAAAGGCCTTTGGCCAGCCGTAGCCCAACCACCCTTTGCTGCCCAAAATCTTGGCCCAGCGTTGCATGTCATCGCGGGTTAGGCGTTGCGCGTTGTGCACCTTGCTGGCGATTTCGGGTGGCAAGTTGCTGCCCACCCAATCCCGCACCTCGGCGCGAAACGCTTCTTCTTCGGTTGTAAATGCCAAATCCATTGCGCCCTCCGCGGCGGCTACTCAAACGATGCTTCATTATCCATAGCGTTCCGCCGCTACACTGACACCCATGGCACAGCCTCAGCGTTTGGTCGTTCTTATCAGTGGGCGCGGCTCAAATATGGAGGCGTTGCTGCAGGCCGCGCAGCGGCGCCGGTGGGCCGCGCGCTGGGGCGCGCAGGTGGTGGCGGTGTTAAGCAATCGGCCACAGGCGCAGGGCCTGCAAGTGGCGGCACAACACGGCGTGGCCACCGAGGTGGTGGACCACCAAGCCTACCCGTCGCGCGAGGCCTTTGATGTAGCTCTGGCGCAGGCAATCGACGCGCATCAACCTACCTTGGTGCTGCTCGCTGGCTTTATGCGCGTGCTCGGCGCGGGGTTTGTGGCGCGTTACCAGGGGCGGCTGCTCAACATTCACCCCAGTTTGTTGCCGGCGTTTGCTGGGCTCAACACCCACGCACGCGCCCTGCAAGCGGGCTGCGAAGTGGCCGGGGCCACCGTGCATTGGGTAGATGAAGGGCTGGACAGCGGCGCCATTGTGGCCCAAGCCGTGGTGCCGGTGCTGCCGGCGGACACCCCCGAAACCCTTGGCCAGCGGGTACTGGCCGCTGAGCACCGCTTGTACCCGCGCGCGGTGGAGCGGGTGCTAGCGGCTGGCCTGTAGGCTCAGCCCGGCGTGCTCGCGCATGGTGTGAAACCGAATTTTCGGCCAGTTGCCTTCAATCGCGCGCAGCGTGGCGGCGTGATCCACCAGTAGGGTAGGGGCGTCCACCGCGTCCAGCGCCATGCGATGCTGATTGGCCTGAATAAAGCGTTGCAGCTCGGTGTCGCCGCCGTCTTGCTCGGCGCAGGTGACCCACCGCGCCAGCGTGTAAGGGCAGCCCGAGATCCGCGCCTTGACCCCGTATTCGGTTTGCAACCGGTGCGCCACCACCTCAAACTGCAGTGCCCCCACCGCACCCAGCATTAATACGCTGCCGGCGATGGGGCGAAACACCTGAATCGCGCCTTCTTCGCCCAGTTGCGTAAGCCCAGCGCGCAGTTGCTTGACGCGCAGCGGATCGGCCACCTCCACGGTGCGCAGCATTTCGGGTGCAAAAAACGGCAGCCCGGTGTATTGCAGCGCCTCGCCCTCGGTGAGCGTGTCGCCCAACTGCAGCAGGCCGTGGTTGGGAATGCCAATGATGTCGCCGGCAAAAGCCTCGTCCAGCAGTTCGCGCCGCTGACTTAAAAAATTCACCACGGTGTTGGGCTTGATGTCTTTGCCGGTGCGCACCACACGCAGTTTCATGCCGCGCTCAAAGCGCCCACTGGCCACCCGCACAAAGGCAATGCGGTCGCGATGCGCCGGGTCCATGTTGGCCTGAATCTTAAACACCACCCCCGAAAACTTGCCTTCATCGGGGCGCACCTCGCGCTGCAACGCCTGGCGTACGTTGGGCGGCGGGGCCAATTCCACCAGCGCGTCCAGCGCCTCTTGCACGCCAAAGTTGTTCACCGCCGAGCCAAAAAACATGGGCGTTTGCTGCCCGCCCAAAAACGCTTGCACGTCAAACGTGGGCGTGGCCTCGTCGATCAGCGCCAGCTCACCCAAGGCCTCGGCGTAGGCCGCGCCAAAACGTTCGTGGCATGCGGGGTTGTCGCCGCCGCTTAACACCTCTTCGGCACCGCCGCGGCGGTCTTCACCGGCTTCAAACACCCGCATCGTTTGGCTGCGCCGGTTGTACACCCCGCCAAAGCGCTTGCCCATGCCCACCGGCCACGTAAAAGGCACCACCGCCATGCCCAACTCGCGCTCGATTTCGTCCAGCAAGTCCAGTGGCGCCTGCACTTCGCGGTCCATTTTGTTCACAAACGTCAAGATTGGGGTGTTACGTGCCCGGCACACCTGCAACAAACGCCGCGTTTGTGGCTCCACGCCATTGCCGGCGTCGATCACCATCAGCGCCGCGTCCACCGCGGTCAGCACCCGATAGGTGTCTTCCGAAAAATCTTGGTGCCCTGGTGTGTCCAGCAAATTCACCACGCAATCGCGGTACTCCATTTGCATCACCGACGACGCCACCGAAATTCCGCGCTGCTTTTCAATCTCCATCCAGTCACTCGTGGCGTGGCGCGAGGCTTTGCGCGCCTTCACGCTGCCGGCGATTTGAATCGCCCCCGAAAACAGCAACAGCTTTTCGGTAAGCGTGGTCTTGCCCGCGTCTGGGTGCGAAATAATGGCAAAGGTGCGCCGCCGCTGCACCTGCTGGGTTAATTCAGACATAACCCAGCATTATCGTTGGGCCAGCCGGCTGCGAGACAATGCCAACATCATGTTAAGCACCGACCCGCGCCCGCAGGCGCTTGCGTCCCCCTTGGTGGCGCATCTTGTTCATCTACTTGGCGCGCTGCGTCAGCTCAAGCAGCCGGCCGAGGCGGCCTTGGCCGCTTACTTCGCCCAGCACCCGCAGCTGGGCGCGCGCGACCGCGGCCAATTGGCCGACGCCGTTTATCAGGTGCTGCGCTTACGCCCTGGCTACGACGCCTTGGCTTCTGGCGCGCCCGACTGGGCCACCCAAGTGGCCGATTTGGTGCAGCGCGGGGCCGACGCCCGCGTCGCGCATCCGCACCACCTACCCGATTGGCTGGCGCAGGCCCTGCAAGCCGCGCACCCGCAATTCAGCGCGCTGGCGCAGGCCTTGGTTGAACCCGCACCGCTAGACCTGCGCGTCAACCTGCAACGCGCCAAGCCCGCCGCTGTGCTGGCTGAGCTGGCCCAAGCCGGCATACAGGCCCAGCCCACCGCGCTGGCGCCGGCCGGGTTGCGGGTGGTGGGCCGCGTCAACGTGCAGCGCCTGCCCAGCTTTGCCCAAGGTTGGTTTGAGGTGCAAGACGAAGGCTCGCAGCTGCTGGCCTTGCTGCTGGGTGCGCGGCGTGGCGAACAGGTGGTGGATTTTTGTGCCGGCGCGGGTGGCAAAACCCTGGCCTTGGCCGACGCCATGCGGGGCCAAGGCCAAGTGCTGGCGCTTGACACCTCGGCCCACCGATTGGCAGCCATGCGTCCGCGCTTGGCCCGATTGGGGCTGCAACACATGGTGCAAACCATGGCCTTAGAGGGGTTGGCCGACGCCCGCTTGCAGCGCTGGCAGCGCAAAGCCCACCGGGTGCTGGTCGATGCCCCGTGCAGCGGCCTGGGCACCCTGCGCCGCCACCCCGGTATCAAGTGGCGTGTGCAGCCCAGCGACATCGTGCAGCACGCCCAAACCCAGCAGCAGGTGTTGCAAGCCGCTGCGCAACTGGTGGCCCCTGGCGGACGCTTGGTGTACGCCACCTGCAGCCTGTTGCCCGATGAAAACCAAGCCGTGGCCCAAGCCTTTGCCTCTCACAACCCCAACTGGCAGCTGGTGCCGGCCGCGCAAGCCCTGCCCAAAAGCGTCGCGCAGCGCCTGGGTGGCGGCGCCGAGCCCTATCTCAGCCTTCGGCCCGACCAACACGGCTGCGATGGCTTTTTTGCCGCAGTCTGGAAGGCTCCCGCCTAGCGCGGGCATAGGCTAGGCTAAACAGCCCCTTGCACGTAGAATTGGGGCTTGTTTGCGATTGGTTGGAGTTCTGCATGACGGATGCCTTGGTGACATGGCTAAGTGAGGGTTTACTTAACGCTTCGGGCTGGGAGATGCTGGCGTACACGCTGCTCAGCACACACCTCACCATTGCCAGCGTAACCATTTACCTGCACCGCAACCAAGCGCACCGCGCGCTCGATTTGCACCCTGGGGTGGCGCATGTATTTCGTTTGTGGCTGTGGCTGGGCACCGGCATGGTGACCCGCGAATGGGTCAGCATCCACCGCAAGCATCACGCCAAATGCGAAACCGCCGACGACCCCCACAGCCCGCAAACGCGCGGCATAAGTACCGTTATGTGGGCCGGGGCCGAGCTTTATCGCCAAGAGGCCAAAAACACCGAAACCGTGCAGCGTTACAGCCACGGCACCCCCAACGACTGGGTCGAGCGCAACATCTACAGCCGTTTCCAATGGCAAGGCGTGGGCTTGCTACTGGTGGTGAATGTGCTGGCTTTTGGGGCCTTGGGAGCCACCATCTGGGCGGTGCAAATGGCGTGGATTCCGTTTTTTGCGGCGGGCGTCATCAACGGCATCGGGCACTACTGGGGCTACCGCAACTTTGAAGCCTCAGACGCCAGTACCAACGTTTCTCCTTGGGGCATCCTGATCGGCGGCGAAGAACTGCACAACAACCACCACACCTACCCCACGTCGGCCAAGTTCTCGGTTAAGCCCTACGAGTTCGACATAGGCTGGGTATACATTCGCTTGCTCGCTGCCGTGGGTTTGGCCAAGGTGCGCAAAACCCCGCCGCAGTTGGTAAAGCAAAAAGGCATTACACCGCCTGCCGACGAAAACACCCTTGACGCCCTCATTACCCACCGGTACGCCGTGATGGCGCAGTTTTCTAAGGCCTTGCGCCGAGCGGTGCGCGAGCAGCTGCGCCAAGCCCAAGCCGGCGGCGCCGACGTGGCCGCGCTGCAAGCCGTTAAGCGCTGGCTGCACCGCGACGAGCAGCACGTGCCCGAAGCCATTCGCCCGGCCATTAGCCAAGTGCTGCACGACAACGCGGTGCTGCAAACCATGGCCCAGATGCGCGAAGAGTTGCGCGAGTTTTGGAGCAACACCAAGCACACCCCGGCCCAGTTGGCCGCCGCGCTGCAGCAGTGGTGTGCCAAAGCCGAAGCCAGTGGCATTGCCCCCTTACGCGAGTTCTCGCTTACCTTGCGCGCGGTCCGCACCTAGCGGGTGCATCAACGGCATAAAAAAGGCTCCCAACCGGGAGCCTTTTTTTGTGGGTGGCGTGGGCCGCGCGACCGCCGCCACCCAGCCATGGTTTACTTCAACTTGGTTTCTTTGTAGGCCACGTGCTTGCGTGCCTTGGGGTCGAACTTAATGATCTCCAGCTTTTCGGGCATCGTCTTTTTGTTTTTTGACGTGGTGTAGAAATGCCCCGTGCCAGCGGTGGACTCGAGTTTGATTTTCTCGCGCGTACCTTTGGTTGCCATGGCGAAATGCTCCTAGTGGGTTAACCGCGAGCGCGGATATCGGCCAGCACCGCGTCGATGCCGTTTTTGTCAATCAGGCGCAAGCCGGCGTTGGAGACGCGCAGGCGCACCCAGCGGCTTTCGCTTTCCACCCAAAACCGGCGGTGGTGCAGGTTGGGCAAAAAACGACGCTTGGTTTTGTTGTTGGCGTGGGATACGTGGTTGCCCACTGCCGGCTTTTTGCCGGTCACTTCACAAACGCGTGCCATGGGGACACTCCAAAAATTCGTCGGTTCACACAAAAGGGCAGGTCGTGCGCCCAGCGCTCGAAAGGCCCAAAACCCAGCATTATATGCCGACATCGCAACCATCGCCCAGCCCCGGCGGGTAAGCCAAGGCTCCGGGCGTGGTGCCTAGCTGGCTTGCTGCTCCAAAAAGCGCTGCGCATCCAGCGCCGCCATGCAACCCGTGCCAGCGCTGGTAATGGCTTGGCGGTACACGTGGTCTTGCACGTCACCGGCGGCAAACACCCCGGGCACACTGGTTTGCGTGGCCATGCCTTGCAAGCCACTGCGCGTGACCAAGTAGCCGTCTTTCATGTCCAACTGGCCGGCAAACAACTCGGTGTTGGGCTGGTGACCAATGGCAATAAAACACCCTTTGAGCGTCAGCTCTTCGGTTTGGTCGTTGTGGCCGCGCAGGCGCACACCGGTTACGCCGCTGCTGTCGCCCAGCACCTCGTCCAGCGTGGCGTTGAGCTTAAGCTCAATGCGCCCCGCCGCCACTTTTTCCATAAGTTTGTCCACCATGATCGGCTCGGCGCGAAAACTGTCGCGCCGATGCACCAAATACACCTTGCTGGCAATGTTGGACAAATACAAGGCTTCTTCAACCGCCGTGTTGCCCCCGCCCACCACGGCACACACCTCGTCGCGGTAAAAAAACCCGTCGCAGGTGGCGCAGCCACTGACCCCGCGCCCCATAAATGCCGACTCCGACGGCAGCCCCAAATACTTGGCCGAGGCTCCGGTGGCCACAATCAGCGCGTCGCAGGTGTAGGTGTCGCTGTCGCCTTTGAGGGTAAAGGGCCGCTTGCTTAGCTCAACCTCGTGAATGTGGTCGAACACAATTTGTGTATCAAAGCGCTCGGCGTGCGCTTGAAAGCGCGCCATCAAGTCGGGGCCAAGCACGCCTTGGGCGTCGGCGGGCCAGTTGTCCACGTCGGTGGTGGTCATGAGCTGCCCACCTTGCGCCATGCCGGTGATCAGCATCGGCTTAAGGTTGGCGCGGGCGGCGTAAACGGCGGCGGTGTATCCGGCGGGGCCGGATCCCAAAATCAGTACGTTGGCGTGTGGCATAGGCTTAATTGTAGCCAGCGCCCTTGCATAATAGACCCGGTATGGCTTTTTCACTCGACGTTCTAACTGGCGCCCCCGAGCGCGCGCGCGGTGCGTTTCGTTTTGCACGCGAACTCGGCTTGCTAGCCGGCGCACTGTGGTTGGTGCTGTGGTGGGTGGCGCTGCTTAGTTACTCGGTGCTCGACCCGGCGTGGTCCACCTCGGGGCAAGTACCCGCTGCGGGCAACTGGTTTGGCGCGGTGGGCGCGTGGGTGGCCGACCTCAGTTATTTTGCGCTGGGCTTTTCGGTTTGGTGGTTGGTGCTGGCCGCCAGTTGGCGGTGGTTGCGTTTGTTGCGGCGCTGGGCGTGGGCGCATCAAGCGTCGCCCTCGGTGGTGCGTTGGCAGCGTGTTGGGCTGCTGCTGCTGGTGTTAAGCAGCGCGGCGCTGGAGTGGTCGCGCCTGCACGGCCTAGACGCCGTGTTGCCCGACCGCGCCGGTGGCTTGGTGGGGGTGTGGCTGGGGCAGGGTGCGCAGTGGTTGTTTGGCTTTACTGGCTCGGCGTTGGTGTTGCTGGCGGTGTGGCTGCAGGGTTTGGCGTGGTGGCTTAACTTTCGCTGGGCGCGCCTGGCCGAGCGCGTGGGCTTGGGCCTAACACGCGTGTGGCAACGCCTGCGCCTAAGCCGCGAGCAACGCGAAGACCAACGCATTGGCCAACAAGCCCTGGCCGAGCGCGAGCGCCAAGCGCCAGCCGAGGGCGGCACCGAGCCCACGCTGGTGGCTGCACCCATTGTGATTGAGCCGGTGCAAGTGGCGGTGGCCCCAAGTGCGCGCGTGGCCAAAGAGTCGCAGCAAGCGCTGTTTGAAGAACCCACCGAAGGTGCGGCCCTGCCGCAGGTGGGTTTGCTGGACAAAGCCAACACCAATGCCCCCACCGTATCGGCTGACACCCTAGAAATGACCAGTCGCTTGATTGAGAAAAAACTCAGCGACTTTGGCGTCGAGGTCAAGGTGGTGGCCGCGGCGCCCGGGCCGGTGATCACGCGCTACGAAATCGAGCCCGCGGTGGGCATTAAGGGCGCGCAAATTGTTAATTTGGCGCGCGATTTGGCGCGCTCGCTCAGCTTGGTGTCGATTCGGGTGATTGAAACCATTCCGGGCAAAAGCTGCATGGCGCTGGAGTTGCCCAACGCCAACCGCCAAACCATACGGCTAAGTGAAATTCTGGGCTCAAGCCCCTACCACGAAAGCAAGTCGCTGCTCACCATCGGCTTGGGCAAAGACATCGTGGGTCAACCGGTGGTGGCCGACCTGGCCAAAATGCCGCACTGCTTGGTGGCCGGCACCACCGGCTCGGGCAAGTCGGTGGGCATCAACGCCATGATTCTTAGCCTGCTGTACAAGGCCGATCCGCGCGACGTGCGGTTGCTGCTGATCGACCCCAAAATGCTTGAAATGAGCGTGTACGAGGGCATACCGCACCTGCTCGCGCCGGTGGTAACCGACATGCGTCAAGCGGCGCACGCGCTCAACTGGTGCGTAGCCGAAATGGAGCGCCGCTACAAACTCATGAGCAAGCTTGGCGTGCGTAACCTGGCAGGCTTTAACACCAAGGTGCGCCAAGCCCATGCCAACGGCCAAAGCCTGCCCAACCCGTTCTCACTTACCCCAGACGACCCCGAGCCGCTGCAGCCTTTGCCTTATGTGGTGGTGGTGATCGACGAACTCGCCGACCTCATGATGGTGGTGGGCAAAAAAGTTGAAGAGCTCATTGCCCGCTTGGCGCAAAAAGCCCGAGCCGCTGGCATTCACCTGGTGCTGGCCACCCAGCGCCCCAGCGTGGACGTGATCACCGGCTTAATCAAGGCCAACATTCCAACCCGCATCGCGTTTCAGGTAAGCAGCAAAATCGACTCGCGCACCATTCTTGACCAAATGGGTGCTGAAACCCTGCTTGGCATGGGCGACATGCTTTACCTGCCCAGCGGCAGCGGCTTTGCGCAGCGTGTGCACGGCGCCTTTGTGTCCGACGAAGAAGTGCACCGTGTGGTGGATTACCTCAAAACCCAAGGTGAACCGAACTACATCGAAGGCTTGCTCGAAGGCGGCACGGTGGAGGGCGACACCCTGGTGCCCGAGCCCGGCGGCGAAGCCGACCCCATGTACGACCAAGCCGTGGCGGTGGTGCTCAAGCACCGCAAAGCCAGCATTTCACTGGTGCAGCGCCACCTAAAAATTGGCTACAACCGCGCCGCGCGCATGCTTGAAGAAATGGAAAGCGCTGGCCTGGTGAGCGCCATGAGCGGCAGCGGTCAGCGCGAAATTTTGGTGCCCTCGGGCGGTGGCGACGCCGCATGACATGGGCGTACCGCTGGGCCGCCGCCTTGTGCCTTGCCATGGCCGGCGCCGCCGCGCACGCCGGCGCGCTGCAAGCGCTTACTGCATTTATAGACGGTGGCGGCGAACTCTCGGGCCAATTCGAGCAAACCGTTACCCTAAGCGCGGCGGGCTCGGTGCCGCCGCGCGTCTCCAGCGGCAGCTTTTGGCTGCGCCGCCCCAACCAATTTCGCTTCAACTACACCAAGCCCTACCGCCAAATGGTATTGGCCGACGGCCAAACCCTGTGGCTGCACGACCTAGACATCAACCAAGTCACCCGGCGCAACCAAGCCGACGTGCTGGCCCAATCGCCGGTGGCCTTGCTGTCGAGCCGGCGTGCCGTGCAGGCCTTGCAGCGCGACTTTGAACTGTCCGAAGAACCGCCGGCCAACGGCCTGCAGTGGCTACAGGGCACGCCGCGCCAGCCCAACGCCAGCCTGCGCCGCCTGCGCCTGGGCTTTGATTCGGCCAACATGCTGCGCGTGATCGACACCACCGACGCCATGGGCCAGCAGTCTGTTATGCGGCTTGAGCAGCTCAGCCGCGAGCCCGCCCCCGTTGGCTGGTTTGTTTTTACGCCCCCACCCGGGGCCGACGTGGTAAGCCAATGACCGCCCCGGCGCCGCCAGCCCAGCCGCTGGCGCAGCGCCTGCGCCCGCAGCACCTAAGCGAGGTGATTGGACAGTCGCACCTGCTGGGCCCCGGCAAACCCCTGCACATGGCCTTTGCCGCGGGCAAGCCACACGGCATGATCTTATGGGGCCCACCCGGCGTGGGCAAAACCACACTCGCGCGCCTGACTGCCCACGCCTTTGACTGCCAGTGGCTGGCGCTGTCGGCGGTGTTAGACGGTGTAAAAGACATACGCGGCGCGATTGAGCAAGCCCGTATATGGCAGCAACAGGGCAAACACACGGTGCTGTTTATCGACGAAATTCACCGCTTCAACAAAGCCCAGCAAGACGCGTTGTTGCCCCACACCGAATCCGGTTTGCTCACCTTAATAGGCGCCACCACCGAAAACCCATCGTTTGAAGTCAACGCCGCGTTGCTCTCGCGCGCCCAGGTTTATGTGTTGCACCCCTTAAGCCCCAACGAGCTGCAACAACTATTGGCGCGTGCCCTAAGCCAAGCCCTGCCCAACCTCAGCCTGACCCAAGACGCCGAGCAACTGCTGGTGCAATACGCCGACGGCGACGCCCGGCGCTTGCTTAACCTACTTGAGCAATGCGCCCACGCCGCGCAAGTTAGCGGCCTAAGCCAAGTGGATCACGCCCAGGCGCGCGATGCCCTGGCCAGCCATGTGCTGCGCTTTGACAAAGGCGGCGACGCCTTTTACGACCAAATATCGGCGCTGCACAAATCGGTGCGCGGCAGCGACCCCGACGCCGCGCTGTACTGGCTGTGCCGCATGCTAGAAGGCGGCGCCGACCCCAACTACCTGGCGCGTCGCGTGCTGCGCATGGCATGGGAAGACATTGGCTTGGCCGACCCGCGCGCCATTCAAATCGCCAACGACGCAGCCCAAACCTACCAACGCCTGGGCAGCCCCGAAGGCGAACTGGCTTTGGCCCAAGCCGTGTTGTACTTGGCCGTGGCCGCCAAAAGCAACGCTGGCTACGTGGCCTACAACCAAGCCCGTGCGGCTGTAAAAAACGGCCCCAGCCTGCCAGTGCCCATGCACCTGCGCAACGCCCCCACCGCGCTTATGAAAGAACTTGGCCACGGCCAGGGCTACCGCTACGACCACAACGAACCCAACGCCCACGCCGCCGGCCAACGCCACCTGCCCGACGGCATGGACAACCCCAACTGGTACCAACCCACCACCAACGGCCTAGAAGCCAAAATAGCCGACAAATTGGCTCATTTGAAAAGACCCAGCCACAAGGATTAAGACACCCCCCCGATTTGTCGGCGTTCAGCTTGTCGCAAATCGACCAGCCGGTTAAAAAGGTCGAGTAGCGCAGCCTGGCGCACCATGGCGCGCCGATACAATCGCTCGCCATGAGTGATGCTCCTGCCAACCCCAGCCCAGAAATCGATGAAAACCAGCTCATCGCTGAGCGCCGCGACAAACTGCGCGCGCTGCGCGCCAGCGGTGCGGTGGCGTTTCCCAACGATTTCAAGCCCAGCCACCAGGCCCAGTGGCTGCACAACACCTACCACGCCGAAAGCAAAGAGGCGCTAGAGGCCAAGGCGGTGCGGGTTAAGGTGGCGGGGCGCATGATGCTTAAGCGCGTTATGGGCAAAGCCAGCTTTGCCACCTTGCAAGACGGCTCCTTGGGCAGTAGCGGTGGGCGCATTCAGATTTACCTTAACAACGAATCGGTGGGCGAGGCCGCGCACCAAGCCTTTAAGCACCACGATTTGGGTGATATTTTGGCGGCTGAGGGTGTGTTGTTTAAAACCCGCACCGGTGAGCTCACCGTGCACGCCAGCGAGGTACGCTTGCTCACCAAAAGCCTGCGGCCGCTGCCCGATAAGTTTCACGGTGTGCACGACCAAGAGCTTAAGTACCGCCAACGCTACGTGGATTTAATCACCGATGAGGCCGCGCGCCGCCGTTTTGCCGCGCGCAGCAAAGCGCTTGCCACGATGCGCGAGTTCATGGTGGGGCATGACTTTTTAGAGGTGGAAACCCCGATGTTGCAGCCCATTCCGGGCGGGGCTAACGCGCGGCCGTTTGTTACGCATCACAACGCCCTGGATCAAACCATGTACATGCGTATTGCCCCCGAGCTGTACCTTAAGCGTTTGCTGGTGGGCGGGTTTGATCGGGTGTTTGAAATCAACCGTAACTTTCGCAACGAAGGTATTTCGGTGCGGCACAACCCCGAATTCACCATGATGGAGTTTTACGCTGCCTACTGGAATCACCACGATTTAATGGACTTCACCGAGGCGTTGATTCGCGACGCCGCGCACAAAGCTGCAGGTGCTTTGCAGTTGCCCTATGCCGGTCAAACGGTCAACCTTGAGGCGCCGTTTGAGCGCCTCACCATGCGTGAGGCCATTGTGCGCCACACCGACGCCGGCGAGCGCGTAGACGACGCCGATTGGCTGCGCCAGCGGCTGCAAGCGGCCGGCAAAACCAACGAGGCCGACGGCTTGGCGCAGCGCTCGCTGGCCGGGCTACAGGTGATGGTGTTTGAGCAAGAGGTTGAAGACAAGCTTTGGCAGCCCACTTTTATTTGTGAGCACCCCACCGAAATCTCGCCCTTGGCGCGCGCCAGTGACACACGCCCCGAGGTGACCGAGCGTTTTGAGCTGTACATCACTGGGCGCGAAATTGGCAACGGCTTTAGCGAACTCAACGACGCCGAAGACCAAGCCGCGCGCTTTGCCGCGCAAGTGGCGGCCAAAGACGGCGGCGACGACGAGGCCATGTACTTTGACCACGACTACGTACGCGCCCTGGAATACGGCATGCCCCCAGCTGGTGGCTGCGGCATTGGCATTGATCGGCTGATGATGCTGCTCACCGACAGCGCCAGCATTCGCGACGTCATTTTGTTTCCCGCGCTGCGTCGCCAACACTAGCGCCTTGTGTGGTGTGGGCTATGGGCCCCACATAAACACACACGGCGTGCTGGGCGCGGGCCAGTTGTGCGCGCGCCATTGC
>Ga0255765_1003495_pt1 | contig 16721 bp, 15 predicted proteins | sample 041ome_8_FD_179965 | JGI IMG/M metagenome (GOLD analysis project Ga0255765, IMG submission 179965) | Coastal salt marsh microbial communities from the Groves Creek Marsh, Skidaway Island, Georgia - 041407BS metaG (version 2) | ecosystem: Environmental > Aquatic > Marine > Intertidal zone > Salt...
CAAAAAGTTTTCTGATGCATTTTTTGATGGTTTAAAATCCAATGCGATTAATAGGGCATTAAAACAAGCGGAAAAGAACAAAAAAGTTCCATCTCCTATTGTTAAAAAAATGAGAGAAATTGATAAAGCAGCTGCAGAATTGGAAAAAATGCTTAGAGACTTGGAAAAGTAATAATTGCAACGAATGGCTGAATCTCAACAAAATCTAAATGAACTTCTAGCTAAAGCAGCACAATATAGAAATGCAGCTAAAAAGGCATTAGAAGAAGAAACCAAAGAGATAATGAAACAAAAGAAAATCTCTGAGGAACTAGCACGCGTTGAGGCCAGAAAAAGTGATGCATATAAAGACCAAGCTAATGCTTTAAAAGAAATAGTAACTCAAGTAAAGGAAATGCAATCTGAAAATAAGATTGTAATAGATACTTTAATCCAACAAGAATCAAAATTAAAGGGACTTACTGGAATACAAGCATCTTTAGTTAATTTAGATAGACAAAGGATAGATGCACAACAAAAATTAGCTCCTACAACGCAAGATGCGATAAATTCAATTGCATCATTGAATCAGGATTTGTTATCAATGTCAGCTGAAGATTCTGTTGCACGAGAACTTCAAGAAAAATCTATAAATGAACAAATTGCAACTTTAAGGGAAAAAGGAACTGTTAGTGAAGAGATTCTAAATAATTTAGAACAACAAAGAGATGTTGCCCTCAAAATGTCTGGATTGACAGAAAAACAACAAAAGTTTTTAAATAAACAATTGGCAGTATATGAGGGTATTCAAGACACAATTGATGGAGTATTCGAAACTGCATCATTACTTACATCTACTCTTAGAGGTGGTATTGGAGCTGCTTTAATTGGAGCTGGTGTTGCTGGTAAAAAATTATTAGATACTTCATATCAATTAGGTGGTTCTTTACTTGATACTTCTAATATATCTACAACATTATTTGGAACAGTATTCCCAGACGCTGTTGGTACAACTAAAGGATTGGCACAAGAATTTGGTGGATTAAATGATGTAACATTACAAACTCAACTTAGAACCAATGTATTAGCTAAAAACTTAGGCATTGGTGCAGGTGAAGCCGCAAAACTAACTGGTTCATTTGCTCGTTTAAATAATGGTTCTCAAGAAACTGCACAAAACCTAATTCAATCAACTAAAAACTTAGCAGAACAAAATGGATTAGTTCCAAGTCAAGTAATGGCTGATGTGGCTAACTCAGCAGAAGCATTTGCTTCATATGGTAAGGCTGGTGGTACTAACATAGCTGAAGCTGCTATTGCTGCTGGTAAGTTAGGTGTTTCCATGTCTCAACTTACTGGTATTACTGATAATCTATTAGATTTTGAATCATCAATAAACGCTGAATTAGAATTAGGAGCAATGTTAGGTAAGAATATCAACTTAGATAGAGCCAGAGCATTAGCATACGAAGGAGATATTGGTGGAGCAGTTAGAGAAACTTTATCATCATTGGGTGGTATTGAAGAATTTAACAAAATGGATATTTTCCAAAAAAGAGAAGCTGCTAAACTTTTAGGATTATCAGTAGAAGAATTCCAAAAAATGGCTGCAAATTCTGATAAGTTGAATAAAGATGGTTCAATTCAATTATCAACATATGAATCATTAACTAATAACGCAAAAGCATTTGGTTCACAAATCTTATCCGCAGGACAAGGTATTGGTGGTATGTTAATAGCTACTGGACAAATGAAAGATGGTCTTGGTGGACTTGGTGGTATATTTGGTGGTATAAAAGATAAAGTAAAAGGTATATTTGGTGGTGGTAAAGATATTGCTAATAGTGCAAAGGATGCATTTTCTGTTGCCAAAAGTAAAGGATTATCCGATAAACAAATATTAGCTGGATTTGGTGGTAAGGATGCTAAAGATATGATGATGAAGAAAGGAGCAGCACCTCAACTTCCAGACACATCAGTTAGTGAAAAATTAAATAAAACAACAGGTAGTAAAGGCCCTAAAGCTAGTAATTTACTTAAAGGAGCAGCCGCTATCCTTATATTAGCAGCTGCATTATTCGTTGCTGCTAAAGCATTCCAAGAATTCGGTTCAGTAACATGGCCTGCTGTTGGGATGGGATTAGCTAGTTTAGTTGGTTTAGCTGGAATTGCTTATGTATTAGGAAAAGCTCAAGGGGAAATGATTAAAGGTGCATTAGCTGTGGCTATTTTAGGAGCTGCACTTATTCCATTCGCTTATTCAATGAGTTTAATAGCGGGATTAGATATTGGTTCAGTAATGGCAGCAGCAGCTGGTTTGGTAGTATTCTCAGCTGCAATCTTTGGACTTGGGGCATTGATGATGACTGGTGTGGGAGCAGTTGTATTTGGTGCTGGTTTAGTTGCATTGGCTGGATTGGGTGCATCTATGATAATATTAGGTGCTGGTTTATTAGTTGCAGCTGCTGGATTCCAAGCAATTGGAGGTTCAATGGGAAGTGTAGTATCACTCATATCTCAAGTTAAAGATGTGTTAGGTGGTATGTTCCAATACATTGCACCTATTGCTGCATTATCATTGGCATTGGTTGGATTAGCTGGTGCATTAACAATGGTTGGTGTGGCTGGTATTGCTGCTCTACCAGGTCTGATGGCAGTTGCTGCTGTTGGTACAATCGCAATGGGAGTTGGTTCTCTATTGGGATTTGGTGGAGAAGAAGGTGGAGCTGGTGGTGATTCTGCGTTAATAGAAGAAATTCAAGCATTGAGAAAAGATTTGACCGATGGTAAAGTAGCAGTTTACTTAGATGGAAAGAAAGTTACAGCAGGAATTTCAAGCGTATATAATAGAATAGGAAGTAATTCTTACGCAACATAATATTTGATATGCCAACATTAGAAGAATTATTTAAAAGTAAACAATTACCCTCTCAGGGTGGACAAACCGCTGAGGAAGCTTATGCTATTCAAAATAGTAAAAAGATTCGTATTTCATCTTCTAATCCATTGGTGAGTACTGTTGGTATGTTACCAGCAAAAGGAGCTAGAGCATTATTGGGAATCAGAAAAGATGAATCTTTATTAGAAGAAGAGTTGACTGGTTTAAGAATGATTAGAACAGGTTCAATACCATTTATATATGGTTCTGATTTAGGTAGATTAACTCTGAAAAGTACAGACTCACTTCAAATGATGAAGGATAATGTTGGTAATGTTATTGAAAAAGATGCTAATGGTAACCCCATACCAACTGGAGCAACGGGTGCATTTGCAAAAATAGGAAATGTGGTTGGTGATATCAAATCCGCATTGGGATTACCAACTAAAATAATACCATCTTTTGTATTTTCTGGATTTACTAAAGAGGATAAAGAAAATCCAAACAAACGATATGAACAATTAGAAAGAATAAAGGCATCTGCTGCTGGAAAACCTAAAAATGGATTATTAGGATTTATTGGTAAAAATGCTGGTGGTGGTACACCCGACGCAATGGGTAGAAATTTAGTAGGTGGCGCGATAAAAGAAGGAAAGCAGGCATTGGCTCAAAAAATATTTGGAAGTAGGGCTGGTGGAAAATTAAATACCAATACTGGTCAATCTGGTGGTCTTGTATTAAGTGATGATTATGAACTATCCAGAAGTAAATTGACAACAAAATTTACAAATGAAAGTTTAGATTTTTGGGGTAGATGGGGATTTAATTATGGAATGTTAGAACCATCAACTCCACCAGAGGGTGATGATAAAGAAGGTTCTAAATATAGTAAAACTATCGATACTAGACCTGATTCTAGACAAGATTTATCTACTAAGCAAATTATCGATGATATACCTACGCTTAAATTTAGTGAAGGACCTCAAAGAGTATCCAAATTTGGTGTTGGTAAAGTAAATTACAACGCTCAAAAAGGTACTACTGAAATAGATAAAAAAACTTTGTTTGATAATGAAAAACGAAATCTAAGAACATATGAAGATGGTGTAAATAAATTAGGAGTTTATTCTGGTGAAGGTACTGATGATAAAGATAAATTAGATTTCATAACACTTAAATTTACATCATTGGGTACAAAAAATGGTGCATTACGTTCAGCAAATTTCAGAGCAACCATAAGTGGATTATCTGAAACATTTTCTCCTTCTTGGGATAGTGCTAAATTTGTAGGTTCACCATTTAGTTATTACACATATAGTGGAATAGAAAGAAGTGTAACTTTTAATTTTAAAGTTTATTCTTTAAATGCAGAAGAACATAAAATTGCATGGGATAAATTAAATTTCTTAGCTGGATTAGTTTATCCCGCTGATTACTATGGTGATACATCTGTTAAGGCACCAATTATTAAGTTTACTTTAGGTGATATGTATCAAAAGAAGGCTGGGTTCATAGAATCTCTTTCATATACATTTGATGATAATACACCTTGGAATATAACCGATAGTGAAATAAAATTAGGTAGAGATGCTGTTGGTAATCCAAACGGAAGTGATGGTACTACTATCGATATGAAAGGTTATCGTTTACCAACTATTGCTGATGTTGCTGTTACCATTAAATTTATTGAAAATAAAAATTTAACTGGTATCGAAGATGGTAATAGAAAATTCTATACATTTACACCACAAACTTAATAGGATATGGCAAGTAGATATCAAAATAACGAAAGCAAAAAATTAGATGATGGTAGAACAGTCTATCGTTCAAAGATTTATCCTCAAATTCCATTGAGGGATGATGATATCTATGTTGCTACTGAAACTGGTGATAGGTTAGATACACTTGCATATCAATATTACGATGATTCATCTCTTTGGTGGATTATAGCAGCAGCTAATAATATTCACAACGCACCATTTGGTTTGAAAGATGGAACAATCCTAAGAATACCTCAGAATTTTATCGAAATAAACAATCAATTTACACAATAAGTTATGGCATCTTTTCCTAATTTTTCTAATATACAAAAGTTTGTTAGAACTACATTAACCAAACGAAAAGGAAATACAGAATATATATCTAAATTAAATCCTTTTATTAGATTGGTTTCTGGTGGTGGAGCAGGATTGGTTTTGGTATCAAATCCTGATTTTAAACTACTACAAGCAGCTGGTACAACTTATGGTTCATCAACAACTGCTGGTGCAGTTGGTACTACTTGGGGTGGCGCACCAGTAAATCCAAATGCTGGGCAGGGTTATAAACCATCTCCCGTAGTAACTTCTTTGGAAGTTGATGAAGGAGCTGGTAGTTTATCCAGAAAAGCTAATTTTTCTATAACTTGTTTCACTAAAGAACAAATGGAAAAAATAACTCAATATTTTTTAGAACCTGGATTTTCTATTTTTATTGAGTGGGGTTGGAGTACTAATGCTGGATATGGTGGACTTCAAGGATTATCAGCGAATAACATTTCTCAATTTAATAACGCATCCAATACAAATAAAGTTAGAGAATCTGCTGGTGGTGAATATGACAATTATTTAGGATTTATTACTGGTGGTGGTGTTTCTTTGGATGGTGATAAATGGACAGTTAGTGTTAAGTGTACTGGTTATACTGAATTACCAACTTATCTATTAACATCCGAAACAGGTGAACAAAAAGCTAATCAAGATGGAACATTAAATTCTGCAGAACCATTTGGGTTAAACTACATAGATTCTGAGAATACAAGTTTGGCAGATGAGCGATTTATGAAAATGTTTAATGATTTGCCCCAAACAAGACAAACTAAAGCGGTAAAATCTTTAAGAGGTTTATTTGCTGGTGATATAACTTATCTTATCAATTTTGATAATGAAGTTACTGAAGAACTCAATGATACATCCGATGGGTGGAATGTTGCGGGATTCAATATTAGACAGGGTAGAATGACGATTGATGGGAGTAAGGTAAAACTCCCAGCAGGTACAAAGATAACTGGTGAAGAGAGATTTATTCGATTTGATGCTATGATGAATATAATTTATCAAATTGGTATTGATGGTTATAGTTTGCCTGATGGTAGTGAAATTTTATTTGCTGTGGATTATTTAGATACCGCTTGTTCTGCTTTCGAAAAGATATATAGTACAGACCCATCAAAATTATTTATTCCAAATCCACAATCACCAACATTTAATCTATCGGCAAAACCCAATGAAACAGTTATTAGTGCAATAGTTACCGATAAAATTAATAACTCACCAAAGGATAGAGTTAAATTTCCAAATCCAAGTAATTATAATTTTCAACCTGTAAATGGTAATAAAATAACTTTAGACCCAAACGAATGGGGGTATTTAAAGGATTTGTATGTAAACTTTGATTTTTTTAAAAGTGTATTGGATACAAAAAACTTTTTTATTAAAGATGCACTTTATCAAATCTTAAATGGTATATCATCTGCTGTAAATGGTATGTGGGATTTTCAAATTGAAGAAACTGAAGTTAAAAAATCAAATGGAAAAACAGTTCAAACTTTAAAAATATGGGAAATGAATTGTATTTCCAGTGGTAAACAAATACCCACTTACAGCTTTAATATGTTGGGTGAAGAATCTATTTTTATAAGTTCTGGTTTAGAGATAGATATTAGTGGTGCTAAGATGAATCAAGTCATTGGTAAAAAATTAGGTCAAAAACTAAATAGTGATTCTTCGGAAGTAACTTTATTTGAAAGTGGATTAACAGACCAATTGGCAGTAAAGTTATTGAGAAACGATAACAATGCCGATGGTACTGGCGGTACTACCACTACTACAGAAGATGCTAAAAAAATAGCTGAAGCTAACCTAAATATTATGTTAGGTAAATCTAGATTTTATCCAAGAGTTGAAATATCCGATAAATCTAATTTAGATGATGATTTATACAAAATATGTTATTTAGGTGCATTTAAAGATTCTAATATTTTTAGTGCATTAAAAAATGGAAATGCGGAATTAAATCAATCAAATACTGCATCACCATTAATGCCTGTTAACTTTTCATTTACTATTCATGGTGTGAGTGGAATTAGGAGAGGGGATATGTTCAAAGTAATAGGAATACCATCTATGTATAGTGATGGATTTTTCCAAGTACTTTCAGTAAAACATAGTTTACAGGGGATGCAATGGACAACGGAAGTAACTGGTGGATATAGAAATAATAGGTAATATGAGTATTGATAGATACAGTGAAATAAGCGATTTGGGTTCTGAATTTAATCAGAAAAATATAATTGCCTTTATACCTAACCCTGAAGATATAGATTATCAAAGGGGGTATATAACACGCTATTTTCTTCAAAAATCAAACGATGTAAATGCTGTTATTTACGAAATTAGAAAAAAATCAACTTCTAAGTTTTCGGATAATTCTTTTTATAGGGTAGTATCTTTGGATTGGAGAATTAAGGGAGACCCAATTGATGTTAAAAAATCCAATTCAGAATCAATTAGAATAGCTTCACACACAATTCCTAAGATTCAACTTTACTTACCCAACCTTTTACAATTTTACAAAAAATAATTTGGATAATCCAAATAATTTTCTTATCTTTGTAAAATGATTGTAGTAGAGTCAAGCAAAGAGAAGGAAGAATTCTTACAACGATGGAACAATGAACCATCTGTTATCATTCCTATATGGTCTGATTTGGAGAAGCATCCAATGAACAATGAACTATCCTTTCTATTCGTAAGGATGGAAAATACCAACTTTATTCTCATATACAACCATATTGATGGGAAATCCCATCATTTAGACCTCTCAACCTCCACACAACCAAAATGGGTATGGAATAAGAAGGGCTTATTACAAATGGATACAAAGATACAAAATATTTTTGATATATCCAACTACACCTTCTTTGAGGAAAACAAACTATTAGATTTTAAACCCGAAGAACAACCTTTCATCTCACATTACTTACGAATGGGTATTAGAGAAAATTTGGGAAAGATAGCACCTTTGATGAAATGGGGTGAGTATCTCAAATCCTTTGTCGATTCTCTTTCTCTTCCTACTCCAACTCCTTCTTGGATTGATGATACGATGATTCCTCTTTTATCTCAGATTGAACGATATGGGGTTCGGGTCGATGGGAAGAAATTTTTTGATAGATATCCACAAGCCACTAAACACTTATCCAATAACACACTTTACACCGAATATAACCCATATACGATTACATCCCGTCCATCCAACCGATTTGGTGGTATCAACTTCTCAGCCCTTAATAAATCCGATGGAACGAGGGAAGTGTTCATTCCAAAAGAGGGGCACATATTCCTACAAATGGATTATGATGCATATCACCCCCGAATCATCGGTAAGTTGATTGATTACGATTTACCCAACACTTCGGTTCACCAATGGTTAGCGGACCAATATGGAGTTCCTTATGATGAATCCAAAGGAATCACATTCCAACTCCTTTATGGTGGGATACCCGAAGAGTTTGATTCTATTCCTTATTATAAGAAGGTTAGAGAGTACATCGATGTGATGTGGGGTAAGGCATCGGAAATAGGTTATGTATCGACTTACAATCGAAATATACCTCTCTCATCGATAGAAGATTCAAATCCTCAAAAAGTATTCAACTACCTCCTACAAGCAACTGAAACTGAGTTGAATATAAGAACAATGAAGAGAGTGTTGGAGTTTATTGAACAAACCGACATTGAGTTAACCTTATACACATACGATTCGTTCTTATTCTCTTATCCATTGGATACTCCCAAAGAACATGCTATGAAGTTAAAAGAACTAATAGAAATGGGTGGATTCCCTATAAAGGCAAGTTGGGGTACGGATTACTCAAAACTTTAATATTTATAGGGAGAACTAACTTAATCATATGGTTTACTTTAATCAATTTATTAGCGATATCATAACGGAAGTTTCTTACAGAAGTAAGGAAGGGGTTGTGGATTTAAAAAATCCAGAACACATCAGTATTTTATCTGAGGTATTGGATGAAATGGGATTGGATGTAATCAAAAATGAATTGTTCCAAAATCTTTTTGAAGCCGGAGAACAAACATTAGACCCAAAAGAAAAAGAAAAAGTTAAACAAATGGGTTTAGTTTGGAAAGGACAAGGTTGGGGTAAAGAAGATGAAGAAGGGATTCAATATAAAGTTGAAAAGGGTAAATTAGTTCCGTTTGAAAGGGGTGAAAGTGGTGGTAGTGAAGAACCAACTACAAACTCATTAAAGCCAGGAACTGAAGGAGGTGATTCATACATAGATTCATTACCAGATGGAGACCCAGCTAAAAAGAAGGTTTCTGATAAACCATCGATTGAACCAACAACTACTAAAATAACATCCGAACCAAAAGTGATAACTTCTTCGGATAAGATTGGTTCTAATATTAAAACTCCAAGTGGAAAAACTCTATACTCTTTAGGTGGTGGTTATTATGCGGATAATCCTGGTGGAACTCCAAAATATATTAGAACCGAAAATATAGAATTAATCAATGTAGATTCTATTCTAATTGAAATTAAAGCACAAAATCAGAAGGGAGAGACCATAACAGTTCAACCAATTTCTGATAAAGATATAGATAAGGCAGTTGAAAAATCAAAAGCAGTTGAATTTCCAAATTTCTCAGAACAATCTGAAGATGATAATGTAAATTACTTAATAGGTACAAAAAAATATCCAGCTCAATTTAAATTAACTTCTACTGATGATGCTATATCTCAGTTAGCTGAATCTAGAGAAGATGCTTATGCTGGTAGAAATGCTGGTAAGGGTGGTGCCCCAACTACTGCTCAAGAAGAAGTTAGTTGTAGACTTACGGAGTTAGCTCTACAATTTCCAGAACTAAAAACCGATGAGTTAGTTAGTAGAGTAGCGGATGAAATGGAAAAAATGCCAATCTACGCTAAAAAATCAAGAAAACAACTTGAAGCTCTTGCTGCTAAATCATCCGCTGGTGTAAAAATAGCTAAATATGTTACCGAAGAGGAGGCATTTGATTATAATCAAAATCAACCAAAAGGATTCCCAAAATCATTTGCATTTACAACAAAAGCAACTAAAACTGTTGCTAACTTTTTAGTAACAAAATTAAAAGAAGCTAAAGAAAGTGGTGATAAAGATGCAATAGCACACTATGAAAATGAAATACGAAAATTTGCAGAACATTCAACTGGTGCAACTGGTAAAGAAGGTGATGGTGATACTTCATTAATGTATATGGATAATAAAGGTAGAGTTAGGATTGTTCATATTACAAACAAACAGGCCTACAATGACCCTAAACTAAATGCTACTAAGAAATCAAGAGCAATAGATATTCAATCAAATGCAGTAGAAGGTACTGATGTTGAAAAACTTACCTTAATAAATGATATTGCTTCTGGTGATGTAATTGGTATGAACGAAACCGCTACTACATCTATGCAATCATTGAAAAATGATTTAACCCTTAACGATGATGTAAAAAACATTCCATCAAATATTGTTAATGCGGTTTATGGTAATAAAACATTTGACCCATCAGGAAAATATAAAAAGAACGCTTTACAAAATAAATTGGTAATTGCATACCTTGAAGAGCAATTAAATATTAGTAAAGATGATGCAACGGATGAACAAATAATTGAAGCAATAGTTAATACAATTGGTGAAGAGGGTTCTACTCAAATATCAGATGCTACTACTGGTGGTCCTGGTAAATTACTTATGAAAATGGGTAATTTGTGGAAAGATGTAAATTCTAAATTTGAAAGTTTAAGAGGTAGATATTCTCAAAAATCCGATGAAGAGATATGTGAAATGATTTCTAATGTAAAAGAACCAAAAACGGGAAATCCGTTATATGGGGGTGTTTTATCAGCTGATGAAATTTGCCAAATTAGAAATAATAAAGCATTACAAAGATTATCTGAAATATCTGATGCTAGAGGTGAATCTATGAGAACCACACATAACAATATAGTTAGTGAAACCAAACAAGCAGATGTAAGGTATTTTATGGATAAAGAAGGTATTTCCGAAGCTGAGGCTAGAGAAATGACTGAAACTCAAAATGGACCTCATACTGAAACTGTAGTTAGAACCTTTATGAAGGGGATGCATTGGACAAGAAGTATTATGGGTGATGCGGATACTGAAATGTTACAATCAGTTGGTAGTTCATTTGTAAAATCTGAACATTATAGAGCATGTTTAGCATCTCTAACTGGATATGATGGTGATACAACTACTAGAGAAGGTAGAGAAGGGTTGGTAAATCACTTAGCAAAAAATGTAAGAATTACACCTGGTGATGGGAGTGTTCAATTTGTAAATAATCAAACTGGTGAGACTGTATTGTTGGGTGAAGATACTTGGAGAACTGCTGGTGATGGGGAAAAAATCGCAGGTCATGATGGTAAAGATTTAATTGAATGTTTAAACTCAAAACAAAAGAGAACCAAATAATACCCCAAAAAAATAATCTGATATTTATAGGTACTAATTAGGAATACTATATATGAAAACACAGTTATTATGTACTTTTACAACAAAAGAGGGGTTACAAAAGACACTGCAAGATATAAGAGAGACTTATGTAATTGTATATAATTACATTTATATACTTCAAAATAAATCAAATTTGGATGAGTTGTTCGTGACTTACAACATCAATACCGAATTCAAGCCACCTCAACCATTAGAGGATACAATCCTTATCCATAGAAAAAAAGAATCAAATACTTTATACACCATCAATGCTCTAAACCAATTGGTAAGAGAAGAGAATGGTGGTATCTTAGATAAAACCTTTGTGATAGATTGGAGTAAATTCCGAAACTCAATTATACTTACCAATACAGAGGGTACAAAAAGAATTCAAACTCGTATCTTTGAGGTTATAGAATTTAATCAAAACTAAGGATAAAAATATGCTATTAAAAGTAGGTTCAAAAGGAGAATTAGTAAAAGACGTACAAGAAATCGTTGGTGTTTCAGCTGATGGTATTTTTGGCGCAGGTACTGCTGAAGCAGTAAAGAAATGGCAAGCCGCTAATGGCTTAGCCGCAGATGGTTTAGTGGGTAATGGTACATTAGGTAAGATGGGATTATTAGATACGGATGCATCTTCTTCAGATGTTAGTCCCGAATCTGCTTCTGGTCTTTACACAAAGAAACCTTACACAACATCAAATGGTTTGGAAATCTTTGAATACTTCATGCCAGAAGATGAATACAAAAAAGGTCCTATCAACGCAGAGTGGGTATTTATCCACCATACTGCTGGATGGCATAACCCATACAATTGTATCAAACAATGGGATGCTGATTCAAATGGTGCAATCGCAACTGAATTCGTAATGGGTGGACCATCAGTAAAAGGAAACGATGAAAAGTACGATGGTGAAGTGGTTCAGGCATTCCCTGCTGGAAACTGGGGATATCACTTAGGTAAGAATGGTTCACAAAAGATGCACGTAAACTCTATTGGTATGGAGGTATGTAACTTTGGATATGTGAAAGATGGAAAAACTTATGCTGGTACAACTGTTGAAGAATCACAAATCGTAACTTTGGCAAAACCATTTAGAGGACACTCTACTTGGCATAGATACTCAGATAAACAAATCAAAGCATTAGAACAATGGTTGAAGTTTATCGCTGAAAGAGATAACATCGATATTTCAGCTGGTTTACCTGCTTTAGTTAAACAACATGGTGCTGATGCATTTGAATTTAACGAAGATGCATACTATGGTAAAATCAAAGGTGTATGGACTCATACTAACACTCGTAAAGATAAGTTTGATATGTTCCCACAACAAGAGTTGTTGGATATGTTAGTATCATTGTAATATGTTAGTTTATTGTAGAGTTGTTAATAAAGGTAGGGCTGGTGAACCCGAACAACTTGTTTTTCAAAGACAAGATAATTTGGAAAGGATTGAACCTGAAACTATAACCAAAGTTAAAGTTGAGGAAGGATATAGACAGCCAAATATAATCGAAGATATAGAATACGTTCTCAGAAATATGGGACACTATTGTAATATTGATTACCAAGACAACGGTCAATATAAACACACATTAATTTTAGAATAAATCAAAGGGGAAAAAAATTTTCCCCTTTATTTGTTTATATCAAATATTTTTCGTATATTTGTATTTCAAATGTGGAAAAGTTCAAGCATCAAAAATATTTTAAAAAAGATTTGGAAGTGTGGAAAACTTTTCGTATATTTGTATCAAATAAATTTCAAAAGTCCACCAAAAATGGGGTTTCTTGATATTTATATAAGGTGTAGGAAAGACACCATAATAAAACCAATAAAACAATTAAAACTTTAAAATTTAAAAATTATGGCACTAGATTTAAGCGCAATCAGAGGTAGACTGAACAAACTACAAAACACTTCCAACAGAACATCTAATCTTTGGAAACCCACACCGGGTAAACATCAAGTAAGAATCGTTCCTTACAAATTTTCTCCTGAAAATCCTTTCATTGAGTTATTCTTTCACTACAACATCAACAACAAAACTTACTTGTCTCCAAGTTCATTTGGTAGACCAGACCCAATCGTTGAGTTTGCTGATAAGTTGAAGAGAATGGGTGATAAAGAAGATTGGAAAGCAGCTAAGAAAATGGAGCCGAAATTGAGAACTTTTGTACCTGTACTCGTAAGAGGTGAAGAGGGTGAAGGAATCAAATTTTGGGGATTCGGTAAAACTGTTTACCAAGAAATCTTAGGTTACATTGCTGACCCAGACTATGGTGATATTACTGACCCTAATAATGGTAGAGATATTACTATTGAGTATGTATCAGCAGAAGATGCAGGAACTTCTTATCCTGTAACTACTATCCGTGTAAAACCAAACACCACTCCTTTAGCTGGTGATGCAACACAAATCCAAAACTTTATCGAAACTCAGACTAACATTACTGATATCTATCAAGAGTTATCTTACGATGAGTTAAAATCGGTATTAGAGGGTTGGTTAAATCCAACCGCTGAAGAAGGTGAAGAAAGTGTATCAGAACAAACTCTTTCAACTCCATCAACACCCCAAACTCAAGCCGCTACAGCACCAGCTGCAGCACCTTCAAATGAGGTAACCGCTGACGAGAAAAAGAAAATGGATGATGTGGCATCAGCATTTGATGACTTATTTAACGGATAATCTAAATTAAATGGCGAAAAATACAGAAATGGATTTAGCGGCAGAACTAGCTTCTGAGTTAAACAAAACAAACAAAGACCAAAAGGTTGCTTTCTTCTTAGGACAGGATGATGCACCCACAAATGTAGAAGGGTGGATTTCAACTGGATGTGCTATGTTGGATGTTGCCATTTCTAATCGCCCTTATGGTGGACTTCCCGTTGGTAGAATTACTGAAGTAACGGGATTAGAACAAAGTGGTAAATCATTACTATCGGCTCACCTCCTTGCTGAAACACAAAAGCAAGGTGGTGTAGCTGTTCTAATCGATACTGAAACTGCGGTAAGTAGGGAATTCTTAGAAGCTATTGGAGTGGATGTAGCAAAACTCCTTTATGTATCAGCTGATTCAGTTGAACAAATCTTTGAATTTACTGAAACTATTATTGAAAAGGTAAGAACCACCCAAAAGGAAAAGTTAGTAACAATCGTAGTGGATTCAGTTGCCGCAGCTTCAACTAAGAATGAGTTGGCAGCTGATTATGGTAAAGATGGATACGCTACCGATAAAGCTATTATTATCTCAAAGGCGATGAGAAAGATTACCAATATGATTGGTAGACAAAAGGTAACATTAGTATTCACAAACCAACTTCGTCAGAAGATGAACGCAATGTTTGGTGACCCGTGGACTACTTCTGGAGGAAAAGCTCTTGCATTCCATGCATCAGTTAGACTTCGTTTGAAGAATATGGGACAAATCAAACAAAAGGTGAACGGACAAGATAAGGTGATAGGTATGAAAGTACGATGTCAGGTTATCAAAAACCGAATGGGTCCACCACTTAGAGCAGCTGATTTTGAGATTTACTTTGATAGAGGTATAGATAATTATGGTTCTTGGTTAGGAGTAATGAAAGAAAATAAGTTGGTGAAGCAGGCTGGGGCTTGGTACACCTATGTGGATACCGAAACTGGAGAGGAACTAAAATTCCAATCTAAAGATTTCATTGATATGATGGATGAGAGAGAAGATGTTAGGGAGCAGATTTATAAGAAGATTTGTGAATCTACCATCTTACAATACAAATCAGATTCTAAGGATATTGATTCGCATGAATTAGATACTGAAGGAGCTGAGGTAGTAGATTAAATAAAATAATAAGTTATGAGCAAGTTAAAAGAAATGTTAAAAGCATCTGCGCAAGCAGATAAAGCGAAAGCACTCCTTACTTTGGAGTTGTTGGAAAAGCATCCTGCTGGGATTGGAGACCACTCAACTGGTGATTTCTATGAGAATGCAGAATCAGCATTACAAATGTTGGTAGATGCGGATGATAGATTAGAAACCATTGAAAAATATTTTGGTGGTGAAGATACAATCACTTATACAACAACAACTACATAATGAAGAAACTCTACAAAAACATCCTCAACGAAGTAAATGAGGAACATAAAACGAATCACCTTCGTGAAAGGAATAGTAGAGTTCTAATTATTGATGGGCTAAATACCTTCATCCGTAGTTGGACAACCAACCCCACAATGAATGAGGATGGTGACCATACGGGTGGAGTTATTGGTTCACTCAAATCTATTGGATATCAGATTAGAGAATTCAATCCAACTCGTTGTATTGTAACCTTTGATGGACAGAATGGTTCTCAGAGTAGAAAACGAATCCACGAAGGATATAAGGCTGGTAGAGAGAAGAATCGATTCAGAGTAAATCGCCAATATGGTGAAATGATGACTGAAGAAGAAGAAAGACTTTCTATGAAACAACAATTTGTTTGGTTAAATGATATCTTAGATTATCTACCTCTTCAAACTATGATTTATGATGGAATTGAAGCAGATGATACAATCGCTTATCTGACTAAACATACTCAATATGATTTAGATGGTGAAGTAGTTATTGTTTCAACTGATAAAGATTTCCTTCAGTTAGTTTCTGATAAAGTAAAAGTATTTTCACCTACTAAAAAGAAACTATACGATAGACAGGTGGTGTTTGATGAGTATGGAATTTGGCCTGAAAATCTTTTATTGTATAGAACATTGGATGGTGATAAATCAGATAACATACCAGGCATCAAAGGATGTGGTATTAAAACCCTTTTAAAGAGGTTTCCTGAGCTTTCTGAGGATAGATTGATAACACATGAGGAGTTCTTCCAATTGTGTGAGGAAAAGAAAGGTAAAATCAAATTATATGATGATATCTTAAATGCAAAAGACCAACTTCTAATGAATAAGAGGTTAATGGAGTTAGATGAACCCCATATTCCAACAAATCAAAAGTTGAAAATTTTAGATAGATTCAATGAGGATGATATTGAATTTAAGAAGTTGGATTTTCTCAGAGTTGGTCAAAAATATAAAGTTCTCCAAAATTGGAGAGACATAAATGATTGGTTACATTCAACCTTTCAAAATATTATTACAAAATGATTTTGAATGTTCACAAATTTTTCGTATATTTGTGAAATCAAATTAGGTTATAGATGCAAAATATAGATACTCTTTCCAAATACGGTCAATCATTTCAAACAAAGGTGTTATCATCTTTGATTGCTGATGTTCGTATGTTGGATACTCTTAGTGAGATTATACATCCAAAGTTTTTTGAAT
>Ga0255765_1003496_pt1 | contig 16719 bp, 9 predicted proteins | sample 041ome_8_FD_179965 | JGI IMG/M metagenome (GOLD analysis project Ga0255765, IMG submission 179965) | Coastal salt marsh microbial communities from the Groves Creek Marsh, Skidaway Island, Georgia - 041407BS metaG (version 2) | ecosystem: Environmental > Aquatic > Marine > Intertidal zone > Salt...
TCGGAACCGATTCGCGAACGACGAGAGTTTAGATGATGTTGAAGATGATGATGAAGTGCCTCGAGAAGGAGGAAGAAGAAGGCCGCCGCTGTACGAACATCGAAGACGAACGACGACGGTATCGATGGAAGACGAACGAGAGATTCTGGAAGCGGCGGCGCGCGCGGGGATTCGAATCAACGGTCGCGTGCCGGAAGTTGGAGATTTCTTTACGCACGGTGGTGAACCGGTGCCGACGCGGACGCGGCGACATCGAAGGTGGATTCGGAAGCGGAGGGAGAACGAGAAGGAAGCGGCGAGGAGACGGGGAGAAGAAGAAGAAGTAGTAGTAGCAGGCGGCGGCGCGGCGAGAGCGTACGGAGGAGGAGGTGCTAGTAGTGGTGGTGGAGAAGAAGAGGAGCGGCGGTTTGAAGAGGAGACGAGGAGAGCGATGGAGGAGAGTCGGAGGGCGTGGGACGCCGCGACGGCGGCGGCGGCGGCGGCGGCGGCGAGTAGTGCTAGTAGTCACGGCGGGAGAGCGAGGGAAGCGAACGCGGAGAACGACGAAGAGGAAGAGAAACTCATGAAAATAGCGAGCGAAATATCAAAAGCGGCGGTGAATGGGGAGAAACTGAACTCGATACAACGGCTCATTTCTGACCTCGACATTAATTCTCGTCTGAACGCGGCGAACGTGAATAAGATGGGCGCGGCGGCTTTGGGGAGAACCCTCGGTCGAAAATTCGCGGCTCGATTTCACTTGACGCGTTGTTTATCCGAATTTGACGTGTTGGATGAAACTGCGGATGGATTTTACGATTTATGGAGAGACGAAAGTAACTCAACGTCGCTACTTTTCGGAGGCGAAGACGCGCCGCTACCAGACTTGGAGGATTTACTATCGCTGAGGAAGAAAGGAACAAGCGCGGAGTCGTCAATCCCGAACGAGGAGCACGCCATTGCTTACGTAGTCGATAGGAAATCGGACGATATCCTAAATTCTTTGGACGAACTCGCGAGGAAAATACGCACAGAAGACCCTTTGGACGTATTCGCGAGAGCAAAGGCTCTCGCGATGCTCGTCTCGAATCGGTTAGGAGGCGCGTGCGAGACCGAAACGAAAGCGTTTTCTATCCGCGCGACGGCGACGCGGGACGAAATGAAATTGAAAAAAATAAACGCTAGCTGCGTCGTTCACATCGGACATTTAAGTTTCGGCGCGGAAAAGCAAAGAGCGATTCTTTTCAAAGCGTTAGCGTCGTGTGCGGACGTTCCGTGTCGTCTTTTACGGGGCGGCGTGTATTGCGACGGCGACGAGGATTGCGCGAAAATCTTCGTCGTAAAAAATAGTGGCAGCAGCGATAACGGCGGAACGTCGAGGCAACCATCGGAAAGCGACGACGACGCGTTCTTCGCGTCGCTCGGGAACGATTTGGACGTGCGACAAATCGATCTACTCCGAAACGTAGGGAAAATGACGTCACCTAGTGGCGGTGGTAAGAAACCGCTCTCGTCCGTGGAGAAAGAGTTTTTCGAGGCGTCCTCGGCTTCAGAGAACATCAATTTTGACTTCTTCTCTCATCCGTCCTCATCGAACGAGGGAGACGATTCGAGGAAGAAGAAAGTGCCTCCTCCATCTTCAAACTTCAATAGGAGCTACGAAAATGATCTTTTCAACGAAATGTCGTCGCCATCTTCCTCCTCGGCGAGTCTTTTGGACCTGTCTGAAGTGAAGATGAGAACGAGTACCGCCTCGCCTGCGGGGAAACCGACGTTGACGCCAAAAGAAGAAGCGGCTGAAAAAAAGCGAATTCTCATCCGTCGCCAAGCCGAACGCATTCTCGAGGTTCAAGAAGCCGAAGAAGAGAAGGAGCAAGTTCGCGAGATCGAGTTGAAATTCAGGCATAAGTTTCACAAAAAGTGGGACAAAGTCGTGAAAAACCTATCGTTGGGCGAAACGCTCGAAGTTTTCGGCGTCGAGGTGAAAGACAAGAAAAGCACGAACGAGTTGCGAAAAGCCTATCGCAAAGCTATGCTGAAGTTTCATCCGGACCGGCTCGCTCGCGGCGGTAGTTTACGAGACAAAGTGAACGGCGAAGAAATCTTTAAGATTATCAACGCAAAGATGGAAAATTCGTAAGAAGCGTTTAGAAAAAGTTTAGAAGTAGATGAATTAGGTTTCATAGATTGATCGTTGTGTAGAACTTTTGTATTAAAATTAATTTACTCCAACATGTACTTCAAAACTGGCGCCATGTATACGTACAAGCTCAGCGCAGCCAACGCCGCGCTGATCCATAAAGTCACCACGCCTGCGTTTGTCAACTCGCTCGCCAACATACTCGGAAGGAAGCTTTCAATCGCCTTCGGCACCCCGTCTCTCACGAGCAACAAAACAGAAATCGCAACCATCTGCGTCGCCGTCTTCCATTTCCCGAGGTTGTTCACCTTTACCGCCTTGTGCGCATCTCCACCTTTCGCGCTCGCCCACTCTCTCAACGCCGACATCGTAATCTCTCTCCCGATGATGATTGAACTCGGCACCGCGACCAAGTACGGATGCGACACGCCTTTCGGCGCTAACGAGCACAACAAAACCAGAGCGCACGCGACCATCAACTTATCCGCCACGGGATCTAAGAAAGCACCAAAAGCAGAGGACTGGTTCCACTTCCTCGCTAAATACCCGTCCAACCAATCCGTAATCGCCGCCAAGACGAACACGAAACAACATCCCGGCGCCGACCACGCCGTCGTCTGATAATACATGAACGCAAACGCTGGAATAGCGGCAACGCGAGCGAGCGTCAGCATCGTCGGAATCGTCAACCCAGACGCCGAATTTGTCAGCCCATACCTCGCCGCTTCGTCTTCTTTAGCGCTGCTCTTCGTTCTCGTCTTTCTCGCCATTTTCCCTCCTCCTCTTCTCGTTGGACTCAACGCTCGAATCGTGTCTAATTCCCCAGCTCCTAAAACGTCCGACGCTAACTGCGCGGATCGAGTTCTCGTGATTCTCGCCGACGAAGACATCGTCGCAACAGTTACGCTGGTCGCACGCGTTCGTCCCTTCGTCTTCCTCAAAGCCCCTCCGCGTTGAAATGAAGTTGGTTTTAACGAGTTAAAGCGGTGTTGGTGTTGCGTTAAGGAATTGAACATAAAACAAACTGAAAGAGAAAGGTACGGTAAAGAAATACGCGCGCGCGCACTCACGAAGCGGTCGTCGAGAAAGTTCTCGGAGACACACACACACACAGAGAGAGAGAGAGAGAGAGAGCGCAAAGGAGTCGCGGGGAGTCGCGCCGTCGCTTGTTTTTGAGGGAGGAGGTTTGCTTTTTTTTTTTCTCTTCTTTTGTTTTCCCCAAGAGAGAGACAGTGTCACACGAAACTTTTAAAGGACATTTTGCAAATGAATCATTTCGCGCGCATACTTTTAGAACATATTTTTCTTCTTTCAATCGTCAAGGCGCTAAAACATAAACTTCTCGAGCGGATGGAGAGAGCACAATGCGTCCGCTCAATTCGCGGACGGTGATTTGAGGAAGCTTCTTTACTCCAGGCGCGAGCGCGACCATTTCAAAGAGGACCTCGCGGAAACCGTTGTTCTTCGGGATGTCTTGCAAAGTTTTCACAGACTCGCCGTTAACTCGGATGGTGCCCGAATGGGAGAGCAACGCGTTGACGGTGTCGCTAGTCGCGTCGTCCTCTATTCGGAGTTCTACCGGGCCAGAATCTGCCGTTTGTGAAAGATTGGATACTTTGACGCAAACGAGAAACGGTCTCTCTGCCGTAACCGCGGTAATTTTTTCAGGCACCGCGCGGTCAATCGCCGCGACGATATTCTTTGCTACGTTCTCGTCTCCTTCGTTGTTCAAAATCTCCATCGTGGTTTTTAATATCGGCCGACCGTATTCATTCCCACCTCGCATAATTTGCGGCGGCGTCGTATCGCTCGGTTTCGGCGCTAAAATTGGTTGCGTCTGAAGTCTCCCAGGTTCGCCCGTACTCCCGAGCCAACAGATTTCGAGCGTACCGAGCTCGTCCTTACCGCTCGCTGATGTCGGCGCAGAGTTCGTCGTTAACGACGACGTTCGCCACTCGTCCGTCTCTTCCAACTCGAACAGAAAATGCGCGGCTCCACCGCCTTTCTGTAAATATATTTGATTCTTGTTGTTACCGACGTCAAACAACGTTTCTTCATCTGAAATCTCCGGGAACATTGGCGTCGACTTGTGCCGTTTCTCGTCCACGATCAGATGCACTTTCGTGATCAATCTCGCGGCTGTTTTGTCCACGTTTTCAATCGTCGCCTCTAAGAACACCTTCTCTTTGCTGCCGCTATTTCTACTCTCACTAGTACTATTACTGCTACCACTACTACTACTACTACTAAACACCCGTCGCGTCTTCGTTCTCACGTGCAACGGATTCGTCACGTTGAACGAGAAATAATTCACCGTCGTCTTCCTCACGCCTACGTCGTACACGGTATTCTCCCCAGCTACGTTCATAATCGTCGTCGCCGACCGTTCGTCGTACGGCGCGTCCACGTACTCCGCCGTGCACCTCAGCGTGTGCTGCCCGAGCTGCTTCGCGTCGAATTGCACCTCCACGTCGTGCGACTCCGACGGCTTCAACACCACCCCTCCTCCTTCTCCTCCTCCGTCCGCGCTCCTCGCCGTCTCGTCCAAGAGCACAAAACTTGCCTGTTTCCCTCTCGCGACTTGCGCTTGCGCCGCGTTCACCAAAACTTCTATCCTAATCCGCATTTTCGTCGCCATCCGCGACGACGACGACGACGACGACGACGACGACGACGACGACATCCTCCTCTCGTTCTGCGCGCAAACGAGCAACCGCACGGTTTCGCCGAGCGCGACCGAACCAAACTCTTCCCGGAGTTGCAAAAAACACAAGTCGTCATCCTTTTCAGAAGAAGAAGAAGAACAAAAGAACAGCGGCGAACCGAGCGCTACTTTCGGTCGTCGCGACCGCATGATTTTAAACTTAACAATCTCTCCTCCTCCTTCTCCGTTTCCGTGTCGTTGATGTTGTTGCTGCTGCTGCGGTGAAGACACCGACACAAACTCGTTTCCATTTCTGCTCGTCGTCATTCTTGTTCACTTTATGCGTGCGTTAACATCAACCAAAGAGAAGAGTTCTCTCTCTCTCACACACAAAAAAAAAGTTCTCTCTCGCAAAGAACCTCTTCTTCTTCGTCGTCTGCTGCCCCGCGCGCTCTCTCTCTCTCTCCCTCCAATCGAGCGTCGTTCGTGCAAAAGTTTTTCTTCGTTTAAATTCGAAAGAGAAAGTTGTTGCACGAGCGAAAGAAAAGAAGAAATGAGAGAAGTTTCGACTTTTTTTGGTCAAAAAACAGAGAAAAAAAATCAAAAAAAAGAAAAAAGAAGGCGAGAGATCTCTCTTTCTCTCTCTCTCCGATTCATTCATTCATTCTTCAGTGTTTGTGTCTTCTTCTCGTCGACTCGATTTTTGTTACGAGCTCGTGCTGCTGCTGCTGCTGCTACTGCTACTACTACTACTTCTTCTTCTCGAGCGCGGTTTAGAACGAGAGAGAGAGAGAAAGAGAGAGAGAGAGAAAGAGAGAGAATTTTTTTTGGTTAATTATATAAAAATTTTCTAGTTAGAGAGAGAGAGAAAAGCGGCTGAATTTTCAGAGAGAGAGCGAGCGCGCGGGTTGTTTTATTTGTTGTTGTTGTATCAAAAGAGAGAGAGAGAGTAAGAGACAGAGAGAGAGAGTAAAGCGTAGTAGATAGAAGTAGAATCACACACGGAGAGAGAGTTATTATTAAGAGCACATGTCGCAGAGAATTGGAAAAGCGATTCGCCGCGATAACGTCGTCTCCAAATCCGCCGTCTATCAAGACGTCAACGACAAAAAGCCGAAAGAGTATTGGGACTACGAAAACTTGCAGGTGTCCTGGGGAGAGCAGGACGATTACGAGGTGGTGAGGAAAGTCGGACGAGGGAAGTACTCGGAGGTGTTTGAAGGCGTTCGAGCGCAATCGGTCGATCAGAAGTGCATCATTAAGATTTTGAAACCGGTGAAGAAGAAGAAGATCAAGAGGGAGATAAAAATCTTGCAAAACTTGGCCGGCGGCGTCAACATCATATCGCTTCTGGACGTGGTGAGAGAACCGCAGTCGAAGACGCCGAGTTTGATCTTTGAGTACGTGAACAACACGGATTTTAAGGTTTTATATCCAAACTTGACGGATTACGACATTCGTTTCTATTTGATGGAACTTTTGAAGGCGTTGGATTTTTCGCACTCGCAAGGGATCATGCACAGAGACGTGAAACCTCATAACATCATGATTGACCACGAGAAGAGACAGTTAAGGTTGATAGATTGGGGGTTGGCGGAGTTTTATCACGCGGGTAAGGAATATAACGTGAGAGTGGCGAGTCGTTATTTTAAAGGGCCGGAATTGTTGGTGGATTTGCAAGATTACGACTACGCTTTGGATTTGTGGTCGTTGGGGTGCGTGTTCGCCGGGATGATTTTCCGCAAAGAACCGTTCTTTAACGGACACGACAATTACGATCAGTTGGTCAGAATCGCAAAGGTTTTGGGGACGCAAGAGTTACACGCGTATTTGAACAAGTACAGGATCGAGTTGGATCCGCACTTGGAGGCTTTGGTCGGAAGGCACTCCAGGAAGCCGTGGAGTAAGTTTGTCAACGCGGACAATCAACATCTGGTGACGCCAGAGGCGATCGATTTCTTGGATAAATTGTTGCGATACGATCATCAAGAGAGAATTACCGCGAAAGAGGCGCAAAAACATCCGTTTTTTGACCCGGTGAGAGATGGGAATTAAAAGAAATGTAGAGAAAAAGAAAGAGAGACAAGAGAGAGAGAGAGATGAGAGTGAGAGGAAAAAAAACGAATGAGACGTCTTCTTCTTCATTCATACTTTTACATACCTTAGATGCTATTACACTACAGCATAAATACGTAATATTAATATATCGATACGAATAATATACAGTAAGTAATAAGAATAACGATAATGAGTGGTAAATAACAATAAAACTACTTAGCAAACACATGTACACGCGAGCACAGACAGACTATTTCTTATGTATAGCGAAACCGACGGCGTCGTGCAACTCTCGCTGACTCAAAAATCCAATCAGTTTGTAAACGGAGTTGAAGAAGTAATGTTCAACGTCGACGGTGTCGTCGGTTGTCCTTCGCGGACCTGCGCCATTCGTGGAGTTTTATCACTCTCGGACACGTAAGAGTCTGTGTCGTTCTCGGATTCTTCGATGTCGTTTTCGTCGTCAAATGCGAATCCAGACGCTTGAAGCTGCTTGAACGAATACACTTGCGTGTTTTGGAGCTTTGGCTTTTCCTCCTGGGCGGCCGCTTCCCCCGGCTTTAACTTAAGCTTCTTTTCGTCTTTCTTCGCGTTACTACCTGGGGAGTTAGAAATGACTTCTGGGGACGGAGGAGTTACAGTTGGTGATGAAATTGGCTCCGGCGCGATGTGGCCGATGGATCTTCGTGGAGAAACTTTGTTCTCCCCCTTCGGACTGATGAGCTTTCCATCTTTCGTCGCCTCGGGTGGGACGATGCTCACTGGTACTTTCGGCGGCGTTTTAAACATCTTTGAACCTTCTTCACTCATGTTCACTTCTGACTTTGCCGGTAAAAACTTCTCCCCCGGCGATTTCTTCTCTTTCTTCTTCTTGATTGGCTTCTCCTTGGACTCGGATCCAGAAAATGATGCCGATTGAACGAGTTTCCCTTCTTCGTCTAATTCGAATCCTTTTGATTGCAACTCTCCGGAATCCCGAGACGTTTTTGAGCCCGGAGGTTTAATGAGGTAAAAGTTACTCGGTTCAGGTGCCGGCGGCGGCGGCGGTTCAATCTGTTCGATTATTTCTTGCACCTTCACGGGTTCAGTTGCTGGATCACCTCTCGGAATCGACGAAGATAAACTCGATGCCGACGCGGAGGCTAAAGCTGCTTCTTGCTGTTTCTTGCGTATCTCGAGTTCTCTCGCCTTCTTCTCGAGATCTTTTTCGTATTTCAGCTGCTCTTTCGCGCGCATCCTTTCGCGCTCTTTTGCTCTCTTGATTTGCGATTTCGTCATGCCGGCGTACGGATCTCCTCCCTTGTTGTCTGCACCTTCGGCCGGTGTTCTCGGTGTACCTGTTCCCGCTGCTGCTACTTCTTTTTCTTCGTTCTTTTTGGATGCATTATTGGGCGTCTTCGCGAGCGGGATTGAGGACGCGTCAACCACTTTGGTCGAATCCTCTTTAATGGAGACGCTAGAAAGCGCTTCAATCAACTGCTTCTTTGCAATCTCTTCGGATCCAGCCGATGTCAACGAATCGCTCGGAGATCGAGACCCGGACCTCGATTTCTTTATCGTCATTTCGTGCGAAGTCTTCTCCGTTTGTTTCTGCGCCTCCTGTTGTTGCTTTTTCTCCTCCAAAGCAGCGCTTTTTTGTTGCTCTTGCTCCTGCTGTTCAGCTTTCTTCTTCTTTTCCGCCGACGTCGTCAATGGTGGCGTCTCTAACGTGAACACTTTCTTCTCCATCTCCGCTTTTTTCGTGCTCGAAGGCGTCGCGCTCGGCGACGTGTAATCGACCGGTTCCGGTTTCTTTTCCACCTTGTTTTCCTTATTATTACTATTTCTCATGCTCACCAACTTCGGTTCATTTCCGGGCATGACGTTTCTTCCGACCGAAAAGCTTCTCAAATCAGGCTGCGCGTGCCCAATAATCGCATCAATCGTCACTTTCGGCGCCTGCTCCACCTTCGGCATCACTTGTCTCCCGCCTAAATGCGACACCTTTGTCTCTGCTTTTTGTAACCCGTACACGCCGTCCAACCCGACGTGCGCTTTCATCTTCGGCGTGTGCGTCTTGCAATACAACTTTGCCGTCTCCTTATCGAACACGAACGTGTTCAGTGACAGCGTCACCAAGCACTCGGAACATTTAAAACACCGCTTGTGCACTTTCTTGTTCCCGACGACGACGTTCACCGCCTCCGCGGCGTACACCGTCCTCTCGCAACACACGCACCCATCTTTACTCGTATCCTTCTCGGAAGAAGCCGCTGACGCCGCGTTCGTTTTGTTTGCCATCGTTTTCACGGAAGAAGACTTCTTCTTCAAATCCTCCTCTTTCGCGCCCGCCTTACCTGACCCTTTGCCTCCTCCTTTTTTCGAAGAAGGCGTCTCCCCGTCCTCGCCTTTCTCCCCATCGTCGCTCGAAGACGAATGAAACGCCACGTCGTACTTCCCCCCGGCGTTCGCCAACAACTCCTTAAAGTGCGTCTTACAAAACAACTTCGAATCGAACGCGGCAAAGTTCAGCGCGGTCAGCTGGCACTTGCACTGTCCGCACTTGAAACATTTTTTATGGTACGGCTTTTGGTCGTGGACGATTTGTTCCGCGACGTACACCGGTTGGTCGCACGACGCGCACCGAGGCGCTTTGACCGGTACGAAACCCATCGTTTATTAATAATCGCGCGGTATATCGAACACGTCCCTCTCTTTTTCCTCGCGCTGCTCTCTGGTGCTCGCGAAACTCAAAGTTCAGAGAGAGAGAGTTTTGGATTTTTGATCAGCCAAGTCGTTAGAGAACAAAAATGGGTGTTCGAATATATATCAAAATCTTCTCTCTATCCTCTTTTAGCTCGACCGAAAAGAGAGAGAGAGAGAAGAAGAAAAATAGGATCGCGAAAAGGTGGTGCGCGCGTGCTCTTCGTGGGGGGTTTTTAGATGCGTCGTTACCACTGCGAGCTTTTGCGATGTTTTTTCGCGCGCGGTGTTTGTGGAGAGAAGGGATATATTTTCCCCGGATGTGTCTCTTCTCTTTTTCAAATTTTTTGCGACAAAATACACTTTTGCCTAAAAAAATTTTGTGGGACAAAATACGAGAACAAAGACAACAAAAAATAGGGGTTGCGAATCGCGCGCAACATGCATCACAAAGGACACTTATCTTTGCTTGAAACCGACTGCAATCCCGCATCATCTTCTGTGCGCGAGTTGTTTTTGTTCTCTTCTTGTTTTTGGGGCCCGAAATTTTTTAGGCGAAAAAAAACCTTGTCGCAAATTTTTTTTGGTCTACTCGTACGTACGAGTACGTGTCGCAAGCGCACTTCTTCTGGTATGTGCGAGTACTCACGAGCGGTCTTCTCCTGATTCTGCCAATGATGTCAAAATGTCCGCTCCTTCAGTGTACTCTGCATCCGTTGGTTCCGGGCACCCTTTTTCCCGCAAGTAGTATAAGCACTCGGGTTGCTCGAAATATCGCGCGTGAGCGATGTATTGCCAGTAGTCAAGAGGTGCTTTCGCCTCTTCGACTACGTATTTGACGCAATCAAGATGACCTTTGAATACAGAGCGTAACACGCATTCGGCCTTTTCATCATCAGATACCTTTCTTTCTTCAACGAAGTATTTCAAGATGTCTAATTGACCATAATCTGCAGCTATTCTTCCCGTTACCTTTTCCGTTTCTCGCGAAGGTTTCACCTTGGCGAAAAGAAAGCGAAGGCAGTCGATGTGCCCTTCTCCAGCAGCGACACGACATGCCGTCGTTTCATCATACGCACAACCGTTAGCAAAGCAGTACTTCAACATCTCGAGATTACCTATGAGTGCTGCCAAGTCAATCGTACATTCATCCCACTCGCACTTTTTCACTTCTCTGACCCACTTGAGCAACTCGAGTTTATTCGTTCGAGCAACTTGAGAGCAAAACCAGGCTTGATCTGCCACGGTTCCATCGTCAAGTTCCTGTCCCCAGTTGATATTAATCCACGCCCATTCTAACGTCGAAACGGATGTGCACTCGAAAATAGAAAAAAATAATTGCGATACCTTTACACCCGCGTACTCGAGTACATTCTCACCTTCAGTATTCGCCTTCGAAAACAAAATCCGATCTGTCTCGGTCAATTTCGAAAGCACATGCGATACAAAAATATCCCTGTGATGCGTCACCAACCCCGTCCACAACTTTGTCGGACCAAGCTTCAAACGCTCCAAATCTGCCTCAGCCTCTGCAATAGCCTCGTCCTTCACCTTTTTCTTCTTCTTCTCCGCCGCGCCGGAGAGTTTCTTCCCCATCATTTGTTGTTACTCGCAGGAGGTAAACAAGGGAGGGGTTTTTCTTCTTCTTTTTGTCACGTGCGATGGGCCGTTTTTCTTCTTCAAAATCTGGAAAAAGCGTTCGTTCGTTACTCTTGAGAGGCACCCACGAACGACGACAGGAAGAAGAAAATGAGCGTCGTCGTCGAGGACGAGACGAACGAGAAGAAAGAACGGTCGTTCTTATCCGCGAACGCGCGGAGTTTCGTCCCGACGACGATTCCTTCTTCTTCTTCTTCTTCTTCTCAACCTGTTCCGTCGTCCTCTTCAGCGCATCCAAAACAGACGACGATAAAGACGAAGAAACCGAGCGCTAATGATAATACCACCAACAACGACAACAACACCATCAAGAAGAAGAAAAACGGCGCCGCCCCGACGCAACAGCGACGTAAAGCGACTCCAGCCACCACCAGTAACGGTCCTCGACGACGAGAAAAGTTCTCCTCCAACACGTTCTTGAGCGCGAACTGCAAGTTTCTCGTCCTCTCGCAAAGCGAAGCCTTGAAGGAGTGTTTGACGAACGCGGATAAAACGCTGCCTTTGGAAGATATCATTCGCTTAGAAATCCCGAACAAAGGCGCAAACGTCGGGGATAAAGGTCGAATTCGGTGCCCGATTTGTTTGGAAGATCCGCCAAAGTCGCCGGTGGTGAACGCGTGCGGGCACGTCGCGTGTCACGCGTGCGCGCAAGAGCTGATAGCGAGAAATCGAGAGTTTAATCAGTCGTCTGTATGTCCGGTGTGTTTGGTTGTGCCGTTCGTGGATTCCGATTTAAGGAGTTGCGTTTTGAAAACGAACGGTGGTAGAGGTTATGAGAGTAGTAATAGCTCGGGTTCGACGATGGATGATTTCAAAGTTGGCGATCGGCTGACGTTTGTGTTGTTCGAGAGAGATAGGGATTCGCTCGCGACTAGAAGGTGTTCATTAGGTAATGGGGGCGCGAGCAATTTGTGGCCGAAAGCGAAAGCAGAGGATTCGTTCGCATGCGACCGTTACAGCAAATACACGACGATATCGATCGATGAAGTTAAAGTTTTATCCGAGAAAGAGGTGGTAGAGTTAGAACGAGAAGCGGCTGAAAATGCGAAACAGTTCGATAGAGACGCGACTTTGCACTGTTTCATCGCCGCCGAGAGCGTGAAAAAAAGGTTCAACATGTTCCACGAAAAATGTAGCAGCAATAGCAACGGTAGGTCTAGCACTCCTTTTGTCTTGTGCAACGCGATCGAAAAGACGCGCGTGGCGATGGAGACGGCGGAAAAGGCCATGAAAATAGAAGCTTCGTGGCCTTCGATGATGAAAAATAACGATCCTTCTCCGCTCGCGGGAAAGATGAATTGGGCGACCAAACCGACGATGAGGGAGGAACCTTCCGAACCCGCTTTAGCCTGTGTTCATAATATGTCAGATTCTGATGTTGAAGAAGAAGTTGGTGATGATCACGGAGACAAAGGTACCATGACGAGCAACGACGCGTCCAAGAAATATTACTTTTATCAATCATCGGTGTCGGAGAAAGTTGTCTTGCACCCGGTGTGCATGAAGGCGATACTGAGCGCCCACGGCGACGATTTCTCGCGAATTCCGAGGAAAATTAAAGTCAATTTACTCGAGATTGAAAAGATGATCGTGGACGACACGATTCGAAATCGAAATCCGCAATGGCGCCATTACTCAAAAACGACCGAACTTCTGGTTTGCGAGGGAGATTTGCGGGAGATTTGCGATCGAGAGACGCTGAGTAAGTGTGATCAAATCATTAAAAGAGCCGCGCAAAGAAAAATAGACAAAGCAAAGAGACAAAAAGAAGACAAGAAAGAGAGAGACAAAGAGCGCAAACTCGAAAGAGAAAGGTTAGAGAAGGAGATGATTTTCGCGAGGGATATTTTACACCGAATGCCAAAGCTCGGACGCGAACAAAATGAAGATAACGACGAGGAGACGATCGTGGAGGAAAGTGATGCCATGCTTTCGTCTTCTCAAAATCAGCAACGACAGCAGAATTTTGCCAACGTGGCTAAATTTGGCTTTGGTGCACGCTTCCACGACATGCCTTCGCTCGCGCCAGACGCGTCTTCGACTTCGGCGTTTCCCTCGCTCGGTAGACCGATTACAGTTTCGGCGTCAAAACCTCCGAGTTGGGCGCAACCCGCGCACACGGAGCACATAGACATCGACGCCGCGCTTTCAAAAAGTAACGCCGAGACTACCGGGAAAAAGAAGAAAAACAATAAAGGCACTCCGCTTTTCAGCTCGAGCGTCGGTCGAAGACACATTTAACAATTCGTGTATTTGATATTATATATATTATAATTCTCTTCGTTGTCTAAACACTTGGCGGCGGCGGAACCGGACTTTGAATGCTCAAAATTTGCTCCTCGAACTCCTCGTAACTCATCGTTTGCCAACCGTGCTTCTTTCGATATCTCGCCAACTTCTCCTTCACCTCTTGTCTACTCAGCGTCGCTTTCTTAAGCATGACTCGCTCGGCGAGCAAAAGCGCCGGTCCTAACGTTTCGTCAACCACCACCTTTACGCCCGCTTTTTCGAGTTTCAATCCCGATTGTACGTCCTTCGCGCGAACGTACACGTCTACGTGCGGATACTCTCTGCGTAAAGTCGCGACGGCAAATTCGTTCGTGGTCGTCAAAACCACTGCCGACGCCGTATCCGCGCGCACGGCATCTAAAACTGTCTTTGAAGAAACGTCACCGAAAAACACAGTCTTGGAGCTCTTCCTTCCGATTCTCACGTTCTCCGCGTTCGTATCTAAAGCAACAAAAGGTACGTTAGCTTCCGTTAATACGTCGCCGATGATTTGGCCCATACGCGCGTAACCACCAATGATGACGTGTCCACTCAACTCTTCGACTTGACCTTCGACTTGCGCGGCAATTGTCGTCGCTTGCGGCGTGCCTGCTTTTTTCAACTTGGCCAATCGTTGTCCTAAAATGGCGAGGTACGGCGTAATTGCCATAGAAATCGACACCGCCAAGGAAACTTTCGCGATTAAGGTTGAGTTCAACAAACCAACCCGCATGGCTTCCGCGAATGTGACGAACGCGAATTCACCTCCCGGCGCAATGTACAATCCCGCTCGAAAGCAATTCAAACGCGAGACGCCGAAAATCGGGCCGATGGCGAAAATAACCCCGAGTTTCCCGAGCACCAAGCACACTACGATGGCGAGAATCTCCCCGAGCGAAGAAACTAACAAACGCGGGTCGATGGTCATCCCGACCGTCATGAAGAATAAACCCAAGAGCAAACCGCGAAAGGGTGCGATGTCAGCTTCGACTTGTAAATGAAACTCCGTTTCCGCCAAGAGCAAACCAGCCAAAAACGCGCCGAGTGCCATACTCAACCCGAGCGATTGCGTCAACAAAGCCGTTCCTAAGGCGCACGTTAAAGTCAACGCCAACATAATCTCCGCGGAAATACTCGCGATTCGATTATACACGGGTTTCAAAACCGCTCGACCGGCAAAGATAATACCGACAACCGCCACGACTGTCTTTGCCACCGCTTTACACAAAGCCAACGCGATTGCTCCGACGTTGCTCGCATCCGGACCGGCTAACAACGGCACGAGCATAAACACCATCACCACGGACAAATCTTGAAACAACAGCACCGAAAAGGTCGCCCTACCGTGTCTCGTTTGCGATTCTCCGGAATCTTGCAACACTTGCAACGCTACCGCGGTACTCGAAAACGCCAACGCCACCCCGACGCATAACGCCGCCGGTAACGTTAAGCCACCCAAAGCGACGCCAAACGAGGCAATCGTCAGCGTCGATATGATCACTTGCAACGCACCCATCCCAAAAATAAACTTCGCCATCGACACCAAACGATCGTACGATAATTCCAAACCGATGTTAAAGAGCAAGAAAATAACCCCAAATTCTGCCAGTACTTTCACTTGCGACACGTGCGTGATAATCCCAGTCGCGTACGGCCCAATCAAGGCCCCTCCGAGCAAAAATCCAACCACTGGAGAGCCACCGGGCACTTTCGACACCGCGTATACAGAAAAAATAGCCGTAATCATCAAAAAGAGCGCATCTCGCATCCCCGTCTCCTCCGCCTCGTGCGCCGCGTGTCTCGCGATCGCCTTCTCCGACTCCGGCACGAGTTGCTGCACAAAGTCATTCGCTTGCGACAATTTCCCGCTCACTAAACTCGTCGACGTGTTCACAAACTCGCGATACGCCGGAATTGGCAGCGCCAACCCACCAACCGCGACTAACATAAACGTCCCGAGAAACCTCTTGACTTCTTGATACGAAAACAAAAACTTCTTCGCCGCTTTCCTCGTCGTCACTAAACTCGTAATCACAGACCCCGCGCCGCTCGCGCTCGCGCCGGCGCCGCCGCTCTTCCCGTCCCCACCTTCGCCGAACGACGACTCGTCCGGTAACACCGCCTTCTTCTCCGGAGGCGAGGAAAAAAACGCCGGCGGCGGCGTGTCCAAAAACGCATCCACCGGTTTCTCCTCCTCTTCCTCCTTTCGAGCGGCGGCGGAAGAAGAGTCCGCATCAGCCTCGTCAGCCGAGTCCCCGACGGAAATCGCGGAAATATCGATGACTTCCCCACCGTCGCTGCTCTCGTTCGAAGAAGAAAAAAAGCTGCCGTCGTCGTTTTCGTCGTTTTCGTCGGCCATCGCTTTCAACGAGACGGCGGGTTTACGAGAAGAAAAAGAAGAAGAGCGACGATGATGTCGAAAACAGCCTTCTTCGTCGCGCCCCGCCGACATCGTCGAAGAGGTCAAACGACGATTCGCGGCGCAAACAACAAAACTGTTGTTGCTGCTGCTGTCGTCGTCGTTACTTCTCTTCTTCCTCGCGCTGGTAGTAATCTTCGTCGCAAAAACCTTCTTCGCTTTAGAAGCTCCGCTTTTACCACCACCGTTTTTCGACGAACGCGACGACGACCTTCGGAACATCGTCGTCGATCGCTCGGAGGAGGATGTAAAAAGCGACATCTTTTTTTTTCCCCAAAATTTCCTCCTCTCTTATATTCTCTCTCTCTCTCTCTCTATCTGTAAAAACCAAAAGAAAGAAGAAGAAGAAGAAGAAGAAGAAGAAGACGCTTTGCGGCGAGAAGAAGAAGAAGGAAAGAACCGAGACCGCTCGTTCCTCTCTCTTCTCTCTCTCAGATTCGAAAGAAAAAAAGTGACGAACGAGAGCAAACACAGGGGTAAAAAAAGCGAACAAAATTTGTTTTTTTTCCCTTTTTGCTTTTTTTCACTTTTTTTTTCTTTCGCGTTCGCCCCTTTTGGTTTTTTACGAAAAGAGAGACGTGAGAGAGAGAGGAAAACAAAGCGCGCGAGAGAGACGAGAGACGAGAGACGAGAGAGACGAGAGAGACGCGGAAGGAAGGACACTTTCTCTTTATAATCTTCTTAAATTCTGGAAGAAAATTGGTGTGTCGTCGTCGTTGTTGTTGCGAGTATCTATCGCAAAGAAGAGATGTGTTATGTTTTTGGAAAGATGATGAGAAGAGAGTAACGAAAAATGCAAAGAGACGTCGACGACAACAACAATAACGACGACGACGCGGTCGTTTTATACCTGATCCCGTCCGAACGCAC
>Ga0255765_1003499_pt1 | contig 16708 bp, 8 predicted proteins | sample 041ome_8_FD_179965 | JGI IMG/M metagenome (GOLD analysis project Ga0255765, IMG submission 179965) | Coastal salt marsh microbial communities from the Groves Creek Marsh, Skidaway Island, Georgia - 041407BS metaG (version 2) | ecosystem: Environmental > Aquatic > Marine > Intertidal zone > Salt...
CTCAATTGTGGTAATTCAAAAGCCATAAGTATTGAGGTTATGTTGATATTGTGGTATAAAGGTAAGGCAAAATTGGCCCAAAGGTTTTAACTTCCCTTTATTCCCGCATTACCGAAATCTATGAGCACTCCAAAGACTTCCAACCCTTTAGCCGCCGGCTCGGACTTCATTGTCCTCAACGCCTCCGCGGGTTCGGGCAAGACCTATTCTTTGGTGCAACACATCTTGCTCAACGCCCTTCGCCCGGCACAACTTCCCGAGGCTTACCAAAAAATCCTAGCCATCACCTTCACCAACAATGCGGCGGACGAGATGAAAGCGAGGTTATTGAACCAATTACTTGAGTTCACCGCCCTGGAAAAACCTTCAGAAAGCGACTTTTTCAAGCCCATTTGGGAAGAACTGAAGATCAGCCCAGCCGAACTGCAACAGCGCGCCAAAGCAGCGGCGAACCACATGCTGCACAACTACAGCACGCTGCAGGTAGGGACCATTGATCAGTTTACCCATCGCCTGGTGCGCACCTTTACGCGCGACCTGCAGCTCACGGATAATTTTGACATCCGGTTGGATTTGGAGGCGATGGTGGCCGAAGCCCTTGACCTACTCTACAGCACCCTAGGCGACCAACCTGAGTTGCGCGATTCCTTGGTCGATTTGATCCAAGAGCGCATGAACAGGGACAAGAGCCACAACCCGGACCGCACCCTTCGAAAGGAAGGACTGAAGAGTTTTGACGAAACCACCTTACAAGAGGTGAAAAACCTGCCCAAACCCGAGCGCATGCTCGAGATTTCCAAGAGTTTGGACGCAGAGATAGGGCGCATTGTGGAGGAAGGAAGGAATTGGTCCCAAAAATGTGTCGAATTCCTGCGCAGCAACGGCCTTGACCTCAAGGATTTCACCTACAAAGACCAGATTCAGAAGCACTTTCTCACCTTCTGGCACAACCTACGTCGCAACGACCTTGAAGCCGGCTCACAAGCCCTTACCTCAAGGTTGAAAAATGGCCCCGTCGATGAGTGGGCCGCCTTGCGCGATGCCATGGGAGAATGGCAGGCGAAGCACCAGCGCAAGTTGCTGATGTTGAAACAGGCGACGGCGAAGCTACAGCAATTGGCCGCCACACGTGCCCTGCTCGACCAGCTCTCGGCCTTACAAGAAGCACAAAACACCATGCCGCTGGGCGCCTTCAACAAGCTCATTTCCGACGAGCTCCAAAAGGAACCTACGGCTTTTATCTATGCTAGATTAGGCGAGCGGTTCTGGCATTTCTACATCGACGAATTCCAGGATACCTCCAACATGCAGTTCAACAATCTGCATCCGTTGATCGAACACACCCTGACCAAGGACGAGCGCAAAAACAGCGCCCTCATTGTGGGGGACGCCAAACAGAGTATTTACCGTTGGCGCGGCGGTCGCGCCGAGCAGTTCATGTCTCTCGTCGACGGCAGCAACCCGCTCAATAGATTAAACACCGATCCCGCCGCGCCCGAAATGTACAGCCGGGAAACGGTGCAGCTCGACCGCAACTTTAGGACCTATCCTACCATCGTGGAATTCAACAACGCCTTCTTCCCTAAGCTGGCGAACTCACTAACCCAGGAGGCGCACCAACGCGTCTATACCGAGGACCAAGTAGGCCAAAAGCCGCAAGTCGGAAACCCCGGTGAAGGAGAGGTGCGCGTAGACTTCCTGCACCTGCCGGAAGGCGAAAAGCACAGTGCGGCTAAGCACGCCGAAAATGTCTTTGAACACACGTTGACCCGAATCCATGAGTTGCGGGATCGCGGACACTCCCTCAGCGATATCGCCCTGCTCGTTCGCAGCAATAAGAATGCAAAGCTGTTGGCCAATTTCCTCGTGCAGCATGATATTCCCGTACTCTCCGCGGACAGTCTTGTAGTGGGCGCTTCGTTCGAAAGCAAAATCCTGCTCGCGGCGGCTAAATTGCACCTGAACGCCGGGGATAGGGAATCTCTTTTTGAGTTGGCTTTCGCCCTAACGAAATTGGGCAAAGGGCCCGTCGACCTCGAAGCCTTCACCTTCCAAAAGAATTGTGTCGATGGTGGGCTTGCCTATTTACAAGAGGTGTTCCCGGGGGCCAAGAAAATCAAGTTTGCGCAACAGAGCCTGTATCAATTTGGGACCCAAGTTTTCCAAACCTTCGGGCTCCTGAGCAGCTCCAATGCCATGGTCGACGCCTCGCTCGATCTGTTGTTCCAGTTCCAAAGTATGGGGGGCGCCTTGTCGGATATGCCGGCTTGGTGGGACGTCGAAAGCAAGAAGCGCAACGTCAGCGCCGGAGAGGATTTGGCCGCCGTACAGATCATGACCATACACAAGAGCAAGGGGCTCGAGTTTGAGCACGTGATCGTGCCCTTTGGCATTGATGATAAGAATCGAGATGCAGAATATTGGGTGCCGTTCGACTTGCACGACGAGCTGCAACGCATTCCCATCACCAAATCTGAAAAAACCGAAAAGCTCTTCCCCGAGGAGCAGCTCAGCGCAATTAAGAACGAGGAAACCTTCGATTGGATCAACCTCATCTATGTGACCCTCACCCGACCGGTTCGCGGGCTCCACATCTTCGCCGATGGCGAGAAGCCCGATGCTTTTGCAAAAGCGTTGAGGGAGCATTTCGAATTGGGCGAGGGACAACATACTGTCACTTATGGCACGCCGGTGCCGCCGGAGCAAGAGGAGGCGACCGAAAAAACCGCTGTTCCAAAGTTCAACAGCGATGGTGTTCAGGCGCGAATGAGCCACCTCATGTTGGCCGATACCGCCCCGGAACATTGGTTCGAGGGCAAGGCAGATCCGCGGCAATGGGGGTCCGCACTGCACCGTGTGCTGCAGCATTCGAGTGTGCAGCAGGATCGGGCGCTGGAGCGGTTGTATCGGAGCGGTAAGTTCTCAGAGGCCCTTCATGCGGAGGCCGAAGCGGTATTGCGGAGTATGGCGGATAGAAAAGAATTGGGCCCAATTCAACAAAACTCCACCATCGTTTATGTCGAACGCACCGTCGCCAATAAAGCCAAAGTTCTTCGTCCAGACCTCATCATGTCCACCGAATCAGAGGTGCGCATTGTCGACTATAAGACTGGGCAAGAAAAGCCTGCGCACCAGAAACAAGTGGAGGAATATGCCGAAGCACTTGGCAATGTTTTTGCATCTGTAGAAACATCAATTGTTTATCTTTAAGACATGAAACGCCTTTTTACCTCTGCCGTCGCCGTACTCATGCTTTCCGCATGTACGCACGATCCTATTAACCCAGACCCTAATCCGGGCCCAGATCCGTCACATTCCTGCCACCCCGACACGGTGTATTTCGTGAATGAAGTACTACCATTGTTTACGGCAAACTGTGCCTCTTCTGGATGTCACGGGGACTCAAATCCTGCCGACGGTTTGTCCTTGACTACCTACGACGGCATTATGGACGAGGTGAAAGCCGGCAACCCGAACAACAGCGAGGTCTACGAAGTATTGTTTGAAACGGGCAATGATCAAATGCCTCCACCACCCGCCGCACCTTTGGACAGCCTTTCAAAATGGAAGATCTACACTTGGATCGCCCAAGGCGCACAAAACAACTCATGCTCAGATTGTGATACCACTTCAGGCAGCTTCAGCCAAACCATTTTACCCATCATCCAAAGCCAGTGTCAAAGCTGTCACAGCACCGGCAACGCTTCTGGTGGAGTGGTGCTCAGCGACCATGCCCACGTGGTCGCCGCTGTGAACAATTCCGGGTTGGTTGCTGCTATACATAGAATGAACAACAGTCCTATGCCGCCGGCTGCTTCGTTGAGCGATTGCGAATTGGCCCAATTTGATAAATGGATTGCAGATGGAATGCCGAACAACTAACATTTTGAAACTCGTGGCCTTCTCGGGGCTTCTTGGACTCTTTACAAGCAGTTGTTATTACGACAATTATGATGATTTGTACGGCAACGTCAATGTTTGCGATACCTCAGCCGTAACGTTTAGCCAAGACATCAAAATGATCATCGGTCAAAACTGTGAAGGCTGCCATAATGGAGCGTCCGCCAGCGGAGGTCTTAACCTAGCCGGCCACCAAAACATCTCAGCCTCCGCCTTGTCCGGAGCCATCATGGACCGAATAACGCGCAGCGCTGGGGACCCCCTCCTCATGCCGCCAGGACAGGCCCTCTCGGATTGTGATCAAAGTAAATTACGCACCTGGATCAACGAAGGTGCACCTAATAATTAATGCCATGAAAAAAGTTCTTTTACTTGCCTTTTTTGCCCTAGCACAGCAGGGTATTGCACAACAGTATTTGACCCGTGAAGCCACCTTGAGCTTTGATGCCGGTTCACCACTTGAAGATATTTACGCGGTTTCAGAAAGCGCTTCGGCGGTATACGATGCTGCCAGCGGAAAACTCGGGGTCCAGGTATTGATGACCTCATTCCAATTCAAGCGTGCCCTCATGCAAGAGCACTTCAACGAAAACTACGTAGAAAGCGAAAAGTTCCCTAAAGCACAGTTCAAGGGTACCTTCGAAGGCGGACAGGCTGTAGGTCAACTGACCATCCACGGACAAACCAAGGACATTGCCGTCCCGTGCGAACTACTTGAGGCGGATGGCGCTTTGCTCTTACAAGCAGAATTCCCTGTGACTATTGAAGATTTCGGAGTAAGCATCCCCGGTGCAGTATCAGATAAAATTGCCAAGGAAGCAAAAGTCACCGTACGTGCCACATTGAAAAAGCGCTAGGATGAAGTGGGGATCCATTCTTGTAGGGACACTACTCAGCATCACTGCCTTCGGGCAAGAAGATGATCTTTTTGCGCTCATGGATATTCCCGAGACTACGCAAATTACCTATGCCACCTTTAAAGGCACTAAAATCATCAACGCTCAATCAAATGAGACACCTGGAGCAGGTGTACTGCAATACGTCATCTCACACCGTTTTGGCAGTTTCTCCAACGATTACTTTTATAATTTCCTTGGGCTAGACAATGCTCAAATTCGCATGCAACTTGATTATGGGATAACAGATCGGCTCAATGTGGGCATCGGTCGATCCTCTTACCTCAAGGTTGCCGATGGCTTCGTGAAGTACCGATTGTTGCGTCAAAAAAGCGGTGCGGAATCCTTCCCTTTTAGCCTCACCCTATACTCTAGCGCATTTTATCGTGGCGCTCGATACACCGACGGAATTGACCATTATATGAGCGATCGACTCTCTTACCACAACCAAGCTATTTTCACCCGTAAGTTTGGCGATAAGCTCAGTCTATTGGCTGCTCCTAGCGCGGTACATTGGAATTTGGTTCCTGGTACTTCAGACCCCAACACGACCTTTCACTTGCAAATAGGCGGTCGCTACAAACTCACCAACAGGTTGGCGCTCACGGGCGAAATATGCCCAGGTTCTAACCTAGAATATAGCGACGGCTCTAGATTCTTCACGCCTTTCGCTGTGGGTGTCGATTTAGAAACTGGCGGACATGTATTCCAATTCCATCTGAGTAATACAAACGCCATGAGCGATCCATTGTGGATGGCTCAAAACCCATACAATCCTTGGGACGGATCTCTGTTTTTAGGGTTCAACATCTCTAGAGTATTTACGGTAAAGGACTGAGGTTGAGGCATAAAAAAAGCCCCGTCCGAAGACAGGGCTTAACCAAACCAATAAACCTAAGCTACTCTTAAGTTCCTCAAATATAGAAAATGTCTAAAGGACACACTCGTTTTTGATGATATAATTTAACCTTGAGGTAATGATTGTCTCAAACAAGACACTGTTTTTTGCGGCGTAATAAGCTCATCTTATGTGCTGTGAAAACATGTACTCCCGTCAGTCTGCGCGGACGGGTTAACAAGGTCTTAACATTCGAAATAGAGCGTTTTTGTCCGTCTCAAAAGAAACAAAAGTTGCATTTTGTGTTTAAAACTCTTGATTACACTTGTATGTGGCTGGCTCAAATAGAATCATAAACACCTGTTTTTCAATATTTAGCGATTAGAACCAGAGTCTCTAAGGAAATTTTTTGGGTATTAAGTGTCAATTGTACACTTTTCAAAAGAATTGCTTATAATTGTGAGATAATCGTTAACACAATTTTATTATGAATCGAAATCTACGTCGTGTTCTCTCATCAGCGACGCTATGGTGTTCAGTGTTGGTACTTGGTACTCAAGTAGCTTATGCACAGAACGAAGGCGAAGGTGATGCGGATGCAATGTCTCAAGCTGATATGATGTTTGAGCAATTGGAAGAGGTCGTTGTCATTGGTTATGGTACACAAAAGAAAAAGGACCTTACGGGTTCTTCTGCTTCTGTAAGTGCTGAAGACTTCAATGGTGGTGTTGTTACCTCTCCTGAACTTTTGATCCAGGGTAAAGCCGCGGGTATTACCATTACCCCAACAAACGGCGAGCCTGGTGGTGGTGTAAGTGTTCGTGTTCGTGGAGGTACTTCTATCTCTTCTAGCAACGAGCCACTTTACATTATTGATGGTATGCCCGTACAAAGCGGAAGCACACTTCCTGGTGGTGAAGGTGAGACCTCTGGTTCTCAGCGCAACCCTCTTTCTCGTTTGAATCCAAACGATATTGAGTCTATCACTGTATTGAAGGATGCGTCTGCAACAGCTATCTACGGTGCTCGTGGTGCAAACGGTGTTGTATTGATTACAACTAAGAAAGGAGCTGCTGGCCGTATGTCTGTTGATTACAGCTACCAAGTAAGTGCTTCTTCTCTACCTAAGAAGTTGGACATGTTGAACGCTTCTGAATACAAAGCAGCAGTTGCTCGCTTTGGTTTGGGTAACGTTCTAGGTACTGCCGATACTGATTGGCAAGACGAAATGTTCCAAACTGGTATGGCTACTCAGCACAACTTGAGCTTGAACGGAGGAACTGAGGCTGGTTCATACCGCTTGTCTATGGGTTACCTAGACCAAGATGGTATTGTAATCAACTCAGGAACTAACCGTTTCACTAGCCGTTTGAGCATGAACCAAAAAACGTTGAACGACAAATTAACTTTGTCTGCAAACGTTAACGTGTCTCAGCAAGACGACAACTTGACTCCTTACCAGCAAGTTGGTGGATACACTGGTGGTATCTTCACTAACATGTTGAAAATGAACCCTACGCTTCCTGTTAAGGATGCTAACGGTAACTACACATTCGTTTCTAACGCGATCCGTAACCCGGTTGAAGCGGCTATGGAAATTGATGATGTTGCTCGTACAGTAGGTGTAACTATGAACGGTACTGCTCGTTTGGACCTTGGCGATGTTGTTGAAGGTTTGAGCGCTACTGCAAACGCTGGTTACGATCAATACGGAACACTCCGTAAAACATACTTGCCAAAATCTACTCCTTACGGTGTAGCTGATAACGGTATTGCTGCTCAGAAGTACGGTCAAGTTTCTTCTAAAGTATTGGAGACTTACTTGAACTACGATAACGAAGTAGCGGGTAACATGATGAACCTTATTGCTGGTTACTCATGGCAAGAAAACAACTACGAAGGCTTTGGTGCTCGCGCTAAGCAGTTCGTAACGGATAACTACAGCTTCAACAACCTAGACGGTGGTGGCTTGGCTGAGCTTGGCGATAAGTACTCTTACCGCGGTCAGTCTCGCTTGATCTCTTTCTTCGGTCGTGCGAACTACGACATTGCTGGAAAGTACATGTTGACTGCAACTGTACGTCAAGATGGTTCTTCTAAGTTCGGTGCGGACAACAAGTGGGGGGTATTCCCATCAGCTGCTGTTGCATGGCGTTTGAGCGAGGAAGCTTTCATTCCTGAAATGTTCACTGACTTGAAACTACGTGCAGGTTGGGGTGTTGTTGGTAACGAAGCTATTGGTGAGTACCAGAGTATTGCTCGTATCGGTACTGGTTCTGCAGCTGTTATCGGCGGATCTTCAACTTCAGGTACTGGTTACTTGAACCCTGCTAACTCAGGTCTACGTTGGGAAAGTACTGCTTCTACCAACCTAGGTATTGACTGGGAATTGAACGGCGGTAAGTTCTACGGATCTTTGGACGTGTTCCAGAAAAACACTTCTGACCTTCTATTGACTGTACCTGCACCCGCTCCTTCTGTAGCTCCAACATTGTTGGCTAACGTAGGTGCTACATCAAACAACGGTTTTGATTTGATGTTGAACTACAGCTTGGTAAGTACTTCTGACTTCGGTTGGGATATCGGTTTCAACCTTTCGCGCTCTCGCTTGATGGTTGAAGATCTTGGTACTAACGAGCAGATCTTGACAGGTCCTATCGGTGGTGCTGGTCAATCTGGTGCATACTCTCAGAAATTGGTTGTTGGTCAAGCCTACGGTACTTTCTACGGTTTGGTTTACAACAGTGCTGATGGTTCTTACAGCAGCGAAGCGGATATTATCGGTATCGCTCAACCAGATTTCACTTACGGTCTTTTGAACACATTCCACTACGGCAAGATCAATGCAAGCATCTTCTTGCGCGGTCAGCAAGGTGGTGATGTATTCAACAACACCGCAATGGAGTACACAACTCTAGATAACTTGAACACTAACATCAACTTGATGAAGCCAGCTTTGGACTTCGACGATGCGATGTTGACCTCTACACCTACTTACTCTTCACAGTGGATCGAAGACGCATCTTTCTTGCGTATCGACAACGTGAACATCTCTTACAACTTGGATGTTAACGGAGTAGATTGGTTGAACTCAGCTGTTGTTGGTCTTAGCGGACAGAACTTGTTCTTGTTCACTGGCTACAGCGGTTACGATCCTGAAGTAAATACGGATGCTGCTGCTAACGGTGCTCCATCTTTGGGTGTTGACTACATGAACTACCCACGTGCTCGCACTATTGCGTTGAACGTGAAATTCAACTTGAAATAATTTAAATAGATCAAACAATGAAGAGATTTTCAAAAATCGCATTGATTGCAGCCGCCGCCGTATCAACGCTTACGTTCCAGAGCTGTACTGATCTAGAGGAAACTATCTACGAGGACATTACCTCAGATAATTTCTTCTCAAGCGAAGGCGATTACTACTCAGTACTCGTCAACTCTTACGGAAACCTTCGTCCATTCTTGTGGAACTACTTCAATATTTCACAGGTAACTTCAGACGAAACTATTGTTCCTACCCGTGGTGGTGACTGGGGTGATGGTGGTGTTTGGCGCGAATTGCACCAGCACAACTGGACTCCTACTAACGGTCACGTTGTAGGTATGTGGAATGATATCAACAAAGGTCTGGCTCAAACCAACCAGTTCATCTACGATTTGGAAGCTGCAGACCAATCTTTGTTTAGCCAATACAGCTACGCGGAGATTATGGCAGAAGCTCGTACACTACGTGCTTACTACTACTTCATGTTGATGGACTTCTGGGGCGACTGTGTTATCTTGGACGCTGCCTCTATCGATCCAGCGAACTTGCCTTCACGTTCTCCACGTGCCGATGTATTCGCATACATCGAAACTGAATTGAACGCTGCGATTCCAAACTTGGCTGCTTCTCACTCATCTGACCAGTATGGTCGTGTGACTAAGTGGTCTGCATACGGTATCCTTACTCGTATGTACATGAACGCAGAAGAGTTTACTGGTACTGCTCGTTGGGCGGATGCTGAAGCTGCGGCGGATGCTATCATCAACAGCGGTAACTTCTCTCTAGAAGCTGATTTCCATGACAACTTTGTTGTTGAGAACCAAGGATCATCAGAAACAGTATTCGCTATTCCTAACATTCAGGCTGGCGGTATGGGATGGACGCTGAACATGCGTACGCTTCACTACCACCAATTGCCTGCATCTCCGTGGAACGGATTCTGTACCCTTGCTGATTTCTACAACACGTTCGATACTGCGAACGATGTTCGTTCAGAAATCTTCTTGGTAGGTCAACAGTACGATTTCGTAACTGGTGATCCTTTGCAAGATCGTCAAGGTAACCCACTAGATTTCACTGCTTCTTTGCCAGGTATTACTGGTGCTTCTGAAACAAACGGTATCCGTGTGTTGAAGTGGGAGGTTGACCAAGCAAATGCTGGTGGTGAAGCTGGTAACGACTACGCTATTATCCGTTACGCTGATATTTTGTTGCACAAAGCTGAGGCCTCATTGCGTCAAGGCGATGATGCTACTGCGCTATCTATTGTTAACGATATCCGCGCACGTGCCGGAGCAACTGCGTTGACAGCAATCACCTTGGATGATATCCTTGATGAGCGTGGATTTGAGTTGGCTTGGGAAGCTGTACGTCGTTTGGATTTGATCCGTTTCGGCAAGTTTACCGAGGCTTGGGAGTTGAAGGATGCACAACAAGATCATGTTAAGTTGCTACCTATTCCTACTGAAGCTTTGGGTGCTAACCCGAACTTGACTCAGAACGCGGGTTACTAAAATATCCCTGTCACTCTGAAACTATGTTTTGCAGGAAAGCCCGCACTTTGTGCGGGCTTTCTTCATTATATTAGAAGCTCTTTCTACTCCGCAACACCATGAGAAAAATCGCACTCTTAGCGCTGCTCGGATTTACCGTAGCGCAGTGTACATATAGTCCTAAGATTGAATCGTTGTTCACTCAGATGGAGTCGACCAAAATAGGTATTGACTTTCAAAACAACTTGAGTTACGACAAGGATTTCAACGTCTTCAACTACCGCAATTTCTACAACGGCGGAGGGGTTGCCGTGGGGGACATTAACAACGACGGTTATGTGGATCTATACTTCACCGCCAACCAAACCTCGAATAAGTTGTACTTGAACAATGGGGATTGGACTTTCACCGATATCACAGAGACTTCCGGAACCAGCGGTAAACAAGCTTGGTCGACAGGCGCTGCAATGGCCGATGTGAATGGCGACGGTTGGTTAGATATATATGTGGCCAATTCTGGAGATATCAAAGGAGATAGTCGTGCCAACGAACTGTTCCTTAACAACGGGGACAACACCTTTACTGAATCTGCCGATGCTTGGGGCGTGGCTGATCAAGGTTTGAGTACTCATGGGGTGTTCTTTGATTACGATAGAGATGGAGATTTAGACTTGTATGTGTTGAACAACAGCTACCGCGCCATAGGGAGTTTCAACCTACAGAAAAGCTCACGTGAAATTCGCGACCCTGAGGGCGGCGATAAATTATACCGCAATGAGGGAGGTCACTTTACAGATGTAAGTGAGGAGGCTGGAATTATGGGAAGTGAAATAGGTTTCGGCCTAGGAACGACCGTTGGGGATGTGAATGGCGACGGATGGCTCGATATTTACATATCCAACGACTTCTTTGAAAAAGACTACCTGTACATCAACAAAGGCGACGGCACCTTCAGCGAAGAATTGGAAAAGCACATGCGCCATACTTCCTTCGCCTCTATGGGTGCGGATATGGCTGATATCAATAACGATGCTGCTCCGGATTTATTCGTGACCGACATGCTCCCTCAAGGCGTGCGCAGGTTGAACCAGACCACCACTTTTGAAAATTGGGATGTGTATCAAGGGAAATTGGATTGGGGCTATTACCACCAGTTCAACCGCAACATGCTCCACTTGAATACTGCCGACGGTGATTTTGTGGAAATTGGCCAATTATCTGGCGTCGAAGCCACCGATTGGTCTTGGGGTGCCCTCATTGCTGACCTTGATAATGACGGTTGGCGCGATTTATACATCTCTAACGGGATTGCACATGACTTGACGGATCAAGATTACATCAACTACATCAGTAACGAAGAGGTGATGCGTGCCATCGTTACCGAAGAAGGGGTAAACTATAAAGAGCTCATCGACTTGATGCCCACTACTCGCATTCCAAATTATGCTTTTAAAAATGTGGCCGGCGGGTACAAGTTTGTTGACCAAGCGAAGGAATGGGGTCTCAGCGTTCCTAGTCACAGCAATGGCTCCGTATATGCGGATTTAGATAATGACGGCGATTTAGATTTGGTTGTCAACAACGTAAATCAAGCACCTTTTATCTGGCGCAATAATGCCGAAACCATTCACCCCGAAAACCACAGCGTGCAAATTGAGCTGCGCGACGGCGAAAAATTGGCCATAGGCGCCAAAGTATATGCGTATGCACAAGGAAGTATGTACTACGCAGAGAATGTTCCGATGAAAGGGTTTCAGAGCAGCGTGGACCCGAGAATTCACTTGGGCCTAGGAGCACACCAAATCCTTGATAGCCTTGTAGTACAATGGTCACCTGAAGAGAAGCAAACCCTTACGGACATACCCGCCGATTCTTTATATGTGGTTCGACGTGCTTCTGCATCACCTGCAGCTGCACCCAAGAAAATCACAACCACCCTGTTGGCTATGAATGCGGCCTATGGCGGCCGCACGGAAACGCCCTATAGCCAGTTTAACGAAGAACGGCTCATCCCTCAAATGACCACTTCTGAAGGCGCTAGACTTGCCGTAGCAGATATCAATGGCGACGGTTATGTGGATTTTTACCAATGTGGCTCTGCAGGGCAGCCTGGACAGCTATTCTTTGGGTCGGATTGGTACGGGTTTGAACAAGATATCGATGCCCCGTTCGTACAGCACGCAGAATGTGAGGATACCGATGCTGAATTCTTCGATTACGACGGCGACGGTGACCTCGATTTATACGTGGCCAGCGGTTCTGTTCAACCGGAAAACGGCAGTGCCGCGCTTTACGATCGCATCTATAAAAACAACGGTAAGGGACGCTTCACTTACGACGCTAATGCCCTACCAGAACTTCCCATCCGCACTTCGTCCATCGCGGTTTCAGATTACGACGGCGACGGCGATCTAGATGTTTTTGTGGCCGCACGCGCTGTGAAAGGGCGTTACGGTGTGCCGGCAAGCGGGTTGTTCCTCATGAACTATGGCGACGGCGTTCTTCGCAATGAGCGAATGACCACGCGTGGGTTCCAAAATATTGGGATGATTTCAGATTGCGAAGCGGGCGATGTAGACGGTGATGGCGACGACGACATCATTGCTGTAGGAGATTGGCAAGGTGTGCGCCTTTGGATGAATGATGCAGGCCAATTCGCTGAACGTACCCTAGAAGCTGGATTTGACCACAGCCAAGGATTGTGGAACACCGTTCGTCTCGAAGATTTGGACGGCGACGGTGCCCTAGATATCATCGCAGGAAACCTTGGAGAAAACTGTCGCCTTGAAGCTTCGGTTGAAAAGCCCATGGTATTGTTCGTCAATGACTTCGACAACAACACGTATTCCGATCCTATCCTTTGTTCGTACTGGGGAGATACCCTCTTCCCGCGTGTATTGAGACATAATATGATCAGCCAATTGCCTTACTTGAAAAAAGAAAACCTAGAATACTCTCAATACGCCGGAAAGAGTGTCTTTGAAGTTTTCGATACGACCCAACTCGAGCGCTCTGCCTTGTTGCAAGTGCAAACCCTACGCACCACCTGTTTCTACAACAACGGTAATGGGATATTCTCGCACGCCACACTCCCTATTCAAGCACAAACGGCCCCAGTATATGCCATCGATGTACTCGATGTAGACGGCGATGGGGACAAGGACCTCATACTGGGCGGGAACCTATACGAGGTACAGCCGGAATGGGGGCGTTACGACGCCTCTCGTGGGACCGTGTTGCTAAACACCGGCAACAGAGAATGGCGTGCCGCAACCCAATTACAAAGCGGGCTCAATATCGACGGTCAGGTCAGAGATATCACACATTATCAGAGAGACGGCCAGACCTATGTGCTCTTCAGTAAGGTTGATGGTCTGTTAGAAGAATACAAGCTGTCCCACTAATGAAGCGCTGGCTCTTACTCATAGCGATAGCTGCGGCCGGGTGTACCCCATCCGAAGAGCCTACACTATTCCAAGAACGGGCCACGCCATCTGGAATCAACTTCCGAAACGACCTTCCGGAAAACGAAGGACAAAACATCGTTGATTACCTCTACTTCTACAACGGTGCGGGTGTTGCCGTAGCAGATTTTAATAGGGACGGCCTTGAGGACATCTACTTTGTCCGCAACCAAGGTCCCAATGCCCTGTATTGGAACAAGGGTGATTGGCAATTTGAAGAAGGCGCTGAAGCCGCCGGAGTTTCTGGAGCATCAGATTTTCAAACGGGCGTATCCATCACCGACATCAACGCAGACGGCTACCCTGATATTTACCTCAGCGCGGTGGAATACCTACATTGGAAAGGTCACAACGAATTTTACCTCAACAACGGTGACGGCACCTTCACCGAAACGCGCTTGGTCGAAGGCATGGACGTGGTGGGTTATGGGCAACAAGCCCTGTTCTTCGATGCCGATAACGACGGCGACCAAGACCTCTATGTATTGCGCCATAGCGTGCATCCCTCAGGTGCCTTTAATAACGCTTCACAGCGCAATGTTAGAGACCCTAAGGCCGGCGATTTGTTCTTTCTCAATACTGGGAATCCAGAGCAGCCCGATTTTGAAGACCGCTCTGAGGAGTGGGGCATATTAGGTTCTCAAATAGGCTATGGCCTTAGTATTGTGGCCGAAGATTTCAATGCCGACGGCTACCTCGACTTATTCATTGGCAACGATTTTCATGAAAACGACTACTTGTATTTAAATCAAGGTGGGCAGAAGTTTGAATTGGCCACAGATCAAAGTTTTAGAGCCAACAGCAAGTTCACCATGGGAGCAGATGCCGCAGATTTAGACGGTAATGGACTGCCTGACCTGTTCACCTTGGACATGAAGCCATGGGATGAGGTGGAACGCAAAAATGCATTAGGTGCAGAGCCTTTCCACATCCATAAATACAAGCGTGGCCAAGGCTATGTGGAACAGTTCCCAAAAAACAGCATGCACCTGAATGCGGGGACATTGCCCCGTAAGGCAGCCGATGTGCCTGTTTTTGAGGATGCAGCGGCCTATCACGGGGTGGAAAGTACGGATTGGAGTTGGGGCGTGCTGCTTGAGGATTTCGACGGAAACGGCACCAAGGACATCTACATCACCAACGGGATCAAGAGGCGTCCCAATGATTTGGACTACATCCAGTTCCTGAGCAACGGCGGTGGCGGTGCGGCACTTGACGAGCAGATCTACGGTAAAATGCCTCCGGGTGAGGTGGAGAACAGGGCCTTTATGAACCTAGCGGCGGAAATTGACGACCGCGCGTTTGTGGAAACCACCAAAGGTTGGGGACTGGATTATAAGGGGACGAGCAATGGTAGTGCCTACGGGGACTTCAACAATGACGGGAAATGGGATTTAGTCGTGAATAATTTAGACGGACCAGCCCTACTCTATGAAAACGTATTGGGTGTACCCTCTACCATGGTGGATTTCGGGGGGTATTCAGTCTCTTACAAAAAGCGCAGCGGTGCCTTGCCGCATTGGAACATAGGAACGCGCGGCTGGCTCAGCCACAGTTCAGGACGAAGAATCGCGGATGATTTTGGCGGTGCTATCTTGGTCCAATGGCCTTCGGGTGCGCAAGAGGCCTTTACTCTTATGCCTGGCGAACTGAACTTCCTCCGTCCTGGAGAAGGATCCTCCATGGGGGTAAAAGATTCTCCGTTGCCCGCAAAATACCAAGTCGCCTTACCAGATACTTTGCCTTTTGGACACGCGGAGGATGCCTACACTTCCTTCGTACAAACTCCCTTGTTGCTTGAGGGTGTGGACGAGATGGGGCCGGCGGGAGCCGTGTGGGGGGATTATGTCTATGTAGGCGCAAGCTTTAGAAAAACACCCTTCTGGGCGCGGGAACACCAAGGAAATTGGGACACAGTCCAGATCGTAAAGGACTTGGAATACGAGGACACAGATGCGGCCCTGGTCACCCTGGGCAACGGTCAGCAAGCCTTGATTGTCGTGAGCGGAAGCAGCCAATTGCCCAATAGCAACGAACGCCAGCAAGACCGATACTATACGACCCCTGGGACGACGAGTTCGGGCGTGGTCATTGAGGGACCGGGAACCAACGCGTCGGCGGTGGCGGTGCTAGACGTGAATGGCGACGGCATTGAGGATGTTTTTGTAGGCGAGCGCAGCGTGTGGAACGACTATGGGGCGGCGCCGGAGCATGCGGTATATTTTGGCACAAATGAGGGGGCGCTGGAGTGGCGCTCGCAACAATGGACCCATAACCTGGGGATGATTACGGATGCCATAGCTGTGGATTTGAATGGCGATGGTAGAAAGGAGCTTACGGTGGCTACGGACTGGGGAAGCGTTCAAAAAATAGATTTTGCATCTGGATCGCCGGTCATTACAAAGTTGACGGAAGCGAGTTTGTGGCGTCACTTGGACGCGGCGGATATTGATCAAGACGGGGATTTGGATTTGCTCGCTGGGGCCATAGGTGAAAACCATGGCATTCACTTGGGCGTAGGAGAGCCGCTGGAGCTGTGGATCAAGGATTTGGACAATAACGGCGACCGAGACTTCTTGTACAGCTACGTGAATCAGGGCGAACGATACCCGCTTTTTGGGCGCGATGAGCTCATCAAGGAAAGTGTGCAGTACCGTAAGTTTTATCTGAAGAACCGAGATTTCTCTGGGAAGCCGTTTGATAAGTTGTTCGAGGGAGCGCTCGAGGGGGCGCAGCATTTTAGTGTGGACATGACCCAAAGTGTGTTGCTGATAAACGATGGCGGCAAGTTCAAGCCGTACAGTTTGCCGGGACGTGCAAACAGGGCGCCGCTCACTGCAAGCTGGTTC
>Ga0255765_1003500_pt1 | contig 16707 bp, 12 predicted proteins | sample 041ome_8_FD_179965 | JGI IMG/M metagenome (GOLD analysis project Ga0255765, IMG submission 179965) | Coastal salt marsh microbial communities from the Groves Creek Marsh, Skidaway Island, Georgia - 041407BS metaG (version 2) | ecosystem: Environmental > Aquatic > Marine > Intertidal zone > Salt...
TTTTTTCGCCGTCGATCCGTTTCTCTCTTTTTTATGCATCATCGAAGCGTCGTTTCTCGCACTTAAACGTGCACACGTCAAAACAAAAATACACATCTGCACGCATAAAAAAAAACAAAAATATAAATTAAAGCGCGCGCGCTTTGGAGAGAAGACGCTCGCACCACCCGACCGAAAAAGCTTTGAGGCCCGAATCACGGCAAAATACTTTGGAAACTCTCTGGGCCTGAAACAGCGCGCGGCGAAACTTTCATCTTTTTCTTCTTCCCCGTTTTGGGACTTTGCGACGCGCATCTAAAATTTGTGTGCGATTTTTTTAGATACACAAATGTCGACATGTGCGCATTTACCCATTTCAGACGACGCGCGGCAGCGTTTTGGCGTCGCGTCGGTCGCGAACGAGGTGGAACGAAAACGATTGAAGACGCTTTTCGCGAACAACGCATCGTTGTCGCCTTCTTCTTCTTCGTCGTCCATGTCGTCGTCTTCGGTCGAAAGAAGATGTCATCACAACGAGTTGCAAAGAAATCTCATTAGTCACTCTCGTCGCTTCGACGCGACGGTCGAAAAAGTCTCGCGAGAGGAAAAGACGAGGAAAAGGAGAAAATCTCTCCTGCGTTTGACTTCTCTAAAAATATTCGAGGAGGACGAGGACGAGGAAGAAGAAGAAGAAGAAGAAGAAGAAGAAGAGATACGAGAAGAGATCCGGTCGATACTGCGGATCGTCGAAGCGCGAAGAGCATTAGCGGCAGGAAAAGAAGACGAAGAGGAGAAGGACGCTGCTCGTAGGAAGCGAAAGAGAGCGTTTTCGAGTCTTTCGGATTCTTCTTCGGCGTTGGATACGGAGTCGTCTTTTTCTTGTTCGCGCGCGTAGCTCGCTGGGCTCATTTTTTGTTGTTATTGTTGTTGTACATACTATCAAAGTCATTTTTATGTTTTACTATTAAGTTGTTCTAAAGGTTTACTATTACATTTATACTCTATACTAATATGCTAACGACTAACTATACGCGCGCGCGTGCTTTGATTTTTAACGATACGCTAATAAATAGCCCGACTCTTTCATGCCTTTTAGGACCATCGCCTCTAAATCGAACGCGTGAGACGCGTGTGCTCGAGGTTCGTAGTTCGCTTCGCCGCGTTCTTTAGGGAAGTAGTGGTACGCCCCGCTCGTTTTGCATCCGTGCACTTTACACTCGTCCGCGCTGAAACCAAAAATAGAAACCGCCGCGTCTTGTCTTCCTCCTGTTCCTTTTCCGTTACCGCAGAGTTGGAGCGCCATGTACGCAGTCAAAAATCCAGTCGAAGGCGCGTTGCCACCTTTGAAAATATCCACGGTGGCATCAAAACCACCACTAAAACTATTCTTTGAGTCACCGTTCATCGACTTGAACGCGTCGTTGGGTTTGTAATTCACGACTGGCGAAAGAATCTCGGAGATGGCTCGACGAAAAATTGACAAAAGTTTTGCCGCGTGCGAATTCGCTCGAGAAGTCAAAAACAACACCTTCACGAAATTTGGTCTCCTCTTGACGGTGTTTTTGCAAAAGTTCGTGAACTCTTTCACGTTACACCGCGAAGCGATGTATAGAACTTTCTCGTTCGTTTCCAAATCGGCTTCTAAGCGTCCAATAATTTTGCTCTCACTTTCTAAACTCCACTTTTCGGTCCATTTTTTATTCAACACGCGCACCGTCGTTTTTCCGCCCACGTCTCGCATCAATCTGCCGTTACTATTATCAAAATTCTCCGCTCCATTCAACAACACGCCATTTCCTGCTGGAGCGTTGTTCAAACGAAATACCGCATCGTGCGAATCAATATCCACCCCTAAATTTGATTTCAAAAGCGATCCCGAATTCCCAACCACCGCGCACGTCTCAAGCTCTCGCCCGAATCCCTTTGCAAAATCCTCCTCGTTGAAAGGCAACATACCCGAACTCTCCTCGTCGAAAAAACCATCGTATTTATCCCGAATTCTAGACCAATTCATTTTCGTATAAAACATATCCCTGCTTAAATCCGCCAATCCAAACCTGCTCGGCACGATGAGCTGAGGGATTCTCCCTAAAATAGCCTTCGCCCCTTCCAATTCGATCCGAACGACATCCTTCGCCGCTTGCATCTCTTCTTCGGTCAAACCTAACTTCCTTCTCACTCGTTGTTCGCTCTCGTGATTCCCTCTGATAAAATCTATGGCGTTGTTTAATCGTCGAAGAATTCGTGCTTCTCTTTGCCGCCTCGTCACGCCTCTAAAATCTTCCTCTCTCGACGTAAACTTGTCGAGCGAGTTCTTCACGTACTCGTACACGACCAATCGCGTCTGATTTCTATACAGACACGATGCGTCTATCGCGGCTTCCTCGGGATAGTTCACGTTGCAATGAATGGATTTAATGTCGTCTTCTACGCATCGACACGCGTTGTTGTTCTTCCCCATCGCGGCGCCTCCCACTCTGTTGTTGTTCCTGTTGTTGTTCTTTTGTCGAATTGTTGTCGTCGAGTAATCATCGTCGTCGTTAAGTTCATCGGAAGATACAAAAATATTCTTCTTCATCCTAATATCCCTTCCCTCATCGTCACCATCGATACCACTCGTCCACGCGCGGCTCGTCGTCTCGCCGCGATGATGCTCCTCCATCGCTCCTCCTCCCATCATCATCATCCTCATCGTCGCATCTGCGTTTGAATTTTTCGCGATGAAAAAACGCGCCAACTTTTGCATCGCCTCGACGAAGAAAAAAATGGACAAGACGCCGAGCCAGAAGAAGTACGACGATTTCGGTCGCTCGTGCTTCCTCTTCTTCTTCGAGCGAGGTGGTGGTGGTGGTGGTGGAGGCATCGTCGATGACTGTCTCGCTTTGAAGAGTTGCGCGAGAAATTTGTGTTGTTTCCTGCGGAGGACTATTTGAGATTTACGGATTACGTCGTACGCGTACAAACGGACAACGCGAATATAATAAACTGAATTTTTTTAAGAATTACAACGTTCAACTTTTATCAAAGCGTGTGGAGGACATCAAACGCGCGCGTGGTGGAAGTAGTAGTCTCTTCATTCTCTGATTCGTTTTTAAACTCCCGTCGTCGTCGTCGTCGTCGTCGTCGTCTTTGCGTCTTCGTCGTCCTCTCTCGCTCTCTCTTCCCTTCTCTCTTAATTTTTCTTCCTCCTCAAAGGTTTAATCACCACCTCTTGCTCTTCTTCCTCGAAGACGTCGTCGTCGTCGTCCTCTAACCACTCGTCTTCGTCGTCTCCTCTCTCCGCGATGGTATCCTCGATCGCCATCATCTCTTCTTTCGTGGCGTTCGACGACGCGGAAGCTCCTCTCTCGCGTTCCTCTCTCAAAATGTCTAAAATCGAGTTTACTTTTTGCCCTCGCTCGAAGCTTTCGTCCAAGACGAATCGAACTTCCGGCGTTAATCTCAGGGAGATTTTCGAGCCTATTTTGCCTCTCACGTACCCTTCGAGCTTCTTCAAGCCTTTCATGGCGTTTTTCTTCCCTCGCTCGTCGCCGAGCACCGACACGTAGACTTTCACCACTTGCAAATCGTTCGATACCTAATATTAAATATACGCGCGCGCGCCGCGTCGGTCAGTCCTAGCTTTTACTACGTCGTAAACGAGAGAGAGAGAAACAAGACAACAACGAACAACAACGAAGCAGAGAGAAGAAGAAGAAGAAGAAACAAAAACAAGTTTATTTTTAAATATACCTCGCAATCCGCCACCGTCGCGAGCGTCGTGTTGTTCACGTCCACCCCGAACTTCACGTCCGGGTTCAACATCCCTTTGATTTTCGCATCGTTTTGGAACATGTTTCCAATCTCCCGTCGCATTTGCTGTTGCACTCGCGCGACTCTTCTCGGGTCCGCGCACGTCACCGTGAGCATAAAAGCACCACCACCACCACCCGAAGAAGAAGAAGAAGAGGAAGAAGAAGAAGAAGCGCTTCTTCTTCTTCTCGCGGCGTCGTTCGGGAAAACGAACGCGTCGTCGCTCTTCGCGATGCTTCGCCTCGAGGAGAAGAGGGAACTCCGCTGCCGCTGCCGAATGCTCGCAGCAGCACTCGCGTTGTTCGTTATTCCTCCCGATGTTGTTATCGTCGTCATCGCTCTCGCGTTATTTCTTTTTACGAACCGCTCTTCCGCGCGTTGTTGTTGTTGTTGTGACGACAACGACGCGATACGAAAAGCCGCCGCCGGAAAATGTCGACTTTTTTTTCGCGCGAATTCGTCGTCGTCGTCACTTTTTTACTTCCGCTGTGCTCTTTACGCGTAAAGAGAGCACAGACGTACAACGCTTTGCGATAATTATATAACGCGCGCACGCGCGAGTTCAGAGAGAGAGAGAGAGAGAGCATTTTTGATTAAAAAAGTACGATGAGTTTCTGCGCCCCGCTTCGTCTTTGTCATCATCATCAGCAACAACGACAACGACAAAAGCGAGGAATCAACGCTTCCTCTTCGTGTTCTTCTTCCTCTTCTCTTTTGTCGAGAAGACGACGAGGAAAAGGACGCGGCAGAGAGACGCTCGTTTTGTCTTCGTCGTCGTCCGAGCAGCAGCAGCAGCAGCAGCAGCAGCAGGAGCAAGGAAAGCAAGACGACGAGCGCATTCCCATCACCGTGTTGACTGGCTTTCTCGGGTCTGGGAAAACCACTCTGTTGAACCACATATTGACGCAAAACCACGGTAAAAAAATCGTCGTCATTGAAAACGAGTTCGGAGAGATCGACATCGACGGCGAGTTGGTCGTTCACCGGGAGAAGAACGAAAGCGAGGACATTTTGTTGCTCAATAACGGGTGCTTGTGCTGCTCGGTCAGAGGCGACTTGGTGGAAATGCTGACAAAGTTGTACGACACGAGGAAAGGAGAGTTTGATCACGTGGTGATTGAAACGACCGGGTTAGCGAACCCGGCGCCGATTATACAGACGTTTTATTTAGAGCCCGCGCTTTTGGATAACTTTCGCGTGGACGGAGTGGTGACGTTGGTGGATGCGAAACACGCGCACTTGCACTTGGACGAGGTGAAGCCGGACGGAGTGGTCAACGAAGCGTTGGAGCAAATCGCGTTTGCGGATCGAATCGTGTTAAATAAAACGGATTTGGTGACGGATGATGCAGAGTTGAACGGGTTACACAGACGCATAAGGGAAATCAACGCTTTGGCGGAGATTCAAAGGGCGACGAAAGCGAAAGTGCCGCTGGATTTTACTCTCGGCATCGGTGGATTTGATTTAGAAAAAGTGCAAGAAGCAGTCATGGGCAAAGAAGAAAAGCATCAACACAGTCACGGCCATTCGCACGACGAACACGAGCACGAGCACGAGCACGGTCACTCCCACGACGCCATGGTGGAATCTGGCGAGATTGAGTGCAACGATCCTTCGCACTCGCACTCGCACGGTCACTCGCACGACGCGCTCGTCGAATCGGGCGAAGTCATTTGCAACGACCCCTCGCACTCGCACTCCCACGGTCACTCCCACACGCACCACGACGATGCCGTCGGTTCCGTCTCTCTCGTCTTGGACGGTGACGTCGATTTGGACAAAATCAACGACTGGCTCGGCGTTTTACTAAACGATCGATGGGAAACGCTCTTTCGCATGAAAGGCGTCTTAAGCATCGAAGGATGCGACGAACGCTACGTCTTCCAAGGCGTCCACGCCTTATTCGAAGGCATGCCTGACAGACCGTGGGCGGAAGGCGAAATAAGGCGCTCAAAACTCGTGTTCATCGGCAAAGATTTAGTCGAAAAAGAGTTAGCGATTGGTTTCGCCGCGTGTTTGGTGGACGAGAATAACAAGAAAAAACCAGGCGCGCTCGGCGAGCTGCGATAAAGAGAAAGATATGCTCTTCTTGTTCTTCTTCTTCCTCTTCTTTTATTTCGCTTTCGTTCGTTGTTATATGTTCAAACGTGAAAAAAATTACGACATCATATACCGCCGTTAACTTTCGCGCGCGCGCGCGCTTTTCGCCTTTTCTTCATTGTTTTCCTCATTTTTCTTTCCTCTCGAAAACTCAGAAATCGAATTTGGAAATCTCCACTTTTTCTCGTTAGAATTCATCAAACACACGCGCGACGATGACGACGACGACGCGCCACCGCTCTCTTCTCTCCTCCTCCTTCCCGTCCTTCCTCTTCGCCGTACTCGCCATAACGACGACGTTATTTACGACCCCCGGCGGCGTTGTTCGCGCGTTGCGAAGAGAAAGACATTCTTCGGATTCGTCGTTGGAAGAAAATCTGGATTTCCTGCGCCTTCGATCGGCGGAATGCGCGGCGTGTCATCGCGTCGTCGCGCAACTGCACGAGCGATTGCTCCCGAAGGTTAAAAGTCAGATGAAGCTGGAGCAAGACAGGTGAGAGAAGAAAAGTTCCGTTTTCTTTTTGCTTTTAAATCTCTCTCTCTCTCTCTCTTTATGCGCGAGCGCGCGGCGCGTGTTGACGCACTTCTTTCTTTCTTCGAGAGGAAGAAGAAGATACGCGCCTCTCTCTTTCTTTTAGACGAAGACGCTGACCTTTATTTATTTCCGCGTTACGAACGCACACAAAACAAACAAAAAAGGTTGCTGTCAGATTTCGCGACGAAAGCGTCCACGTACGGCACGTACGAGATTCTCGTCGAAGATGAAGTCGAGCACGCGTGTAAACTGACGTCTTTATCGGACACGCAAAAGCAGACGCGGAAAGCGTGCGATAAATTCGTGCAGGAGCACACGGATGACATCGTCGAGAAGTATTTGCAGAAAACGATGGACGCGAAGAAGTTTATCGGCGGGTTTGAAAATATTGTGGAAATGGAAGGTGGGGACGAGGAACTGGAGAGTGGATACGTCTCGGAAGCGGAATTAGCGAAGGAGAAATTTGAGCGAACGGAGTTATTTCACAACATGCGAAAACACACGTGCGAGAAGACGTGCGGCGATCCACAGACGAGTCATGGGAAAGAAGATGAAGATGAGCGAAAGAAAATCGACGCGAACGCGTTAAATCATTTAGATATCAGCGATGCAAAATTAGTCGAGTTAGAGAACGCGTTGATGACGGAACCGTTGTCATACGAAGACGCTAAGGAAGTGGAAGAGAGGCACGGCTTTTTTGAACTCGTTCCGAAAGATTTCGAGAAGAAAGAGAGCATTTTTAACACCAGCCCGATCGATTTGTTGCTGTTGATCTCGAGACCGAACACGATGGGTGACTTTCAGTTTGCGCAGATGAAAATACTGCGACAAGTGAGCGATGCAATCCGAGCGTACGAAGAAGATCAAGATTTGAACGAGAAGTTGCTGAGAGTAGTTGTCTTTGACGTTGATCGATTCGGAGCGGAAGGTGGGATTAAGAATTCGACGACTTTAACGCGTGCGACTGGTGGGTATGAAGGACCGATGTTGATTTACTTGCCGGGTGTGAACAAAGGCGAGTGCAGAGAGGAGGTTTCAAAAGCAGAAAGCCCACAAAAACCGGGGAAGAAGAGAAGACTAGCGAGACCGATACCGTTGAATTCCGACCCGGGAGAAACCGTCACCCCGGATTCCGCCGTGACGTACGAAGAGATTTTACGAAACATTGCCCACATGTCCCAGAATAAAAGAGTGCAGCGCGCGCTCCGAGAGATTATGGAGGATAAAAAAGTGGACTCTACCGTGTTGCCAAATGGGGTGCATCGAGTTAAAACGGATCACTCGCACGACATGTTCGAAAAAGAGCAAGTGGTAGAACTTTAAACGCGCGGGTTCGTGATTCCAAGGGTATTGTTTTTTTTAATGTGTTTTTAATTAAAAATCACACATTAAAAATATCACTCATTTGCGCTTTTACCAACCATCATGCGGGCCACACCATTCATCCTCTTCCTCTTTGTATTCTCGACATTTTCGTTCGCGAATGCGCTGGAGATATCATCGACCGTGACTCGCGATCCTATCGGTACTATTCGTACTCGCGGAGTTGAAAACGTAGTCGTTTTCAATTTTTTCTGCGAGTTCGCTTTGCCTTTTCTCAGACAAGCAAACGTTGAAGTTCATCCCGCGTGGTGCAGCGAAGGAAGCGATGGAGAGGCGGAGCAAGCTACCGACGAAACGAATATTAGCGGAGAAGGTGCGGGCTTGGAAATGTCTCAGCAATTGGGGCAAGGGGAAATACAATCCAATGAATTATTACAGTCAGGCATTGGTCGAAAGTGAACGCGAAGGAGACGGAGCGTACGTGTGCGCTTCCTTTTCTTTTTAGTAAGATTAACGGAAATACCTTACGACCGACGATTCTGCTCCTAATACCGGTGTATATACTATTCATATCATTATATTTAAACACCACTCGATTTTGCGTTCGCGTGCGCTACTAAAGATCTAAGAATAAAATCAATCTCCTCTCGTTCCATGGCGCTCGTCGCCCAAGATTGGACGACATCTTTCGCCTTCGAATGTTCGCTCGCTTCGAGAAGAATTCGAGCGGCATTCCCGACAGAGTCGCAATCGTCTCGCAATAACGTTTCTACTTGCGCTATGGCAGCCTCGAGAGAGATGCTATTTTCTTTTCCTCCGGCTTCTTCAACTTTGATGAGCGAAGCGAGAGAGGCTACCGCGTACGCCAGCATACCTCCGCCTTCTTTAGGAATCAAGTACACGCGCCGGGCGTCTTTTTTAACTTGTTTCTCAAAAGAGTCTCGGAGTTGTACGAGCGTAGGGACGTCTTTTGACGCTAATTTCTCCAAAGTTTTCTCCGTTCCAGACAAAAGTGCTCGCAACACGTCGTCATTTTCGGCAACTTTCTTCAACACTTGCATCTCGCGCGCAAACGATTCTCCTTTTTCAATTTTCTCGGAAAGTTTTGAAACGGCTGCGACGATTTCGTGCGCAGTCTTAGCGTCTTCGAGCGTCTTCCTGCGTTCGGAGAGAACAGTTTTCAACGCTCCAAATTTAACGCGCTCTTCGTCGAGTTGTTTGACGCGTTTAGCGCGTTCGGAGAGTACCGTTTCCTCGGCTCTCAAGGCGTGCTCTCGCTTGCTCTTTTCTAAATCTTCTGCGTGTTGTCTTTCCATCTCGCGCATTTTCATTTCCAACGCTTGCACGTTCGCCTGCGCGAGTGCGAGTTCATCGAGCGCGCGATCAAGTTTGGACGTCTCCGTGTTGTTGTTTTTTAATTGTTCTTGTTCTTGATTGGACGGAGGAGCCTCGGCGGAATCCATGTTCTGTTTTGTTTGAGAGAAAGTGCACAAAGTCAGTAGCTGTCGGGAAAGAGAAGAGCACAGAAACAACGATGATAAAGACGACAACGATCGATGAATTTACGTCTTCCGACAGGTCAAGGGTAAGCAGAAGTAGAACGAATTCTAAAGGCCCCTCGATCGACCAGGTCAACGTTGGAATTTAATATTGCCGTGTGAAAGGACCGTTCGCGACTCACAAACCAAAGGGAACCGAATAAACGGAACTGATCTTTGGAGTTTAAGTTGTCACGCCGGCTGAGTATGTGGCGTTTGTTTTGTTCTTTCGAACAACAACGAAAGTCAGAGTAAAAAAGAGAAAACGAACGAAGACGAAAAGAAAAAGAGGACAAAAGGACGTGTGGCGCACCTTCATCAGCAACTCGTTTGCCGCTTCGAATACCTCCGCGAGCTCTTTCGCCACTTCCTTTTCGTCATACAGTGGTGGCCGCGATGCCTCCTCTCGAGACGACGACGATGAAGAAGACGTCGCCGTATTTCCTGTTTCTGTGGTTGGATTGGAAGAAGTCGAGACATCAGGAACGAAAGCTTTGGTAAATTCTTCCTCGACTAACTTTGCCGCATCTTCGCGCAATTTTTGAATCAGTAAATCCTCAGCCAATCTCTCTTCCTCTTCTTCCTTCTTCGTTTTCTCCTTTCGTGCAACCGAAGTAGAATCGCTGTCCGCTTTATTTTCGATCGTCGATTGCGCCGACGGTTTTTCCTCCTCCGCCGTCAACAAAGGTTCGTGGTGTCCTTCTACGTCATTCAGCTCTTCTTTGTTCTTTTTCTTCGCGGTGAAGCCGTCCTTTGCCATTTTGTTCTTGTTCTTTGCGCTCTCGCGACCCGACGAAGATGAATTGACTACCGAGTATATTCCACCGACAACGATCGCCATTCCAGCTAAAGCGCTCGCTACGGTACTAAAATCCAACCCTTCTGCGTTTACGTTTTGTTGCTGATGTTGCTTTTGCTCGTTGAAAGCCGCCCCCGACGAGGCCCCCTTCCCGCTCGCCGCGCCAGCCGCTCCAACCGTTTTCGTCGTCGGTTTCATCGTCGCAGAAGAGGAGGAGGAGGAGGAGGAGGAGGAGGACGGGGCGATCCACCCACCGTCAGCTCTCGCCGGCAAGTGCGGTAAAACCGTCACTTTGTCCAACTTCGGCGGCGCGTCTGTTCGATGCGCGCCCGCGGTTGTCGCGGCGCGACCGGTTCCCGACGACGAAACGTTGGACGCAACGTTCCTACCACCTACTACCGGTAAATGCGGCAAAACGTGCACCTTCTCTACTTTCGGCGGCGCGTCTGTTCGCACTCCACTCGCGCGTTTCGTTCTCGTCGGTGTCATCGTCGCTGATGAAGCGTTCGCATCGTCGACTCCTTTCTTTTTCCCCGCTCCTCCTCCCGTCGTCGTTTTCTTCGTCGTCTTCTTCTTCGCCACCCCTCCCGCTTTGCTCGCTTTCTTCGCCGCTTTCGCGTACGCGCGAGTGATGATGCCGCCGCCGCTGCCGCTGCTGCCCGAAGAAGAAGAAGAAGGAGGAGAAAACAAAGACGACGACGATCTCGCGAGCGTCGTCGTCACCAATCTTCTTCTCGCCAAAGAAGCGCAAGCAGAAGAAGCGGAAGAACGAGACGACGACGACGACGAAACCCAAACCATCATCATCATCAATCGAGAAGAAGAAGAAGAAGAAGAAACAGAAGAAGACGTCGTCGTTTTCATCAGAGCCCGAACGAGACTCTTCCGGGTAGCGGTGGCAGCGCCCATCCTCTCTCTCTCTCTCTCTTCGAACGAACGGGCAGAAGACGAATAAAGAGAGAGAGAGAGAGAGAGCTACTTATTAAAATATATTATTATTATTATTCGTGTGCTCGTTGCGTGCTTTCTTCTTTTTTTTTTGAAGAAAAATCCGGAATTTTTTTTTACTTTTTTTCTTCCTCAAATCACGATTTTGATTCACTTTTACAACAACACAAGACGCAAGAACGAAGAACACAAAACGCGCGCGCAACAAATGAGGGGGGAACGCGTTGTTGTTCTTCATAATAGCATCGTTAACGCGTCTTCGTCTTCGTCGTAAAAAGTTTTGAACGACAACGCTTTTGAGGAGAAGAAGAAGAAGAAGAAGCATTTCTTTTAAAAATGAGAAGAGTCTTTCTTCGCCGAGTCGATGGGAGCAAAAAAAACAAGACGAACGCGCGAATTTGTTTACCGGAGAAGTTCAACGCGCCTTTAATCATCGGGAGAAAAAAAGCGCTTCGCGGCGGCAGCGACGACGACGACGACGAGAAGAAGAAGAAGAACAACGCGACGACGACGACGACGACGGAAACAACAGAGATGATGATGTTTGTGGGATTAGAGAACGAACCGTTATTGGAGGAGGAGCACGTGGAAGTGACGAAGAGATGTTTGAGGAGCGACGGGAACGAGAGCGTGGCGGTGCAAGTGAAACCGATCGGAAAGGCTCTGGTGTACATTCAAACGGATTCGAAGAATTTGAAGCAGTTGAAACGGAACCAGTCGGTGTTTCTGTTGAAAGGGCAGACGATGTTTTTGAGGTACTCGCCTAGGACGAAAGGGTTCGCCGTCGCGTTTGTCGTGGAAGAGGAAGAAGAGGAAGGGAACGAGAAGCCAATCGAAGTGTTAGAGATTGAAGATAGCGATGGTGGTAGTGCAGAAAAGAACGCAAATGAGGAAGACGACGATGATGACTTTGCAAAAGGGAAGGAAGATGAAGTCGAAATCGTCGAGAAGGAGGATGAGGAGGAGAAGGATGAGGAGGAGGCGAGGAAGCGCGTGTTACTGAAGAAGAAGAAGAAGAAAATTTCTCGTACCAAGGAATCGCTCGTGTCGTCATCTTCAGACGATGAGTTTGTAGGCCAAGGGGAAAAGACGTTCGTAGTAGAAGATGACGACGACGACGACGACGACGATATCGATGACAAAAACGACGAGGGAAACGGCAGCCACGGAAACGAAGGACGGCCAATTCCGAGGAAAAAAATAGTTTTAGGAAGCAGCAGCAGCAGTAGTAGTAGTGGTAGCGGAGATAGTCGAAGTAGACGTTTGAGTAGTTCTGAAAGTCAAGAAGATGGCGTCGAAGTAGGCGATCTGTTGACGTCTGAAGAAGAAGAAGAAGAAGAAGAAGAAGAAGAGCCGAGCGCTCGCCCATCGGGACCGTCGCTTTTGAACCTTATTCACAAAAAGCTCAAAAAAGAAACGTTCAAAGCGCGAAGTGTGGCTTCGAAAAAAGCAGCAAAGACGGTGAAGAAGCGAAGAGTAAGAGATGCGAATGGTGACGATAATCACGACGACGAGCCGTACGATACCGCGCCAGAAGATAGTGAGGACAAACACGGTAATATCGAAGAGGGGGATATCATCGCGAAAATCAAAAGGAAGAAAGCGGTGCAAAAAAGCAATCCGAATAAGAAAATGAAACCGGTCCCATCATCTCCAATCGTAATCGGTTCTTCAGACGACGACGATGACGCGGATATCGACGCGTACGATTTTGAAGAACGGGCAACGATGAAGAACAAGAAGAAAAGAAGCACGGCGGAAGTTGTCGAGACGGAAGATTTAGAAAACGAACATCAACACGGGAAAAGGAAAAAAGTAAGCGACACTCCGCCTAATGAGTGGAAGAATGTAATGGCGGCTAGAAAAGCTACAACGATATCGTCGATGCCAGGACCAGCAGGAGCGAGAAATAAGCGAAGCGAAGCCGAGTTGCTCGAGAAGAGCACTCGAGAGACGGAAATTATAGCCAAGAGATTAGAGGAGCAAATTCAACGTCAGAAAAGAGAGATGGAGCTGGAAAGGCAAGTAAGAGAACAACAGCGTCTGGACGAGTTGGAGGAACAGCGCGCGCGCGAAGCACGGATTCGTCGTCAACAGCAGCAACAACAGCAGGAGCAGCAGCAGCAGCAGCAACAACAACATCCACCGTACACGGGTGAATACCAAGACGACATGTCGGTTGTTACCTCGTACGCGCAAATGCTCGATGCTTCTGCAAAATTGAAATATTTCGAGGCAAACGAGCTCCGAGAAGCGACGAGGCGATACGAAGAAGCTTCGAGGCAGTATTCGAAAAAGACGTACCAAAGCGCGAAAGGACCGGCGTATATAACTTTGCAGCAAATGAAAACAAATTTGCAAACAACTTCTTTTAAGCACGCTCAGTTGAAAATGGAGTATTCGGAGTCTTCCCGAGCGCACAAATTAGCCATAAGACGCGCCGCTGCAACAGCAGCGGCGGCAGCGGCGGCAGCGGCAACGACTCAATCGACACACCACCACCAACAAACATCCGCGCGTAAGCGAAGAGAAGCGGCGGCAGCGACGGCGGCGGAAGAATCACAGGACGAAAAGCAATGGATAGAAGAGAAATCAGCCTGGGACGCGTGTTTCGTCGCCGAAAACGATGTCGATGAGAGTATCGACCCCCATCGCGATACCATCTCTGGATGGTCCATTCGCGAGCTGAAACAACGCGGTGCCCTCATCGGTGCCGATTTTTCCTCTGCCATTGAAAAATCTGAGTACATCGACGCCATCATCCGCCGGATCACCGCCGTCGGTGGCAAAACCGGTTGGCTGCGTCTCAAACGTCAAAAAGACGCCTCCATCGAAACCAAAAAGCGTCAAAGAGAAAAGCTCAAAGCCTACCAAGAATCCACCGCCATCGACATCGAGGCTGAATCCACGACCCGCCTCTTGCAACATCAGGCGCACAGAACCGTCGAGCAATGGTCGCATCGCGCCGACCTGCGCCTCTTTCTCGTCCGCTGCGGCGTCGCCGTCGAAGGCGGCGAGAGAGGGAGATCGGATAAACAAACGCTGCAAAAAGCGTACAAACGCGCCATGTTAAAATTTCATCCAGACCGCCAGCGCACGAAAACTGAAAGGGATCGCGTCTTAGCCGCCGAGGTGACCAAGTTCATCACCCAAGCCTGGGCTCAGTTGAAATGAAAATTCATAAATATATACTATTCTCATATACACGCAGACAGACATCAGCATAAAATACGTATCAAAATTGAAAAAAAAAGACGAAAAGCATCAAATCATTTTTCTCTCTCTCTCTCTCTCTTTTCGGAAGATGTCGCAGCAGCAACGAGAGCAACGGCTTCAAAAGAACCCCGCCGCGTTGCCGTCGGGCGGTGGAAAACCACCGAAATCAGGAGGAGGGAGTGGTGGAGGAGGAAGAGCAGCGGCGGCGGCGCAATCTTCCTCCGAGAGCAAAAGCGCGATGATGGGGAAAAGTGCATCCTCCTCCTCGCCGTCGAATAATGAAGACGAAAGAGTCGACGACGAGAACGAGCGCAAACACCACCGACAACGACGACCTCGGTTCAAAGTCACCGACGACGTGCGCTTGCCGAACCGAACGTTTACCATCGTTACCACGGCAGCGTTGCCGTGGATGACGGGAACCTCCGTGAATCCGTTGTTGCGAGCGGCGTACTTGGCGGCGAAGAGGAGTAAAAGCACGAAAAAGGAAGAAGAGGACGTGAAAAGAAAAGTCGCGCTCGTGGTCCCGTGGCTGCCAAAGTGCGACCAGCGGCAAGTATTTCCGAAGCGGCAATCATTCAACCATCCGGAAGAGCAAGCGGAAGCGATGATGGAGTGGGTGACGAACAGAGTCGGCTTTCGCCCAGACGTGGAAGTTTTGTTTTACCCGGGAAGGTACGCCACGGATAAAGGGTCGATCGTGCCCGTCGGGGATATCATCGAAAGAATACCGATGCGGTTGAGAGACGTGGCGATATTGGAGGAGCCGGAACATTTGAATTGGTTTCATTGCGGCAGGAGAGGATGGAAGCAAGAGTTTAACTTAGTCGTCGGGATTATACACACGAATTATTTAGAGTACGCGAGAAGAGAGGAAAACGGAGAACAGAAGGAGGCGTTTATACGAGGGTTGAATTTTACCATGTGTAGAATTTATACGCACAAAATTATTAAACTGAGCGACGCTGTGCAAGATTTTGGCGAGGACGCGGTGACGGTGAACGTGCACGGCGTTTCGAGAGCGTTTTTGGACGTCGGGAAGCGCAGAGCAGATTTCGCCAAGGAGAATGAGAAAACTGGAGAGAAGTTGGGCTTTTCGAAAAATTGTTACTTCATCGCGAAGGTTGTGTGGGCGAAAGGGTATCACGAGCTCTTGGACGTGGTGCAAGAGTACAACAAATCGTTAGCAGCGAGAAAAAGGAAAAAAGAGGGAGTTTTAGACTATTTACCCGTCTCCGTGTTTGGTGACGGCGACGATTTATGGGACGTCAAAGCTGAATGTCAGACGAGAAAAATCCCGCTCGATTTCAAAGGGCGACTGGACCATCTCGACAAATCCATCGACGAGTTCAAAATCTTTATCAATCCGTCGCTCTCGGACGTAGTTGCAACGACGACGGCGGAGGCGTTAGCGATGGGGAAGTTTGTTATTTGCGCCGAACACCCCAGCAATGCGTTTTTCGCCACGTTTGAAAATTGTAAAACCTACGCCTCGCAAGAAGAATTCAATCGAATAATGGACGAATGTTTGCAAACGGAGCCGAAGCCGATGGACGACGTCGCCAGAGCGCGTTTGACGTGGGAAGCGGCAACCTCAAGGTTGTTGGATGCTTCTGAATATCCGATTCGGAGAGATAATGCGGCGAGTACTGGTAGTACTGGTAGTAATAGTAGTAGAAATAGAGGTAGCGAAACGAGGAAAGGACTGCAAAACCCGGCGGCGGTTCTCTTCGGTCCTTTGAAGTGGCTCCGCAGGCGCGCCTCTTGCATCTTTTGGCGAGCGATACACATGCGATTGACAAAAAGTGAAGCCATGCGCGTGGTGTGCGGCGGAGGCGCGGGAACGTTGAAATCGCCGAAAGATTTAGTCGACTGGTGTCCGGATTACTGGACGGGAGGGGCGTTCGATCGCCCGCCGAGCATAGCCCAAGATTTAGGTTTGTTCACCGACGACGGAGACGATTAAACGTATTTTAGCGAACTGGCGATTTTTATTCGATTGCTACTAAAAACAACACAAAATACTATTAAACGAGCACAGAGAGGTGTTCATCTTCGCGTGATCACGATCCCCTCTTCCTCGTACGCCTCATCATCCGTCGTCTCTTCTTCTTCTTCTTCTTCTTCTTCCCTCTCCTCTCCGTCGTTCGCGACCTCTCGCTTCGCTCGATCCTCCAACTCTTGCTCTTTCTGACTCTTCGAACACTGCGGACACCTCCCGCTCTCCTGCGCGCACGAAAGACACAACTTCCGATACCGCAGTTTCACGGTTGATTTTTCACAGTTTTGACATTTCAGTAAGCTCGCGCTTTTTTTGTGCTTGTATTTCCCGTACTTGAATTTCCCTGCGTGTGTGTGTTGTTGTGTGCAAGAGAGAAAATGTGAGATGCGCGTGTGAGTTTGGATATGTGCGCGTCTCTACCGCTCGTCGAGAGGAACACACACACACAGACACACAGAGAGAGAGAGAGATAAAA
>Ga0255765_1003506_pt1 | contig 16686 bp, 1 predicted proteins | sample 041ome_8_FD_179965 | JGI IMG/M metagenome (GOLD analysis project Ga0255765, IMG submission 179965) | Coastal salt marsh microbial communities from the Groves Creek Marsh, Skidaway Island, Georgia - 041407BS metaG (version 2) | ecosystem: Environmental > Aquatic > Marine > Intertidal zone > Salt...
GGCAGAGAGACGGTGTGTGGGAGAGGAGAGGACAGTTTTGTGTCCTCCGTGGTATGTTGAGTGAGAAGGTCGCAGAGGGATGAAACGAGGGGAAAAGCGACTGCTCGACTTCCTTTTTTTTTTTTTGGAGATGAGATTTTTTCAAAATTCGTGGCTCAAAGAGCGCCTCTTGAACTTCCTTTTTTGTCAATACTGTGCGAAGAAGAGCGGCGCGTCTGTCTGCGTAGGAGTTTGTGAGGAGTTTGTTCTATACGAAGAAGAAGACAAAGAAGAAGTGTGTAAACGTTTTGGTGTTGATGAAGTGATTGTTTGTAAAGAGTAATAACTTGAGTATCATGTGAAAATAAATATGTGTGCTATGCGTGCGTTTTTATTCCTCCTCCTCCGTCTCGGATTCGATGTCGCGCAGTTGTCGTTGTTGTTTTCCTCCTCCTTTCACCACCTTTGTGACGACGACGTGTTGTTGTTGTTGTTGTTGCTTCAACTCTGCTTCGACTCCTTTTTGCGCCGCCATGGCAACGACCGCCGCCGCTCGCTCGTATTCAGCCAATTTAATCTTCAACGCTTCTGTTTCTCTTCTGAGTTGGTCGACGTTGTCTTCGTCCTCCGCCATCGTCGCGCCCGCTAACGTCCGCTGACCAAACGCGCCTCGATCTCTCACCGGCGCGCCTAACAGCATTCGGTTGCCGCGTTGGTTAGAAGTGACGAGCTCACTCATCAACGCCAACGTTTCCGCCTCCGGACGCATCTTACTTTGGTCCGCGTCCGTGACGTTTGGTGAGACGTGGATAACTCTCGGCCAACCGACGACGGCTTGGCCACCAACCGTGACCCACACGACGTAACTCCCAGCTTTCGAAAACATCGATCGGAATTGGCCTCGGATTTGACTACCTCCGCCCGATGACTTCGACTGGATCTCCTCGAATCGCACATCTCTCGGTCCAGATGCACGAACTTCGAGCGTTTGCCATTCCTTCCAAACGGTAGCGTTGCCGAATCGGTCTCGAGCGTGCATTTTAATGGTGAGAAAATCACCCGCGCGAGCGTTGATTTGACCCACGTTCGGGGTGATACTCGAATTGGTATTGGAGGAAATGAACCCTTGGTCGTCGTGTGCGCCTTCGACGGTGGCAACGCAATGCGCCGCCGCCGCTTGACCAGGCGACACGCGAACTTCGATCGGCGCGCCTTTCACCGGGTCTCGTTTGTACCCGGACCAGACGTACAAGGTGTACCTACCCGCCACTCTCGCTTCGAATCGAACGTCGCACGATCCGTCCCCAGCTTCCACTGTTTCGATTTCCGCCGGTCCTGCGCCAGACGCTTCCACGCGGAACGGTAACGAATCAGGATACGCTTTCAAAACGTTGCCAAATTTGTCGCATCGTAAAATTCTCGCGATACCAACCATGCCGGCTTCCAAGTTGCGCAAGCCAGAAGCGTCGATTTGACATCTATTTGGATCCGCTTCCGCGGCTTCGCAGATACCATGCAGCGATCTTCTCGAGTCGTCAGCGACCAACTCGATTTCATACTTACCGGCGATGTCGACAAAGTACGAGACGACGTATGACCCGTCGCCTTGATCGAGAACAGAGCCTTCGGTATTGACAATCGTATCCTCGCGCCTTTCCACGCGTTTGTCTTCGGCTTTGATGATGGAAGTGACCACGCACTCAATCGGAGAGCCTCCCATGCGCAAGCGATTACCTCGGTGATCGCGCGCACGGATGATGAAGGAGGATCGTTTTCCAGCGACGCATTCGGTTCGACCAGAACCGGTGATTTCAGAGAGTGGTAAACAAATTTCAGCCGGTTTGACGTCGCACGTAAACGGAGAGCCGACTAACGGTTCGCCGTCCAGGTTGGCAAATAACGTGTGTCGACCAACTTCTGGCCATCGAACGACGGCGCGGTAACGGATTTTGTCCTTGGTTAACTTCAAAGGAATAATTGAAGAGACACCAGATGGAGATAATAATCGCGCGCAGACGGCTTCTTTACCGCCAACTTCTCGGTGCGAGGCGTCAAAGTCAGTCGATTGTAAGGTAAACGCGGTTTCCGCGCCGACGAAAAACATCGGTTTGGATTCCAAACATTTCAGCGTCAAGGCGTTGACTTTGCCGCGGAGGCACTCGATGACGCCGGTGTTGGACACGTCTTGCGATTTCGTACCCGCATCACCGGTGACGAAGGAGTTGAAGGACATGCGAACGGATTGCTCTGGCTTTTCACCTTTATCCGGCCAGCATTTTAAGTGCACGGTCCACTTACCGCTCTTAGGCAGCGTAAATCGTACCGAATACGTACCGTCCGCGTGATCTTCGACATTCGCATCAACTTCCAAACCTTCGTCGATGAAATCGTTTGATTTCAAGACAATCTCCACGTTGTCCCCGCCTTCCAGTCGAGCGTTGCCGAAGGAATCGTTCGCTAAGAAGATTGCGTGGGCGGGAGTGCCCGCGCGGACTTGCTTCTCTGCCAACGCGTCGCCTTTCAATACGGATGTCTTCGCGTCGATTTCGTTCGCGACGACTTGTAATACTTTCGGGAAGCCGGCGCAGATTTTTCCGTCGACCGTCGCGCGCATGGAGTACGAACCAGCTTTGGTAAGCGTACCCGAAAAGGCTTTTTCATTGACGTTAATTGCGCTCTTTTTCTTCTTCAAGTCCTTCTTCGAGGCTTCCCGTAAGAGTAAATCGCTCGCGCCGGCGCAATCCACGCGAACTTTTTGGTCCGCGTCAAACGAGCACGCGTTGCCGTAGGCATCAAAGGCGTCCAAGTACGCGTCAATTTCTCGACCGGCGACGGCGATTAATACTGCGCCGGCGCGTTCTTTGACGCCTTCAACTCTGGCTGAACATTTCGAACCATCCGCAGCGCCAGCGACTAAATCGAGTTTAATCGGCGCCCCCCGGATTGGCGATTCGGCTTTGCCGCCACGTTCCCACCATTTCTTTTGGTTGTCGGCGGTGAAAACGAGCAAAGTGTACGAGCCGCAGGCGGTTGCGCGGAATCGCGCAACCGCAGTTGGACCGTGCTTATCGTTTTTATCAAAGCTCTCGATTCTCCCGATATCTGCTTCAACCGTTCCTGGCCCGTCGCCGTCGGCGACGATCGCGAACGTGGACGTCAAATCTTCGTGTTTCGGCGGCGGCACAATGTTTCCGTGCTTATCCGCACAAATCATTGGGATTTCAACGACATCACCAGATCGCCAGACGTACTTCTTTAACGGCGTTTTAATAATCTCGTAGTTCTTTTCTTCATCCCCCGAGGCTTTCAATTTTTTCTTCCCGTCACTGGCGGTCGTGATTTCTTTCCTCGTAATGGCGTAATCGAGGACGACGCACGATTTCGGATCGACTTCACCTGGGACCACGATAATGCGCGCTTTTCGTTCTTGGCCGGCGCAAGTTATGGATAACTCGTGCGGCGATGCTTTCAAGCACGTGTATCGAATTGCGTACGACCCGTCGCGCAAATCTTCAACTTTCGCTTGGATGGGAATCTTCGAAGTTCGTTTGTTCGCGATATCCAACTCGTACACCGCGCAGTTGATTTTTGCGCCGCCTTTGAAGATGCGTTTGCCCGCTGGGTTCGTAGAAAGCATAATAAATTCGGCTTCAATTCCCGCCGTGGCTTTTTGCCATCCGTCGCCTTCCAACTTGGAAGACGCCAAGACGACGATGGCGCGATCCGCGGCGCGGTTGCGCAATTCGTCGTCCTTGACTAAGTTGCAAATTTGGTCGGCGTTAGCTGGCGGTAACGCAGCGATGATACCATCGGCGATGTCCATGTCGAGACCGTCAATAATTTTTGCCGCAATGTCCGGTTCCACGGCACCGGCGGCAAAGATGTTCGCAACCGCAGAAGATGGCATATTCTTGATCGCCGTTCGTACCGTTTCCATGTTGCTCGAAATGCTCGTAAGAATTTCGCCGGCTCTGAATGGATCCGCGGCGGCTAAGATTTGCGATGCGCGTTTGATGGCGTCCTCGTCGTCGGTTTCCAAGATGGCGCGAATAGCAGCCGAGGCATCGTCTAAAGACAGGTATTTCAAGCACGCCGCAGCCGCTTCCGGCGTCATCTTTAACAACATCGCAGCTCTTTTCGACTCCGACATGTTCGTCAAGATGCTCGCCGCAGTTTCGGGCGTCAACGCAGAAACGATATCAGCCGCGTCTTTCGGCGTCATGTTCCCAATCGCGTGCGCGGCAACCTTCGCGTCCATTGTTTCGAGACAGTCGATGCATGCCTTCTTCGATGTCACTTTTTGCTCGGCATCTTTTTGCTTGTGAACGTTGTTGCTTTCGTGCCATAACTTCAGCAAACAATCCGCGACGACGCCTCTCGACTTCGTCGTTTCGTGCTCGGCTTGCTTTTGGTTCGCCCAACTTGGACCGTATTTCGACAAACTTTCCAAAGAGGAAGAAAGCGTTTTCGGCGTCGCCTCTATCACGGACGCGTTGGCCAAGATTTCCATCCCTCGCTTCGGCGATAAGTTGTGCAAAATTTTCCCTGAATCTTTCGATTCCATGCGCGAATAGACTTTCGACCTCGTCGGTTCTGGCATGGAATACAACAACTCGCTCGCCGCGTGTGGGTCTAACGGTAATAGCGCTTGTAAACGCAAAGCGACTTCGTCTGGTTTCATGAGCGCCAACGCCGCGTTCAATTTCCTCGCGCCTTCCTGAGACGAGGCAAACATGGAAGACATCGCACTCGCGGATTGTTGCGGCGTCAATTTTGAGAAGATTTCTGCAGTTTTATCCGCGGTATATTGCATAAGAATTGCAGCTAAAGCCGACGGAGGTTTTACGCGTCGTAAAATGTCCATGACTTTATTTTCGTCTTCAATCATCTTCAGCGCTTCCACCGCGGATTGTGGATCTAAAGCGCCAACTAAGGAGCCGGAGGCTTCCAAAGACAAGTTTTCCAAAATATTCGCGCGGTCACCTCGTTTACAGGACGCGAAGACTCTTTTGGCATCGTCCAATTCCATTTGTGAAATAGCTTCTGCAAGTTTCTTCGGGTTCATGTTAGCGATGATTTGCGCGGCGCGTTCGGCGTCCATGGTCGCCAACACGGCACCCGCCGCCGCCGCCCGCATATCGGCGAGCGCTTGTGCGGCAACCTTGGGTGGGACACCTTCCAAAGATTTGGCCGCTCGAAGAGTGGCTGACTTGGACGGTTTTACACCGTTTGCGCCCCACCTGTGTTCTTTGATTTCACCAGATGAAGCCGCGTTGCCGCCGAGCGCTTCGCCGCTCAAATTCACCGGCGGCGGGGTGACCGCCCCAGTCGCAACCAAATTCTCCGCCAAATCTGCAATCTTCGTCCCAATACTCGTCGCTCTTAAAGCTTCGTCCAATCGTTCCGATTTCGGTTTCCCAGAAACCAACAACGTTGCATAATGTTTCGCAGCCAAGTCAATATCCGTCATCGCCATGACGCACAGTGCCGCCGCTGCAACTTCCGCGTTTGCCGGCGTCGATTGCAATTTCCACAATAAGTTCGATGCGACATCGGAATCCACTCTCGATAAAACCAAGGCGACTACTTCTGGGTCCACATCAGTCAAGTTTGGCATGGACGCTAAAAGCCTCGCCGCGTAATTTGCATCTAGAGCGCCAAAGGTTTCGCGCATCAAGTGCGGGTACACCTCCGAGAAACGAGCCATAATCTCTGCCGCTTTCTTCGGAGACATTGAACGTAAAATGTTCGCTCTCGCTTCCGCAGACGCGTCGGACAAGATATTTGCCGCATCTTGCGCCGTCATTCGCGTGAGTAACGTTGCTGCTGCCATGGGTGAGATTGCGTTCAAAATCTTTTCTCTTTCTTCAGCCGTCCCGGCGTATAACGCCGCCGACGCGTTATCTTCCTCCATCGCGACGAACGCCGCCGCCAAGGCGCGTTCGTCTTGCATGGCAGCCAATACGCTCGCCGCTTCTTCTGGCTCCATCATATCCAAGCACGCACCAGCCAAGTTTGGCTTCATTCCACAGAGCATCTCCGCCGCTGCCTCCAACGAAGGTTGGCTGCGCAACGCGTGTAACGCCGCTTCGGCTTGTTGCGCGGTAATTCTCGGTTCGTTACTGTTCGCACTCCCAAAGATGACTTGGTGTTCTGTGGAGCTCATCTCGTCGTCATCGTCGTTATCATCGGCCCAATCGAAGTAATCCGGAAATGGGCCGTGCGTATCTGTACCGTAAACGTAGCCAAATGCGTTATTCGCACGCACCGCCGAGGACGGCGCGCGTTCGCGAGCGTCGAGCATGAACTCGTCGTACGCTTCCTGGTTCGGGTCCCGCACGCGAACGACAAACGGGCAGCCGGGTAAGATGTCACCATCTAAAGTAACGCAAACCGAGTGGTTCCCGAGCTCGACCCAAAACAATTTAGACCAAAAGTGTCTCGATTCTGGATTGAACACCACGGGCGTATTAAACGCCAACCCTGACGGCGTGTGTACCGTGCACACAATGGCCTCGCGTCCGGACATGACTCGAGACGGATTCGCCGGTTGGACGAATAACGTTTGCGTGTCGTGTAGCTCTGGACGTTCCCCACCTACGCCGCGAACGACGCATTCGCCGGCAATTAAAACACCTAAAGATGGCGAGAGCGAGTACCTAGAAATTTTTTCCTTGACGCCGTTGACGCTTAAATGCACGTCGTGTCGAATCGGTTCGTCCATTTCAAATCGTAAAACGTACGTGCCGTCGCCGACATCTTCGACGTAACAGTCAACGTACCCATCTTGTTCGGTTTTGATCGTAGCTTCGACTAAATCACCGCCCATAGATCGCATGTTGCCAAAAACATCGGCAGCTTGGAGCATGAGCGTGGTTTCCGTGGCTGTCGTGGAGCGCGATAAAGCTTCGCCAGAAATGATGCACGCGTTGGCGTCCGCCGGACCAGCAACAACTTGGACGGTACGAGGCCATCCAGCGCAAGAGCTGTCGCCGACTAACGCGGAAACGCAGTAAGTACCCGCGTCCGTAAAGGTTGCTGAAAATGCACCGACATCGTCACCAGGCGCAAATGCAATCTCCGTCGGGCCTTTGCCATGAACAGCGATGCGTTCGCCGCCAGTCCATTGCGTTTTGTTCCCGTGCGCATCTCGAGGCAAGACGTAGACGTTGACTTTGTCGCCGGCAACGATTGTGGCCGGTAAGGAGGCATCGGAGTCGTGCTCGCCCAAGCGCTCTTCACCGGCTGATTCGTCGAGAGGATCGATTTGTAGCGCGATTCTCGCGACGCATGCCGCCGGGAAGGTTTGAGTAGACTCGCACTCCGCGACGAACGTCGCAACGAGTTCTGGATCGGCTTCTCCTAAGATGGCACCACCACCGGCGATGTCGTCGACGATATTCGTAGCATCGATGGCAACCGCAAGAACGTCGATTTCGTACACGCCGGATGCCGCCGCTCTCAAGCGCAACTCGCACGTTCCGTCGCCTAACTCTAACGCTTCGCAATCCACGACGGCGGGGCCTACAACTTCCGCGGCGAATCGGTTCAACCCGTTTTTCGCGCTTCGTCTCGTCGGATTTCCGTACCGATCGCGACGTTGAACGCGAACGATGCCGGGTTCACCGGCGAGCCATTGCACGAGCATTTTGGAGGCGTCCACGCGACATTCGGACGGTTCGCACCACGACGCTTCGCATACGCAGTTTAAAGTGCGACTGCTCGGATTTTTTGTCTGCAACGCGATGAACAAATCAACTTTACCGGCTTTCGTGCACACATACTCGAAATCGTACGTCCCGTCTTGATTATTCACGAATGAAGCGGCGATCGGACTTTCTCCCGGGCACCTCGCTTCGACGTGAATCTTCTCTGCTGCGCCAAAGTTAATCGGATTCCCACCGTAATCTCTCGCGTGGAGTCGAAACTTAGCTGGTTCGCCGGCGATGCACCTCGTCGCACCTTCGCCAGAGACAACGCAGGCGGACAAGGAAATTTCCCGACCTTCGGCGATGACGCGAATGGGAGTTTTCGGAACGCGAATCCCATTGATCAAAACCGCAATGTGATGAACACCCGGATGAAGCCAACGAATTTTGGCCACGTATCGAGTCATATCTTTCGCGAGCGTACAGCGGAGCGACTCGGAGACGCCTGACGGTAAAGTTAAAACAACCGAAATCGCTTCTAAACCAGTCATTAAGCGTTTGTTAACTTCGAAACCGGCGCCAACGATGATTAAATCCGTCGTCGTCCCGCACTCTGCCGCGCCTCGCGCGTCAAGCGCTGGGTTCAGCGTAATATCGGCCTCTTCCGCGGTCAACGTACCAAAAGCGACGTGGAAGGCGATGCCGCCTTCAATCAATGGTTGGCCGTTGATGCGGACGGATAAAATCCAACGACCGGCGACGGTGACACCGAACTCGAGAGCGTACGTGCCGTCGCCATGGTCGACCACGGAAGCACCACGAGCGTAAGCGCCGTTCGGACCTTCGAGCGCCAATTGCACATCATCTCCGCCTTGTACTCTCAAGTTGGCGTATTGATCCACCGCTCTTAACGTTAATCGGACTAAATCGCCCGTTTTCACGTCTTTCAAACCTTCCATAGATAAGAAACATCGATCCGGGTGCGTCGGTCCAGCGATGATTTGGACAACTCTCCAACATACCGGTAAACCGTCGCACAAGACTCGCAGCTCGAACGTACCAGCTCGAGTCATTTTTGACGTGAAATCGGTTTGACGCGACGTTGCCCCCGTGACATCAAAAGCGAAGAATTCCGGACCTTGAGCTTGCACTTGAATCACCTGGCCTTCCTCCCAGGACGTGTCGTTGCCGAATCGATCCCTCGCAGTGACGCAAACGAGAACGTTTTCTCCCGCTGGTGCAACCCAAGACGCTTTAGAGCCACCGTTTGTGTCGTAATCGTCGCCATTACGCTGACGCGCGCCAACGACGATCAAGTCGCAATTCTGAGGTTCCGCAACCGCGGCGACCAACGGGATTTCGAATACGCCTCTCGGTAAAGGGAAGAGCATCGTACCATCCGCGGCGTTGACTTTTTGCAACGATTTTGGCAACTCGCTGATGGATTGGCCGCCAGCAATAGCTACCGCCGTGCGCTCTTCGAAGGTGATTTTAGAGTTGCGCTCATCGTAACCTTTCTTTTGCGCAGATTTCACGGCGCCTGCTAACGCGTCGTCTCTTTCTAAAGCTTTGTTTGCGATTAAAATGCGCCTGGTTTTACCCTTGTCATCGATGATTGTTTTCGCGTGTTCATCGTACTCGGTCGTTTTCGCCTCGATGCGTTTTTGTCTTTCGGCTTTGGAATAAACGTCCTCACCTTCGTGACTTTCAACGCCAGGCAAGGCTTTCGTTTTGCCTTCTGTGCGTCCGTAATGCATCAACTCTTCCGCTTCTTCGTTCATGAATGGCAGTAAAGGCGCATCGGCGACGTACACGCCCAAGTTGTACGTTCCAGCAACCGTCGCCGTGTATCTGATTTCACAGGTGCCGTTACCAAGTTCTAAGGACTCCACAGCCACTTCGGCGTTGTTCGGTCCAACGCCGTAGCCATACAAAGGCGCTAAACCTTCACGTCGCGGGACCCTGTTACCAAATCGATCGACACGCGTAACCGTAAACGCAAGTTGTTGTCCAGCAATCCATCTCGTGTGCGTAGCGCCATCCACTCGGCACTTGGCGTAATCGACTCTCCCCGGAACGCAATTCGCGCGAAAAGTTGCTGCTTCTGAACCGAGGAAGAGCGACAGTTCAAACGGACCGGCACGTTCGACGACGTATGCTGCCTCGTAAGTCCCGTCGCCTAAATCGAATACTTTACCTCTCGTGGTATCGCCACCACTTCGGATGGCCAAACCTAATAAAGCGCCTCCGGTGAATAATCGGTTGCCTCTCGCGTCTCTCGCCTCGATCAAAATCGTCGCCTTCTCACCGGCAACTGCACCTTGCAGACCCGGACCGGAGAGACGGCACATTGGCAAGCTCAAGTTCTGCGCTTCGACGTCGACAATTAGCGGCGATCCGACGATGGGCTCACCATTAATCGTAGCTACGATTTCGTGACGCCCAACTTCCCACCACCTCGCGGAGGCTTTGTAGCGAGCGCCTCTCTCGGCAAAAGAAACGGCCAACGTGTGCGAAGCACCAGAAGGGGCGATTAAATGCACGGAACACGCTTCTTTCCCAGACATGCCTCTCCCAGTCGCTTCAAATTCCAAAGACTGGACGTAAATGTCTCGCAACGAGCCGCACGTATCAATAACGACGTTGTCGTTATTATTCCCCGCGCCAATCAACCCGGCGACGCGATCGACATGTTTCGAATGCTCCACACCCGGTGCAGCGCGTAAAATACACCCAGATGCTGAAACTGGACCGTAAGTAGCAATCAATTCGACCGTGGATTCTTTCGCGACTTTCCCGTTGATTACCGCGGAACACGTGTACCTCCCCGCCGTGGGGACTACAAACTCCGCGGTGTACGAACCATCGCCGTGGTCGTGGACGTCCAAACACGTCGATTTGTTCCCACCCGAAGAAATAATGCTCAAATCAACGCGATCGCCACCCCCGTGACAATTGTTCCCATACTTGTCTTCGGTTTGCACCGTAAGCCTGGAGACGTGGCCGGCCAAGACGCCGGCTAACGCATCCCCACGCAACGTCGCTCGTCCAGTCACGCACGGTCCAGGGAACACATGCAATGCCAACGGAGATGCGGCGATGGGAATACCATCGACGGCAACGTGGACGACGTAGCTTCCAGCTCTCGGGCAAATCGTTCGCAAAATGACGCGACCGCCGCGCATGTCCGCGACTTCAAACGCTCTTTCTTGAGGTAAATGCGCCGGACCGGATGCAGATACCGTCACCGTTTCGCCTTTGAAGACAGTTGGGTTCCCGTATCGATCGCACGCATCAACCAGTGCGGTGACTTCTTCACCAGCCATTGCGGCGCAAACGAGCGGAGACTTTTTACTCTTATCTCCTTTCGCGCCGTTGAATCCGTTGTCCAATTTGAAGCCTTTCGTCGAAGATGTCAAGGTTTGCAACACGGCTTTACAACCGGCGTGCGAGAGTTTTCCAGTCACCATTGCCGCTTCAAAGGGAGTCGTGGGAATGATTTCATTCGTATCCACGCACGAAACAGTGATGGTATACACTCCGGTGGTGTTCGTTTCGAGTTCAAACTCGATTCGACCATCCGGCATCGGCAAACGTTTGTTGCTCGCCTTGACCGTCCCGGGGCCGACGCAACGAACCTTGAAGTCCAAGACGCAATCGTTCGCGTCGATTTTGTTACCGTAGGCGTCAACGAGCTGCAAGCGCAACAGCCCGCCTTCGCCGGCTTTCCACTCGTCTAACCCTGACTTATCAAGAGTAGATTTGAGCACGTCGCAGTCACCGGCATAGCACGTGGAATCGTAAATGGCCTCTTCGGAGTTGCCGAGGACAACAACTTCAATCGGACCAGCGGTTTTGGAAACGTAAATGATTTCGTAATCACCATTACCTCTGTCTTTAATCTCACCTTCGATGGGTTCCATTTGGGACGCGAGCTTTGAATCAGCCGGTCGCGTGAAAACGGAGAGTTGCGCGCCGCCGTGGGGGATGCGCGAACCGCCCTTTTCTCTCGCTTCGATGACAATCTTCGCCGGAATGCCCGCAATGCATTGATATTCAGCAAACTTCACCGTGCATTGCGGTAAGCATAATGTCGAGCGGTTCAAGATGCGATCTTTCAAGTCGCGTCTTTTCAAGTGCTTCATTATGTTTTGAATCATTTGCTCCGGCATCAAAGAAACGAAGGAAATAGCAAAGTTTGGATCGATGTCTTCGATCAAAGCTGCCGCAGCTTCCGGAGATAAACCAGCCGCATATAAAGCGACGGCGTTAGCCAATGACGATTCAGAGTCCAAATCGCCACCTTTAAGATTACGTAACATTTTAGTCACCTCATCCGGCGACATGCCGCGCAACGCGCGACACGCGTCCTCCGGAGAAAGCTTTCCCAAAATATCGTGTGCGTTCATCAAACCTTCGCAAGCTTTACCCAAAGCTTCCAAAGGGTCGATGAGCGCCAAAATCTCTGCAATCAAAAACTGGAACATTCCGGACAAGTCGCAGTTACTATCGGGTTGTAAAGAAATCGAAATGGCTTCTGCAGCCAGCACCGGGTCTAACAAGTTGGCCGCATTCGCCGCCAGCTCGTGACCTTTATGCTTGCACACTTGGCAAAAGGCGCGTTCGACGGTCGATGAATCTTGATCTTTGAGCAAATCTGCGAGCTCTTCCGGTGTCATTTCCAACGCTAATCTTCCAAAGGATTTGTTATCCAATAAGAAGGGCAACGCCACGATGCGTTGATCTTCTCGACAGCATCGGAAAAAACTCAACGCGTGATTCGAGTTCGTCTCGTCTTTGGTTTGCATGACCCCCCCGGTATCGTCCGCTAAAAGTAAGGCATATACGACAACTGCGACGTCTTCGCCGTCGGCATCGTCAAAGCCAGCTTCATACAGCGCACATCCGCCTTTACAGGATATGTCTATCATCACCGGCGCTAAATTTTCTAAGCGTTCTAAAGCGTTTTGTCGTCTAGTTTGTCGTTCGTGGGCCGGCAAGGAAGGATCCGAAAGCCAAGCGTTGGAACACCCGGCAATTAAATCGATCCAGTTCCAACCGTCTCCACTCGTAGACTCGCTAAATCCAGCTTCTCTGCGCATAGTTTCAATCATCTCTAACATTTCCGCGCGCTCTTTCACGTCCAGAGTTCGCATGGCTTTTGGTACGAGCCTCGGCGGTAATCGTGCTAGAATACCAGCTTTATCCTTTTTATCTTTACATTTTCCGACGACATCGGCGATATCGATGTCTTCGCATAGCTTCTCCAAGTTCCCACGGTCTAAGTTTTTTAAAAGCGGTCCTAAATCTCCCGGGCTTAATTGCTTCAAAGCGTCGAGGAATTTGGCGTTGTCTTCCGGATCCGCGTTGGCTAAGATTTTTGCCAAGTCTTCCGTACTCATAGCGAGGAGAACGTCTGTTGGGTCACGCATAGCACCTAAAATATCCGCTGCATCTTTCGGAGGAAGTTCGGAGAGAATTTCAGCGCAAGTTCCAGGCATGACGCCACTCAACATTCTCGCGACGTTTTCCACGTCTTGGCCTTGGATGGCGTCCGCGGCGTCCTTCGGAGACAAGTTCGAAAGCGCTTGCGCGGCGCCTTCCGGAAGAAGGTTCGGTAACATGTCCGCAATCTCTCTGGCAGAGAGGTTCTCGGGAATTTGCGGCAACGACAGGAGGATTTCGACGTTATATGGCGACCCGATGATAGCTTCTTGGCTTAAATTGACCGAAATCGTGTGCATGCCGACTTGCGTCCAGCGGTACGTGCCGGTATACACGCCGTTCTCGAACGTCAATTTCACCTCGGCAACTTCACCAGATGGTAACAGAATTCGAGTAGTCATAGCTTCCGTGCCGTTAAATCTGCGACCGACTGAAGTATCGTTCACGGTTCCGTTGCCGGCATGGTTCGGGTAAATCGTAATCGTGCCGTTTTCGAAGCAAACGACGCCACCTAAATTATCCGAGCCGAGTCCAACGAACGAACATTCTTGCGCTATAACTGGACCGTATTCTGCTAAAATCGATTGAACGTCCGAACGACCAGTTTGGCCATTGACGACTAATTGACAATCCCACATTCCCGGTTGGTCCAGTTTGAATTCGCACCCATACGTGCCGTCGGAATGGTCTACAACTTTCGCCGTCACGACAGATCGTCCATCCGGCGAAACTAAAGTCATGTCTAACACGTCGCCACCAGTAGCTCTCAAGTTGCCAAACTTATCCGCGGCGTGAATGGTGAGATGGCTCGGTCGTCCGACGCGAACGCCAGCGGCCGCTTCGCCAAATACCATGCACTTACTCGGATCTGTTGCTCCCGGAACCACAATAAGAATGCGCGGGTACCCGGCTAACGGTTCCTCGGCAGCATCGGCAGAAAGCAAGTACGAACCTGCGGTTTGAAAACTCGCCGATAAGGTAGCTTCAGCTCTGGGACCTCCGCGATTTTCAAAGTGGTACTCTTCGTCGTCCATGACGGCGGTGAAAAAAATCGACTGATCGCTCGTAAACGACGTCGCGTTGCCGTAGATATCTTTCGGGGAAACGTTCGCGATGACTTCATCGCCCGCAACGGCGACTAAGGCGTCGCTGTCGGGAGAGGCGAGTTGTGCACCATAAATTGAAGTTACGCACGCAGATCCCGCGGCAATGCTTGGCGTGACGACAATTTCAAAAGGCGCGCCCGGTAACGAATCCATGTGTTCACCTCCCGAAACGGAGACAAAGTATCGACCGATAATCGTACACTTGACAACGACGTCTGATCGACCGTAAGAACCGTCGATGACGTCGCATTTCGCTAAACCTGGGCCGTCGATGGTACACCGAAACGCCAATTGACCTTGCCTCGAAGGGCAATCGTTCCCGTACGCGTCTCTTCTTTGAATAGTCACTCGACCTTCTTTACCGACGATTAAATCGAGATTCGAGTCCCCGAGTAAGACGCACGATTGAATCACCGCCACATTTGGTTCGCAAATAGCTTTCATGTTTAATTCTTCTTCGCCTAAAGCAACGACGAGTTCGAAATTTCCAGCTACTTTGCACACGTACGACGCTTCGTAGGAACCGTTCCCGAAATCAATAATCTCGCCTCGGAATCGCTCGTCGTTTCCAGCTTTTGTTTTACACTTGAGGGAGACCTCCAAGTCAAACCCGCCTTCTCGTAAGCGGTTGCCTCTTTGATCTCTCGTTTCGATGATGAACGTGGCTCGTTCGCCGGCGATGCACTTGTGCGCGCCCGGGCCGGTGATTTGCGAGGCGGCCAAGCACGCAACCTCCGGGGCAACTTGTACCGCATGCGGCGCACCAGGTAACGAACGACCGTCTAAGGTGACCGAAACCCAATTTTCGCCAACTTCTGGCCAGCAGATGGTTCCAACGGCTTCAATCGACCCTGGTTGACACTCGATGGGAATGCCGACGGAAACGCCCGACGGGGCCGTGAGTTTCACTTGGAACCCTTCCGCACCGGAAAACTGGCGTCCATCTTCCGGTCGAGCAATGCGCACGCGAACAGGGGCATATCCACCACACGGCTGCGTACCTTGCGGCAAATCCAAAATCAAATCTGTCGCCGTCAACGGTCCGTGTGAGACAACGAGTTTGTGCACTTCGTTGCTCAAACGTCCGTTGTATGCGCATCGAAGCATCCATACACCCGCGGAAGGGCAGGAAAAGTCGAGCAAATACGACCCATCACCATGATCGGTCACTTTACAGCTCGCACGTTCGTTCGTTTCCGTGTGCACGACGACCGCTTCGACATCGTCCCCTCCTCGGGCGCGCGGATTGCCGAATCGATCGATGACTCGGACGTTAATTTTACAGTTTCTGTTCACCATCAATCGCAACGAGCGGTTACCCGGAACCAACGTATCTGTCGCTTCCACGCCGCCGTCGACGTTTTCAAAACGTAACTGTCCTTGCATTGGCGCTTGTTGGATTTCGTTGTTTTGACCTTCGCCTCTGTACACAAAAGCGCTGTCGGCGTTGTAATCGTATCCGAGCGCTCCGGTTTGAATTTTATTATTCTCATCACTGTTTACACGAACATCATCTTCGCTGGAATACATAGATTCTTTATCTTCCTGGTAGTCATCATCATCATCATCATCATCATCACCGTACGAAACGTTCGCTTTCTTCGACCTCTTCTTCGCCGTCGAGTACGCTCGCGCTCCGCCGACGTCCGAGGACGCCGTCGGATCCGACCCTCTCTGCGGCGGCGACAGATCCTCCGAAACCGACGGCACAAAACTTTCTTCAAATTCTTCTTCTTCGAGGACAGATTCCAGTTCCGCGTTAATGTCTTGCTCTCGTCTCTTTTTCTTCCTTCCTTCCGCGACGTCGTCTTCGTCAAAATCGCTCAAATTCGCGATCGACGCGTCGCTCGAAATTTCCGAAAACGCCACCCCTTCCGCCACCGGTACCGCTCGCACCGAAAATTGCACGTGCGTCAGTTGCACCGTCTTCTCTCCTTTCCCGGTTTTTAAAGGGACCGTCTTCGTGATTTCCTTCCCTGGTTGGAGGCAAAAATCCATCAGATCGATTTTGCTTTCCGCGTACACTCGCGTTTTCGTCTTGGACATGATTTCCTTCACGGTGAGCAACATCGGTTTACTCTCGTACTCTCCCGTTCTCGGATTGACGAACAGAGAGGTGGAAATACTCAACACTTCGTCGTTGAAGTCGCACTCGCCGTTCGACGCGTCCACGATTTGTGTTTTCGCAACTTTCGAGCCTCGTTTGAGGAGCAATTGCGTTCGTTTCGTGCCGGGGAGGAGATTGTACACCGAGCGAACAGTCACCTGGAATTCGTACTTGTCCGCTTTCCATCCTTTGGATTTCATGATAAGTTTACTGCTGCTCGTGGGACCAGTAGTAGTACCACCGGTGCCTTTACGAGAGAACATCTTTTTGTTGTGTGTTTGTCGAAGGATGCGATGTAGGCGTGTGCGTGCTGTACACAAAGCTCTTGCGCGTCCTTTCCGAACAAAAATGTGCAGGAAAAGAGGCCGCGCTTTGTTCTTTTTTCGCTCGTCGCAGAGAA
>Ga0255765_1003521_pt1 | contig 16624 bp, 10 predicted proteins | sample 041ome_8_FD_179965 | JGI IMG/M metagenome (GOLD analysis project Ga0255765, IMG submission 179965) | Coastal salt marsh microbial communities from the Groves Creek Marsh, Skidaway Island, Georgia - 041407BS metaG (version 2) | ecosystem: Environmental > Aquatic > Marine > Intertidal zone > Salt...
CGGCCGTAGCTCCCCGATTGGTGCTACAGGCCATGATTCAAAGTGGTTCTGGCGCGGCCCCTGCCCTGGTTCTAGGGGTGTATCCGGAGGCCGAGCAGGCCGTATTCAAGGCCGCCCGCACGATCACAGCTGGCACTTTCCTGGGCGCACGCGAGGCGGACGAAATCGTCCTTGGGGAAGAACTGGCTCGCCGCTTGGAGGTCGACGTGGATGACCGAGTGGTCTTGACTTTCCAAGATTTGGCCGGCGAGGTGCACAGCGCGCTCTTTTATGTGGTGGGTCTCTATGATGGGGCCTCTAATTTGCTGGAAGAGACCATGCTCTATGTCCCCGCATGGAATATCGCCTCGCAAATGGGTATGTTGGATTCCACTCTTTTGGGCCGTGAATTCCCCGTCGCCCACCAAGTGAATTTCCGCGTTCAGGACCCCTATGCCATGGATCATACTGTGAACCAACTCCGAATGCAGGACAGCCTGCGCTTGCACCAAGGGTTCATCCAAAGTCGCATCGAATCTCTCGCGACCCTGGAGCGGCACTCTACCCCGTTAGTGATCAAGGAATGGCGAAGCATCAGCCCCGAATTGGGCTACGCCGATGAAATCATGGCACAGTCCCTCTTTCTCTTCATGACCATCATTTTGCTGGCCATGGCGTTCGGCATCCTCAATACTATGCTCATGGCGATTTTGGAGCGAACACGCGAGTTGGGCATGCTCATGGCGGTAGGGATGAACAAGCGCCGTCTTTTCTTCCTCATCGTGACCGAAACCCTCCTTCTGAGTTTTGCCGGCTTGCCAATCGGTTTGGCCCTGGGCCATGGCACCTTGGCCGTCACATCGCGCACAGGCATCACACTCAAAGGGGTCGAGAAAGGCTTGGCCGAATTTGGAATGGAATCCACCATCTACCCGATCACCGTGCCCGAGTTCTACTTGCCCATTGCCGCACTCGTTTTTATTCTCGCTTTTCTTTCTGCCCTATATCCGGCGCGGAAAGCCCTTAAATTAAACCCGATCGAAAGCATGCGTGTGCTTTAATTTTTGACCCTATGGCCCTCATTGAACTTCAAAACGTCGTCAAAGTATACGAATCGCAAGCCGGTACAGTGACCGCCATACATGGCGTAAGCACCTCCTTCGAGGAAGGGGAATTCACGGCCATCGTGGGCCCGTCTGGATGCGGCAAGACGACCCTGCTTAACGCCATTGGGGGCTTGGACCGTCCCAATCAGGGCCACATTCGCATCGACGGGGTCAACATCGTGGATCTCAAAGACCGGGATCTCATTGACTTTCGCCTCCAACATATCGGCTTTGTATTTCAGGCCTACAACCTCATTCCCGTCCTGACGGCCCTCGAAAACACCGGATTTATTTTGGAGCTTCAAGGGGTCAGTAAAAAGGAGCGCGATGCCCGAGCCATGGAGCTCCTCGAAGCCGTTGGATTGGCGGACCGCGCCCACAACCGCCCCAACCAATTGTCGGGAGGCCAGCAGCAACGGGTAGCCGTTGCCCGCGCCCTGGCAAGCCGTCCCCGCTTCGTCCTCGCTGACGAGCCCACGGCAAACTTGGATTCCAAGTCCACGGAAACCCTTCTAGACATCATGGCGGCCTTAAACGAAAAGGAAAAAACCACCTTTATTTTTTCCACCCACGACCAACGCGTGATTGACCGCGCACGCCGCATCCTTCCCCTGGAGGATGGCCAACTAAAGGGCCTGTAATCCGATGGCAGACGGGCACATTCCTTTCCGCATGGAGGAGCGCTCTCCGGAAGAGGTGGCCGCGCGGGCAAAGGAAACCTGGGCGCGCTGGGAAGCCCGCCGATCAGTGCGATTTTTTCGGGACACTCCGATCTCCTCCGAGGTGATTGACGCCCTCATTGCTACGGCAGGAACCGCTCCGTCAGGGGCAAATAAACAACCTTGGACCTTTTGTGCCGTATCGGATCCCGTGCTCAAACGACAAATTCGTGAAGCTGCGGAAGAGGAAGAAAAGGCGTTCTACGCGGGTCGTGCTCCTGACAGCTGGCTGGAGGATTTGGCCCCCATTGGGACGGATTGGGAAAAGCCCTTTTTGGAAACGGCCCCCTGGCTTATTGTCGTCTTTAAGCATGTCCAGGACGTCCGCCCCGACGGAGAGGTCCGGAAAAACTACTACGTGTCCGAATCCGTTGGGATTGCTTGTGGAATGCTCATTGCCGCCATACACGAAGCGGGTCTTGCCACTTTGACGCATACCCCCAGTCCTATGAATTTTCTGCAGGATCTGTTGAACCGTCCGAGCCACGAAAAACCCTATCTACTCTTGCCGGTCGGCTACGCCGCCTTGGACGCCACCGTTCCGAATATTTCCCGAAAACCCTTGGATGGCATTCGCGTGACCTATCCCCCGAAGGACTAGGTGGTCGGCTTCGCTGAAGTCTCCGCCACCCAGGCCATGACCTTTTTGGCCTTTGCAGGCCCCACTGCATTTTCCAGCGCTTCGGCACTCGCCCTTTTGACTCCTGCTGCCGACTTAAAGGTCTTCAATAATACTTCGATCGTAGCCGGACCTACACCCGGGATGGCCTCGAGTGCCGAGCCAATACTCGCCTTGCTTCGCTTGTTTCGGTGGAACGTGATGCCAAAGCGGTGTGCCTCGTTTCGCGCCTGTTGTAAGACTTTAAGCGTTTCGGAACGCTTATCTAGGTACAAAGGCACGGAATCCCCTGGGAAGTAGAGTTCCTCCAAGCGTTTGGCGATACCAAGAATGGCGATTTTGCCCCGTAAGCCTAGTTTATTCAGTGCCTCCACCGCCGCACTCAGTTGCCCTTTTCCCCCATCAATCAAGATGAGCTGGGGTAGCGATTGGCCTTCGTCCATCATGCGTTTGTAGCGCCGGTACACCACCTCTTCCATCGTAGCAAAGTCGTCGGGCCCTTCCACGGTTTTCACATTGAAATGGCGGTATTCCTTTTTGGCGGGCTTCGCATTTTTAAACACGACACAGGCACTCACCGGATGCGTGCCCTGAATGTTCGAGTTGTCAAAGCACTCTATGTGCTGGGGTTCTTCCGACAGGCGAAGGTCCTGCTTCATTTGTGCCAAAATCCGATTGACATGGCGATCCGGATCAACAATTTGCATGTTCTTCAGGCGTTCCAAACGCTGGGCTCGGGCATTGCGTTGGGATAGGGCAACGACCGCGGCCTTATCGCCGCGCTGTGGAACCTGGAATTGAACCCCGGCCAAATCCAATTCGACGTCGTGGGAAAGGAGGAGCATTTTTGCGTCGGACCCAAAACGCAAGCGAATTTCTGGGATGGCCAACTCGAGCATTTCGGCCGGCGTCTCCTCCATTTTCTTCTTCAACTCCAAGGTATACGATTGAAGTACCGCCCCCTCCCGGACCATCAGGAAGTTGACATACCCGTACTCGACATCGTCGATCACCGAGTACACATCAACTTCGCCCACGGCAGGATTGAGCACGGTGCTTTTGGCTTGGTACTTTTCCAAGTGGTCCAACTTCTCCTTGCAGGCCTGGGCTAGTTCAAACTCTTGTTTGGCCGCATGCATCATCATTTGGCCGTGCAACCGTTGCTTGATGGCGGACCACTCGCCCTTTAGGAGCTTCCGAACGGACGCGATGTCCTCCATGTAGGCAGCTTCCGTTTGGCGTGCTTCACAGGGCCCTAGGCAGTTGTGCATTTGGTATTCCAAGCACACCCGATACTTCCCGGCATCGACGGCCGATTCCGAGAGATTCAAGGCACACGTTCGCAATGGATAGAGTTGTCGAATCAAATCCAACAAGGTCCCCAGCATCCGCCCTGAGGGATAGGGGCCGAAGTACTCGCTGCCATCCTCAATGCGCTGACGCGTACTAAAGACCCGCGGGAAACGCTCCTTCTTGATGCAAATCCAGGGATAGGTCTTTCCGTCCTTCAGGTTGATGTTGTACCAAGGCTGATGCTGCTTGATGAGGGTGTTTTCGAGCAGAAGCGCGTCGTATTCCGTCTCCGTGACAATGACGTCAATGGACACTACACGTCGAACCAGCATGCGCAAGCGCGCTTCGTCATGGGTTTTGCTGAAGTAGCTACTGACCCGTTTTTTGAGGTTTTTGGCCTTGCCGATGTAGAGAATCCCGCCGTCTTTGTCCAAATGCTTGTAGACCCCAGGCTTTTCAGGCAGGGTTCTCAGCAGCTGTTTGATGCGGTCCAAGCGTTCCATACGATTCTCTCAACAAAAAAGGCCGCCTCGCGTTCACGAGGCGGCCTTGAAGGTACAGTGTGAATTTGCTTAGTTCGAAAGAAGGGTCACGTTACCCGTCAATTCGAGGTGTGCACTGTTGGGGTTGTCATCCAAGCGAAGGATATAGAAGTACACGCCGTCGGCCAATTTGTTCCCGCGGTTGTCTTCGCCTTTCCAAGGATTGGCGTTGTCGTAGGCATCGTTCTCGTAGACCACCTTACCGTAGCGGTTCATGATCATTAAGTAGCGCCCAGACGAGTAACTCATCGCCCCTTGAATGCGGAAGCCATCATTGACACCGTCGCCGTTCGGCGTCACCACGTTGGGTACAATCACCGTATCAATCGGCGGGATCGGGGGAACGGGCTCACCAAACTCAATCCAGTTGGAATAAGCCGTGTCCTGCAAACGGGTCGGATTGTGGGTGCGGACGCGGATCGAGTATTGGCCCGGGGGCAAGTTGGGGTACTCTACCGTGACAAACGTATCGAGCTGTGATGCGCCGTAATCCTCCCAGATGTAGACTCCAGGCTGACCAGCGATACCTCGGCCAAATTCCACTTGGTACATGGGATTGTTCCACCCATTGTAATCCGTCCAGACCGATGGAATCGATGCCGTGTTGCTCATGTCTCCGCGCAGCCAAATGCTCTTGACCGTATTGGTCGGCGGCTGTTGCAAACCATTGATAATCGCTTCGACATAGTATCGGTAGGATTTCCCGTCGACATCTGCGGCACCCAAGGTATTGTCCACCCAATCGCGCTGGGCCGAATCGGTCAATGACGTGATTTGATTCCAGTTTGCTCCGCCGTCTCCTGAACGGTAAATGCGGAAGTTGTTGAATAGGAAGGATGGGAATGTGGCTGGATCAATTTTCCAGTAGATGTGAGGACGCTTGTCTTCGTCGATGGACACATTGGTCAACTGCATGTCCAGGTTGACACAGTCATTCACCAAGAGAACAATTGTATCAAACTCATCCATGGCCTTTCCACACTTGTTCAAAAGCGTATTGCCGTCATTGCCCACTTTGGAATAGAGGTAGTATTCCCCATTCATGGACAACGGCTTAAAGAGCTTGACACGCATGGAGTCCGTTTCACCGTTTACGTTGGGGAAAGGAATGAGTTTTTGAATGGGAATGGACTGACCATTCGGCGCCGTTAGTCGGAAATCCGAACCATCAGGAGAAATGGACACCACTTCAACAGACAAGGTGAAGTAGAGCATTACCGTGGAGTCCAAACACTTGTATTCCACCTGCTGCTTGCCGTCAGGACGAAGTGTCACGCCCGGAGCGTTTTGGTCCAGCTTCACCCCTTGGTTCACAATTGGGTTACAGTTCGCGGCGACCGAAACCTGAATTTCTCGGTTGGACGATCCCACTTTCTCCCAGAATAAATAGGTCGAGTCAAAACGGTATTCATTCACGCGAATGGCTATCACCGATGTTTCCTGCGTATTCGCAATGAACGTGATGTTACCTGTTTGGGTGTTCAAGGTGAATGGTCCCGCTGGATCGGTGTGGATGGGCTGCAGATAGGTAAATCCGGCGGCGTATCCGACGCTAACGCCTCCGTTGCCAAAGGCAAACTCGCGAGCGGGGATTAATTCGTAGTTGATGGAATCGCCATCCTTTTCGTAGGCGTTCTGCAGGTAGTTGATGTATCCGCCAGTACAGATATAGCTCAAAGGAATCGATACAAAGGCGGGGGCTGAATTATATCCCAAAGTGTTGTTGAGTTCCGCCTCAAAGTAGAACCCAGCACCTGACGAGTTGGCGATTCCGGTGACGCCGAAAGGACGGCAGCAGGACTGCCAATACATGACGTAATCGTTGCAGATTTGAGTGAGCGTGACATACCCTACGTAGATATTGACCATGGGGCTGAAGTAGGAACCACTCGTGCCCTGAGGAATACAATCGTAGGCACCAAGCGAGGCCGCACTGAACTCTGGTTGAGCGAGGCTACACGTTACGTTGGTGGTCAAGTTGCAACTGGGCGCGTTGATGGTCACAGTTTGAGCCGTACCCAATCCCACACCGGACTGCTCCCGGTAGATCGCCAATTTAATGCGGTATTGACCCGTTACTCCCGTGGAGTCTCCCACGTATTTGTACTGGATGTCTCCACCAAGAATGTGTGAAGCTTCCGCTTGGAAGGGAAGAAAAAGGGCGCCCAACAAAAAGGCAAACAATAGACGTTTCATACGAAAGATATTTTTCAGCCTTACGAAAATAGGTGTTTGGTTCGGACTTCTCGCACAAATCCACCGAATGTGGCATGCGATTGATTGAACGCCGTATCTAAAGTGTTTTGCGCAAGCGCGCCACGGGAATTCCCAGTTGTTCGCGGTACTTCGCCACGGTACGGCGCGCAATCGGGTAGCCCTTGTCTTTGAGGAGTTTAGCGAGGGCATCATCCGTCAGAGGATCCCGAGAATCTTCCTCCGAAATGCTGTCCTCTAGAATCTTTTTGATTTCGCGGGTAGACACCTCCTCCCCCTCTGAATTCAGCATCGATTCACTAAAGAAATTTTTAATCAAAAAGGTCCCAAAAGGCGTCTGAACGTATTTGTTGCTCGCAACCCGGCTGACGGTCGAAATATCCATCCCGACTTCGTCCGCAATGTCCTTTAAAATCATCGGCTTCAACTTGCGTTCATCGCCCGTCAGGAAATACTCCTCTTGAAAGCGCATGATGGCGGACATCGTTAAAATCAACGTTTGTTGGCGCTGTTTGATGGCGTCGATAAACCACTTCGCCGAATCCAACTTTTGCTTGACAAATTGAAAGGCCTCCTTTTCTTGTTCCGAACCAAACTGCTTCGCCTTTTTGTAGTGCTGCAGCATGTCCTTGTACTCACGGGACACATTGAGTTCGGGCGCGTTCCGGCCATTCAAGCGCAATTCCAACTGGTCGTCCACGACTTGAATGACATAGTCGGGAATCACGGTTTGGGTGGCGTGGCTGCCCGTTTCGGCCGTGTGCCCTGGCTTGGGATTCAACCGCCCAATTTCGTCCAGGACCGCTTTTAACTCTTCCTCTGTGATATCCAACTGGGCCATCATTTTGCTGTAGTGGCGCTTGGCCAGTGCATCAAAATGTTCCGTAACCACGGTCTTGGCCAAGGCTGCCGTCGCTCCTGAGCGCATCTGAAGTTGGATCAGCAAGCACTCTTGCAAATCTCGGGCCCCGACACCTGCCGGCTCCATGCCTTGAATGACGTACAAGGCCTCCTCCAGCTCCCGAACTTCGATGAAAATACCCAGGGAAAAGGCCAAGTCATCGACAATATCGACCAGCTCCCTGCGTAGATAGCCATCGTCCTCCAGCGTGCCGATGAGGTATTTGCACAACGCTTCCTTCTGGGGCGCCAGTGAGCGCATAGCGAGCTGTTCTTTGAGCAAATCGCTCATGTCCTTGCCTACGACCACGGGCGCTTCATAGGCTTCGTCGTCCGCAGAAAAATTGTTGGATTGCAACTTGTAGTCTGGGATGTCGTCGTCGTTCAGGTAGTCGTCCATCGGATCGTAGTCCTCTTGACCTCCCTCTTCTTCCCATTCGTTGCTCAAATCATCCGCGGGCTCAGGCGAATCCATCCCTTCCTCTAGGGCTGGATTCACTTCCATTTCCTCCTGAATACGCTCCTCCAAAGCCTGCGTAGGCAGCTGAATCAACTTCATCAGTTGAATCTGCTGCGGCGAAAGCTTTTGTTGTAGCCGTTGGCTGAGCGATTGCTTGAGCATGGTGTGAATCAGAATTCGGCGTTGCCGGGCGTTCGAGGAAAGGGAATGACGTCGCGGATGTTGCCCATGCCTGTGACAAATTGGACCATGCGCTCAAAGCCCAGGCCAAATCCACTGTGCACACAGGTGCCAAACTTGCGGGTGTCCAAGTACCAGTCGAGGTGCTCCGGATCAATGCCGACCGCCTTCATTTTTTCGACCAACACGTCGTGACGCTCCTCGCGTTGACTTCCTCCAACGATTTCACCAATACCGGGGAAAAGAACATCCATGGCGCGAACCGTTTGGCCGTCTTCGTTCAGCCGCATGTAAAATGCTTTGATTTTCGCAGGGTAATCAAACAAGATCACGGGGGACTTAAAGTGCTTTTCGACGAGGAAGCGCTCATGTTCAGATTGGAGGTCTGCTCCCCAAGTCTCGATCGGATACTTGAATTGCCCTTTTTTGTTGGGTTTGGACTCTTTGAGGATATCAATGGCCTCGGTGTAGGTGCATCGAACAAAGGGATTGTCGAGCACAAACTGAAGCTTTTCAAGCAAGCCTTGTTCCGCTCGCTGCGCTTGAGGTTTGCTTTTCTCCTCCTGCTCCAGGCGCTGGTCCAAAAAGGCCAAATCTTCCTGGCAGCGCTCCATGACTGCTTTGATGATGTGCTTGCAGAAGGCCTCCGCCAAATCCATATTGTCGGCCAGGTCGTGGAAGGCCATTTCCGGCTCAATCATCCAAAATTCACTGAGGTGCCGTGTGGTGTTGGAGTTCTCTGCACGGAAGGTGGGACCAAACGTGTAAATTTTTCCCAGAGCCATCGCCCCCAATTCCCCTTCCAATTGGCCACTGACCGTCAAGTTGGTGGGCTTTTCGAAGAAATCTTGGCGGAAGTCCGTGAGGCCTTCGTCATTTTTCGGGGCGCCGTCGGCGGGAAGCGTGGTCACTCGGAATAACTCTCCGGCTCCCTCCGCGTCACTGGCGGTAATGATGGGTGTGTTGAGGTAAAAGAACCCCTGCTGGTTAAAAAACTCGTGCACGGCAAACGCAGCTGCATGGCGAACCCGCATGACCGCGCCAAACGTGTTGGTGCGCATGCGCAAATGCGCAATCTCTCGAAGGAACTCCAGGGAGTGGCGCTTGGGCTGCAGCGGATAACTATCGGCCGGGCAGTCGCCCAAAACCTCGAGGGTCTTGACCGCCACCTCCACAGCCTGGCCACTTCCTTGGCTTGGTACGAGTTCTCCAACCACCGCCACACTGGCCCCCGTCGTTACGCGACGGAGCAGGGCTTCAGGGAATGCCTCAAAGTCCACCACGCATTGAATGCTCGCCTGACAGCTTCCGTCATTCAAGGCTAAGAAGCGATTGGATCGGAAGGTCCGAACCCATCCCTTGAGTTGAATCGTCGCTCCCATAGCCGGAGCGCGAAGAATGTCAGAAACCGAATGTGTTGGCATGATGTATGATGCAAAATGGGACTTTCATTGCAAAAATGGACAAATATTCCCAGTCTGCGCCCACCGGTGGGGGATTTTCAAGGGGGTTAAATCAAAAAATATTCGCTTTTTTTCACTTTCCAGGAAACATTTTTACACACTAAATGTTTCCAATGGGTAAAATGGCACGACCTTTGCCACCCCGAAGGCGCCGCGTGCCTACGACCTATGGAAAACGACCCCCGACATAGTATCCTCACCCGAGCGATGGAACTCTTCCAACGCTTTGGCCTTCGTGCGGTCAATATGGACGATGTGTCGCGCGAGTTGGCCATGAGCAAGAAAACGCTCTACACCTTCTTTAGCAACAAGTCAGACCTCGTGGACCAAGCCGCTAAATACCTTTTTGCGGTGAAGTCCAAGCAATTCATCGAGCAAGCGAGCATCTTTGAAAATGCCATTGACGAGTTGTTTGAAGTACAACGCATCCAACAAGAGGTCCTGAAGAATTACGGCACCCGCTTACTCTTCCCCCTAAAAAAATACCACCCCGAAACCTACGACTGGGTCATGCATGCCCGCCGTACCATGATGATTCAGGCCACGACCAAAAATTTGGAACGCGGCATCCAGCAAAAACTTTTTCGAGAGGACCTTCAAATCGCCCAGGTGGCCTTGATCCGCTACAATACGATGGTCGGCATCATGGAAGACCCCGACATGGGGGATGATCCCGGACCTCGTGGTGAGCTGCTTCATTACAGTCTTCTCATGCACATTCGATCCATTGCCACTGCGCAGGGACTCGCGTATTTACAAGAACTCCAATCTCCCAAAACCAAATGAAACGTAGCTTCCTCCTCTTGGCTCTAGCCATGGGTAGCCTGTCCGCCTTGGGGCAACAGCGCATGGATCTGTCGTTGGATCAGGCCATTTCCTATGCCCTGGAACACAATGCCCAGATTCGCGTCCAATCCCTTGAAAAGAAGGCCGCCGAAAAAGTCTTGATCCAGAATATTGCCTTGGGCCTGCCCTCGGTGAGCATGGGCGGCAATTATACCGACAACATCGAATTGCCTGCGCAATTCTTTGACATCAACCAAGATGGGGTTATTGACAAATTGCAATTCGGCACCCGCTACAATTCGGTCGCCGGATTGTCGGTGAATCAACTCGTGTTTGACGGCTCCTACATTGTGGCCATCCTCGCCACCAATGTCTTGCGCGACATGGCGGCGGACTCCTACGAAAAAGCGACCATCAATGTGCGGGAACAAGTGGCGCAAGCCTATCACCTGCGCGTCATTTTAGGGGAAAACCTGACGGCTCTTCAGGCCACCTTGGCCAATACAGCCTCCACTTTGAAGAATCTCCAAGCGATGCAAGGCGAAGGCTTTGTCTCCGAAGATGACGTGGATCAACTCTCTATTGTCTACCACAATTTGGAAGCCAATGTGGCCAACCTGGAAAGCCAGAGCCAGATTGCCGAGCAACTCCTCAAACTTCAGTGCGGCATGGCGCCAGAGACCGCATTGCATTTGACCACCTCGCTGGAAAATCTCCTCGTGCTCGCAGAAAGCGGTCAAGCCCTACTTGGCGTTCCCTTTGAAGTGCAAAATCACATTGACTACCGCCAATTAAGCACCAACCGGAAGGGCCAATACCTCAACCTCCAAAATGAGAAAATGCAATTCTTGCCCAAGCTTTATGCGGGGTATGGATTCAATCGCCAATTTGTCAGTGAGTCGGCCAATGTGTTTGACCCCAACGGCGTTTCTGCGAACAATGCGACATTCCAATCCTGGAACTTGTCTGCTCAGGTGCCGCTTTTTAGCTCTGGTCGGAAAATTGCCCGCGTGCAGGAGCAATTCATCAAGCTGCAAGAGTTGGATATCCTTTTGGCCAACACCGAAAACGCCCTGACCCTTCAACACGCCCAAGCACGGGCCGATTATGCCAACGCTCTCAAGGTCTACCAAATTCAAGTCCAAAACGTTTCCCTTTCGCAGCGGGTCATGAAGAACACCGAAGTGAAGCTCATCGAAGGGGTGGCTTCGAGCATGGATTACAGCCAGGCCTCTTCCCAATACCAACAAAGTGTTGCCGCCATGTTGCAAGCGGCCAACAATGCCCTCAACAAACGCGTCGCCTTAGAGAAGTCTATGGGCGCTTACAACCTTCAAACTCTCGAATAATCCCATGAAAAACCTGTCTCTTTTTATGCTCGTGGCGGCGATTTTTGCCTCCTGCAGTACGCCCGAAACCACCCCGGTCGATCAATTGAACGCGCGCCGCGATTCCCTGTCGGCAGTGATTGAAGACCTCAAAGCCCAGCTGGCTGATGTGGACCTTCAGCTCGCCTCGTTTGATAGCACGCGAAGCTTTGCGAGCGTGACCACGTTTGACATCGCCCAAGGGGCCTTCGATCACGCCTTCCAGGTATACGGTACCGTCATGTCGGACAAGTCTGTCACATTGTACCCCGAAATGGCAGGAAGCATTGCCCGGGTTACGGTCAAAGGCGGGGAGCGCGTGCGCGCTGGCCAAGTCTTGGTCTCCCTGGACGGCTCCATGGCGCAAGCCAACTTGGCCGAAGTGAAAACCCAATTGGAATTGGCCAAGTCGGTATTTGAAAAGCAAGAGCGTCTCTGGAACCAAAAGATTGGCAGTGAAGTGCAGTATCTCCAAGCCAAAACACAATTTGAAGCCCTCCAAAAGCGCCTCAGCGCCGTTCAAAAGCAGGTGTCCATGACGACGATTTCTGCCCCCTTTGATGGCGTTGTGGATCAAGTGTTTGCGAAGGAAGGTGAATACGGCGCGCCCGGCATGCCCATGGTTCGCCTCGTTGGCAACGGCGGCCTCCGCCTCGAAATGCAGGTTCCCGAAACCTACATCCAGCGCATCGAAAAAGGAGATGGCGTAGTCATGAATTTTTCGGCCATACAGCTCACCTTGGAAGGGAACGTTGGCCAAGTCGGCAACTACATCAACCCCGGCAGCCGCACCTTCGGCGTGACCGTGGAGCTGCCCAAGAATCAAAACCTCAAAGCCAATATGATGGCTTCGGTTGCTTTGAAAGATTACAGCACGGAAAGCGCTATCACCATCCCGAACCGCTTGATTCTGCAGGATACCAAGGGGATGAACTACACCTACGTCTACGTGCAGGAAGGCGAATTAGGTAGAATTGCCCGACGCGACTTGGTCTTGGGTGTTTCCAATGATGAGTTCACCGAAGTGAAGTCTGGGGTTGCCCCCGGCGATAAAGTAGTGGACCGCGGTATTCGCTCCGTCCAGCCCGACCAAATTGTCAAACTCTACTAAGCCATGTCAGAACAGAATACATCGATGATGCGCCGTTTTGGCATCACGGATTGGGCGGTGAACAACCGCATAACCGTGGGGGTCTTGACGGTCATTATCCTCATTGCCGGCCTGATGGCGTACCGCGCCATGCCTGCCGAGAGCTTCCCGGAGATTGCCCAACCCACCATTTATGTGGGAACCGTCTACCCAGGGAACTCACCTGTGGACATTGAGCGTTTGATCACGCGTCCCCTCGAGAAGGAAATCAACAGCATTTCCGGAGTGGACAAGATTTCGTCTACGTCCATCCAAGGATATTCGTCCATTGAGGTGAAGTTTAATTTCAATGTCGAGGTGTCCGAGGCGCTGCGCAAGGTGAAAGACAAGGTGGATGCCGCGCGCTCCAGCCCCGACTTCCCGAACGACCTGCCTGCTGACCCCAACATTTTTGACCTCAACATCGGTGAATTGTTGCCGATTATGAACATCAATCTTTCGGGTGAATACACGAGCGACCAGCTCAAGAACTACGCCGAGTACCTCAAGGAAGAAATTGAGGATTTGGCGGCCATCACTTCCGTGGACATCCGCGGCATTGATGACAAAGAGGTTCGCATCATGGTGGACAATCAGAAGATGGAATCCATGAACATCTCCTTCCGGGATATCGCTGGGGCCATCCAAAACGAAAACATGTCCATTTCCGGCGGCGACCTTCTTGTCGATGGCTACCGACGAAACGTGCGCGTCCTTGGGGAATTTGAATCCCTTCGCGACATCGAAAATATCATTGTCAAGCAGGAGAAAGCAGACATCGTCTATTTGCGCGATGTCGCCACCGTCGCCTTTGACGAAGTGGACCGCGAATCCTATGCGCGGCAATACAGTGACCCAGTTGTCACCTTGGACATCAAGAAGCGTTCAGGTGAGAACCTCATTCTTGCTTCCAAAGCGATCAACGAGATTGTCACGACGGCCAAGGCGGAATACTTCCCTAGCAACCTGCTTATTTCCATCACAAACGATCAGTCAACGCGCACCAAAAACCAAGTCAGCGAGCTCGAAAACTCCATCATTTTCGGAGTCTTGCTCGTCGTATTGGTTTTGACCTTCTTTTTGGGTCTTCGGAATGCGCTTTTTGTAGGCATCGCGATCCCCTTGAGCATGTTGCTCAGCTTCTTTATCCTCAATTCCATGGGGGTCACACTCAACTTTATGGTTTTGTTTGCCCTGGTTCTTGCCTTGGGTATGTTGGTGGACAACGGCATTGTCATCGTAGAAAACGTCTACCGATTTATGAGTAGTGGTTACAAAGCCACCGAAGCAGCCAAATTGGGCGCCGCCGAAGTGGCCATGCCCATCATCACTTCTACCGCAACGACCCTCGCCGCCTTTGTGCCGTTGGCCCTTTGGCCCGGCTTGATCGGGGAGTTCATGAAGTACCTTCCCTATACCCTGATTGTCGTCCTTTCGTCGTCGTTGTTTGTCGCCTTGGTCATCAACCCGGCCCTGGCTGCACGCTACATGAAGACGGAGGAGGACACCGTCAACCGACCCAAGTGGACCCGTATCGGCACGATCCTCGCGGTCCTCGGATTGGGCACCCATACGGCCATCTATCTGGCACTGGGAACCCCCGTTGGATTGCCCTTGTTTGTAGCCACATTAGCCAATCTCTTCGGGTATGCCGGAATCCTCATCCTGACCTATCTGTGGATTTTTGAGCCTGGAACCCAATACTTCCAGAAGTCCGCCCTTCCCCGTTTGGAGCAGTTTTACTCCCGCGTGGTCGCATTTTCGCTCCGCGGCAAGAATGCCCGGAAGTTCTTCTTGGGGACCGTGGGGCTCCTCTTTGTGTCGATCTTTTTGTTGGCGGCTTTCCCCCCGAAGGTTCTCTTCTTTCCCAACAATGAGCCAAACTTGGCCAACATCTACATCGAACTTCCGGTCGGAACGGATATCGAGGCAACCAATGCCTTGACCTTGGAATTGGAAAAGGAGATAACGGAATTGGTGACCACATTTACCTATGAGGTGGATGGCCAACCATATAACTACATGGTGGAATCCATCATTGCGCAGGTTGGTAAAGGAACGAGTGACCCCCGCGAGGGCCCCTCCAATGTTCCCACCCCTCACAAAGCCAAAATCGTGGTAGCCTTCCGCGAAACCAAGTACCGGTTGGACCAAGATGGCCAACCCGTAAGCAGCTCCGATGTCCTGAATCTGCTGCGCGACAATATCTCCAACATTCCCGGGGCGGTCGTGGCCATTGAAAAGGACCAAAACGGCCCACCTCAGGGCGCCCCAATCAGCATTGAATTGACAGGAAGCAACTACGAAGAGGTTTTGGCCTTTGCGCAGGAAGTCAAGCGCGAGATCGAAAACTCGCCGATCAAAGGCTACGACGAATTGAAGCTGGACGTTGAGAGCGGCAAGCCCGAATTGCCCATCACCGTTGACCGAGCCAAGGCCCGTTCTTTGGGAGTCTCCACCGGTCAAATCGGCGACGCATTGCGCACAGCCCTCTTTGGTAAGGAGATTAGCCGTTTTAAAGACGATGAGGACGAATACCCCATCAACTTGCGCTTTGACGATGCCTACCGATACAATTTGGAGAGTTTGATGAACCAAAAGATCACGTTCCGGGACCAAGGTTCGGGCCGCATCAAACAAGTGCCCATTTCGGCCGTGGCCAGCGCGAGCAAGTCTTCCACCTTCTCCGCCGTAAAACGCAAAGAGCTCGATCGTGTTATCACCTTGTACTCTGGCGTCCAAGAAGGGGCCAATCCCACCCAGATTGTTGGGGAGATTAAGGAGCTCTTGGCGAATTACGAGGTGCCACGCGGCATGACACTGTCCTTTACGGGCCAGCAAGAAGAGCAAGCGAAGGAATTTAGCTTCCTTTCCAAGGCTTTGTTGGGGGCCGTATTTATGATCTTCCTGATCATCGTCGGCCAGTTCAACTCGGCACGCATCCCCTTCCTGATTTTGATCACGGTGATCTTGTCCTTGATTGGGGTTTTGCTAGGTCTGTTGTTCTTCCGCATGGACTTCATCATTGTGATGACCATGATCGGCATCATCTCCCTCGCTGGGGTAGTCGTGAACAACGCGATTGTTTTGGCAGACTATGCTGGGCAATTGTTCGATCGCCGCAAAGCTGAATTGGGCTTGGATGAAGAGGCTCGCCTGCCCGTTCAAGAGCTAGCCAACATGCTTGCCGAAGCCGGCCGCACACGTTTGCGTCCAGTTTTGTTGACGGCCATCACCACCGTCTTGGGCTTAATCCCCTTGGCCACCGGTATGAACATTGACTTCTTCACGTTGATTTCAGAGAACAATCCCCAGATTTACTTCGGGGGCGACAACGTCGCTTTCTGGGGGCCCATCAGCTGGACGGTCATTTTTGGTTTGACGTTTGCGACCTTCTTGACCTTGGTCATCATGCCGGTCATGCTGTACCTCACCGAAGTGGCCCGTTCACGGAGGTATTGGGAAAAACAAGGAGCATAAACTCTGATTGAGGGCTTGAGGGCGCAGCCCGAGCCTTCTAGCTCCCTAGCCTCTTACCATGCGAAGACCAAACCTTCGCTCCCTAGCTAAACGCCGCCCCGCAAGGGCGGCGTTTTTGTTGGAGAAAGCCCCACTCATGAACGAGGCGGGCGTACTTTTGGACCATGTCTAGTCTTCCCTCTTTGGAGATGCTGCGCGGTATGCGCCCCGATGCCTTGGCGACGGTGGCCCACACACTGCGCAATTTTTTACGTGAAACGACGGAAGACAAAGCCGGGCATCTGGCTTCCAGCTTGGGTGTGGCCGAATTGACTGTTGCGTTGCACGCTTTATTGCATTGCCCAGAGGACATTCTGATTTGGGACGTTGGCCACCAAGCGTACGGGC
>Ga0255765_1003524_pt1 | contig 16620 bp, 15 predicted proteins | sample 041ome_8_FD_179965 | JGI IMG/M metagenome (GOLD analysis project Ga0255765, IMG submission 179965) | Coastal salt marsh microbial communities from the Groves Creek Marsh, Skidaway Island, Georgia - 041407BS metaG (version 2) | ecosystem: Environmental > Aquatic > Marine > Intertidal zone > Salt...
ACACACACACACACACACACTCTCTCTCTCTCTCTTTCTCTCTCTTTCTTTCTCTCTCTCTCTCTCTCTTTCTCTCTCTCTCTCTCTCTCTCTCTCCCTCATATATCACTCATTCACTCATTCATCCACAGACACTTCCTTATTAAAACATGATGTTGTTCATAGTATAGATTCGCGCAGACGGAACAATCTTGAAGCAGTCGTCGCCGTCCGAGGATCCGCTTGAATCCTCGTCTACAGCGGCATCGTCGTTCACCTCCACGACTCTCTTTTTCATCGTCGTCGCCTCTTCAGAAGGACACTTGGCGCACAAAGTCTCGTCGAAAATCCACTGTCCCCACTCGAACTTCTTCTTCCTCATTTTGATGCTTTCCGGCGTCCCGCCAACTTTTTCCCACACCAAGTAATCGTGGACGTTATCGAAACCGTTCTCGCGCGCGATTCGTATGACTTGGTGCGTCGGTGCCAACCCGGCTTTCTTCCTGCACGGTCCGCAGTTGCAGCAGTTATCGCACCCGTCTCCGCACGATTTGCGACATTTCGGGCACTCCCAGCACCCACTCGCGACGGCCAAATCGATATCCTCCCCGTGCCTGTTTCTCAAACACATCCCGCAAAACTGCACCGGTCTCGCCGCTTCGTTTTGGCACTCGTACCCGGTGCACTCCACGTGCGTTTCCACCGTCTTTTGACGACACCAGTGACAGGTCGTGCCTTTCTCCGAATCGTACACGCGACCTCCGACGGAATACACGCTTCGTCTGCACACTCTCGTCGCGCTTCTTTGCGACCGCTGCTGATTTTGTTGCTCCTTCCTCTTGCGATGCGCGTCCTCTTCCTCCTGTCCCAACAAAATGGACCGATCTTCGGCGTAATTGATCTTTCGCACGACTCGAGACGTTCGTCGGCGTTCGCTTTCCGGTATACACTCTTTCCGCTTTTGCTTCTGTGTATAATTTTGTTGTTGTTCGTATTATTAAAGAAGATATAACACACGCGTCAGTCAAAGCAAAGAGCGAGACAGAGACAGAAAGAAAGAACAAAAGAAAGAGACAGAAAGATGAGACGAATGCGAGGAAGTCCTCTCTCGTACCTTTCTCGGCGTCGGCGTCGCGATCGGTGGAAACATGCTGGAATGTTTCCCGATGAGATTTTCCAATCCCATCTCTTTCATCCGTTGTACATTTTTCGCGATTCTCGCTTCGCGTTCGAGCTCGAATTGCGACAAGGGCGTCGCGAAAGAGTTATTATTAATTGGGGAGGTTGGCGAGGATGAATTATTTGACATGGCGCGAATTTTAGTATTATTACTACACGCTTATTAGTAGTATTAGTAGTAGAGTGATGATGATGAATTGGAGAGCGTTCCCGTGGGTTTTTGGCGGGAAAATGTTTTCATACTTAGGGTTTCATTTGTTACCCTAAACATAATATTCCACTGCTCTTTCAGAAGTCTTCCAGAGCGCTCTTTGAGCCTTTCTCGGTTCTTTTCTCCCTGAGAACTACGGAGGAAAGACACTGCCAGCGAGCGACACAAACGGAAGAAGAAAGTACTCTCATCATGCCAAAAGGCCCGTTCGCGAGCTCGGTCGGCGTCGGCCGCGCGGAACCGGAGTGGGCGAAGTTGAACAAAGTCGATGGGATTTGTGGACGAGACGTGATGCACCAATCCGGAGAGAAAACGGAAGCGCCGTTAAAGTTGGAGGATGAAATCACGAGCGGCGAGTGCGAATCTCTGATCGTTCCGGAAGATGGAGGTTTTGATTTGTTAATCGTGGGTGCCGGGTTGAGCGGGTCTGTGATCGCGGAAAGGTGCTCGAAAGAGTTGAACATGACGTCTTTGATTCTCGATAAAAGAGACCACATAGGAGGGAACTGCTACGACTTCGTCTCGGACGAAGGCATTCGGTGCTCGAAATACGGCGCGCATTTATTCCACACGAATTTCGAAAGAGTGTGGGAGTACGTGCAAAACTTCTCGGAGTGGATCCCGTTCGATCATAGGGTGAAAGGACGCGTGGAAGATGAAAATAAAGAGTTGAAATTGGTTCCGATACCGCCGACGAGAGAGACGGTGAACGCGTTGTTTAGCGCCAACGTAAACACGGACGAAGAGATGCAAAAGTGGTACGACGAGCAACGAGTGGTGCCGAAAAGTGAAGACGGACAGCCGAGGAACGGAGAGGAAGCGGCGCTGAGCAGAGTCGGGCCGCTCTTGTACGAAGCCGTGTTTAAACATTACACGAAGAAGCAGTGGGATAAATACCCGGAGGAGTTGGACGCGAGCGTGTTGTTGAGGTTGCCGTGTCGGACGACGACAGACGATAGGTACTTTTCCGATCCGTGGCAAGCGTTGCCGAGAAGAGGATACACTAGAATTTTCGAGAACATGTTGTTGGGCGACGAGAATATACAGATTCGGTTGAATTGCGACTTTTTTGAGTTGAAGAAGTCGAACGCGTTGCCGAAACATAAGTTGGTCGTGTTCACGGGTCAAATAGACGCGTATTACGCGAGTTTAGGGATGCCAAAGTTAGAGTATCGATCGCTGGAGTTTGAAAACACGTACGTCGAGGAACCAGAAGATGGTTATTACCAAGAAGCTATGGTTGTAAACTACCCGTCGTCGTCGGTGCCGTTTACTCGCATCGTCGAATACAAACACACGCCGAATCAGCCGAGCGAACAACCGTTGCCGAGAGGCACTTTGATTGCGAAAGAGTACAGCACGGACGTCGGGGAACCTTATTACCCCGTACCGAATCCAGAAAATAGAGCTTTGTACGAAAAATACGCCGCGTTAGCCGAGAAAGAGAAAGGGGTGTGTTTCGTCGGGCGATTAGCGAGTTACAAATATTTCAACATGGACCAAGCCATTTTGAACGCGTTGGAGATGTACGATAACATGAAAGAAAACGGGACGTTAGAGCCGAAGAGGAAACCGGAAGATTTCGGACCCGGGGATGGACCCAAGTGATTAGATATTTTAAATAATATGTATTAAAAGAGAATATTTAAAAACTTACGGCAAAAGTGCTTATATAATAAATTCCACGTCGGCAAGTCTCTCCTCCATCCCTTTTTCATCACGCTTTACAATTTTACAATCACAAACAACAAACCAAACAACAAAACGCTCACAATCAACCCACCAATGGCTACAGCCATTTCATCCCTCGATTTTAACGCAAATCGTCGTTCACCGCACGCAGGACACCTCTTCTCTTCCGCCCACGGGCCTTTCGTGCCGTCGTACACGTACCCGCACCCTTGACACACCCAAAGTTTCCCGTCGACGACGGCGTTCGGGTTCGCCGCGATCACTTCCGCGGACGGTCTCGAGCCTCTTTCCGGTTTCCCCGCCATGGCGATGATGTGCACGCCTCTTTTGTCTACTCGTTGTTTTCGTCGTTGTAATTGTGCAGTTTTGAGTGCAACTTTGGTCGAATTCACCTGCTTAAAAAAATGTTAAAGTCTCGAACAGTCAGTGTCTCGTTCTTTTTTCTCTCACTCTAGGGAAACGTGAGGGTAAAATTCCGAGTCATATCTCATCGTCATCATCATCATCATCATCATCGACCGTCTCGCCGATATGTGCGCGCAGTAAAACAATGCTCGAAAAGACACGCACGCGTCTCTGATACTACTCGTTGTGGTCGTTCTTTCTGAGGCGTTTGACGAATACTAAACGCATCAGAATCACGCGCATAAACATATCATATGTAAATCAACACAAAATTGGACGTTTTGATGACGACGACGAGGTTTTGATGAGCGATGATGGACCCCGCGCAGGTCTACTCACGACACGCGCAGATAAAAAAGAAAGAAGAAACGAAAAGGTAAGAAGGGCACAAAAGACAAAGCGCACCTTGGTGTTGGTGTTCTTGCGCAAAGAAACCGTCGTCGTCGTCGGTCGAGCGACCGACGGGACCAGAGAGGTGGATAACGAGAACATTTTTTGGTTAAAAAACTCCTTTTTTGTGATGAAGCAGAAAGATGAAAAAAATGAAAAAAATGAAAATTTTTCTCAAAACTAATAAGGAGACCAACAGATTTTCCTTTGTCTCGTACGCGGCGTAAAGCTTTGACGATGATGTGTGAATACGCTTCTCTCTGTGTCTCTCTTTGAAAAGAAAGCAGTTTTCCCCGCATTTTGATGCGCGTTTTGGTGGAATCTTGACTTTCAATGCTAGGATTTAAGAAATATATGTATACGTATACTCTGGCGACGACGTTTTGGTTTTCAACCGCCCAAACCGCGGAAACTCTCGCGTCTCTCGAGCGCTCTCTTCGCGAGTCTTTGAAAGATTGATTTGACGTTACAACCGGTTTTCGCGTTCGCAGATGCGACGAAACTGGAGAGTTCTGGTGAGATGCTGAGATGGCTCCTCGAGTCTTGGGAACCTTCGGTGGTGGTACTCTTTGAGGACGACGACGCGGTCGTCGTCAGTCTTCGATCGAAAGCGTCGAGCGCATCGAGCGAGCGCTCGAGGAAAGCGTCGTCGGGTTGAAGTTTATTTTTGTCGTCGTCGTCGTCGTCGACAAAGTCGTGGACGCACAGACACACGCACGGTGGAAGTGAGCGTCGATTTTGTCGTTTCGCGGAGTTCACGTACCGCGCGACTTCCTCGAACCATTTCGACTGGACCAAGCGCAAAGACTTGTTCAAGTCCCCTCCTCGGTTATTCGCGACTACAATCAGAAAAGCGTCGATGTCTCGACTGGAATCAACGTACGTCGCATACCGCGCATCTCTATAGCAGTCGTTTCCAGAAAAGTCTGTGATGCAAATCTCTAAAGATACACTTTCAGTATCGTTACCATCGTCGTTGTCGTTTAATTCCATTCGTTTGGCGGCGTAGTCCATGGCGACCGTTTTCGCCGGTTTCCGAAAAGGAGGCTGGTGACCGCGAGAGGAAGGCGAACGGTTCGTGCAAAACGACGTCACCAAAGCCGATTTTCCGGCACCAACGTCTCCGAGAACGCACACGTGCATCCGTTTTCTCTTCTTTGTGGACATGAGTGCCATACGAGTCATGAATTCTTTACGAATATATCTCTGTTTGGGTCTGCGCTCTTCAAAATCTATTTTTAGACGGCTGCGCTCGAGCGACTCCGACTATCATCATCATCAATACTTTTACTACTATTATTAGTATTATTAGTCCCCGCTAACGCTTTCATCTCTTTCCGTGTTTTCGCATTTATCTTCCACGTCACCGATATTCGCATTCCAGCGCCGTAATCTTGCCCGACGCTCCACACCGCCGTCAATATCGAAACCACCGCGATCCATTCGAAGGAAGCCAGTATCCTATAATTGCGGTCGAAACCGCCCTTCGGAGGCATGCGAACCACCACAAACATAAACATAGAAAATGCGCCTATAGCGCACGCTATGCTTTTCACCCACAAATGTTTCTTCCTGTACGCTTTCGATTGCAAAAAATGCACGCCGCCCGATGCTTCCTCTCCTTCTTCTTCCGGAGTACACTCCGACGCCGGCTCGAAATTCTTATACATCTGATACGTCAACATGCACACCCACAACAAAGCTCCGCACAAGAATTGAAACGCGCAGAACCCGTGTATGTATACATTCTCGTTCTTCTGTACGCTCGCTACTCCGGCTAAACCTATCGCCGCTATCGCCCCAACAAGACGCGTTCTCTTCGCGAATCTTTCCCACGTTTTCGTATCCGTGTCGAAGAACGCTCGCACGAACGCCTCTTGAATAAACGCGAAGCCGAATAGAAAAACCGCCGCCTGTAGGTAGCAATACAAAGGTGGTAAGAATAATATCGTCTGGTCAATAAGCAAGAGCAATCGATGCAACAAAAGATACAACATAATAAAGCGAAACATCGACGAAAATGAACATCCATCGACGACTTTGCCATCGCGGCGGTCAAACGCAAAACACCTTCACTTACCACGTTGATAAAAAATCTCGAAATCCACGTTTGAGGATCTTTCGTAAACGTATCGGAGACGATCGGTACGTCGTATATGGTGTCTCCTTTTGCCGCCGCTGCGATGTAGCACGTTATAATGGTCAACGAGACGAAAAAAATGGCTGCGTTGATGACGTCTGATGCGCGTATCTGTGTAAAGAATAAGAGTAATAAAACAGTTAGTTGGGGGTGAAACGAGAGACAAAAATTGGATTAAATTCTTTTAAAAGCGCGAACGACAACATCACAAGAACGAAGCGATGCGAGAAAGAAAGAAGTCTCACGTTGATGAGCAAGTCGTAGTTCGGTTTCGACGCCACGGGGGTGTTACTGTTCATTATTTTGTCTACTCTTTTATACACTTTTTTTATGCCGCTTTTTATTATCTATTTTTGCTCTAAACTCTCATGCTTTCTCTTCTTCTTCTTCAGATGGTATTTCGTAATACTCGCAACATCGAACGTAATCCATGGCCACGTAACTCGCCAATGCGATTAAACACACCAGAGCGAAACGAACGTGTGCCAACGACCCTAAACTCACAATTAACTGCGACGTGGCTAATACGCCTAACGAAGGGAAGAGCGGGACGAACGGCGCGGTGAACTGCGTCTGAGTGTTCGGCGCGTTGCAAAAGCCGTTCGTTTGAGGAAACGTTTTGAGGCCGTAGAGATGGAAGGAGAGGATGGTGTAGCACACGGCGATGGCGGAGAGGATTTGGAGCACTAGTTCGAGTTCGTACGTTACCGAGAAGCACAAAGAGAGACATGCGATCAAGAGGTACAAGGCTCGCGAAAGCGCCGGCCATCTCGCGTTCATGTCGTCGAATCGAACGTCTTTCGGCGTGTACCTTCGAACCAAAAGCGCGAGGTTGACTCCGCAGAATATCGTCAACGTCCCGATGGAAACCATTTGTGCTAATATACCGATATCGAACACTAAGGTCAAAACGCCCGTCAGAGCCCAGGTTAAAATGCTCGCGTTTACCGGCGTCCCGTACGTCTCCGAAACGTTCGCGATGCATTTCGGCATCAATCCGTCTCTCGCCATCGCCATGTATACTCTCGGCTGTCCAACTAAACATCCCAACAGAGAAGTCACGATACAAAAGATAGCCCCGCAACTGACAACCACTGATGCCCACGGAATGCCGTTCTTTGTAAACGCGACGGAAAAAGGTGCGTCCACGTCTATTTGTTCGTACGACACCATGCCCGTGATAACGCCCGCCATCGCGCAATACAAAATCCCACTGATCGCTAAAGAGCCTAGAATACCAATCGGTAAATCCTTGCCTGGATTTTTCGTTTCCTCCGCTAAGGTTGCCACCGTATCAAACCCGATGAACGCGAAGAAAACCACGGACGCGGCTGACATGACGCCTTGCCATCCAAACTCCGGAGGAATGAAAGGCGTGTAATTATCCACGTCGACTTCCGCGGACCCGACAATAATCACAAACGCAATCGTTGCCATCGCTAAAGTAACCACCACGAATTGAAAATTCTTCGTTTGCTCCATCCCGCGAAAAATCGTGAGCGTCATCGCGGATACCAATAAAAACGCGCAGAAATCGAGTTCAATCGCGTGTTCGATGATCTTCACTCGCATCGCGTCCGGCTTCAAACCGAACAGCGTCGCGAGATAACTCGTAAACCCTCTCGCGACTGCCGCCCCACCCACGGTCAATTCTATCGCTAAATTCCACCCCGTAATATACGCGAACACTTCCCCGAACGTAATCGAGATGAAATTATACGCGCTCCCGCTCGTCGGCGCGCACGTCGCGAACTCGCTGTAGCACAACGCCGTGAACACGGACGCACACATCGCGATCAGGTAACTCACAATCAACGCCGGTCCTGCGTTTTCTTTCGCCGCGGTTCCGGTTAAGACGAAAACTCCGGCGCCGACGATACCACCTACGCCTATGACGACCAAATCGGATGCGCTTAAGACTTTCTTCAGACCTCCATCCTTCCGCGTTTTGTTGTTCTTCTTGAACACGAAAAGTCTCTCGGATTTCAATCGCAACGCGCGAACGATGAATTCGTCCAAGCGAGTAAATCTTATTCCTTTCGTCCCGATGTCTACTTTCGAGTCCACGTAGTTCCTCTGAGCGCGTCGTCTCGACGACGATTTTTGAAACGACGACGACGACATGTTGTTGTTGTTTGCGTGTTCAGCGCCGAAAAGTAATGCGTTAGGATATATGTGTGGTGCGCACAAAATGTGATACATGGGTGTTGAACTTTTGCTTCCAATTTAGGGTGTCTAAAGTGCTCAAAAAGAGCCCAAAAGAGGCAATCCATTCACGTCATATTAATTACATCGTGTGTACGAGTAAATTATAAAATGGCAGCGGTTCCGACGGCAAACGCGACGAGAGCTTTCTTATTGGTGCGCTGCAATGAATGCATTCTTTCGATGATATAGTCGTTTTTGAAGATTTGTTCTTTTTTGATCATCGCTTTATTTTCTCTCTCGCCCGGGTTTTGTGTGTTGTGTTCTTCTTTGGTTCGGATCACAATTTTGGAATATCTTTTTGTCCTCCCTTTAACGTGCGCGGGAAATGCGGTACCCGTGATGGATGTGCTCTCGTCGTCGAATTCGCGTCGAAAGAGGAGGCGAGATCTTAAAGGTTTTATCATCCTCGGCGTTGTTTCGCTGCTTTTTTTTCAGAAAGAAGCGCTTTCTTTTCCAAAGGGAGAGAGAACTCTTCAACTCGGTTTTGTGAGATGGAGGAACTTTTAACGAACCTCTCTCTCTTTTAATACTCTCTCGCTTACTCTCTTACTCTCTCACTCTCTCCAAAAAACAAAACAAAACAAAACAGTACTTGGGCAAATTCAAACCGGATAGCGGCGGATTCGAAGGCGACTTTAAAAACTACGTCCCGAAGGCGGTACCAATCGCCGCGAAGCATAAGACGGGATACGCTTCGATCCAACCGTTAGCGGATGTCTACGGAGAGCAGAAGGCGCACGACGTGGCGGCACTCTATAGCTTTCCGAACAAAGCCTCTTTCGACGGATGGTTTGACGATTATAAAGTCTCTGGTTTAGCAGAGATGCGACACGGGTTGTTGGACGGTCAAGTGACTTCCTACTACTCTATGGCCGGGGAAGATGTCGATTACGATGCGTTGACGCACTACGTCGTGGCGAACAAAAAATTCGCGAGCGCCGAAGCCAAGGAAGACTTCCAAACCAACTACGGATCGAAAATCAAAGATATCGTCGCTCAAACCAGTGGTTGCATAATCAAAGCTGGCCCGTTCACCCCGGAACAACGCGAAGGGTTTCATCAAGAAGACGCGGACGACATTCAGCTCACCATTTTAATCGGTTTTCCGAGCGCGGAGAAGAGACAAGCTTTCCACGACATCCAAAGCGAAAACGGCATGAAAGACGTCCGAGAGCGCACGTTGGTCGGACCGTTGTATAACATCGACGCGTTGCCGAAAGATCATCCCGCGTTTGTCAGTGGTTCTCCCTTTGAGAGAAAAACCATGTAATCGATGATCTGCGTTGTACATATTTAAAAACATATTTTTTGCAAGAGAGAAAAGCGACACAAAATTAGGTAAAATGCCCCCTTCCTCTCCCTCTCGCTCTTCCTCCTCCTCCTCGTTTCCGTCGAACTCGAAACCGTCTCTCTCTTTCGCGCTCGCGTTACTCCGAGACGCGGCATCGGTTTTGGAGTTTCCAATCGCCAGCGCTTGCTCGGGCGTTTATTTTTACCGCGCGTTTCTCAAACAACAACAAAATGGACGACACCAATTACAATCGCAATCACAACGACGACGACGGGGAGGAGGAGGACAAAATGTGAAGCATTCGCCATGGTTTGAGCTCGAGTGCATCGTCACGACGTGTTTATATTTAGCCTCGAAAGTGGAGGATACCGCGAGGCGAGTTTCGGACGTGTGTAACGTCGTTCGGAGATGTCGTTTGCGGTTGCAAAAAGAAGCGGGGGAAGAAGAAGTTAAAGAAGAAGAGAAAAAGGGAGGTAGCGAGAACGAATCGAACGAGAACGAAGTCATCGTTGTCGGGGAGAGCTATTACGAGAGGAAGGATGTGGTTTTAGAGTTGGAGAGGGACGTTTTACGCGCGCTCGGGTTTCAGTTGCATCGAACGCCGCAGCCGCACAAGTACGCTTTAGCGCTCGTGAAAAGACGGTTCGGGGAGGAAGCGAAGGCGGCGACGAAAGTGGAGGTGGCGTTGGCGGAGAGCGTGAGTGTGATTTTGGAGGCTGTTTTATTTGGAGATAATTCCGACGTGGACGATGGAGAGAAGGAGGTGAGCGAATGGGAGGTGAAAAGAATCGCGGTGGCGGCGGCTGCTTTGGCCGAAGAGATGTGCGGCGTGAGAGTCAAGCCGAAATGCGCGTGGGAAGAGTTGTTAGGTTTAGGAGGGATGGATGTTCAAGGAGGCGACGACAAGAACGGAATAGATCCAGAAAGAACAATAACAGCAACAACAACGAATGGTAATGGGTGTAAGGAAGTTATGATCAGAATGCGCGAGGACGTAAAAGTTTTGAAGGAAGCGTGTGCGAAGTACGAATCGCTTATAGAGTATAGTTGAATAAAGGTAAAATATTAGGTAGCTTTTTTAGAAAAGAATATGGTACAGTAGGCTAGTCCATTTTTAATTCCCTGGTTTCGCCTGCGCGTTCTTCACGTATCCGCTGTCGGCTTCGCGGAATCCCATGTATCTACCCAGATACACGTCTCGCAACAATCCTCGCAACGTGCTCGGGTAAAACGGTTTGGACAAGGTTCCGTCCATTCCTGCTTTTTGAATCGCGCTGACGTGTTCTGGGCCAACATTCGCGCTCAAACCGACAATCAAAGCGCTCGCGGGTGGCTCTTTAGCCAACTCGCCGTTTTCAAATTGTTTTCTGGCTTCGCTTTCCATCTCACGAATGCACACGGTCGCTTCGGTCCCGTTCATTATAGGCATCATTTGGTCCATAAAGATAACGTCGTACGGTGGAATATCTCCAGTTAAAATTTGTTTGTACGCGTCGCAGGCAATCTTGCCGTTGTCCGCGATGTGTGTAGTAACATTACACGCCGCCATGGAAACCGTGGCGACTTTTTGGTTCATCAAGTTATCTTCGACCAGCAAAACGCGCATGGACGAAATGTCCAAATCCCAATCGGCTTCGTGTTTCAGAGAGTCTTTGGGAGGAACTTTTCGTTTTTGCTCGGGAATTTTCAATCCCGCGGCGGAAATGGCAGCGTTGGGTTTATCGTCTATACCAGCGCCGCCATCGCCCATTGCTTTCGTGGAATTCGCGGTAGCGTCTCCTTCGACGCCGATGAGTTTTGAGGAGACGTTTCGAAACTGCCCAGACGAGGCAGCTTCAAAGCTTTGTCTCGCGCTTCCACCGCGACTCCCATCCCCACCTAGTTCTGGAGTTTCCGGTCGGGCCGCCATACCGTAGTTGATTCTGGAATCTGTGCCGTCGTCTGCGAATAACCCACACAAACGTCTCACGACTTTGAAAAATTCACCCGGTCGCACCGGCGTCATGCACGTTTCGCGTCGTTTCGCAGATTTTAAAAAGTTTTCTACATCCTTTTCGGAAATAGAGGCACGGGGTCTTCCTCTACGGTTCAAGTCGTTACTTTCTCCGTGTTCAAACCGGCCTTTGTTGATATCGATCAACTGCGCGGGCGAGCCGAATATGCACATGGAATGGTCCATGTCGACGAAATCGGCGATATTTTCCATCAACGTTTCCGTGTAGGTAAATACCACCGGTTTAATCGTCGAGTCTTTTTCAATCGCGATGAGTTCCTCGAGCGTACTTTGAATCCGTCCTTGTGGCGCGTAGAACGGACTAACGTCTAACGTCAACACGTTCTTATCTTCAATCCCGTAGCACTCCAATAAGTTTAACAAAAAGCTACGGCGCGGGCCGCTGTTTTCGCACACCACGTACAGTAAATCCTTCGGCAAGTGCGTGACTTCTTCACCCGAGGTGGATGAAAACGAGTTTCCATTCGCGCTGCCTTTCATTCGTTTAAAGGATAAAGCGATTGTAAACGTCGTACCGAAGCCCTCCATGGATTTGAACGTCACTGTGCCGCCCATGCATTCGACAATCGCGCGCGTGATGGATAAACCCAAACCGGTACCTTGTTTCCTCGTAGTTGAATCATTCGTCGGTTGCGAAAACGGAACAAAAACCGTGTGTTGTTTGTTCTTAGGAATTCCAACGCCGTTATCTTTGACGTTGAATTCTATGTACACTTCGGACGTGTCGACTCGGCCGTTCACGACGATGTTTACGATCCCTCGTCGTTTGGTTTCTTCCTCCGTCGCGGAGTATTTAATCGCGTTGTCGACAATATTCACCAAGCACTGGCGAATGCGAAAGTAGTCGCCGACGATGTTTTCGCAGAACAAATCAGGTGGATTAACTTCAAAAAATATATCCACGTTCCGTTTAAAACTAGTCGATCCTTGTTGCGAGATGTCCATGGTTTGCGAAAGCAAATGTTCCAACGTGAACGAATCTTCGGACAAATCCAAACCGTGCTTCGCGCTTTTATTCGCTTTCGTCTTTCGATTAAATTTGGCGTAGTCCAACACTTGGTTAATCAATCCTAACAAAGCTTCCGCAGACGTCAATGAATTTTTAATTAATTCGCCGCTAAAATTGTCCATGCTCCCGTTTTCCACGGCCAAAGTGTTGAACCCGATGACTGAGTTCAACGGCATTCTCAATTCGTGCGTTATGTTGTAGAAAAAATCTCTCTGAAACTCCGTCAACAATTGCAACTCCTCTAACTCGTCCTTTGCTTTACCATCAATCACTCGAATGTTCCCTTGACACAACAGATACGAATATGCCGATTTTGTGCACACGTCTGCGATTAAATACCACTCGTGTTCGCTCTGAGCGGAGATGAAATTAAACTCTTTCGCTAAAAACACCGCAGGGAAAGAGCTCCAGCATATCGACTGCACAACTCCTAGCATAAAAAATCTCAATCGATCGTCCTCGTGTTCTAACTTCGTCGTTAACTCGTAAAACAAATACCCCATATTATACATGACGAAGATAAAACACAAAATCGCCAGGGACAAACTCAACCACCACATGTTCCCGCTGACAAAGTGACACAAAATGCCAAACATTAACATGAACTCGTCTAAAACGACCGACAAATACATCGCTTTCCTTTTCTGCCCGTTCTCCGGGAACGAAACTGCTTGCAGTTGATACGCCAAAACGATCAAAATCGGTGTCGTAAACATCCACTCCAAATGTCTCAATATGCTCACCAAACTCCCATCCGCGCCGTTCATCAACACATCCTCCCCGTAATACATAATCAAATGCGCATAAAACGCCACGCACGCGATATACGTCACCGTCGCGCTCAGATTTCTCCTCGGTGAATTCGGTGTCCACGTCACGTCGTTCAACCCGATGAGAATACACGTGCTAAAAATGACGATGGCGGTCAGCGCGCTCGAATCGCACACCAAACTCAACCCACCCGCCGACGACGAAAAATCCAGCCCTGCGCTCCCATTGTTGAACCCAAAAAAGTTCTTGATTGAATTCATCATCCGTTCGTAAAAGAAGAGCAACACTTTCACCTCCTCCGGGTTCTCCGCTAACGTTTTCCGCGTGATTTCAATCACCACGTCGAACCCAATCGTTAACAAAATCAGCGTCAACGGCGAACATCCCACGCCGTTCACGTTGTCGTTCATCCACCATCGATAGTACTCTTTTCTGCGTTCAATAGAATCATCTCCCATCTTTGCATTCTCAAAGCCATTTCTGTCGAATAATTCTTTGTTGTTCGTCTTGTTCTCGTCGTCGTCGTTGCGACCGTTATGCGCATAATTACCCTTGTCCGTGTCCGTCCCGTTCCCGAACAAAATATCTTCTCGATCGACGCGCACTTGATCGGTTGGAGACTTCGGGTGGTGTTTGGTTCGTCTCCCACCACCACCACCATTACCACCACCCGATGATCCTCCTCCTCTGGCTGCGTTTGTCGGCATCGTTTTGTGTTCGGGTAAAATGCGGCTTTTGAGACGAATTTTATTAACGAGGTGAACGGCTTTTTTTTCTCAATTGAAAAAAAAAACATTTGATTTTTATATCAAACGAAATACTCATCACATAAAGTGGTGGAATAACGCGACGGAGTGAACTTGAGAGAGAGGGAGAGAAACGAGATCGCGTTTTTTTCTCTCTGTGCGTGTGTCTGTGTGTCTGTGTGTCTGTGTGTGTCTGTTTCCTTTCGTATCTTGCTCGCTCTTTTTTTCTTTCATATCTCTTGGGATAACAGAAAATGACAACAATAGCGGAAAAGCACTTGCGCTCGGTCATACCGAAACCGAGAGACTCGGACGAGGAAGATCCGAAGGTGGAGTTGAACGAAGAAGGCGAGGTTTTGAACATCGAGGCGGTCACGGAACGGTTGGCGACGGATTTAAAGTTGACCGAATTCGCGTTGAAAGATATCGGAGAAGGTGAAGGAGGAGAAGGAGGGGACAGAACGGATTACGACGGAGACGGGATGGCGAAAAAATACGCGGAAGCGAAGACGCACGAGTGGCGTTCTCTTCTCGAGTCGTACACGTTCATGAATCTCGCGAAAGGTGGGAAAGATGGATCGCTGATTGGCGTGAATACGATTGTCGATTTGGCGTGCGGCGAAGGGCACTACACGAGGTCGTTGAGGAACGCGTTTCCTAGAGCGACTAGAGTCGTTGGCGTGGATATTGCGGAAGAGATGATTGCGATGGCAAAAGAGAAGGAAAAGAACAAACCGATCGGGGTAAAATATATCGTCCAAGACGTGAAAGAGGAAGCTGGAGCGAAGGACGAGGAACGCTTCGATCTCGCCACCGCCGCCTGGTTGTTGGTGTATTGCAAATCCGTGGCCGAGTTGAATGAGATGTGTAAAGCGGTTGCTAATTACGTAAAACCTGGCGGGAGGTTTTTGACCATCATCACAAATCCGCAGATGGCATTCGACTCGGAAGGGACGCCAACAACGGTACTTCCCGGGGAGACGCAAACGAACGTTTTATCCCGATACGCAAAGTACGGATTTACGGTCACCGTCCCGAGTGAAACACCGCAAGAAGGCGACCCTTTTACATGGTCGATTAAAACAAGCAAAGGACCATTGGTTATTGTTAACTACTACTTACCTCGATGCGCGTACAAAGAAAGCTTAGAGAAAGCCGGGTTTGAGAAAATCAAGTTTCATCCTTTCGAGCTCGATCCGAAGAGCGAAGGTTTCGGGAAAAACTTTGCCATCTCGCCGTTCTCGCACTTGGAAGACGCGGATTCGAACGACAAGAAGGAGTTTTACCAAGAGTTTTTGGATTATCCACCCGCGCTTTGCATCGAGTGTTGGAAGAGCGGCGGCGGGAAGTGATGGGGAAAATACACAATGCCGCAAAATCTTCGCGACGGAAAGAAAGAAGAAACCAGCAGCCAATCGAGAGACGTTCCATTTTTCAACGCATAAAATACAGTCGTGTACAAAGTCTTCTTCACAATACAAAACTTAATCTACTAAACTCAATACCTACAAAACTTCGCGCGGATCAATACACTCGTCATCGTCAAGAGTCAAAAAGAGGCTGGCAATAACAGCACTGCACGCCGCTAAAGCACGCCAACGTGTTCGTCTCCTTATCGATGACCACAACTTTGATATCGTTCTTAATCGACACGTACTCCTTCCAATCGCGCTGCATCGGTAGCGAACAACACCCGAACGGATACGTGTTCAAACTCCAGCACATGATTTCGCGAGTGAATTTATTGTAACTCATTCCAATCGGGCATCCTCTCTCGCCGCCGCAATACACGCAATAGTGCACGTAACAACCACTTTTTGGCAAAGCCGAGGAACTCTTGATGCCTTTGGCCAATCTGTGCGATTCTTTGTGCGTCAACACTCGTCGGAAATTGAAGCGCGGCAAATCGTCCACATCATCGTCGTCATCTTTGTTCATCGATTTAACCGCGTTCGGTGGAGCCGTGTGTGCCGTCGTCTCCTCCTCCTCCTCCTCCTCCTTTTCTTCTTCTTTTTCTTCGGGAAATGTGTCGAAGTTTTTCTCGGGAGTAGAGGACGAGGACGAGGACGTCGCGAGCGCGCCGTCGTCGAAATCGTCCCCGGACGAATTCGTCGGTTTTTCCAGAATAGCTTCTTTGCTCATGATGATGGTTCTTCTTGCGTCCAGAGATCGACCGACCCGACCCGACCGACCGGGGAGATCCCAAGAAAAGTTTTTGAGGTGTCTTTTTAAAATATCTTCGACTCATCAAAAACTGATGAAAAACACAAAAATAAAGGTCTACGCGTGTCTTTATCAAGCGGTACAGTACGTGTCTTTTAATAATATTGATTATATGTCGGCTAATGTTCGTGGTATATACTCTCTCTCTCTCTCTTAACTCTGAAGCACGGCGAGCGGCGAGCGTGTGTATTTTAATGTTTTGTTTTTTCCGTCGCGTATTTTTCTTCTCTCTCACTCTCTCTCTCTCTCTCTCTTTCTATTACGTGTGTATGATGTTATCTCTTCTGATCAAATGTACGCATCTGGCGCCATATGCTCTTGCGCACTTCCGTGCTCTTCTAAATACTTGCTCGCTTCCTCTT
>Ga0255765_1003532_pt1 | contig 16591 bp, 12 predicted proteins | sample 041ome_8_FD_179965 | JGI IMG/M metagenome (GOLD analysis project Ga0255765, IMG submission 179965) | Coastal salt marsh microbial communities from the Groves Creek Marsh, Skidaway Island, Georgia - 041407BS metaG (version 2) | ecosystem: Environmental > Aquatic > Marine > Intertidal zone > Salt...
ACGATACGATCCATAAAATAACGATCGTGACTCACCACTAACAAAGTCCCCTTATACGATTGTAAAAAAGTCTCAAGCACCGACATGGTTTCGATATCAAGATCGTTTGTTGGCTCATCCAAAATAAGGAAGTTCGGCGCTTTCATTAAGACGGTTAAAAGAAACAATCGTCGTTTTTCACCCCCGCTCAGCTTTACCACATAATCGTGTTGTTTATCATAGCTAAATCCAAATTGTAACAACATCTGAGAGGCGGTGAGTTTATGACCATTGGATAATGGAATCCAGTCTGCAATATCTGTCACAACATCAATCACCTTCTTTGACCCCTCGACCTGAAAAGTTTCCTGTTTGTAATATCCCAAATTCACCGTTTCACCTAACACCACTTTACCTGAATCTGCTTCTTCCAATCCAGCGATCAAATTCAGTAGGGTAGTTTTTCCCGCCCCATTCGGCCCAATAATGCCCACTTTTTCTCCTCTTTTAAAATGATAAGTAAAGCTCTCCAATATCTTGAGGTCACCGTAATGCTTTGAAATGCGATGTAGCTCAATCACTTTGGTACCGATGTATTCCGTTCGAACATCAATTTTAACCTCTGTTTTTTGTCTTTGGGCTTTTAATCGTTTCTCTAAAACCTCAAAAGACTCAATCCTACTCTTACTTTTGGTTCCTCTTGCTTTGGGCATTCTTCTCACCCACTCCAGCTCTCTTCGGTATAGATTTTTATCCTTTTCTATTTCACGCTCACGCTGGGCTTCCCTCTCTGCTTTCTTCTCAATGTAATACGAGAAATTACCCTCATAATGAAATAAATCCCCACGATCCAATTCAATGATTCTATTGCAAACCCGATCGAGAAAATACCGATCATGGGTTACCAACAACAAGGTTAAATCTCTTTGGGTTAAAAATTGCTCTAACCACTCAATCATATCGAGATCAAGGTGATTGGTGGGTTCATCTAAAATCAGAAAATCAGCATTTGACAATATCACTTTGGCGAGTGCAATTCTTTTTTTCTGCCCGCCCGATAGCGTAGATGCTTTTTGATTAAATCGGTCTAGTTTCAGTTTGGTCAACACTTGTTTAACCTTCGACTCATGATCCCAGGCCTCCAATGTATTCATCTCTTCCGACACGGCATCTAGGCGTTTGATATACTCCGGATTTTGAGGTTCTACCTCACATAGAGATAACACCTCATTGTAACGGCGGATTACATGATTGATCTCTAAATCGTCAAAAAGAATATTCTCAATTACCGTTAACTCTGGATCGACATCGTTATTCTGAGATAAGTAAGACCAATTCATATCCTTTCGAAGGATAGCCTTCCCCGAATCGGGACTTTCCTTTCCTGTAGCTATATTTAGAAGGGTTGTTTTGCCTTGTCCATTGGCGGCAACCAAAGCCACTTTTTCTCCTTTCTGTATCCCCATCGTAACATTTTTTAAAACAGGGTTATCATGCCAAGTCTTTGATACCTGATCTATAGAGAGAAAATTCATCGCTGCAAAAGTACGCTCAAACGTTAGAAAAGGAATTCCGCCGTGACTAATTGTACTTTTACATCGTGAAGATAGAAGTGTGGTCAGATATAGCCTGTCCCTTTTGCTACTTGGGTAAACATCAGTTGATAAATGCCATCAATAAAGTTCCATACTCGGAAGAAATCAGCATCGTATGGAAAAGTTTCGAGCTTAACCCGGAAATCATGGCTCATGAGAATCGCACAGTAAATGAGTACTTAAACGAAACAAGAGGTATGAGTTCTGAGCAAATAGAGGTTATGCAAACCCGTATTAAGGAGCAAGCTGTAAGTCTTGGCGTTGAATTTAACTTTCATAAAACCAAGATGTATAACACTCGGAAAGCTCATGCATTGTTACACATAGCTCAAAAATCAAATCTAGGAAATGAAATAAAAGAAGAACTATTCAGACATCACTTTACCTTGGGCTCAAACCTTCAGAATGACACCATACTTCAGGGAATAGCTGAAACATTTCAACTTGACGTAAGCCCTTGGGGAGATGACCCTTTCAACCATCCAGAATTAGCCGATGAAATAACCCTCGATCAATACCAAGCACAACAAGTTGGTGCAAGAGGAGTTCCCTTCTTTGTTTTTGATGGTCAATATTCATTGAGTGGAGCACATGGAGAGGATGTTATTTACAAAGTAATGGACACGGTAAAAATGAAAACTCCGTAACCTTTATTTAGAAATCGTAATATTGTTACATGATTTATCGTTTCGAACAATTCGAAGACTTCATTGCTCAAATTCCTGAAGATCGAAAGGAACCTATGACACGCATTTTTGAATTGATTTCAGATAATCTACCATCTGGATTTGAATATCAAAAGCAATATTCTATGCCCTCATTTGTTGTGCCGCATTCAAAGTACCCTGATGGATACCATTGTGACCCAAAACAACCATTGCCCTTTATCAGTATTGCATCACAAAAAAACTTTATCGCGTTGTATCACATGGGTCTCTATGCAAACCCAGAGCTACACAATTGGTTCGTAAACGAATATCCTAAACATTGCAAATACAAATTAGATATGGGCAAAAGTTGCATTCGTTTTAAAAAGATGAATGACATTCCATACGACTTGCTCAAAGAACTATTCCAAAAACAAACTCCCGAAGATTGGATTGCGCTATACGAGCGTAACGTCAAAGGCTAATTAGGTTTGAAGCACTCCCGGGTGGAATGGTTCAATGGATGCATGATTTGCTCCTTCAATACCCATAGAAATCCACTTGCGAGTTTCTAGTGGGTTGATGATAGCATCTACCCATAAACGCGATGCTGCAAATTCGGGTTTTGTACCGTTATCATAGCGTCCTTTGATTTTACTTAATAACTCTTTTTCTGCCTCATCTGTGATTTCTTCTCCTTTACCTTTTAGTCTAGATTTTTCGATTTGCAACAGCGTATTTGCTGCTTGATCACCGCCCATAACAGCAATTTTAGCGGAAGGCCAAGCTACAATTAAACGCGGATCATAGGCTTTACCACACATTGCGTAATTGCCGGCTCCATAGCTATTACCCATAATAACAGTGAATTTTGGTACCGTGCTATTGCTCATAGCCATCACCATTTTTGCTCCATCTTTAATGATTCCGCCATGCTCACTTCGACTGCCTACCATGAAACCTGTAACGTCCTGAAAAAATACCAATGGAATTTTTTTCTGATTGCAATTCATGATAAAACGAGCCGCCTTATCTGCACTGTCTGAGTAAATGACCCCTCCAAACTGCATTTCCCCTTTGGCATTTTTCACAATCTCACGGTTATTCGCTACGATGCCCACTGCCCAACCATCAATTCGAGCGTAACCACAAATAATGGTTCGGCCGTAATCTTCTTTGTATTGCTCAAACTCGCTATCATCCACGAGACGCTCAATGACTTCAATTGTTTTGTAAGGCTTTGCTCTATCGGCAGGTAATAAACCAAACAGCTCTTTTTCTTCTTTTTTGGGCTTTTTGGGTTCGGATCGATCAAAGCCAGCTTTGTCAGCTGCGCCTATTTTATCCATGATATATTTCACCCGGTCTAAGCAAGATTCATCATCGGGGAATTTATCATCAATCACACCGGAAATTTCTGTTTGTGTTGTAGCGCCACCAAGCGTTTCATTGTCTACTGACTCTCCTATCGCCGCTTTCACTAAATAACTACCCGCTAGGAAAATACTTCCATTTCCTTCAACAATTAATGCTTCATCGCTCATGATAGGGAGATACGCACCACCTGCAACGCAAGAACCCATCACCGCCGCTATTTGTGTAATACCCATTGCGCTCATCTTCGCATTATTACGGAACATGCGTCCGAAATGTTCTTTATCTGCGAAGATTTCATCTTGCATTGGTAAAAAAACACCAGCACTATCTACCAAGTAAATAATGGGTAAATGATTCTCCATGGCAATTTCTTGAGCCCGTAGGTTCTTTTTACCTGTAATTGGAAACCATGCTCCTGCTTTAACAGTGGCATCATTGGCTACAATTACACACTGCCTTCCTGATACATATCCAATTCCAGCTACAACGCCACCCGCAGGGCAACCTCCGTAATCCTCGTATTGTTCAAATCCAGCAAATGCACCAATTTCGATCCAATTGGAATCTGAATCTCTCAAATAATCTACTCTTTCTCTCGCCAACAACTTTCCTTTGGCTTTTTGTTTTTGCGCGGATTTTTCTCCTCCACCTAATTCAATTTTGGTTAGTTTAGCCTGTACCGCATCCCAAAGTTGCTTGTTAACATCCTCGTTTTTATTGAATCCTAAATCCTGCTTTGCCATCTTCTTCGAAAATAACTCTTTTTCGACTGAAGCCTCCATCAAAAGATACGATATAGGCTATTAAATTGGCGAATTAACGGTAACACCAATAAATTCACCTACCTTTGCGCCGCAATAGTTTGCGAGTGGGGAGTATTTTAGTTCAAACTGCGTGGTCAGTTTCAACGCCTTAGATTTTCTGCTTAACGGTGTTGCCCTTTAAAATATTTAATGAAAAAATTTGATCAGTTGGGGTTGAACCCCCAGTTGCTGGCCACTGTCGAAGAACAGGGTTACAGCAGTCCTACGCCTATTCAAGAGGCGTCCATTCCTACCATCTTGGAAGGAAAAGATTTATTTGCAACCGCACCTACCGGAACCGGTAAAACTGCGGCTTTCGCTATCCCGCTTATCCAAAAAATGTCGGATAAGCCTCAGAAAAAAGTTTCTACCTTGATACTTGCTCCCACAAGAGAGTTAGCACATCAAATTTCAGATAACTTTAAAAAGTATGCGTCCAATTCTAAATTGAGAATCACCCTCATCTACGGTGGAGTATCACAACACCGTCAAGTAGAGAGTCTACGCAGAGGTTGCCAGGTAATCATTGCCACACCGGGAAGGTTATTAGACCTTATGCAACAAGGACATGTTCACTTAGATGGCGTAAAACACTTTGTTTTAGATGAATGCGACCGCATGTTAGATATGGGTTTCATTGGCGATATCCGCAAGATTGGTGAACATATTTCTGATACACAGAAACAAACTCTTTTGTTCTCTGCTACTGCCTCTCAAGAAATTCGGACCTTATCCGAAGAGCTACTAAACGAGCCAGAAGGAATCGATATTGTTCCAAGCGAAGAACACAAACCAAAAATTGAACAATGGTTGATGGCCGTATCACAAAAGAATAAAACTGAATTATTAGCGGAGATTCTTGAAGATGAGGAAATCGATTCCGCCATCGTTTTTACCCGTACCAAGTACGGTGCCGATAAATTAGTAAAGGCTATTAGAGCAGCTGGTCATACAGCCTGTGCCATACATGGAAATAAAACCCAACGTGAACGCACCAACAATCTTGAATCTTTCAAAAAAGGTAGAGACCGTGTGATGGTAGCAACCGATGTTGCTGCACGAGGAATGGATATACCTGCCTTAAACTATGTAGTGAACTTTGATATGGCTGAAGACCCTGAAACCCATACCCATCGTATTGGTAGAACGGGGAGAGCAGGTCGTACCGGTTTAGCCATCTCTTTTTGTAGCGAGGGGGAATACAAACACCTGAAGGCCCTTCATAAACTTCATGGTAAGGATTGCATGATCGAAATGGAACATGATTTCCGTATTGAATTGGCATCCAATAACAAACGCGAAGGCTCGAAGAAAAAAGGAGGTAAAACTTCAAATCGCAATAGAAACAATAGACGTCGGAACGAACGCCATTCTGGTGAAAACAGAAGCAAAAAGCGCTCCGAGAGTTTTGCCTAGAATTTTAATTAATTGATGATGAAAGGCTGTCCAATCGGGCAGCCTTTATATTTGAAAAAAGCTCTAACCACTGTAATATGAAAAAAGCATTAAAACGACCCATAATCCTCATAATATTGGCTCAATGTTTTTATCAACCATTACTTGCTCAGCTGAATACAGATCGTCCTTCACAATCTGATAATTCGTATACCCTGAAACCTGGGTCATTTCAACATGAAAATGGCTTCCAGATAAACGCGGTAGAAAACACTCCTGCAAAAGTCAACTATACGGGAACTCTTCCCTATTCCTTATTTCGTTTAGGTGTAAGAAAAGGTTTTGAGCTGCGTATGGCCACAGCCATACTTCGTGATCCAGAAAATGCACCCTCTCCATTTGGTTTTGCTGATGTTGAACTTGGCACTAAAATCCAAATACTCAAGAACGTGGCATGGATTTCCCACTTAGGATTACCCACAGGAAACTCTAAATTTTCTAATGGAAAACTCTTCTCTGCCCACAAAGTTTCTGCTACCATTGGCTCAGAAAGAAGCGCGTTTATTTTCAATTCGGGAGTTCGCTTTTCAACCAATCCGGTCACCAATCAAAGAGAACAAATTTGGCTCACTACCATTGTTGGGTCTCGTAATATCAACAAGAGCACATCCGTATTTGGCGAAGTATTTATTTCTCAAAATGCGCTAGCGCTAGGGAAAGGAGCCAATAGAATTACTACATGGCAACCAGGGTTTGATGTTGGATTTGCTTCGAAATTATCCGATAACAGTCAAATTGATTTTAGCTACGGTTATATCAAAGATGCCCCTTTTGTAAACCTAGGTTTTAGTTGGGGGGCATTCACTAAAAAAAATCTCAAAAGGCGTCGATTAATTACCCCAGATTTTTAGGGTTTTAAACCCAAAACAGTACTACAAATCAAGCACTCTTCCTCTTTGTGTCCACGTGCAGGACAATACTCACGACCATAAAAGATGATTTGTAGGTGTAATTTATTCCAAGATTCTTTGGGAAAAAGACGTTTAAGGTCTTTTTCGGTTTGATCCACATTTTTACCATTGCTCAATTTCCAGCGTTTTGCCAATCTATGTATATGGGTATCCACAGGAAATGCTGGCACACCAAACGCTTGACTCATGACCACACTGGCTGTTTTATGACCTACACCAGGCAAGTCCTCTAATTCTTCAAAAGTGCTAGGCACCTCGCCATTATGCTTATCCATGATGATTTCACTAAGCCCATATATAGCCTTGCTTTTAAATGGACTTAAGCCACATGGTTTAATGATTTCTCTTATTTCATCCACTGTCAATTTGAGCATCGATTGAGGTGTATTTGCTCGTTCAAAAAGCAATGGTGTTATCTGGTTTACACGGGCATCTGTGCATTGCGCACTCAATAAAACGGCAATCAGTAATGTGTATGCATCAGTATGGTCTAAAGGAACAGGTGTTTCCGGGTATAACCTCTCCAAGGTATTGGCAACAAATTCAACTCTTTCCTTTTTTTTCATCATGAGAACACGAATTAAAAGAAGTTAAGTAACTCCTTCTCAGAAAACTCTGTAAAAGTCTGCTTGAGGGTTATAAATCTCAATGCTCGACCTATCAATTGCTCACTTTCCGAGGGATATACAACCTGTTTTTGATCGTCAGTAATGACACAATTCTTGATTTCATCCTGATGAACCATCATGGTCAAATGAAGCCTTTCCCCATCTTTTAAAAAACTTCGTTCGTGAATATACCTTGGGCTATAACCCAAAATCCAAGATTCTTGACTGAACTTCTCGTCTGATATTTGCTGACATCTAGATTTCTCTATATCTGTTAGCGGTTTAGAAGTAACGCCGTACAAGGATTCCAACTGATGGCATAATTTCCCTATAAACAACGAAGTAGCTCCCAAATCGGTCCACTCACGAATATTGGTCACCTCGCTCCGATTACTTGGAACGGATTTTCCTTCGTACGCTCCTTCTGAATGAATAGCCGTATTTAAGGATGCCAAATCCGAGTCATATAACAAGGTACCGTGATGAAGACCTTTAAGTCCTTTTTGATAGATATGCTGAGCATTACCACTTATTTTCAAACCATTCAAGAGCAAATCGTCTCGCTCACTATAGGTAGTCTGAATTCCCAAATTAGATAATACTTCCCTGATGGGCTCAAGGTACCGCTTGTAGTCAACCGCCCTTTCCATACCCTCACTCAGAGCCTTTACAAAAGTGAAATTCACATTGCCAAGATCATGAAAGACCGTACCTCCTCCAGATAATCTGCGGGCTATGTGAATATTGTTTTCTTTACAGAAAGCATAATTCGCCTCGGCACATGCATTTTGGTGCTTTCCACAAACCACTGCGGATTCACTCTGCCAAAGCATCAAAATATCTTCTGATTGCTCGTGTAACAGGTACTGTTCTGTTGCTAAATTGAAATACACATCATGTGAGTCACTACGAATAATGCGCATGATGTACTATCCTTGAAATTTTAATTTCTTACGCCTTAACTCAAAGTTTTGACCTAAATAAACCTTTCTGACCATTTCATCTTCAGCCAATTCCTCAGCCGTACCTTGCTTCAAAAGTTTACCTTCAAAGAGCAAATAGGCTCGGTCTGTGATGCTCAATGTTTCTTGGACATTGTGATCGGTAATTAGGATACCAATTCCTTTTTCTTTGAGTTTATAAACAATGGCTTGAATATCCTCTACCGCGATGGGATCTACGCCGGCAAACGGCTCATCTAATAATATAAAATTGGGGTCTGTAGCTAATGCACGAGCTATTTCGGTTCTTCTACGTTCCCCACCGCTTAATACCTTTCCAAGATTTTTTCTAACCCTACCAAGTCCAAACTCTTCAATCAATGTTTCACGTTTTTCTATTTGTTCAGATTTTGAAAGGCTAGTCATTTCTAAAATAGCTTGAATGTTATCTTCAACGGATAAATCCCTGAACACAGAAGCCTCCTGAGGTAGATATCCAATACCCTTTCGAGCCCTTTTGTACATTGGCAGTGTGGTAATATTTTCATCTTCGAGAAAAATATCTCCTTGATCGGGCTGAACCAAACCCACAAACATATAAAACGTAGTAGTTTTACCAGCACCATTGGGCCCAAGGAGTCCAACAATCTCGCCCGTGTTTACCTCTACCGATACCTCGTTGACAACGCGTTTAGATCCATATTGTTTTACGAGGATATCCGACTTCAGACGCATGAAACAAATATAAAGGTTAAAAGCGGGGATTCCCTTGTAGGAGTCTCTATTTCATCTTACTTTTGCACCGGCGGTACGGCCAGCTCCCTGTGAACTCCCCCAGGGCCGGAAGGCAGCAAGGGTAGCAGGTTGTAGCGGCGCGATACCGCCTTTTTTATATCCAATTTTGGATAATTTCTTGAATTTTAACGCCTTCAGCCTCTGCCTTAAAGTTCAATACTACACGATGGGAAAGCACCCACTTAGCTACGGCCTGAACATCTTCTTTATCAACCGAGAATTTACCATTCATAAGGGCATGACATTTAGCTCCCAAAACAAGGTTTTGACCTGCTCTCGGGCCCGCTCCATAAGCGATATAAGTCTGGGCTTCTTTATTTTCAGAAGCTGGTCGAGATTTATTCACCAAGCCCACCACATATTCGAAAACACTATCCGGCACCGGAACCTCTCTTACCACATTCTGAAAAGTAGAAACTTCTTCTGCTTTCATCACAGCAGAAACCGACGGACTAAAACCAGTAGTGGTTTGCTTTAATATTTGTACCTCTTCTTTGAAACTAGGATAATCCAAATTCACTTGATACATAAAACGATCGAGTTGTGCCTCAGGTAATGGATAAGTACCTTCCTGTTCAATTGGATTCTGTGTGGCTAAAACAAAAAATGGATCTGGTAAACGGTAATTCTTTCCAGCAGCGGTAACTTGGCGTTCTTGCATCGCCTCCAACAAAGCACTTTGTGTCTTAGGAGGTGTTCGGTTGATTTCATCCGCAAGCAATAAATTCGTGAATAATGGACCCTTTACAAACTGAAAAGAACGATCCTCTCCTAAAATCTCGGAACCGATGATGTCACTCGGCATTAAATCTGGTGTAAACTGAACACGATTAAAATTAAGATCTAGCGCCTCCGCTAGGGTTTTAACTAAAAGTGTTTTAGCTAGACCTGGAACACCTATCATTAATACATGTCCGTGAGAAAACAATCCGTTCAATAGCGCGTTTATGACCTCTTCTTGACCTACGATGACCTTGGATATTTCTGTACGTAATTCTTCGATACGAACCGAAAAGGATTCCGCTTGTTGCACCAAATCTTGCTTAGTCATTATTCCATTTCTTTAGAATGTCACACTCCAAGTCTCTTGGATTCACTCTGATATATGCCTTCTTCTTGTATTTCTCCACCCACTTTTCAATCGCCTTTTGCTTTTTCTCGGTTTCAGCCTCCATTTGGATTCTGCTGTAATCTTGAATCAAGTTAGCCGTATGAGGGGAAACAAACTTTTTTAAATATAAAATACGGTACATGCTACGACCATCTTGAGTCGCTGTAATCAATGGTTTAGAGTAATCTCCCTCCTTCATTTTATCAACGATTTGTTTTATATCTGATGGGAAAGATTCAAATAATTTCTTTTGTAGGCCTGTAGCTGGGTCTGAAATAAATCCGCAATAACCCTTGTTCCCAAGATCTTCATTGGTATAACGCTTTACTGCATCACACCATTCCAAACTTCCATCTGAAAGTTGCTGATAAATGGAATCCGCTTGTTGAGAAGCTTTCATGTAATCGTCGGATGTGTTTTCTGGACGAATCAAAATATGACGGGCTTTGATCCTCTCTCCTTTTCGCTCCAACAGCTGCATGATATGGTATCCATACTCCGTCTTAAAAACCTTCGAAATGCTGTCTTCTTTGAGTTTAAAAGCGATTCTTTCAAAAGCACCTACCATTTCTCCCCGACCAAATTCTGGTAACATTCCACCTGTGTTTTTGGAACCGGGATCCATGGAATATACTTTGGCCAAACGTTCAAAACTCTCTCCTCGAAGTATTCTATTTCTAAGTTCAGTTAACTGCCCTTTAGCGAAATCAATAGACTCTTGGGAGATGGGTAATTCAATAAGTAATTGGGCTACTTCTACCTCAGTAGGTATCACAGGTAGACTATCCTCTGGAATACGTTTATAATAATCTTTTACCTCAGCTGGACTTACCCTAACATTACCCGTAATTTGGTTTTGCATTTCCTGCGCCAAAAGTTGTTCACGCATTTTCGGACGGATTTCATCTTTAAACTCGCGTATGGACTTACCTAAGTAACGTTCCAATTCATCTAGGCTTCCTGCTTGACGCTGGAAATTTCGAATTCGATTATCTATTTCTGCTTCAATACGATCATCACCAACCGGTATAGAGTCTATCTCCGCCTGACTTAACATTAGCTTTCGAACGATTAATTGATCTAGAAGGAAACAATACATCTCCTGACTATCCAACAATTTTTGACCTCGTGCTAACTGTACTTTTTCAGTTTCAAAATCACTGTAGAGTATAACTTTTTCGCCCACCACGGCAAGAATACCATCTGCATAGTTAGGTGGTAATGCAGGCCCTTGCTGAGCATATAATCCTTTCAGAGACGATAGCCCCAAAAAGAAAAAGGTTAATATGAAGGGGTTGAACCTTTTACTTGACATTCATTTTTTCTTTAAAGGCCTCTACGACCGCATTGTTCACTTCGACCTTATAACGAGATTCTAAATCAGATAACCATTTCTTCTCAAGAACCTCTTGATATTTTGACGCGACAGGACCGCGGGTTTCAGAAAGTGTTTTTGGTCCAGCTGGTAAAAATGCATTCACCTTAGCTACAACCCAATCTTCACCCATTAAACCGAGCTTGTAAACTTTATTCTCTTTTTTACGGTATGATGCCTCTTCGAATAAAGTCTTAAGTGGTTGTGGGTTTGGAAAAAGGAATGAATCACTCAACTGATATTTACCTTTTTTATAGCTGAAGTCCAACTGACTTTTTTCAGTATTTATTTTTCTGATGGACTCATCATCCTCTCCTTTTTTGACCTGTTTTGCCACTTTTTTCATCATGCTTTTACTTGCACAGAAGTAGAACGTTACGTTATATCTGTCTTTCCATTGGTATTCACCAATATGCTCATCGAAATACGCTTGTAAACCAGTAGTATCTTTATTGGCCTTTTCCCAAACCATCTCCTGCATGCGATTGAACATTAAGATACCCTCGCGATACTCTTGATAGATAGCTTTAAACTCAGGTGATTTCTCTTCTAAGTGCTCGTTTTGGTAAGCAACACATGCTTCTCTCACCCAGTTCTCGTATAAGCGTTGCATGTTATCTTTCACACTTCCTTCGATTGGTCTTTTATTGGCAGCAACCTTTGCTGCAAACTGTTCAACGGTGAATACCTCATCAGCAAAACGGAATACTTCCGCATCTAGGAAGTTGTAAGTTGAAGCATTTCGACCTTTTCCTATTGTTATCTCTTCTGGCAAGTTTAATAAATCAAATTTCCCTTTAGCTACAGTTGAGTCAGAAGCGAGGATATCCATCATGGCTACTAATAACTCCGTATTTTCCTCAAAATTCTCATCCCGCTTTACACGATTCACCAAGCTATCAATGGATATAGAGGATCGTTGATTTTGCTGCACTTTATTACGCAGAGAAATCTTCATCTCATCAAAAGATTTGATTTCTCTAATTCCTTCTAACTGCAAGATATGCCAGCCATATCCACTAGAAAATGGCTCCGTTACATCTCCAATTTTACCCAACTCAAAAGCTTTCTCCGCCCATTTTTGTCTTTCAACATCCCCAACAAACTGAGTAACACCAAACCAATTCATCATTCCACCGTTGTACTTCGAGCTATAATCTTCGCTATACCTAGTAGACATTTCTTGAAATGATTCTCCTTTTTGAATCTTCTCAAAAATCTCTTTGGTTAGCTTTTCAGCCTCTTCGGTAGTGCGGTTTGAATTATTCCCTGTACGGATTAAGATATGACGTACATGTCTTTCTCCCGGATTTGGTCTTTTTGCGTTAACGCGTAGGATATGAAAACCAAAATCTGTTCGGAAAATATCTGAAATACCTCCCACTTCCGTATTGAAAGCTGCATTTTCAAATTCATAGACCACCTGCAAAGCCGTTAGGTAACCCAAATTTCCTCCGTTATCCTTAGAGCCTGGATCTTCAGAATCACTACTAGCAAAATCTGCAAAGTTTTTCTCCGATGGATCTCTTTCAAGAGCTTTTTGAATCTCCTTCATACGATCCATAATTCTTGCTTCCTTTTCGGGAGCGGCATTACGCTCACAGCGCATTAAGACATGAGATACATTAACCTCATACTTCATTCTGTCGTAAGCTTCTTTGATTAATTTGTCGGTTACATTACGATCGTAGAGATAATTTCGAGCTAACTGCTCACGGTACATGGATAGCTCCCTTTTGTAGTTCTTCGCTGTATCTTTTCCAGCGTCCATTGCATCTTGAATTTTCAACTTGAACTTTATGTACAAGTCCAAGTACTCATCAATATCGGCTTCAGTAATAGATTTTTCTTTGAGGTTTAAATTCTTCAGGAATTGTCTTTCAAATTCTCCAACAGTCACATCTTGTTTTCCCGCAACGGTAAAAACAGTTTCATCTGAACCAACAACGCCAGGTAGGGCTTTTTCAGATTGCGTATTCCCTTGAGCAAAAACCGAAGAAATCGCAAAGCACATGGAAAATAAAGCTATAACTCTCATATTCATTTTCATTGAAGTAGGGCAAAAATAGGGATTTAAGCAGAAGTTAGGAATTGGCTTCGATCGCTCTAAAGAGGGTATCCTTTAACTCAACTAAACCTTGTTGAGCTACTGAGCTAAAGAAATGCACGTGTACATCTTTCATTTCTTTTTTCACCTCTGCCTTTAGCTCATCATCTAACATCTCAGACTTACTGATAGCCACAATCTTATCCTTCATATACAACTCCTTATTGAACTCTTTTAGTTCCGTCATCAGCGTTTGGTATTCATGATAATGATCTTCACTATCCGCAGGAATGAGAACGAGCAAAACAGCATTTCGCTCAATATGCTTTAAAAATCGATGCCCTAGGCCTTTCCCTTTATGGGCTCCCTCAATGATTCCCGGTATATCTGCAACCACAAAACTTCTAAAGTCTCTGTACTTCACCACTCCCAAGTTGGGCGTCAGTGTAGTAAAAGGATAATCAGCAATTTCTGGCTTCGCAGCAGTAATGACACTGAGTAGAGTACTTTTACCTGCATTAGGAAAACCAACTAGGCCAACATCCGCAAGGACTTTTAACTCCAGGATCATCCATTTCTCGATTCCATCTTCGCCTGGTTGTGCGTACTGAGGAGTTTGGTTTGTTGATGTCGCAAAATGTGCGTTACCCAAGCCACCTCTACCACCTGGCAATAAAACTTTCTGTTCCCCATCTTCGGTAATTTCAAAAAGAACTTCACCCGTTTCAAAATCTTTTGCGACCGTACCTAGTGGCACCTCTAAAACGATGGTTTCACCACTTTTTCCTTGACTATGACTTTCACCACCTGGGTTACCATGCCCCGCTTTAATGTGTTTCCGGTATTTCAAATGGAGCAATGTCCACAATTGATGATTACCTACCAAAACGATGTCTCCACCCTTTCCTCCATCACCACCATCAGGACCTCCCTTAGGACTAATCTTCGAACGATGATAGTGCCGACTACCGGCACCACCGTTTCCACTTTGACAGTGAATTTTGACGTAATCAATAAAATTACTTTCGGGCATGAGCCACAAAGGTCGGTAAAAAGAAGCGGGGTTTGTATTTTTGCCGCTAAATGTCTGATTCCAAATCGTATCGTTTTCAAGAAATTGAAGCTAAATGGCAAAAGCGTTGGGTTGAAAACCAACTGTATCGTGTAGATATCCAAGAAGACAAACCGAAGTATTATACCTTAGATATGTTTCCTTATCCATCTGGTTCAGGACTTCATGTTGGGCATCCCTTGGGTTACATTGCAAGTGATATTGTTTCAAGATATAAACGATTAAATGGATTCAATGTGCTGCATCCTATGGGATACGATGCCTTTGGTTTACCTGCAGAGCAATATGCTATTCAAACAGGTCAGCACCCCGCGGTAACCACCGAGGCAAACATCAAAAGATTCCGTGAGCAATTAGATAAAATGGGATTCTCTTATGATTGGAATCGGCAAGTAAAAACATGTGATCCGAATTATTACCAATGGACCCAATGGATATTTTCATTGTTTTTTACGCATTGGTATAACAAGAATAAAGCCTGTGCTGAACCAATTGAAAACCTAATCGCCTTTTTTGAGTCAGAAGGAAATCAGAACATTAATGCACACAGCCCTTACTCAGAAAGGTTTACATCGAATGATTGGAATGCTTACGGTGCTGAAAAGCAAATGGAAATCCTAAATCACTACCGGTTAGCATTTATCGATGAAACCACCGTAAACTGGTGTGCAGAGCTAGGAACTGTACTCGCAAATGAGGAAGTAGTAAATGGGGTAAGTGAACGTGGTGGTTACCCAGTGATACGTAAAAAGATGAAGCAATGGAGTTTACGCATAACCGCTTATGCCGACCGTCTTTTATCAGGGCTAGATACGATTGATTGGAGTGATTCTATCAAAGAAATCCAACGAAACTGGATTGGTAGAAGTGAAGGTGCAGAAATCGATTTTAATGTGAGTCAAACGGGTCACGCTCTTCGGGTTTTCACCACGCGTCCAGATACATTATTCGGTGCAACGTATATGGTTATAGCTCCCGAACACGAGTTATTACAAGATATTTGTTCTGAGGAACAGCGGGGTTCTGTGATTGCCTATGCGGAAAAAGCAAAAAATCGCTCCGAAATAGATCGTATGGCCGATACCTCTAAAACAGGAGTTTTCACCGGTGCATACGCTATAAACCCATTCACCAATCTAGAAATACCCGTTTGGACGAGTGACTATGTACTCGCAAGCTATGGGACGGGTGCAATCATGGCGGTACCGGCACATGACGAGCGTGATTTTGAATTTGCAAAGACCTTTGACCTACCCATTACGGCGGTAATCAAACCAGAAAATGAAGAAATCACTCTTCCATTAACCGAAGCACTCAGTAGTAAAGAAGGCGTTTGTTTTGAATCAGGCTTTCTAAATGGACTTAATGTTAAAGATGCTATTGTAAAGGCCATTCAAGAAATAGAGAATCGAGGAATAGGTACCAAAAAGATAAACTATAAGTTGCGCGAGGCAGGATTTGGCCGACAGCGTTACTGGGGTGAACCCTTTCCAATCACTTATAAAAACGATCAACCCGAGCTAGTAAAACAACTACCCGTCGAACTTCCGGAAGTCGAAAGTTACAAGCCAACAGGTACTGGTGAGAGCCCTCTTGCTGCCGTTTCAGAGTGGGTTAATTCAGCTGAAGGTATGCGCGAAACCGATACCATGCCTGGTTGGGCTGGAAGTAGCTGGTATTTCTTACGATATACCGATCCAAATAATTTAGAGGCCTTTGCTTCTAAAGAAGCTCTTTCATATTGGAAAAACGTTGATCTGTATGTTGGTGGGAGCGAGCACGCCACAGGGCACCTTTTATACAGTAGATTCTGGACAAAGTTCCTTTACGATTTAGGATATCTAAGTTGGGATGAGCCTTTCCAAAAATTGGTAA
>Ga0255765_1003534_pt1 | contig 16582 bp, 13 predicted proteins | sample 041ome_8_FD_179965 | JGI IMG/M metagenome (GOLD analysis project Ga0255765, IMG submission 179965) | Coastal salt marsh microbial communities from the Groves Creek Marsh, Skidaway Island, Georgia - 041407BS metaG (version 2) | ecosystem: Environmental > Aquatic > Marine > Intertidal zone > Salt...
TCATCACGTTGAGATGAAGTTGGATTGTATCCAAGTTTTACAACTCCACGCAATTGACCACGATTGTATCCGGCAGGCGAGAACCAAGGTTCTGCGACATCATCAACGTTAGCAAGAAGACCTGCAACGTGACCAGCCGAACCAATCCAACGATAAACATCGTTGTACTTGTCGTAAACGTACACTGCGGTAGACGATAGAATTCCATAAGAACTTGAAGTAATTCCAGCTGCCCAATTTTTAGCGTTTGTTACGGCAGTCGAAGCAAGTGCTTGAAGTGCGGTTCCACCTGTACCCGTAGTAGGAGGAGAAGCAACTGCAACACAATCCTTACGAGAAGCCGCAACAGCGAATACTGCATTTGCAGCAGCATATCCAATCTCTGTTGAATCAACTCCGGTTGGTGCAATCAGAATGTTGACATCCAATGTTTCGGCGTCTCCAAAAGCAGTCGTGTATACAGCTTGTAGATTAGCAGTAGAAGGAGCTGTTCCATCTGCTCCACCAGCAAAGGTGGCGTTCAAATCAGCGGTTGATTCTGTTCCAGTAATTTTTTCTACACTATTTGCCCAGATCCAAGCGGACCGTTCATTGATTACATCAACATAGTAATTGTTTGTACCATCATCAGATTTAGCAGTAGTTGTCACACTAACGCTTGAGTATGTTTCTAAAACAGTTCCGGCAGTACCACTAATTTTTCCATCTTTATCAATCACAGCGATATGAATCAATGTGTCGTCTTCGGGAGAACTATCTCCTCCAGGCAGACCATTGAAAAATCCGGCTTGATCGTGTCCGCTAAAATTATTATTGGTAATGACTGCTACTTGAATAGAATTTCCAAGAGCGCCAGGATATTTTGCCGCGAAATAATTTGGAAGATCGGGAGAATCTAAAGGAGAATCTTCCCAAGCTATACCAGAATAACTAGCTTCAAAATCTGTTTTATTTTTAATGTTGAGATCTCGATTTCCAGCCCATGTTGCATTTTTTGCCCCACTAGACAATCCCACATCATACCGATAGACGTTTAATGCGTTTCCGTATTGTAAAAAAGCTGCGGCTTGAAACCACTGCTTGTATGTATTGTTGTCTGGTTCGCCAAAATTGGCAACCAACTCTTTTTCGGATCCAACACTAACAACTTCTTCAACGGGGCCCCATTTGAAGTGACCAACGATACCGCCTATCGAAGTTGATACTGCCGGGATCACGTTCGTCAAGTCAATCTCGTTGACATCGACGCCAGGTGATACTAAAAATCCCATGCGTTTTTCCTTTCAGTTATTTGAATTGAATGATAAGTGTTAAGCATAACAAGATGTTTTTTCATAAGACTATTTATAAATACTAGGTTTTAGAGAGACTTCCAGGCCTTTTGTGCTTCAATCATTTTATCGTATGCCGTATTTCCATAAGAAGTTCCGTCATCAATCACACCAAAGGGCGGAATATCATCCTCAATCTCTTGCATCTTTTGATTGAATAGGACATCCTTGAGATTGATATCGCTGATGTTTCCGAAGGCATCCGAAGAAACAAACCATGCAAAGAGAACAAGATTCATTACGAGATCATCATGATTTCCCTGAGCTGCCTGAAAACTGGATCCTTTGACTTCAAATGACGCAAGTTCGCGAATGGTTTCACCATCATGAATTTTTAACTTATTCAATTCGATCAAGTCTTTGAGGTTTGAGCATCCAATTCGTTTGACTCTCTTCGTCATTGTAACACCAATACCACCTCGTTTGATCGACGATTCCACAAAGGTGTTCTCGTACTCATACTCGTAATATACCGTATTGCAAACAACTTGGCCCGCATCATTATTCTCAATGAGAATCATCGCTTCGTTATACATCTTTGCGATCTTAATAATGATATCCGGAAAGATCAAAGGAGAGATCATATTGTCACGATATGTCGCAACCTGCTCAAACTCTCCATTGGTGATATCAATCACATTAAAAGTCGAGTAGTCTTGGCCTCTTCCCTTTGAAACATCGACCATTATCAAATAGTGATGACCTTCTTTTACCTTGCGATAAATCTTTGTATCCTGATAGACTTGTTGAGGATTCTCGTTCTTTAAACCTAGAAGAGCATTTGCGGAGATCAAAGTATTCGAAGATCCAATTGCCTCGTTTCCGTACTCCTGTCGAAACTGTTCTTCGCTCGTATTGGCAATGGTTTGTCTTTTCCATTCCTCGTCTCGACCCGGCACATCCCACCAATCGACTCGAAATGCTTGAAACTCATTTGTTCCTTGCATTGCTCCTTCAAGTAATCGATAGAAGAGTGTACCCGTTCCATTCTGCGTTGAGGTGATAATTACCTTACTTTCCTTACCAGATGAGATAACCGGATAGGTCGAAGTGTAAAAAGTATTTGCGTTCTCCACAAAGGCAAACTCGTCAAGAAAGAGAAGATTAACCGAGAGACCACGTATCGAACTACCAGATGTTGCGGCGGCAATGATTCGCGAGTTATTTGAGAACTCCAACGATCCTTTATTCAATGCCTTACAGCCGGGTTGAAGAAAGTATGGAAGATTTTCAAGTGCGAGTGTAACACGCGACAACATTTCACGAGCAGTCGAACCTTTATTCGCCAAAATCGCAATGGTCTTATCTGCGTTGAAGATCGCGTACCAAAGAATGTAAACCACACAAGAGATCGACTTACCGGATTGACGACAGGCCAGAACAAGATTGAATCGATTCTCGTTGAACTGTTCAAACATTTTACACTGATAAGGATAGGGCTTGAATGGTTGCAATCCTTTATCTAAGGTAATAACCTTTACATAGTTTTCCGCAAAGTAGATCGGATCATTCATACACTTGATATACTCATCGACTTGCTCTTGAGTATAATCTTGTGGAAGTCCGTCTCTCTTAACTAAAGCGTTACCAAGGTATCCGCCTACTTCATTCATCATTATCACGGTTTTTCAAAAACTTCTGTAACTCGTTTGTTGAGCCTACAAAGATCGCATTATTTGTGGTAGCACCCTTTGTTTCTTCTTTGGATTGTGTGATTTCCTTACGTGTCTTTTGAAGTTTAACAAGATCCTGTGACATCTCGGATGCCTGTTTAATCATGTTCGAAAGAACTTCAAACGCTCGAGGATGTTCGGTTTCAGAAGCAAGTGCCATCATATTCTGAATGGCTTCGGAACTCATATCGATCAGTTCCTTCATCTTTTGCCGAGAATACTCGACATCATTCTCGGTGTCATTATTGATCTGTCCCTGATCAACGTTTGATTTGATCTTTTTTGGAACTACCGGAAGGTTTTTTTCTAAAGCAGCAACAATCTCATTTTTATCACGGTGAGGCATAATCAAAACCAAATGTTGTTGTTATATCCAATGGACTATCCAAACTATCGAATGGAGATCCATCGTCATCCGCCACGACTCGAACATTCTCTTCTCCGACCGGATTCGAGGTCTTAATCGTTGGACTATCGTCAGTATCCAATAACTTACTGTAATAGTAAGTATCGACGATGCGAATGATTTTACCTTCGGATGTTGTTCCGGCAAATCGAACACGCATATCAAAGTCAAGCGTATAAATTAAAGTTCTTCGAGTCTCAAAAGATCCTTCGTACTCATCCGAAAAAGAAACACCAGTCAAAACAATCGGCACATCGGTTGAGGTGTCCGGTCCTTCCATGTTCTTTATCGCAATGGTGTATTCGGGTGTGAAAGAGGGAAGAATTTGTTCAAAGATCTGTAGAGCGTCGTCTTGGTTTGTTGCAAGGATATTCAACTGTATTCCCAATTTATAGGGAACACTTTGCATTACGGTATTCTTTTTGACGCTGCTTCCATCAATCGGAAAGAATCTCTTATTCATTCGATTGAGTTTTGCGGTCGTATCATAGGAGATCGAAGTAATCTCAAACGCCATTCTTGGAAGTTTAATTGCAATACTTCTCTTTTCGGCTTGATCTCTTTCGGCATTAATGCGAGCAAGGAACTTTGCCTTTGGTCCATACGACAAAGGAACTCTTTCCATACTACCACCCTGTCGAACAATCTTAATATTGTTGAAGATCGTTCCGAAGACGGCAACCGCCTTCTTCATGGTCTGATTGTAAAAGTATTGTCCGTTGAGCATCTTAAGTCGTTATGTTGATTTCGCCGAAGGGATTGGTTTCCGTAAAATCAATAAAATTGTTTCCAATCGTTTCAAAGTCTACGTTCTGTGCGTCGGAATCGTTATCATCAATTGTAGTGAATCCATCAATTGAGGTGATTGCATAAGAGGCGCCTGACTCTGCTCCCACAAGATTTCCAACACTTCCGCTGGTTATTGAGAACTGAGTTGTGCTTCGTTCCGGTGAGTCAAAGGATGTGGTAATGCTCGAAACAACAACATAACCCGATCCATCTGCCGGAGAATCACTGTCTGCCGCAACTTCGGCTGTGATAACTGTTTGTGGACTCTTATCTCCAAGACCCTGAGTAACATCTTCTCCAATGTTGTACGTACCCGATCCAGCACCCAAGGTGAGCTTCGTTCTAGTTGCAAACTCAGTTTCAAACTTATCAATCGCATCGACACCTGTGTCAATTGCCTGATTGTTGTACTCAAAGAGTTCACATGTAAGTTTAAATGTCGGAAGATTTTGTAATTGATAGAACGGTGTTTCGTCTTCAACAAAGGTGATCTCAAAGAGACCATTCGCAGTTGGAAAGTAGATAAGATCTCCCTCTTTGGGGCGAAGCGCGGAGGAATCGTCGGTTTGAAATCTTCCAATGAGATCCTGCCAACGTCGATCCGAAACAATGAGATTCATTTGATCTCGTACTTCGACACCAAACTTACTTAAGAGATCACCATCGCCCGCAAATCCATCAATATTCTCAACATACGCTTCAATCATATAGGAGTCACCAAACTCCGACAATGCATCCTCATTGAAGATTGCGTTTGTGTTGACTATCTTACGAGGAATATAGTATACGTCATGTCCATAGATTCTCAAAGACTCTATGATAATATCTTCATAGAGACGCTTTTCGGCTGTGGTACCGTGACTAAAATATACGTTACGAGGAGACATATTATCCTACAAAGAAGTGTGGAGGAGCTTCGTATCTTAACTGCATCTGTTCCTCGATTTTTTCGATCTCGGTATTTGCGTCGTCAAAGATTTGTCTTCCATTGAAAGTCACTCCGCCCGGAAGTTGCATACCTTCGAACTTAATGAGATTGAGTCCCCACTGTTTCTTAAAGAGAACGGTTGTGTACTTTTTGAGAAACATGTCATTCCACACATCGGTGTATGTATCGGGGTCGATAGCTTCGTATCCATCAAAAATCACATATTGTCCAACATCCAAATCCTTCAAAACATTGGCATGGAAATTTACACGATTCTTATGACGAGAATACTCGATCATCTCATACATTCCATTGATATTACGATCCACAAGAGACATATATTGTTTTGTCATCTCATAGTTCAAAATTCCACCATAGGGTCCACCAAGATCGAAGATGTCGTTAAAGTGAATTTGATAATCTACCGAGAAAATGCTTGTCGATGATTGAGAAGTTGTGATCGTAAAGACATTATTGATCGTAAAGATATTGGATGAGTTTGGTATTTCGATATAACCATTATCTTTATCGGTCTGTGTGAGAACATGTTTTCGCAAGTTACGAACAACCGCATCACTGTGATACTCTTGGTAAAATTGAAGTGATTCATCGACTCGATCTTCGAGCTGATCATCATCCACATTGATCTCAATCACGGGATGACCTAACGCCCTAAGACAATAGTCAATGTGTTGTTGTCGTGTTGCTGGTGTTGCCATATTCTCTATTTATACTATTATGAACTACTAAACTCTCCCTTGAGATTTTTTCGAAATATCCCCCTAAAGATACGAGACATAGTTTCAGGTAATCCTCTTCGTAGATTTGAAGGTGCTTCAGGAACTCCAGCATAAATCGACGCTGTATTGGTATATGAAGAATTTCCAAATTCATTATACGCATAGACGCGATAATAGTATGTTTGACCAAGAGTGATATCAGTATCAGTGTAGTAGTTGATGTTTTCACCGACCGTTGCTATTTGATTGAAGGTCGTATTATCAGTTCCTCTCTCAATAACAAAACCATCCTCGTTGTCCGAGTTATCGTTCCATGTTAGATTGATCTCTTGGGTGTAGGCGATTGACGCAAACATCAGAGAAAATAATATAGTGAGTTTTCTCATATTCATTTTTAATATTATAACAAAACATCTGAGTCGAGACTCGCATCAGATACAGATGATACGTCAAATCCAGCTCCTATAAGTTGTTTTAAAAGAAACATTGAATTTATTTATTCTTCTCCCGTGACTTCTAAATCGTCGTACCAAGAATTCGTTGCTGACTGCTAAGAGTATTTTCATAGTTATTTCAACGCCACTGCAATCATAGAATTGCCAGTTGTGTATGAAGGGGTTACCGTTCTTGTTTTGCTTCCAGAAGTGGCTTCTAGTTTTTCATTTATAGAAACAGTTGCGACGGTCCCCGGATATGCAGTATCAATCAACTCTGTACCATCGGACCAAGTATGCGTTATATCCGACTTGGTATTTCCAGATATTGTAACGATCATCGTGTCTGCGGTTGTTGTCGTAACATTGACAGACCACGGCGTGGCATAACCAACTGCGGAAGTCCCGTAGGCATCAACTGGTGAGCCACTTGTCACGCAACCAGAATAAGCTCCGACCCAGATATAGTAACTTTCACCACTATCTGGATAAAACGAAGACCAGAGTTCCGTTGTGGCTGACGCTGATGAAGAAGCACGTTTCCAGTAAGCCGCTACAGTTGATTGGAATGCGGCTGTTCCATCTTGATCGGCTATCTTTGTCCAACCAGCTGGAGGAGAAGTAGTTGGATTACTTATACTGTCAGATGTGGAAAGCAACAACAGAATGTCGTTGGTAGAAACCGCTGGTATATTGACAGTTATATCGGTTGGAGCAGAATAATCAACACCAGGCGTTTCGGCAGAATCCTCAAGTGTGATGCTAGTAGGTCCGCCACCTGAAAGGTCAGAATAAGATCTAGCTATTGAAGAGTTGTCCCCGAACCAAAGAATTTCGTCAGCGGTTAGCAGGTCGCTAAAGAAATACATGAAGTCTATATCACCGCCATCGCCGCTGTCGCCGCCAATCTTAGCTACACTAGTGTTCCAGACAGGCGTAAATGCTGCGGAAGTTGCTGACAAATTTTCGTTTAAAACCTTAACCGTAAATTTATTAGTAGAGCTGTTATACTCCATATAGACCGTCACCCATTGTCCAGCGTAGGAAAGGGAAGTATTCACGGTGACTGCCGTGCCTCCTCCCATTCTACCAACATGACCGTTCCCGCTCGTGAAGGTAATGTATTCCCGCGTGCCGCCACCTGTATAAGGTCCTCTATTGATGCCCGCATCTTTGTATCTAACAACCATGCTCCAGTCTTGCTCTGAACTAGCCCACGCAGCGGAGAGGCCTGTTGATGATAAGTAATCCGAACTAGTTGTTCCATTGTAGTAGTTTGGCGTTCCAGTGGTCCATGAGCTTGTCCCATTCTCTGTTAGATTATATGGACCAGCCGTATGCAAATCGTTTTGACCTGATCCACTAGCGTCATCAAAATCATACGCAGCAACCAAATTAGCAGTTCCTGGGCTGGTTTCAGAACCGCCACCCGAAGCGGGTTTTAAACTGGACTTCCAACGCAGCATTACAGCAATTCAAACTCGCTTTGAAATGTAACAGTAAGATCGCCAGCCTCCACTTTAGCTAAAGCATTAGACTCTGCATCAAAACAGTTTTTAATATGAGTGCTAACCAAAGCGACCATTTCGTTCCACTCATCTAGTGAGTTTTGTCGGAACGCTTTCTGCCAAACCTCCTCTGTGAATTGGATTTCGTTGCCATCCTCGTCGAAGTCAGTCCAAGTGATTTGCACCTTCTTATCCATCTTCCAATTAGAATAGGCTACAGACATAGGATTGGCTATCAACATTGTTAAGACCGAGGTCATTTTCTGCTGGCTGTTGCTATCTGTAGCTATACGCCACAAATCGCCGCTTGCATCAGTCCACTCAACGCCACCTTGCTCCTTGTCCCAACGGTCAGATGTGATTTGGTTCTTAAGCCTGCTCTTGGCAACCTCCTCGCTAAAATCTACAACCTCCCAAGCTTGAACCCATCCATCAGCTCTTTGTTCAAATACTGGATTTAGGTTTTGAAGAGTAGCATTGTAAACTGGCTCAGGATCTATGGTGTAAGTATAGCAATCAAAATCTGCAAGCACTGCAGCATTTAATTCGCTCGGAAAACTTACATTTGGATTGTCCCGTTTTAACCGAGACTCGCTATATTTCCTTGGTACTCCGTCTGTAATTTTTAGTATGTTCATGATGATACTCCTGATGACATTCCGTACAGTGTGCTATTGACCTTCCAGATCAGTATGATTGTTTCGTTGGTGGTGTCTAATGTTGGAGCCGATCCACCGACCCATTCCATCGTAGGCCAAGTGGCAGTGTATGCAGTTCCATCGTCTATGTGAAGCGTTATAGACTCGCCGTTAGCAAGAGAATCAGTAAATGTAACATTGCCCGAAAACGTCAGCCTCTGGATTGTTCCGTTAGCTGGGTCCAATGCCGTCGAACCAGTAACGCCGGTCGTATTAACGGCCAGTTCTACAATCTCGCCATTGATTTTCAACGAACCATTAATATCCAAAGTGTTGACTGGCGACGAAGTCCCAATGCCTAAATTGCCAATAAAATAACCTCCACCAGTGGCGTTGATTGCCGCAACTTCACCACCACTATTCTCAAACTTAATAAAGTCGTTAGTTGTGGTTCCGCCTCCATTGCGTAAAAACGTCATCGTGGGACAAAGCGAGCTGTCCTCGTCGTTGACTACAATGCTTCCTGTACCGCCACCATTAACACGGAACTCACCTGACACATCAAGAGTATGACTTGGCGACGCAGTGCCTATGCCTACCCTGCCATTACCCCTAACCAGCATAACTGGTGTAGCGGATTGAGTGCGAGCAACTAAAAGATCTCCACCCGTAACAGTAGCAGAGTTGGCATATAGGTCCAACAGGGCTGTGCCACCAGCGCCAAAATCTGACTCAAAATTACCACCACCCGCATTGGATTCAATTCTAAGACCAAACTCAGTATTAGACTGCCCATCGTAATTGATGTACGCCCCAGAAGAAGTAGTGTTTTCAACATGAAGAGTATTTGATGGCGACGTAGTGCCAATGCCTACCTTGCCGTCATGGGAAATGAGCATTCTGCTTGTAGCATTTGCCGCAGAAGCTGTTTTTGTAAAAAACTCTAAGCTGCCACGGTATTGGCCCGACTCACTGAACCCTCGTGCCATTATCCCAGAAGCACCTACAAAATTTGATCCGTCATACGGGGGAGCGGATAAGTCTCCAACAGCATTTGGAGAGTGTCCTATAACCGTAAGCACACCTCCTGACGTATTGGTTCCAGCAACATTTCCACCAGCACCATAAAATTGTTGAGGAGAATTGTTTCCGTCTATACCTATGTTTCCATCTGATATTGATAACTTAGCTCCAGGCCCCGTAGTGCCAATGCCGACGCTGCCATCGTTGTCAATGTGCATTGCCGTCGCGAGTCCACCACGAGTTGTCCCCGTCTGCAACTGTATGTCGTAACCAGACAACCGACCAAAAGCAGGACCGTCACCTCCAAGCGTAGTAAAGGCGGCTTCGGCGTAGTTGTCGGTACCCGAATCAATGACGCTAAACGCACGATTCTGTGAAACGACCTGTAAGTTTGCTGCAGGCGTCGTAGTGCCTATGCCCACGTTGCCATCGTTTTCGATGAACATTAATGGGTCTGTTCCATTGTGGAATGTTACACCTTGACCCGCGTCGGTAGGTGTATAGATGAACATTCCGTCAGGTACTGTGCTAGCCTCTCCTATCTCAATCACCCCTTCACCTGAATTATTGATACCTATGAGATTCAGTGTGTTTCCTGATACCCGTTTACTTAATAACGCTGTATTGTTATCAAGCATTATGTTTCCAGAAACATGTAACTTTTCTGCAGGCGACGCAGTGCCTATGCCGACGTCGCCGCCGTCGGGTTGCAGAACTAGATCTAGTGCAGAGGATTCAGCGTTGTTCGTAGACTGAATAGTAGCATATTGACCAACTCCAGTTTCATAATACGCACCAAGCACCAAGCGCTGGTCGATGTTGTCTATGCCAATCTCTGTGCGATTCCCGCTAGAATCTCCAAAAACAGACAGCTTGTGAGCAGGCGACGTAGTGCCAATGCCAACACGATCAGCAGATACATCTACAAAGAGTGTGTCCGTATCAAACGCCGCATCGCCACTAATATCTAATGTTCCAGCGATTAGTCCAGCGTTGGTGTAAGTAATATTTCCGGTCGAATCTGCGGTTGCGGTAGTCGTTCCAAGAGCGAACTTATCCGCAGACTCATCCCAAATAAACAATGCATTATCGCCGGTCGATCCTCTTTCAATGATAATACCAGAATCGTTTGCATTGCTCGTAACACCCGAATTCAACTCAAAAAGATTATCCGTAACAACTGAATTAGTTGCATTGAGTGTTGTGGTTGTTCCGTTGACCGTAAGGTTTCCACCTATCGTAACTGTTGTTCCGTCATCAGTGATTACACTGTCGGTTACTGTATTGGAATCACTCCATTTTGTAATGTAATTCGTTGTACCGGATCCATCAACCAATGTTGATCCCCAAACCCGTGGATCAATCTCATCTGTGACAATACTTGTTCCATTATATACTAAGACGGTATTATCTGTTCCAGACGAAATACTTGGAACATCGATTGTTCCGGCATTGATCGTAAGTGTATCTCCAACTCCATCACCTATGATAGAATTGCCTGTTGTACGAAATGTTCCATTGACATCTAAAGTGTACGAAGGTGTTGTGTCATTGATACCAACTCGTGTATTTGCGATGTCGATATGAACAGTATCATCTGCAACTGCTTTATTGCTTGCGTTACCAACAAAGAGACGACCTTCGTTGAGGTTAGGAACAGCATTTGTTCTTCCGGCACCACCAACCTTGATTCGTCCATCGGTTGCGTCAATTCTTTGAACGAGACCGATGTTTTGAATGAGAGATGATTCGCCGGCTGGAGCAACGTTAGTGAGACCACCGGGCGTAGTCGAAACATAGAGTGTATCACCTCGTTGCCATGTCGGAGAATCTAAAGTATTGACAGTATCGTATCCAATAAAAGTACCAAAGGTAACAACCGTACAAGGATTTCCGCTTGTGGTTGTTGCCGAAACCAATCCAAACGCCGGCATCTTTGCTGCGTCATCCGCATCCGCTTTCGAAACGATTGCAAGTTGACCATTTACACCCGAGATATAAACGGCATCTCCAAGTGTTAAGTTCTCTCCGGCTTGCGCTTTAAATGTAACTGGTCCTCGTAGATCACCAATGAATTCTCCGGTAATCTCTATGTTTCCATCGACTTCAAGCGCCTCGCCCGGACTTGTGACTCCTATGCCTACGTTTCCGGTGTTATAGTATACATCACTACCATTTTGTGTCCAGTATCCTCCTCCACCTATCGAGGACGCCCCAAAGTAATCTATCGTATTTGATGATGTCTTATAGTAGAGTTTACCATCCGCATAGTTGATCGCCAACTCTCCATAGTCGATATCTCCGGTCGTTGGAGCGTTAGATGAAACGGATGACTTCTTTAAACGTATAGATGTAGACATATTAGATAAAAATCTTCCTCTTATGGTCTATAGAGACCGAGTTGTAGGCCATATAGGTGACCTTTCTGTCTTTATTTATACTAGAAAGTTCCGCCGTCAATTACGCTTGACCACGCTGGAGCTCCTCCCGTTACCTGTACGAGAACAGTTCCGGTAAGGTTATCCGCCGGAGATCCATCGGCGTTATCGGTCGTCGCAACAAATCCAGTAGTATTTGCGGCAGTTTGATAAACAAGTTGATTGGAGGCGCCGCCATCGATGTTTGTCGCTCTACCCGAAAAGATCGTAGTCGTAAGAGTATTGGTGCTTGGATTATAGGTAAGACCCGTGTCACTCTCAATTCCCTGTGTACCAGTTGCGCCATCAACAAAGGTGATGTATGTTGTTTCGTCGGTAGAGTTGTTTGCCGTAACCGTAACATTCGTTGATTCGGTAGAGGTGTCGGCATTACCCGTTACATCTCCGATAAGATTACCTTCGAAAGTAGCTGCAACAAATGTTTCCGATCCAACAGTCCACTTATCAGCGGACTCATCCCAGATCAAAGTTTTATTAGTAGAACTTCCTCGTTCTACTTCAATACCAGCGTTCTGTGAAGGAGCACCCTCCTCATCACTGTTGAGAGTAATGATCGAGTCACCAACATTGACAACATTTGAGTTGACGGTTGTGGTCGATCCGTTTACAATCAGATTACCTGTGATGTATACATTACCACCTGCTTCGGGGCTGGAATCCGTATAAGGAGAATCAAATGGAGCGGGATCCAAGATGAGATCACCATTGGCACGAATCGTAGCGGTTTGAGGAGAATCCGTCGAGTTGATTGTGATCGTTCCAGTACCATCATCGCTAATCGATCCGTTCGTCAACTGAGTGTTACCGTCATCCCAACGAGGAATGTATGTGTCGGTAAGATTACTTGCGTTCTTCAGCGAAAGAGTATGATCGATATCTTCACCAGTTGTCGCACCCGAAGATGCAATACCTTCTCCGGCAGTAATTGTTCCAACAAAGTCTCCGCTGGTTTGCGTTCCAAGTGTTACATCACTGATCGTTACATCTCCACTTGAAACACTGAAGTCCGCCGAGTTGAATGTAGCGATACCTTTGTTTGTGTCCGAAGCATCTTCACCCGAAACCGTAATTGTGGTTGATACTTGATTGTGAGTAACGTCAATTCCTTCTCCACCTCGAAGCGAGAACGCATTGGAGGTAGGGGTAAATGTACCAAAGTCTGTTGTGATCGACTTTGCTACCGAACCAATCAATGTTGCGGCTCCAGTACCACTTAAAGTAATGTCGCCACTTACCGATACGTTTTCGAAATCTTCAGGACTACTGCCACCATATACAAGAATTTGACCAACCGAAGGTGTACCAGTGATCGTTACATCTGTAAGATCGTTAAGAGTTTGAGCTCCTGATCCTTCAGGCGAAATGTAACTCTTTAGATTCGCACCCGTGACCTTCTTAATTCGATTGTCAGTATCATCGTAGAAGGTAAAGAGATCTGCATCGGCCGGAGTTGCGGCAGTTGCACCGGCAGGATACGCGGCAACTGGTCGAGCGACAACGGATCCTCCGGTTTCCTCCCCAACAAAAAGGTTGTGACTAGTAAAAGAATACGCTAACTCGCTCTTTGCTAAATCGTCTGTTGCGGGCGCGTTATTGCTGTCACTATGTTTTATTCTGATAATTGTTCCGGGCATCTCTTAAAATCCTCCACCTAGTATAGATAAGTTTTCGTTATTCATCGAATTCGTTGCTTCAAATTTGTTTGTTGATCCGTTGTATTGTAACACCGCTCCATCACTCGCTCCACTTATATCAATGTCAGTAAGGTTTCCCAATGAATTAACCGAACCCACATCGATGACCTGAGCTCGAACAGGAATACTCGAAGTCATCTTTGACTTCGTTGCGACAGAACTAATCTTTCCTTTTAACGCCATAATTATTAACCATAGCCTGGGCTATAATCATCCGGTTGTGTTACTCTTGGATTGACGGTTACTTGACCTTCAACAACTCGTGTTACTACTCCGGCCGGGTTTATGACTTCGACATCATAAACATAACGACCGGCCTTTAACGCTCCAGTTTGTGTTCGCGTTAAAGAAATAGTGAATTTACCATTCGTTGCGTCGCTAATCACCGTTGTAAAGTTGGTCGCATTTGATGCAGTATAGGATTTACGTATTTGACCCCGAGCAGTATAATCTGTGATGTTTACCAAATTATCGTTGGCATCTTCAACTGTCACTGTCGAGGTAAATGTAGATCCTTGATCAATATATAGATTTGCAAATACGGCCATACTTGTCTATTTATAACATTATATCATTACAGTCCAGTTTTTTCAACAATTTCAATACAAGATCTTTCAGTTCTTTTACTTCTCCTTTGAGATCATCCATTTCCGCCATCTTCTGTCTTCGCATCTTTGCGGCGTGATACGCATCGGAGCTCACATTGATGATTGCTCCGGATGCGGTATCTCGTCTTAGATTGTGTTTCCCTTGAACCTTTTCCAACATTAGATCGTTGCGATTGCTCTGAGATCCGTGACAGCCGGAACTTGAGCCGCATCACCTGAAGTCATAACAATTTTCAATTGAAACTGAGTGAAGTCGTTTGTCGGATCGATTTCGTATTCGACTTCTTGGAAAGGTGTATTATCACCTAGCGAAGAAAGATCGGAGATTCGACTCGATGAGAGCTCTGTCCAAGTTGCGTCTCTTAGATCCAATACTTGAGGACTTGCGATCTCATCATCGAATCGAGCGTAAAGACGAACTCTTGATCCTTCGGGTTGACTTACTCCAAGATAGACATTCAACTTATCAGCAGGATCGTTTAAGAAGACTTTCTTCGAGATGTAACGAGCAGTGGCATTTCCACTCGCCGCATTTGTCTCATTTGTAACATCATTGTTGATGACATATCCATTGCAAAGAAGAGAAATCTTATCCAAATCAACAACAGGTGTTGCGTATTGATTGGATGAAGTAAGAGTTGCTCCTAACGTGATGTCGCTTGCGGATGAAACGGTGACTGCCGAAGGTAAGTATAGATGAGCCCCATCCGGTGTTAAGCTGTATGAATTTCCTCCGATAGAAAGAGTGTAATTGATCTCTGTCTTAGGTGGAAGAATCTGAGCAGGACTAAACTGAATAGAACTTACGGTGAATGGAGTATTCTTTGGTATCGTTTCAAAAGCTCCTGTGAGAGTACCGGCCGGTCCAACTGTCTTTGTGCGAGTTGATTCTCCAGCCGCTAAGAATGTGTGAGCGTTGAGAGTAAACTTAATGTCTCTTGTCTGAACCGGCGTCCAAGTTGAAGCGTTTGAACTTCGAAATGCAACTCCAAGATACGGATCCTTATCTATTCGTTCACCACTGGATATGTCTTCACCTCCAAGTTCCGACATCCAAATGGTGTAATCGGGAGAAGTTGATCGTACAATGAATGCGTATTCTCTATTCGTTTCCAAATGAACCGCACTTGGAAATGTGAATGTAGTGACAGATGACGCATCATCACTAATGTTTACTTGACTACTCTCAAGTGAAACCACACCGTTCTTTATGATTTTTGCGGAATACGGATATCCATTGAGAACCTCTACGATTTGTACAGAAACAGGTTTGGCAGAATCTTTTCCCTTAAAGTATAAATCAAGAGATTTAATGAACACACTATCAATTCCTTCAGGAACCTGTGGACTATCATCGATGCCAAATTGACCAACGTTAAAGGATTGTGCCAGTGGATCCAAGTATACAAGATCATAAGGATTGTAATTATCTCCACAATCATATCCTCCATCTTCAGGAGCAGCCTCACTTGCTTCGAAGTTGACTAGAACTGGATCAACATCAGCGTAGAGTGAAGGTTGTGTGGAATCATATAGTTTCAACTGGAATATCATTTCCGTTGAAGTTGAAACAGAGTATGTTACCGAGGCAGTATTACCTGTGACTGTAAATGTACCAGTTAATTGTGTACCCGAGAAGTCCGAAGTCGTAACACCTTGAATGAGAAAAGGAATAGTTGTTCCATCGGTAACATTCGTGGTTGTAAGAGTTATCGTAAAACTTTCGGTATCCAAACGATAAGCGTGATTCGTGCTTAAAGAATACGTCGGTAACGCATCGGGCTCGACTATTGGATCTCCTCCACCGGAGCCGGGATTTGAAGGTCTTCTTGGTGCTGTCGGACCTACTTCCGAATCAATAGGTGGAGAGGGAACGTGTACTTCACCATCCTCAGAATCATAATAATCGTATTGAGTACCCGTTGCACGATAAACAGCCTTGGCTTCCGAAAGGCGATTTAGATCTTCTACTCCTCCATCCGTATCAGTAAGAGTGAAATTAATCGAACCAGTTGAGAACTTAAGAGTATTGTTGTTTGGAATAATAAAATATCCTTCGAGAGTTCCGGCATTATCCGTTGTCAAATTTCTTCGAGCATCACTAAGTGTTGTGAAAACCTGAGATGCACTCTGATCAAAGAAGTCAATTCTATTTGCGCTATTCAATCTTCGGTAACGAAAATCCTCAAAACTATTGGCATTTGGAGAATCGTCACCATTCAATGTTGTAGCATAGGCTGTGATGTTATTATCATCAAAGTAGGCAAAATGACGAGTGTTTGGTTTAAGACCAGTCGCTTTGAAATATATTCTTCGCGACCGCATGAATGGAATAATTTCTACCGTTGCTTCCGGCATCGGAAGATGCGGCC
>Ga0255765_1003536_pt1:0-10000 | contig 16579 bp, 12 predicted proteins | sample 041ome_8_FD_179965 | JGI IMG/M metagenome (GOLD analysis project Ga0255765, IMG submission 179965) | Coastal salt marsh microbial communities from the Groves Creek Marsh, Skidaway Island, Georgia - 041407BS metaG (version 2) | ecosystem: Environmental > Aquatic > Marine > Intertidal zone...
ACCAATCCGGCCGAGACTCCAGAAAACCATTAATTCGGTTTCTGCCCCACTCTGGAGTGAAGGATACCTCTCTGATTCCATCCATGCAACGCTGCCTTAAACCATCTTTATCCAGAGAAACAAACCACTGGTCCATCGCCCGAAAAATAACGGGCGATTTACTACGCCAACAATGTGGATATTGGTGATTATGTTTCTTATGGGCTAATAAGGCACCGGATTCGGAGAGGATTTGAAGGACCGCATGGTTTGCCTTAGACCCATCCTTCTTTTCTAAAACAGACACTCCAACCAATTCACTGGGGATTTGACCATCATCCACATATTTCCCCCCATCATCTAACGGGCAGTAAATTTCCAACCCATGTTCCAATCCAGTAAGGTAGTCATCCAGACCATGACCGGGAGCAATATGTACGCACCCAGTACCTGTATCCATGGTAACATATTCAGCCGAAACAATCGGGCTATTCCGATCAATAAATGGATGAGATGCAACCTGACCGGCTAGGTCTGAACCTATGCATGTATCTTCAATCGTAAAGCCATCCAGCCCACATTCCTCCGCAAATGATTGAACCCGTTGTTCAGCAATCCAGTAAAATACATCTCCATGAGATACTTTGCAGTACTTTTCACGCGGATGAACCGCAACCGCCAGATTTGCTGGTAAAGTCCAGGGAGTAGTTGTCCAAATAACCACAAAGGCGTTTTCTTGTTCTTTTAATTGAAATCGTACAAAAATAGACGGGCTAACATGGTCTTTGTACTCAATTTCTGCCTCAGCCAGAGCCGTTTGACAAGGGATAGACCAATAAACAGGTTTTTTACTTCGGTAAATGAGATCCTGTTCGACGAAATCTGCAAAGGTTCGAAGAATTTCAGCCTCATAAGCAGGGTTCATCGTACGATATTCATTTTCCCAGTCTGCAAGTACGCCTAACCGTTTAAATTGTCCTCTTTGGGTCTCAATATAAGATTTAGAAAAATCTTCACATTCTTTCCGAAGTTGAACCGAATCGAAATCGACCTTTGAATCTCTTAACTTTTTCGTAACCTTGTGCTCTATGGGTAAACCATGACAATCCCATCCAGGAAGATAGGGAGTCGAAAAACCCTGAGCATTTTTAAACCGAAGAATCGTATCCTTTAAAATTTTATTCAATGCAGTACCCACATGAACATCCCCATTGGTAAAAGGTGGGCCATCGTGCAAAATAAAGGAAGGACCTCCTTGGTTCTTCTCCTGCATCTTCGAGTAAACTCCTGCTTTCTCCCAGTGATCCATCCGAGCCGGCTCGCGCTCGACCGCATTGGCACGCATCGGAAAATCGGTTTTAGGGAGATTTAAGGTGTCCTTTAAGCTTTCAGGGGAGTTCATCTTATCTATCGTAGCATGCAAGTGGGAAAAAGATGTAGCAATAACCCGTCAAGTCAAGGGAAGACGCCCTACTCTTGCCCGATTCTCCTTGCCTTTCAAATAGCACCATCCACCCTGACTCTTCAATTTTAGATATGTATGAATTATTAAATCATTGGATTTCTCCAACCCTTGAGGAATCATTCGGGATTTACTTCATCTTGCTGGCTCTTTGCATCGTGGGCGGATTTTACCTCCTTATTAAAGGAGGCGATTGGTTAAGCGATCATAGTTCAAACATCGCTTACAAATTAGGAATACCTCCGGTCGTGGTAGGATTGACCGTGGTATCGATTGCCACCTCGACACCGGAATTATTTACCTCCATTTCGGCATTAAACAGTGGATCGCCTGGCCTGATTTTAGGGAATATCATAGGATCGAACATTGCCAACATTGGCTTAATTTTGGGGATTGCTTTGCTTATCGGATCTATTCCTACCCAAAATGCTGTTCCCTTATCTCAAAGGCTTTGCCTTGGTTTGGTTACCTTAGGGTTTTGTGGTTTTTTAATCCTCTCCTCCAATCACGAAATTGGGCGAACGGCTGGAATCATTTTTCTCGTTTTTATTACCTCCTATTTAATCGTTCTCTCCTACAAAGCGATCAGCCAAAACAAGGAAGGAAGAGAAAAGTCGGAGAGTACATCGACCCTCAACCAAGAACAACCTGCCATTCTCCTTTCACTCGTAATGCTCATTGTTGCAACTTTAGCTTTATGGGCAGGTGCTGATTCCTTGGTTTATGGATCGAAAAGCTTGGCCGAGATTGGAGGAATTCCTGAAGAATTAATAGGTTTCACTTTGCTTGCCATTGGTACAAGTTTACCTGAGTTGGCCGCATCCATCAGCTTAGTTAAGAAACAACAAAATGCCATGCTCTTAGGAAATATCGTTGGATCAAACCTTTTTAACATCTCCCTGATCGGAGGTTTAGCAGGTATACTTGGTCCCGTCCGTAGTTCCGCCCCATTTGCCTGGGTCGACTACCTATTCCTTATTTCCACGACTCTTCTGCTCATTTATTGGCTTCAGGGAAAAGTCTTACAAAAGGCAAACGGCTATGCCCTGTTACTGATCTATGCAGTTGCCAGTGCAGCCACATGGATTCTTAACACCTAGATATAGCTTTACTTCCCATCTCCTCAAGAATGAGGCGAAAAGAAGTTAACCCTTATGCCTTTTCCCCGACCTGAAAGCGAAGGAACTTTTCTACTTTAAGAGAAGAACCAGCTCCCTTGGAGACTTCATCAACAAATTGTTGGATCGATTGATCTGGATTTTTAACAAATGGTTGTTCAAGCAAACATACACCGGCGTAGTATTTCTCTAATTTACCGGTAACGATTTTCTCAATAGCTTGTGCAGGTTTACCTTCCGCTTGTGCATTGGCAATTTCTTTTTCCTTCTCCACTAGTTCGGCAGGTACTTCATCCCTCGACACACAAACAGGGGAAGTGGCTGCAATGTGCATGCAAATATCCTTGGCCATGGAAACAACTTGTTGATTTCCAGCCACATCTGATGAGTCTGAACTGATGGAAAGAAGAACTGCCACCTTAGCACCTGTGTGCACATAAGATTCCACCAAGCCAGATCCTGAAGGAGAAAGAGTTTCTGATCTCGAGATTTGGATATTCTCTCCGATTTTCGCAACTTGCTCCGTTCTTTTCTCTTCCAGATCAATATCAGGATTATCCAGCAAATCTCCGGCTATTGAAGTGGAGAAAGCTACAAAATCTTCATTTTTAGCAACGAAATCAGTCTCACAATTCACCTCTACTAAGATTCCCTTGGAACGATCCGAGGATATGGATTGAGCAATCACTCCTTCACTCGCACTACGACCAGACTTTTTGGCAGCAGTTGCCACTCCCTTTTTACGAAGAATGGAAACCGCTTCATCCATATCTCCATTACTTTCCGCTAACGCACGCTTACAATCAATTAGACCTGCACCGGTTTTTTCGCGCAAGGACATCACACTATCTTTAGTAATAGACATTTTGTATAATAAGTACTTAGGTTTTTAATAAATAAAAAGGGAAATGCTCAGCTTTTAGCTTCTTCTGTAACGGGCTCTTCCTCAGCAGATTCATCAGGTTTTTCTGCCTCTGCTGCACTCGATTCCGCGACATCGGTTGAAACGGTATTTTCTGCAGATTCATCTACTTGTTCCGCTTTCTTACGGTCATCAAAATCCATTTCGTCGTATCCTTCAGGAAGGGTGACTTCTGGTTCATCTTCATTTTCAAGAAAATCGGGTTCCTGCGCTACTGGGGTAATATCCTTCCTTTTGGTAGGAGCTTGAACCCTTTTGGTTGCACCAGATTGAATCGAATCCAAGATCACATCGATAATAATACGAATCGATTTTGTAGAATCATCATTCCCAGGAATTGGATGTGAAAGGACTGACGGGTCAGAATTGCTGTCCACTAATGCAATCACAGGAATTTTGAGGCGATTCGCTTCAGCAACTGCGATCTCTTCGTTAAATGAATCGACCACGAATAAGGCTCCAGGAAGTCCCTGTAAATTGAGGAGACCTTCGAAATCTCGGTGCATACGAGCCATTTGACGTTTGATGGCGGCACTTTCTTTACCGTGCATCTTATCCAAGCTGCCATCTTCTTCCATACGCAAGAATTTTTTGTATTTGGCAATGCTGTTGGAAACGGTTTCATAATTGGTTAAAGTCCCTCCCATCCAACGATTTACACAAAAAGGCATGTTGGTAGCAGCAGCTAATTCACGAATAGCCTCAACCGCTTGGCGTTTAGTACCCACGAGTAGAACTTGTTTCCCTGAAGCCACAATTTCTTCGATGGCTTGAGCTGCTTTCTCCAGAAGATCATAAGTTTTCTCGAGATTGATGATAGAAATTCCGTGCCTATTGTCGTAAACAAAAGGTTTGGATTTGGGATTCCAGCGTCTTACTTGGTGTCCAAAATGGACGCCTGCGTCCAAGAGATCTTTTACAGATACGTTCATAATAATTTTAGGTTCAAAGCCCTTCCCGAACGTGCGAAGGGAGAAATAATTTTCTTTTTGGGATTAGGTTAAGGATTAGTTAATTGGGAGCAGGGGCAGGATTTGAACCTGCGACCTTCAGGTTATGAGCCTGACGAGCTACCAGACTGCTCCACCCTGCTGCAAAAGGACAATACCTTACTCAATTATAAGACCTGCGCAATGATAAACTTTTTTCTCGCACGATAATCCTTGCTCTTTACATTAATAGACATGGTGAACTTATGGGATGTGGTCAAATATTGTGACCAGCGAGTCTGCGTAAATGAAATCCCTGATTTCGATGGATCACACAATGGTCTCCAGTTGGAGAATAACGGAGAGGTCTCCAAAGTTTGTGCCAGTGTCGACGCAGGGCTCGTTCCCTTTCGGCTAGCCATTGAGAAGAAAGCGGACTTTCTTATTTGCCACCACGGGATGTTTTGGACCCCACCAATTCCGTTAACTGGTTCCAGTTATGAGAAAGTAAAGCTTGCTCTGGACAGTAATCTCGCCATCTACGGCTCCCACCTCCCCTTGGATTGTCACCCAGAAATTGGCAACAATGTCTTGTTGGCAAACAAGCTTGGTTTGGAACCCTGTGACACTTTCCTACCCTATCAAGGAAAAGACATTGGCTTAGTTACCACAAGTTCTTACGACCGTAATGAACTGGGTGAAAGGTTAACGGACTTGTTTCCAAATAGTTTTCACGCCATGGAATTTGGTATGGGTAAACCCGAGAAAATTGCCATTCTTACAGGCTCTGGTCAAAGTGCCGTCGACCAAATTCTTGGATGTGGTGCCGACACTCTAATTACCGGGGAGCTTAAGCAGCACCACTTTAATATTGCACAGGAACTTGAGCTAAACCTTTATGCATGTGGGCATTACGCCACGGAACGCTTTGGAGTAGATGCATTGGCCCGGGAGGTCGCTCAAAAGTTTGATATTCCCTATGAGTTCATCGACACGGACTGCCCGCTCTAAACACATCTCAAAATCTTCCTTCCCCCTTTATATTCTCTCAAATGAAAAAAATAGGACTGCTTAACGGCCCAAACCTGGATCGACTTGGAAAAAGAGAGCCCGACATCTACGGATCGGAAACGCTCGAAGCAATTGTGCAGCAAACCGAATCACTCGGCACAACATTGGGATGTGAAGTGCACGCCTATCAATCCAACCACGAAGGATCTCTGATTGACCAAATCCATCAATGGGCCGATCTCGGGTTTTCCGGTTTAATCATTAACCCCGGTGGGTTCACTCACACGAGCGTGGCCCTCAGGGATGCGATTTCAGCATCTGGATTAAAAACTGTAGAAGTGCATCTTTCAAACATTCATGCCAGGGAGGATTTTAGGCACAAATCCCTAATCTCCGGAATCGTAAATGGCGTGGTTGCTGGGCTTGGGTCGAAAGGATATCGATATGCTCTCGAATATTTAGCTGAAGATTAAATAAAATTACGCCGCACCATCCCCAATAAAAAAGTCATTACCCTTATCATCCGTAATAATAAAAGCGGGGAAATTTTCGACTTCGATCTTACGAATAGCTTCCATCCCTAAGTCTTCGTACTCAAGTAATTCAACTTTTTTGATACAGTTTTGAGCAAGTCGGGCAGCAGAACCCCCGATACTTCCTAGGTAGAAACCACCATGCTTCTTACAAGCTTGCACGACCATCTTTGAACGGTTGCCCTTGGCTAACATCACCATAGACCCACCTGCTTCCTGAAACTTGTTTACAAAAGCATCCATCCTCCCAGCTGTAGTCGGACCAAAAGAGCCAGATGCATACCCCTCTGGAGTCTTAGCCGGCCCAGCGTAATAGACTGGATATTGTTTGAAATATTCGGGTAACCCCTCACCCGCATTTAACCTTTCCCTTAGGCGACTGTGAGCTAAATCTCGGGCAACAATTAAAGGACCATTGAGGGATAATCTCGTTCGTACAGGATACTTAGAAAGTTCCTTGAGCACATGTTCCATTCCCATATTTAAATCGATCTGCACAGCATCCTCGTCCGAATCATCCGTATCATCGTATGCGGGTAAAAACTGGGATGGGTTGGTTTCCAATTGTTCGAGAAATACTCCATCTTTGGTAATCTTGCCGAGAGCCTGGCGATCGGCCGAACAACTAACTCCAATCCCAATGGGCAAACTTGCACCATGCCTCGGTAGACGTATCACTCTCACATCGAGGCAGAAATATTTTCCACCAAATTGAGCACCAATTCCCCGTTTCTGAGTCAAATTCAATATCTTTTGCTCCATATCCGGACAACGGATCGCATGCCCAGCGGGATCCCCCTCTGTGGGTAACCCATCCAAGTAGCGTGCACTGGCCAACTTTACGGTTTTCAAATTTGATTCGGCAGAAGTCCCTCCAATCACCACCGCTAAATGATAAGGAGGACATGCGGCTGTACCAAGGGCAGCAATACGCTCATCTAAATATTCCAAAAGCAATTCCTCCTTAAGCAAGGAGGGAGTTCCCTGATGCAAGAAAGTTTTATTCGCAGAGCCCCCACCTTTTGCCATGAATAAAAAATGGTACTCACTTCCATCCGTTTGATAGAGATCGATCTGTGCAGGTAGATTGGACTTGGTATTCTTTTCCTCAAACATTCCAAGAGGAGCAAGCTGTGAAAAACGAAGATTGTCCGAAGCATAGGTACTCTCAATTCCCTTAGATAAAGCACTCTCATCCTTCCCGGGTGTCCATACGCCCCTGCCTTTTTTGGCCATGATGATAGCGGTGCCTGTATCTTGGCACATTGGTAAAATCCCTTCGGCAGCAATTTGAGAATTTCTCAATAAATCGAGAGCAACAAACCTATCATTCGCGGAGGCTTCTGGGTCGTTTAGAATATGTGTTAATTGGCGCAAGTGATCCGTTCGTAAAAAATGGGAAATGTCATGGAAAGCCACTTGAGCTAACTTTTCAAGGGCTTCAGGCTTTACCTTCAAGATCGGTTCTCCGCAGAAAGATGTCTCCTCCACGCAATTTTCCAAGCCTTCAATTTTTTTCCACTCCGTGCTTTGGTATGGATCACAGGGAAACATTTCGTACTGATCAGATTTAGACATCTTTTAACCGCTTAAATGAACAAATCATAGAAGTCGAGAACTCCCGTGATTATTTCGGATTATGGAAGTTGAGAAAAGTTTGGAGTAACCCTTTATTCTGAAATACTAGGATCTGACTCAGGAATAGCCCCGTCGACTTCAGCTACCTGTGACTCCTCATCTTTCACTAGCACGGATCTTTTCTCAACTTTGATGGGTACGGTGACTTGTTTATCATCCCGGCGAACCAAAAATTCTACAACTGTGCCAGGAGATGCAAAAAAAGCAGCATGGGCTAAGTCCCCACGGTCTTTTACCTGAATAGATGCAATTTCCAGAATGATATCACCTTTTTTTAAAGAAGATTTAGATGCCGGAGAACCATCGACCGTTCCCTCAACCACGATATCAAATGAATTGGATGCATTCAATTTGCGAGATACCGTTACTCCAAACCATCCATATTCAACATTTCCAGAAAGTAATAGACCATCCCGAATACGCAGACATGCTTCTGCTGGAAGAATAAAAGAGGAACCAAGATCAGAGAGTGCAGCATGAGCAATTCCGACAAAGTTTCCATTCAAATTAAAAATTGGAGCACCGATCTCACCAGGTCCTAAAGGAACACTTGAGCGAATCATCTTTGTTGGAAACATATTGGTACCAAAAGAGATTTCTTCACTTTGAAGAAGTCCAAATGTTGGCCCTACTTCAAATTCCAAGGCACAGGTTAAACCGACAAGAAAAGAACCAGGAGATAAATTTTCCGACTTGTTTGAAATGGATAAAAAGGGAAATTCTTTTTGGGACTCGACTACCTTGAGCAAGGATACATTACACAAGTAATCATGACCGATTAACTGGGCCAGATAGAATGACTTGGAATGCTCAATCCATATTTGGTCAGCGTTTCGTAATAAACCCGTTGTTAGTATATGCCCCTCTTTGCTTACAAAAAAACCGCTTCCCATCTTGAGGACACGGTTTGTTTTCTCCTCTAAAGTATCTTTACGGGTAGCCTTTACGCGTACTACGCAATCCTTTGTGCTACTGAAGATATCCTTAATTCTATCCTGAATGGATAAAGCCGGATGACTAATGCCTGTGTCAGCGTGTAAAAAAAAAGCAGAAAACAACAAGCAAATGCTTGTAAATACAAGCAGGTGCATTCAGTTAGAAGGTGAACTGCTGGGAGGACACAGAATTTCCGGAAGCTTGTAGCTCGGAAAAATTAAAGTTGGTATGCCCCCCGGCTGAAATCAATCTGGAATTAGAGAAAGATTCAAAGGAATCCATGCGTGCAAGTTGGATTGCTCCTTCCTTCTCCGTGTAGAGATCTTCCTGAATGGTGCTCAAAAGCAGGTTGGCACCCGATGGAGAGGAAGATCCGACTTGGGCAGTTGTTGAATCACTGGAGGATTTTGAAATTTCTACACTGAAGAAGTGAGAACTTGCAAAAAGTAATACGAGCACGGGAACCAAGCTGTAAAGTCCAAGATTGCGTGCTTTCGTAATCCGATTTTGCTGACTCAAAGCAGCCATGGTTTGCCCTTTCACTCGATCCTGGAAACCATTCCAAAATTCTTCTTTGGGTAAATCCAGTTTTTTGGACTGAAAAAGATCTTCGAGGGTAGGTTTATCTTTCATGATGTGAGAAATATTTTAGTTTATGTATTCCGACAAATAGGACTGCAGCTGCTGTTTAGCATAAAACAGACGGGAGCGTACGGTTCCTTCCGTGCACTTCATAATGTTAGCAATTTCTTTATGCCCCAATCCATCTATTTCGAATAATACCACAATCGTTCTATGTTTATCTGACAACTTCGACAAAGCTTCGTTCAATTTTTCATGTAATTCGTTGTTTAAAGCTTTTTTGACAGAGGTCACAGTCGTGGTAGAAACTGCTTCCAAATCCTTACTCATACCACCATCTTCACTGGCTTGATCAAAGCTAAAAAACTTGCGGATTTTTCTTCTCTTCAGATGGGTAAGGGTCAGATTAACGCCAATGCGGTACAACCATGTGTAAAAAGATGACTGTTCTCTAAACTTGGCCAAGGAACGAAATGCTTTAACGAAAGTTTCCTGAGTAAGATCTGCCGCATCCTCAGAATTCATGGTCATATTGTATAAAACAGCATAGAGACGCTGCCTGTAACGAATGATCAAAGAATCAAAGGCAGTTAAATCCCCACTTTTGGCTCTTTGCACCAAAGAAAGAACATCTTCGAGGCTTTCACTGGAACAATCCGAAGGAATATCATTGCTGACAGTATCTGAAAGGGAATTGTCCATTCCAATAAAATTGGAGGAAAATCCTTTAAACAGCAAGGAAATTTGATGTTTTTAAGGTACGAACCAAGGATAGTTTGTCAGAAAAGTTATTTAAAAATCCAGTTAATCTGAATCGTAAGGATTCATCTGAAAAACCATCTATGACCGATTTAGTGTAGGCAAGATGCTGATCAAGAAATTCGATAGAA
>Ga0255765_1003536_pt1:15000-16579 | contig 16579 bp, 12 predicted proteins | sample 041ome_8_FD_179965 | JGI IMG/M metagenome (GOLD analysis project Ga0255765, IMG submission 179965) | Coastal salt marsh microbial communities from the Groves Creek Marsh, Skidaway Island, Georgia - 041407BS metaG (version 2) | ecosystem: Environmental > Aquatic > Marine > Intertidal...
TGGTCGTAAGGGCCATACTGACTTGACGTCGTCCCCACCTTCCCACCTCAACAAGAGGTTTGTCTTTCCAGAGTCCCCGGCATTACCCGCTGGCAACTGGAAACGAGGGTTGCGCTCGTTGCCGGACTTAACCGAACATCTCACGACACGAGCTGACGACAGCCATGCAGCACCTGTGCACCGTCCAGCCGAACTGACGAATTCCTTTCGGAAAACTATGACGGGCATGTCAAGACCAGGTAAGGTTCTTCGCGTTGCCTCGAATTAAGCCACATGCTCCACCGCTTGTGCGGGCCCCCGTCAATTCCTTTGAGTTTTAGCCTTGCGGCCGTAGTCCTCAGGCGGTGCACTTAACGCGTTAGCTTGAGCTCCGAAGGGGTCGAATCCTCCGAAACTTAGTGCACAACGTTTACGGCGTGGACTACAGGGGTATCTAATCCCTTTCGCTACCCACGCTTTCGTGATTGAGCGTCAGTACTCGTCCAGACAGTCGCCTTCGCCACTGGTGTTCCTCTAGATATCTACGCATTTCACCGCTACACCTAGAATTCCACTGTCCTCTCCGAGACTCTAGCCAGGTAGTTTTAGGCGCAGTTCCGGGGTTAAGCCCCGGGATTTCACACCTAACACACCTGGCCGCCTGCTCACCCTTTACGCCCAGTAAATCCGAGTAACGCTCGAGGTCTCCGTATTACCGCGGCTGCTGGCACGGAGTTAGCCACCTCTTCCTCTTTAGGTTAACTCAGAGTAGGCTATGAACCTACTTGTTGTTCCCTAATGACAGGAGTTTACAACCCTAAGGCCGTCATCCTCCACGCGGCATTGCATCATCAGGCTTTCGCCCATTGTGAATGATTCGAAACTGCTGCCACCCGTAGGTGTCCGGGCCGTGTCTCAGTCCCGGTGTGGCTGATCATCCTCTCAGAACAGCTACCCGTCTTAGCCTTGGTGAGCCGTTACCTCACCAACAAGCTGATAGGCCGCGAGCCCATCCCTAAGCGCCATTACAAGCTTTATCCACTTCTCCATGCGAAAAAGGGACACATGCGGTATTAATCCACCTTTCGGTGGGCTATTCCGTACTTAGGGGCAGGTTGCTCACGTGTTACGCACCCGTTCGCCACTGTCCACAAAACCGAAGTTTTGCTTCTCGTTCGACTTGCATGTCTTAACCATGCCGCCAGCGTTCACTCTGAGCCAGGATCAAACTCTCCAAGAGAGTTGTGCGTACAAGACGCACGGCTCGAGTCAAACGACTCGTTTGATTTTCAAAAAAATTGATCGGTGACCCGTTCATTGGATCACACAAAATAACTTTCAAAGAACAACCCCTCGAATTTGAGGGAAAGAGTTCCAACAAATAGTGAAAGTTCTACTTCGTCAAGTGAAATGAAATTTTTTTCTCTCGATAGAAACTCAGTACTCCAAACCTTAGTAAATCTCCCAAGACCCTTTTAGATACTGGGCTATATCGCCATAGTTCACTACTTATTTAAGCCATATTACCGCCATGTTAATAAGTATTTTGTTACTCTTTGAGTGAGAAAAATCCTTCCGTTTGATACCTTTTTCTTTTCTC
>Ga0255765_1003559_pt1 | contig 16502 bp, 10 predicted proteins | sample 041ome_8_FD_179965 | JGI IMG/M metagenome (GOLD analysis project Ga0255765, IMG submission 179965) | Coastal salt marsh microbial communities from the Groves Creek Marsh, Skidaway Island, Georgia - 041407BS metaG (version 2) | ecosystem: Environmental > Aquatic > Marine > Intertidal zone > Salt...
CCTCGGCCGCCGCCGCCTCGGCCGCCGCCTCGGCCACCGCCTCGGCCACCGCCTCGGCCACCGCCTCGGCCACCGCCTCGGCCACCGCCTCGGCCACCGCCTCGGCCACCGCCATCGCCACGACCACCGCGACCACCGCGACCACGACCAGATTTCGCGTCTTTGCGTTCTTTACGAATTTGGTCGGCATTTTTGAGTTCGTTCTGCGCCGCAGGTCCTTCAATACCGAATACGCTCGAAGCGTTATCAGATTTCGTCTCTGTACCCTTCGTGTGCCACCCGCGACGGAAACGTGCAGACGAATCATTTCCACGCCTCGAAGCGGAAGCTTCATCTTCCATCGACCCTGTGGCGGTGATAGACTTGTGCGTTTTCGACATCCACTTTTTGTACGTCGCGCCCGTCTCCGCGGCGTTGACACGTTGGCCAGATTCGTTCTTAAGGCGCTTACCACCACGTTTGACGTCAATTTCATCCGCTTTGATGTGTACATAACGTTTTTTACGAGCATCCCAGTGGAAGAGTTTCTTTTGGCGCGTGATACCTTCGCCATCTTCTTCAACCATGTCCATGGTAGCGTCGTCGAGCGCGCCTTCCAATCCGCGCCCGCCTTCGCGCGTCGTGAGCCCAAGTTCTGTATGGTCGACCGCGCGCGGTGCGGCGTCAAGGAAGAACTCCTGGTCTCTAAACTTCCCAGTCTCAAAAGCGTCCCCATTACCTTGCGCGGCTGCGGCGTAATCGTCATCATGGTCATCGCCGTCCTCGACATCCTCCTCGTCGGCGTTTAGAATTGGATCGTCCGCGCCAAGCGGACGCAAAGCTCTCGCCTTACCATCCTTACCTTCGCGTCTATTTTGGATGAACTTCTCGTCGCGCTGACGTTTGAGTCGCATGGCGCTACTCTTTTCAGTCATGCGCAATAAACTCCCGCTCTTGTTCGCGCTCGCAACTTCGGCTTCGAGCACGGTGACTTGAGGACGGTACGCCTTGATGCTCGCTGTAAACTCCGCGAGCTTTTGCGCATGCTCATCCACGCCGCCCGCAGCGCACAACAATGGGTGCGGACCGGCGTTTATAAGTGGCTGCGCGCGCGACATGGATTCATTCGACGCCGCGCCGCGAGTTTTTTGATACAACTTGTACGCGTTCGCTGCGGCGCGTTCCAATCCAGAAAATTCATCCTTTTCCTTTGCGACTTCGCGCAATCGATCGGTAATCATGTCAAGCGCGCCAATCGGGGCGGTGCCAATAACTGATATGCCACTTTCATCGGCGTCCTGTGCTAGTTTCTTCGCTTCTTCCGTTGAAGATGGCGGCGTCGGCGACGCGGGCGTGACTTTGCGTCCCAAAAACAAGTGCAAGTCCACCAAGTACCCGAGCTCCTCCTTGACGAGAAAACTGTGCGCGTTCCCGGTTCGCCCCGCGCGCGCGACGCGGCCCACGCGGTGTACAAATAACTTCCCTTTCGCGGGAAAGTCAAAGTTAATCACGTTATCGAGAAGCGGAATATCAATACCGCGCGCGGCGACATCCGTCACCATGAGCACGTCGGACTTCTTGGCGCGAAACTTCCCGAGGGCCATTTTACGCGCCATCATATCCATCGACCCGTACACGCTCGCCACCCGTAAACCCTCGTACTCGAGCACGGTGTGCAACCACTCCACGTGATGACGCGTCGAACAAAACACGACGGTTTGTTGTCCTTTAGGAATGACTTCGCGCAACATGTACAAGAGCATGGCGACTTTTTCATCGTTCCGCATCAACACGAACGACATGCGCAAGTCTGATGAAATTTTCATCTCAGCGTCTAAACGCACGATTTCGGGTTCTCGTAATCCCATGCGTACAAATTCAGCCAACGCGCTGGGTAACGTGGCGGAAAAGAGCAACGTTTGCCGAACGTCGGCGACGCCCTTCATAATCATGCGCAACTGGTCGGCGAACCCCATCTCGAGCAGACGGTCAGCTTCATCCAACACCACGTGACACACCGTACGCAGAGTAAACGCTTGCACCTCATCCACGTGGTGCAATAAACGACCAGGCGTGGCGACGATAATGTCTGGATTGTGGCTTAAATCCTCAAACTGCGCCTCCATGCTGTCCCCGCCGACGACGGCGGCGCATCGTAAATTTGTAAACTTGGCCAACTCTCTCGCGAATTTAAACGTCTGTAGCGCCAACTCGCGCGTTGGAGCTAAAATCACGCACCGTGCACCAGCTTTCAAGCTATGCGTGCGCAATTTACTCAACACCGGAATCAAAAACGCCGCAGTCTTCCCCGAACCCGTCCGCGCCATGGCCACGACGTCTCGTCCCTCCAACGCCGGCGGTATAGCTTTTCTCTGAATTGGCGTCGGCACACGATACCCCTTACGCTTCACCGCTCGGAATACCTCAGGAAGCATCTCCATCGACTCAAACCCACCCGTTTGCTTCTTCTTCTTCGCCTCAGCCGTCTTCCGTCGGCCCGTAAGCGCCTCGACGCGCGTAAACTCCACCGCGCCATTCGCGTCTTGACCTTCATCGCACGCGCGCGCCGCATCCTTTACCGCGCGCGTCGTCTTCGCGACAGCAGACGTCGCGCGCATCGCGCGTCGGTCGTTCCCATCGCCGTCATCGCGCGTCGACGCCCCGCTGCGACGCGGCGCAGCGCGTTTTTTGGTCGAATGCGCCGCCGCCGCCGTCTTCACCATGCTTTACGTCCTTTGTCGCGCGCGCGGTGCGCCACCTCCACCGCGTCTTCCGCAGTGAATGCGAACGTGCGTCACGCGCGTCGTCGTCGCCGTGTACGCGCCGTCGCCGCGTGCGCGCCGTCGGCGTAACAATGGCGTCGACTCCCGTCGGTGTGGCGACTGACTTTATTTTTAGCGCAGACACACATGTGCGTGCGACATGTGGCGCCCGCACAGCGCGACACGCGGGCCAGAGTCGCGCGCGGCGCGTCGGAGAAGCGCATTCGCGTGCGATAGACGCGGCGACGATTGACGCGCGGCGCACGGCGCGCGACGCGACGCGATAGGGCGCGCGCAACGCGAGGACATTTTGGCTCTGTGGTGGACATTGTGGCGCACCAATGTCGACGATACACGACGCGTTCTGTGCGCCGTGCGCGCCGTGCGCGCCGCCGCCGCCGACGTCATGCGTGCCGTTTGAGTCGCACGTCAAGGTGGTGCGCGAGCGAGACGCGCACAAGGCGCATCGTATGCGATTGGAGCAAGAGAAGGCGAGGTTGTTGGATGATTGGACGCGCGAGCGGCGTAAATTCGCGGCGTACGAACCGACGCTTGTGGAGTTGCGACAGCGCCTGACGCGCGCCGTGCGCGATAGGAATGTGTTTAAGAAGGAACGCGATGCGTTGCGTGCGATTGCGGGTGGGGGGAATGCGAGCGCGCGAGTGGATGCTAAGGATGGCTCGCGACACGGAAAGCGGCGGGTTGAGGCGCTGAGAGACGTCGGGCGCGTCTCTCAATGCGGTACGACACGCGTGGTGTCGTCGGTATTCGATGCCAACGTGGTGTTGTGCACGCGCGATGATGGTTGGGCGATCGTGGATGCGTCGAGCGATGATGACGCGGGGGCGATGGCGACGGTGGATTCGTTTGAGTTGTGCGCTCGAGCCGCATTCGCGGCGAGCGCGAGCGTCGTCGCAGTCAACCATCATGGCGTCGTGTGCGTATGGGATTTACATCAGCGTGAATCAGTCGCAGAGTTTCAAAACGCGCATACACACTCGTCGGTGTGCTCCATGGATGTGCTCGCGCTGACACACGATGTGGCGATTGGTAAGAGCGACGGGACGGTTGAAATATGGGACGTCGGCGTCGAACGCGCCGTCCCGGCGCGTGAGATTCAAGCGCATGCCTCGAGCACGACGCACTGCGAGTGGCTTTCATGTGCCACGTTGCTGACGACAGGAGACGACGATGCGGTCAAAATTCACGACACGAGATGCGCGGGAAGTGTGTTGGAATTCGGCGCGCGCGGCGAGCGACATTCGGGCGGATGCACGACGGCCACCGCTCTCGACATCAAGGACCGCGTGCGCGCAACATCGTCGGTGTTGGCGACGAGCGACGGTGACAAGAAAACAATCATGTGGGACATGCGCTCGAGATCGGCGATTGAGGTTATCCGTACTGCGCACGTGGTGAAGCGCGCGGCGAGCAGCGCCGCGGAGCGCGAAATCATGCTCGCCGTGGGCGATACGCTCACAGCGTACGATGCTCGTACAGGCAAAGTCAAGCGAGAGAGAAAATTGGAGAGCGATATTGTCGATGTCGCGCGCGATTCGGCCGATGGTCGTTGGATCACCGCCAGCGCTGATGGTGTTGTGGCCACGTGGGCGTAGCGCGCGAGCATATCTCTAAATCTGTGTGTTGCGATTATAAAGTTGTGTCTAACTGGTGCTTTGCGCGCTCGCGCTCTACGTATGCGCCGCGGCTCGACATATTTATTTACCCGCCGTCGCGTCGTCCTTTGCGGCGTCCTTTTCACCCTCCTTGGCGGGCTCGGCGTTTTCCTTGTCTTTCGCGGCGAGTCCGTCAACTTGGCGCTCGCGTTCCTTGTTCAAGACTTTGTTGTTGATCAAATCATGCAACGCGATGACGGATCGAATCAATGAGCTCAAGTAAATGACGAGCATCATATCGTTGGTTTTCACGGCGAATCCCTTGACGTAGTCCTCCAAGTTCAAGTTGGGCAACAAGTTGAACGCGTCTTGCAAATGGCCCATAATTTCATGGTTCACCGGCAACGAACCATCCACCACCTTGTCCATGTAACTCTTAATCTCTTCCAAACGCGCCTTCAACCCACGCAACGATTGCACCTTTTCGCTCACTTTCGTACTCAACGTAGACACGGTGTTGTCCTTGACGTCTCGCAACAAGTGCTCGACGCCAATCTCCTCCGCCTCAAACGCCTCGATTGAACTCGGCACGTGCACAAACGTCTTTTGCTGCTTCTCCGTGCCATCCTCCTTGACCTCAATCGTAGCCGCAAACGCACTCGTGGGAATGTTCGCATTCTCCGCCCGGACGTCTACAATCACCAACACGGGCTCTGGCGTGTACGCGTAAAAGAGCTCGTGAATGTCGATGTCGCACTCGCGCAACTTTGGCCCCGTGCTGTACCACCCAATCACCTTTTCTTTTGCGCTAATCTTTTTCGACATTCGATACATATTTTCCATGTACGAATGATCGAGGAACCAAATCCCATTGTCCGCGTCATCCTCCTCAAACGGCACCGCGAACGAGCTCGTGACGTCGATGCGTCCTTGTCGCTGCTCGCCGAGCAAAACCCCAACGACTCGCTTGTTCTCCTCATCACCCTGCATCGCGTGCCAACGCAATCAATCACACACATCGTCAGTCAAGAATATCGCGCGAGTGCGCGCGTCGGCGCGCACGCGACGACGCGACGACGGTTTCGGTTTCGGTTTAAACAGATCTCGCGACAGTCAACGCGCGCGCGCGCCTCGCTCGTTGCCGCACGAAACCGCCCCGCATCGCTCGCGCGCGCGCGACCACGAACGCACGCATCGCCCCGCGCGTCTTTCTCTCGCGCGCGCCGCGCGCGCGCATCGCCAGCCGTCGAACGCACCTCGTCGCAACGCCTAAAGTGATCCACCACCGAGAGCAACACCAGCGGATGCACCACAACCTCCGTCGCCGGCGTCGTCGTCGAAGCGATCGCGGTCATGGATGACGGCGAGTGGTCGGTCATGATCGCTCGGCCGCGGCGACAGCGCGTCGCGAGGTCGCGCGCGTCGAAGTGGCGCGCATCCGACGGACGCGCGCAATCCAGTGACGGAGTGCAGACGAGTATCGTATATACGTCCCCAAACCCTCTATGTATATGATCGCGGGTGCGTTTTTATCCGCCGCCACGCGCCGAACGCGCGCGTTCGACGGCACTGTCGCGCGCGCCCATGGGCGTACCCGCGTTCTACCGCTGGCTCAGCCAGAAATACCCGAAAATCATCACCGATGTCGTCGAAGACCTCGCGCACGACGAGCTCGGGGCGAAGATTGTCGTCGATAGCAGCGCGCCGAACCCGAACGGCGTGGAATTCGACAACTTGTACCTGGACATGAATGGGATCATTCACCCGTGTTTTCATCCGGAAGATCGCCCGGCGCCGACGACGGAGGAGGAGGTGTTTGAGTGCATCTTTGATTACATCGATAGGTTGTTTGCGATGATTAGACCGAGGAAAGTGTTGTACATGGCGATCGACGGCGTGGCGCCTCGAGCGAAGATGAATCAGCAACGTTCGAGACGATTTAGAGCAGCGCAAGAGGCGAAAGAGAAGGCGGAGGAGGAAGATAAGTTGAGAGAAAAGTTAATTGCGGATGGGGTGAAAGTTCCGCCAAAGGCGGCGAGTGGGGTGTTTGATTCCAACGTCATCACGCCGGGGACGCCGTTTATGGGGCGTTTGTCAGACGCGTTAAAGTATTACGTGCACGATAGATTAAACAATGATCCGGGTTGGCGAGGCATTGAGGTGGTGTTTTCCGATGCCAGCGTGCCCGGGGAAGGTGAGCACAAGGCGATGCATTACATTCGTCAGCAACGCGGCGTTCCGGGTTGGAACCCGAATACGCGACACGTTGTATACGGTTTAGACGCGGATTTAATCATGCTCGCGTTGGCGACGCACGAACCGCACTTTTGGATTTTGCGAGAGATTGTTTTCCAGCAAAAAGATAATAACGCGCCGAAAACAGATGGGATGATGGTTGCGGAAACGCAAAAGAAGGTGTCCATCGCGCGCAAGCCGTATCAGTTGTTGTCTGTGAGCGTTCTGCGAGAATACCTAGCGTTGGACTTGCGCCCTGAGCAGCCCTTACCGTTCAAGAACGACCCCGAGCGCATGTACGATGACTACATCTTTATGTGCTTTTTTGTTGGGAATGATTTCTTGCCGCACTCGCCGACGTTGGAAATCCGCGAAGGCGCAATTGACTTGCTCATGACACTATATAGACAAAATTTGCATGCTTTGGGAGGATATTTGTGCGCTGATGGATTACCAAATTTGCCCGTCGTTGAGCGCTTCGTCGCCATCGTGAGTGCGCACGAGGAGGCTATTTTTCAAAAGCGCGCAAAAAAAGAAGCGCAAATGCGCAGCCGGCGTCAGCGAGAAAAGCAGAAGGCGAAAGATTACTTTGAACGACAAAAGGCAAACAGCGGAACGACCTTACCCCGACACCGCGAGCTCGGTGGATCGCGGAACGCGAGTGATCGCGCCCCGGCGGCACCAGAAACGTTTCATGCGTTGGGGCGAAACCAGCCCAAGCCTTCGGCGCCAAAGACCGCCGAAGAAAACAAGAGCGCCGCGGATGCGCTGCGCGATCGCTTGATGAACCGCGGTAAACGGGCAGCAGAGGCCACTGCTGACAAGGAGGAGGACCCCGATTCGGCGAAGAAGGCTAAAACTGAAACTGCAGTAAAGAAGAGCGACGACGAAGCCGCAAAGGCGAAGGAATTCTGGGACGAGCTGGAACAGAAAAAGACAGACTCCGCCACAGAATCGGCGACGACGATCGAAACACTCGACAGCATCGAGTCGCATCCATTCGTCGCATCGAATGCGCCTGACGCACGTCCCGGGGACTGGATGTGTCCATCGGGATGTGGGTCCATGTACGCGGCGAAAGGGTCGTGCTTTCGGTGTGGGTGCCCGAAACCGAATGAGTTTGAAACGTTCAGAGCCGGCCAAACGATCGACGTAAAGTCGTTCAACAAGCAGCTCGAGACGACTATGAACTTGAAAAGCGAGCGTGAGGAAGAAATTGATCAAGTTCGTCTCGGGGAGAATGGTTGGAAGGAGCGTTACTACTCTACGAAAATGGGCGCCACGGCGTCAACGCGTGACGAAATCGTGCGAGGCATGGTCGTGGAATTCGTTCGAGGCTTGATTTGGGTGTGTCGATACTACTTTGAAGGCTGCTGCTCGTGGAGTTGGTTTTACCCGTACCACTACGCCCCGTTCGCATCTGACTTACGAGACTTGGCATCGATTTCAACCGAGTTTGATGCCGGGAAACCGTTCAAGCCGTTTTCGCAGCTCATGGGCGTACTCCCCGCGGCGTCTTCCCACGCTTTGCCCGCCGCGTTCGCGCCTTTGATGTCCGATAAAGACTCACCAATCATCGATTTCTATCCCGAAGATTTCGAGTTGGACATGAATGGCAAGCGTTTCACGTGGCAAGCCGTGGCTTTACTTCCTTGGATCGACGCCGAGCGCTTGCTCGAGCAAACGGAATTGGTCGAGTTTACGCTCACCGCGGAAGAGAAGCGTCGCAACTCAATCAACGAAGAGGAAATTTACGTGCACGCTACGCATCCTCTAGCATCACAGTTACTCGAGCTCGAAGAACGTGACGATGAAGATGAAGAGAAAACGCTCAAGATGGATCCAAAAAAAAGTAGGGGCATGAACGCGCTCCTCGTGTCGGTGAAGCGAGACGCCCAACCGTCGGTCATGCCATCCCCAATGTCGAGCCGCCCGGACATCACAAACAATAAAGTCGTCGTCGCATGCATGCGTCTACCGACGGACCGTTTCGTGCCTCCAGTGCTGATGCCAGGGACGGTTTTACCAACGCCGTGCGTCGACGAACACGACGTGCCTCCTCCTCCGAAATTGTTCCATCAAGACGACTACGCGCGAAACAACCCGAGACCAATCGGTATGGATTACGGTCGTGGCATGGCTGGACACCCACTCGCGGGTGGTCGAGGTGCACCAACAAACGCCAATCAAGGCGCCCACGCGCTGTTACAGCAGAGCCTCGGACGCGGCGTCCCGCTCGGCGGCGGTCGTTTCAACGCGCAACAACGCGCGCCTCCGCCGCCCCCGATGGGTGGTCCTCGCGGCTACAGCGGCGTGCCCCCGCCTGCGCCGCCACTGGCCATGCCCCTCGGCGGCATTCCAGGTGTCACACATCCCGGTGCGGCGTACGCGCCCGGTGGCAATCGTTTCGCGGCGTTGCAAAGTCTCCCGAGACGAGGCCCTCCGCCTCCGCCTCCGCCTGGCGGCGGAAGGACGTAAAACGTAAAAACAAAATAATGTGTTGATCATTACTACAATAGCCCGCTAGTTCCGGTAGTTTGCTAGTTCTCTATTTATGTATACGTACTCTACTCACTCTAACCGACTCGCGGTGACTAAATCGGCGAGCAATTTGATCCTATCCGCCCGCGTCGCCTCGTGGAGCTCGACCACTGCGAGCACCTTGGCCACCACGCGTCTCGTCGCGAGCTCATACTCCTCCTCCAACGACGCCGACTGCGCATTCACTAGAGACAACGAATCAAGCGCCCGAGCACTCGCCAACGCCTCCATCACGCGATCCATGCCGCTCATGCGCGTCATTAAAGACGCGTCGAACGCCGCGCTCGAGTCCAACTGTTTCCCGAGCGTCGTGAGCAAATGAAAATCTTCCTCCACGTACGCGTCGCTCACCGTGAGCACGTCCTCGAGCGCGCGCACGCACGCGTTAATAATCCCACCCTCGACGCGCGCGCCCTGCCGCACGGCGCGTTCGAGCGCGTGCGCGGCGGTTTTAATGCGCGCCAGAGAATCCTGGAGCAGCCTCGTCGGCGTCGGCGCCGCACCGCCATCCTCGGTGGGCGGCGGCGACGTCGACATCGGTGACGCCATCATCGACGACCCAAGTGGCGGCGGCGACGTCGATATCGACGTCGACGGCGGCGGCGACGACGGACGCGGTGCGTTCGAATGCATGCTGAATTTTAAAAATGAAATTCGCGTCGCACAGTGACGCCATTAACGGCTCACCCGTCATGCGTTTCGTCAGCACCCGGGGCGGGGTGCCGCCGGCGACGTTCGTCGACGCCCTGCTCACGGGCGCACCGCTCGACGGCGGGTCGTTCGTGCCGCACTCGATCCCAAAGGTGGCGATAAAGCCGCTGCGCGAGCTCGCGTTTGAACCGCTCGCGACCGAGCTGCTCTCGCTGTTCATCGTCGACGCCGACGATGGGTTCGATCGCGAGTGCGTGCGAGGGGTGGTGCGAGAGGCGTTGCAGTCGTACGCGCACGCGGACATCGCGCCCGTGGTGCGCGTGCGCGGGAAATCGACGCATGTGTGCGAGCTGTTTCACGGCGCGACGCTGAGCGCGGAGGACGCGTCGATGCAAATTACCATGCGATTGATCGAACGCGCGCTTGTGAAGCGTGGACGACGAGCAAATGTTGTGTGTGCGACGACTGGTGAGGCTGGAGGGGCGTTGGCGAGCGCGAGTAGTGGATTGAAGACGTTGGACGCGTGGATTGTGTACCCGGGGGACGACGGAGGCGTGAGCGAGGCGCAAGAACGGGAAATGACGTGCCATGTGGAGGACAACGTGCATCCAGTGAAGGTGAGCGCGTGCCCGGATGGGATGAGTGATATCGATGCGGTCGTTGGTGCGTTGATGCGCGATGAGGCGTTTCGAATGGAGCACGGGTTGGTGTGCGTGAACTCGTGCAACGTGGCGAGAGTGTTGAGCTACGTTCCGGTGTTCTTTTATGCGTATTCGCGCGTGGTGTCAAAGGAAGAGTACGGAAGAGAGGTTGTATTTAGCGTGCCTAGTTCGGCGTTTGGGTACGAGTTTGCGGGACACATTGCGCGCATGATGGGATTGCCCATCGCTGTCGTGTGCGCGTGTAATCCAAACGGAGCGGCGCACCGCGTCATTGAACTCGGTGAGTTGTACAAGACGGATTTAGTGCACACCTCGAGCAGCGCGCTCGATATTGTCGTTCCCGAGAACATTTGGCGCTCGTTGTACTATGCGCTTGGGGAAAATCCGTTATTCTTGAGTGATTTACAGGATGATTTCGACGTCGATGGCGAAGTGGTGCTGCCGCCAAAGGTGATGCGAGAGTTATCAACCGTGTTCAAATCGGCAGTCGTCGATGAAACCATGCTGCTTCGCGCGATTAAGCGCGAGGAGGCTAGTGGATACTTGCCGTGCCCGCAAACCGCGTTAGCCATCGCGGCTTTAGATATGGTGAAGGGATTACCGGCGGGCGCGCCCGTCGTCGCGCTCGGCGTGTCGCATCCTAGCAAGTTTCCCGACGTTATAAGGCGGGCGGTACCGAGCGCGGTGGATTCTCCGGCGTCGCATCATCCCACGGTCGACGCAATGGCTGGATTGTTCCATCGTCGTCGCACGTGTGCGCTTGAACAGCTTGAACGGTCGTTGCGCCGGGACATTCCAGCCGTGACGAAATTGCGCAAGCCGGCGCCGGTACGAATTGAGCGCTCATTGCTCGATCGTTCACAATTTGACGCCCTGGCGCGTTCGTCTAAACGTTTTGGCTGGCTTGACTTTGATAATCCCGTAGTGTCTATCGCTGCGGCGGTAGTGATTGCGATCTGGGCCACGGTGACGTCGCCTGCGAATGATTCGAGCGCGCGCGAATCCGCTCGACTCAAACGCGAATCCGAGCGCCGCGCGCGTCGAGAAGCCGCACAAAAGTCCAAAGACGCCAAAACAAAAGCAAAAGCAGACGCCAAAGCCGAAAAACAACGCCTCAGAGCGCTCGCCAAGGCATCAAAGACGCCAGAAGTTCCCGTAGACCCGCTCGCCGGCATTCGGCCCCTCGTCTACGCGCGCTCCCGCACCGGTCCGCGCCTGCCCAATCCGCACTTCGAGCTCGATGGCTACCGTAATCTCACCAAGTGAGTGTTCTCACGTATTCATAGTTGAGAAATATATGTAATTCCACGCATAGACGGCGCGCGTAGTAATACGTTTCAACCGTTCAAATACAGCCAACAAACCTCAGAGCTCGCCCGCGACTCGCGCGCATCCAGGGCGCGTCGTTCGGGTGCAATACCACATCGCGTATTCGCATCGAGAACACATTCGTGCGCCGCGTTCGCTCGCGTCATGGGATCTCGCCGCCGTTCGCGTTCGCGTTCGCGTTCGCGTTCGCGTTCGCGTTCGAGCTCGAGTTCGACCTCGCGGTCGCGCTCCTCTAGCCCTCGCGGCGCCGCGCGCACCGCGACCGCGTTTACCGCCGCCGCGGCGCGCGCGTTGACCGACGAAGAATTACTTCGCAAGCGCCAGCGATTACTCGAGGCGCTGACGACGGAGCGAGAGATTGCGCGACGCGCGAAGGAGTCGACGCGAGCTCCAACCGTCGCGGCGACGAAACGAAAGCGCCGCGATAGCGATAGCGATGAAGAGGAGGGACAGATAGGTGGCGGTGACAGACGACGCGATGCGCGAGATGATGATCGTCCACCGGCGAAGATGGCGAAAGGGTACGTGCCGCCGCACTTGAGACGCGCCGAAGGCGGCGCCGGGGACGGCTCGAGTCGGCGAGACGAAGGTCGTTTCGGAGGCGAACCCGGTCGAAGTGAGGGTGAATGGCGACGGAAAGATCACAGCGCGGCGGCGCGGGCGTCACAGCCGAAGATTCCTGTGCCTGGAGAGCGTGGATTTGGGTTTCACGCTGTGGGCGTCGGGCGAGGCCGCGGCGGCGCTGGGACGAGCGGGAGTGCGCCGCCGGGATCTGGTGCGCCGCATGCAACCACCGTGCGTGTACCGCCACCTCCAGCGGTGTCGAGTGATAGCCATCGATTTGCTGACGCCCCCGAGGCGAGACAGCGCGTGAATGTACCACCGCCACCGATGGTGAGCGGACACGTCGACGCCGAGCAGCGGAAATTTGAGCCGCCGCGTCCGCGCGTGACGCAACAGGTGCCGCCACCGCCGCCCAGAGCACGGTCGCCATCGCCACCGATCGCAAAAGCGCCTTCGACGGAAAAGCCGCGACGCGCGCCTGAGCCTACGCCCGAGTCGGACGACGATGACGACGACGACATCGAAGCCATTCAAGCCGCGGCCAAAGTGGCGACGAAAGTCATCGATGTGGTCATTCCTGATCCGCCAGCAGCGGCACAAAAGACTGAAGTAGCACCTACCCGACGCTCGTCGCGACGCTCGGCTGAGCCCGAAAAGGCGCCTGAAGAAGCACCCGCTCCGCGTCGTAGCCGGCGTTCGGTTGAACGCGAATCGGAGCCCGCGCCGAAGGCTTCATCCAAGTCTACAGCCACCGCTGCCACCGCCAGCGGGTCGTTCACGCCAGTCGAAGGCGATCCGGCAAAACTCACTGTAGTCACTCTCAAAGATCTGCTCAAAGAACGCGGGTTATCCACCGCTGGTTTGAAGGCGGCGCTCGTCAAGCGTCTCACGGCGGCGCTCGCCGAGGAGGAATGACATTTCAATGACATTTCAAAAATCACACCGTTGAACGCCGACACATGACGCCACGCGACCGAATATTCAACTGATGCGTCATTCAAGCATCACATCGTCGATATTTTAATACACGAATTGCATAGTTTCTTCTTTTTGAGCTCTCGCGTTGACCTCCGAGACGCCACTTTAGGGCACGTCCGACGCGCGTCGCGCACGCCGGCGCCGCCATGATGACCATAGACGAAGCGTTGCAGCCTCTGCCATCGCAGTCGCCCATAGGCTTGCCGTTTCTCGCCGTGAGTGCCACGTCCGGGCGCATTCTTCGCATCGGGTGTGGTGTCCCAACGCATGGAACGTCCGACGGCGCCGCTGGTACGAGCGCCGCTGGGACGTCTGGCGGCGCGTCCTCGCACGGCAGGGCGTCTTCAAGCACAGACGATGTGCTGACGGAGTGGCAAATTATGCAGACGCGCCTGGACCGCGAAGACGAGGCGGAAGAGATGTACAAGTTGTGGCTGGATGACGGCGCCGCGTGGCTCGAACGCGCAAAAGACAGCTGGCGCGCGCGGCACCGATCGTGCATGTACGCGCGAGCGAAAGCGCTCGGATTATCACAGGATGGTCAACCCGCCGCGAGCGCGCGAGAGAGTGGTGGCGCGGCGAAGCCAAAGGCGACGCGGAAGAACCGAGCCGTGGGCGAGCCTTTGCTCGAGCTCGGCGATAGAAAACCCGGCAAGGTCTCGGCAAACTTGCTTGATTTGCTCGAATGTGGGCTTTTACAACCCGGTACGGCGAATGTGTTCGTGGTGTATCAAGATAATACGTGGATTGGGGATTTGAGCGCGGATGGGCACATAGCGTTTCAGGGGCAAACGTTTACGAGTCCGAGCTCGTGGGCTATTTTTGCCAAACGCATAACAAACCCGACCAAAAAGGCGGATGATGGTTGGAAAAGCGTGCGATACGGTGCGCCAGACGGTCCGTCGTTAGACATGATGAAGGGCGAATTTGGACGCATCGAACAGCTCAAGGCGGCGGGCATCGAGGTGGATACTCGAGACGCGGCGTCGCGATTAGTCGCAGAATGCGTCGCTGAAGCTCAGGGCGGCTCGCCCTCGCCACGACCGACGCGTAAGCGCAAAGCGGGCGATGCGGTGACTGCGTCAGCGGACGACATGTCTTGGATTGAAAGATATCCGGGATGTGAGCACGGCGCGCCGAAATCGTACGCCGGGACGCCGGCGAATGAAAACATGGATTTCACCACGCTCATAGGACGCGACGTGTGCTTGTTTGATAAGGACGTGTGGTGGGCCGCGCGCGTCGTCAAGCTGAAAGACTTCGACACGCACATCGAGGCTGATCTTTTGTACGCCAACGGGAAGTTCCGCCGCGGCGTTGATTTAGAAGAACTCGCGGGAAACGCGCATCTCGTCATTCTGTCCTAAACAGACTAGGAATCCTACTACTGGTACAAAATCTATCACTATTCTAGCCATGTGTGTGTTGTTAGCCACAGAACTTGTCATACGAACGTCGGATGCACTCCAACGCGCCCTCGTCCCCGACGCACGCGGCCTCGAGCGCTCGGCGGGCCCGTTCACAAAATTCCAATTGCGCCGCCGCTATCCTCGCCCCATCCGCGCGAGGCGCCGCGGCGACAAGTATCCCCGCATCATGTTTCGCGCGCTGGATGCCATCGAACGCATCCACGATGGCGTCCATGCGCGACTGGTTGCCATCGAACGCATCCACGATGGCGTCCATGCGCGACGAACCGCCCTCGCGCGCGACGTACGCCTCGAAGAACAATGCGTACGGCTCCGTCGTCTTCACCGCGCGCGCCATGCCCACCGCCGCGCGAACGCGTCGCGCGACGCTCATACCGACGTTCGAATGCGCGCTATCCCGCGACAGCTCAGCGCGACACGCACGCGCGACGGCGTCGAGCGTCTCGACGTCGGCGGACGGGACGTCGCTCCGCGCGCGCGTCCTCGTCCTCGCGTCCTCGTCCTCGTCGTCGTCCACCGCGAGCGGCGCGCTGTCGCGCACAGGCGCAACGCCTCGCGCGTGACGCCGCCGCACGACGTCCATGGCGTCGCACATCGCCGCAGTCGAGGTCTGCGCGGCGCGCGCGCGCCTGAGCGCGCGCTCGACGTCCTCGCGCGCGTCCAACGCGTCCAACGCGCTCTGCGTCTCGCGTAGCTCGCGGCGTAACGCGGCGATAGACGAGTCCGTCGTCGTCTTCGTCGCCATCGTCGTCGACGTCGTCGTCGTTACCCTGCGTCGCGTCGACGAGTGAGGTACAAAAAAGTAAACAAAAATTCGTCGTCGAGTGAGTATTAAAAAGTTGAACCAAAAGTCGCACCAACCGTCAACCGAAAACTAGTATACGACGCGTCGTCGTCGCGATCATCGTCAGCGTGTCATCAATTCGCGGGAACACGATTAATGCGAAAATCTGCACGAATCGCCGCGATCGCATCGTCCCTCTTTGAACGCGTAGCATTCGCCGCGAGGTCGGTCGCCTCCGCCGCCGTACCCGCCTCGACCGCCTCCGCCGCCGTACCCGCCTCCGCCGCCGGGCGCGTGTGAAAATCGGCACGAGTCCCCTCGGTCGCATTCACCGCGCTGGAACGCATAACACGCACCACCACCGCCGCCGCCACCACCGCGTCCAAATCCACCACCACCGCCGCCGCCGCCGCCGCCCGGTCCGTGTGAAAATCGACACGAGTCCCCGCGGTCGCACTCGCCCCGTTGAAACGCGTAACACGCCGGTTTATCCTCCCCAAACCTCGCCTTCTTCGCCTGCTTACACGGTTCACACCTCGTCGGCACATTCGTCCACCCTTTCGTCGCATAGAACTCTTGTTCACCAATCGTAAACATAAACTCGGCGTCGCAGTCCCGGCAGTTGAGCGCGCGGTCCTCGTAGGTTCCCGCGCTCACCTGGCCCGCGACCGCCGACGCAGACTTCGTGTGCACCTTGAACCCATCGTCGTCGGCAGTGTCATCGGCGGTGTCCTCGGTGTCGACTTTGGTCTTTTTCGCATCGTCCGCGGCGTCACGCGCGGCGTCGTCGCCGTCAGAGCCGGATGAATCGCGCTCGCGCTTCTCCTTTTTCTCCTTTTTCTCTTTTTTGTCCTTTGGGGATTTCGCGTCTTTCGCCATGATGGGTGTGTTTATCGCGTGCGTGGAGTGGGACGTGTCGTGTGCGTGTGCGTGACGGTCTCGTGCGGGCGTTCGAGCGACGTCGAGCGAAT
>Ga0255765_1003570_pt1 | contig 16468 bp, 15 predicted proteins | sample 041ome_8_FD_179965 | JGI IMG/M metagenome (GOLD analysis project Ga0255765, IMG submission 179965) | Coastal salt marsh microbial communities from the Groves Creek Marsh, Skidaway Island, Georgia - 041407BS metaG (version 2) | ecosystem: Environmental > Aquatic > Marine > Intertidal zone > Salt...
AGATCTTCCACATTACGGAGTGAGAGCGGAAAACGAACGTACAGCATCACCGCCAAGCGGATGATCTCTAGGCTCGTTTTAAAGGACCTGAATGGGGAGTGTTTTGGCATACGGCGAGGCTACGAGACCACCCTGCCCGTCTCAACCTCGTTTTGTCTGACAGTGCCCCGGCGTGCATTCCCAGACCCCAATATGGGTCAGCCCGTCCGCAGACGTCCACAAATTGGCCGAAGCTTCGACCTGTCCCGGTGTCAGCGTAGTCGGTTTATCAAAAAATTCCCCGACCGGCACATTTTGCAAGTCTTTAAAGGTCGTAAGGTCAATCATGGGTGTTTCCTTTGTTGGGCGCTTCTGGTCGCGCAAATTGTTTGGATCGAGCTGGCATGCTGTCAAATCTCATAAGACACCGACCGGATGTCACCCCACCACGCCCATAGCGCCAATAGAGGGTCGGTTTGCGTCTTCATCGCATGAAGTTGGTTGGACCGGTGATAAATGAAATCGCCCACCTCTCGCGGCTGAAAGGCCACGCTATCAACCGACCATCCGGCCCGGCCCGACAGCACATGGTAAACCTCCTGCGCCAAGTGTTTGTGGTTGGGGTAGAGCAGGTGTTCACCTTGCAACAACACGCCCAATCGCACTCTCTGATGCACAAACATACCATCCGGGCCCAGAATTTCCACGACCGCCATCTGCCGAGAAACCGCGTCGGGTATTCTGCCAAACCCCGGGGATTTCCAGTGAAGATCGTCCACACAATCCGCCAGTGACTGCATCAGCGGATCACGCGGGTCTAACAACAGTCCGGGCATCAAGACGCAGGCCGGAACCACGGCGGGCTGCAAATCGGAAACCGGCAGCCGACCGTCCGCAAGCACCCCTTGCAAGGCCTGCCCTATCTGTCCGCCCTGCTGACCCAACACAGCAACGGACTTGGTCAAAAACCCAAGAATGCGCGACTGTGCTGCCGTGCACGCCATCTCACGACCCTTTCTGGGGAAACGCATCGCCGTGCGCGTTCAGCCCATCGCAAATACGCTCGCAAATGGTGGCGGCGGCCTTTCCAATGGGCTGATTCTTAGCTGTGATAACCGCCATTTCGTGATCAATACGGGGCGAGAATTTGCGCCAGACAACATCGTCGTTCAACCTGGCTTTGCCATTTGTTGGGTCAATGATAGCCACATCTTTGCCCATTGCCACGATGTTGCGCGCAGTCGCGAAAAAATAGCTGAATACATTACGTTGAATGACCGTGTCTGTGTCCGAAAGCAGTTGATCCAACTGGCGATCCACAATGTGATCCCCTGTAATTCCAACCACGGATCGGTCCCGCAAGGATTGCGGTGTCAGGGTCTTTTCCTGCGCCAGAACGTCATCTTTATGCATCACGCAGACGCATTCCAGTTTGAACAATTCCGCATTCAACCCGGCCACCGGCACTGGCAGATCAATCAGACCAATGTCTATCTGACCCGCACTGACCCATGCGGCAATCTGGCGCGAACTGTGCACGCGGATTTCGACGCTGACACCGGGATTATTGCTTTGGAACTCTGCGACCAGACGTGGCAGAAAATTGATCGCAAGCGTACCGTTGGTTGCAATGCTGACCCCTCCGGTGGTGCCCAATCTGATTTCGTCGATCCGTTTGGACACGCGCGAAATGGCGCGCAATCCTTGCGTCACTTCGCTGTGCAATAGCATCGCCTCCCCGGTTGGGGCAAAATACCCGCGTTCTCGGTGAAACAACCGGAACCCAAGATCTGCCTCCAGCTTGCTGAGCGCGATGCTGACCGCCGGCTGGGTCAGGTTCAACCGGTCGGCAGCGCGCGAAACAGACCCCGCTTCTACCAAGGCATCGAAGACTTCCAGATGTCGAATCTTTAAAGGCACAACAATTCCTAACATGGATTTGCATAAGTAAAATGCATACAACTATAACAAATATTAAATTGATTTAATCAATATGGTTTACTAGCGTCAAGTAACTTCGACCCACATTTGCGCAAAGGGCCGGGGTCTGCACGCTGCTTTTTGATAAACGCGAACACATTGGGGTCTCTTTGGAATGACGGCTTTCAACAGCCCACTGGTAAATGGCCACAAAGACTCGGCCTATTGGCTTGACGATTGTCCAGCCGTGCCCGGCTTGCCCGATCGACCACTTGAACGGGCCGATGTGGTAATTGTCGGGTCTGGCTATACCGGACTGCACGCCGCGATTGAAACCACGCGCGGCGGGCGCTCGACACTGGTGCTGGACGCAGAAATGCCTGGCTGGGGTTGCAGCACCCGCAACGGTGGCCAGATCAGTACCAGCATCAAACCCTCGCTGGAAAAACTGACCGCCCGCTACGGCGAACCCAAAGGCCGCGCCATCCGCAAAGAAGGCGAAAACGCGCTGGACTGGATCGGCTACTTTATCAGAACCGAAGGTATCGACTGCGATTTTCTGCGCTGCGGGCGCTACCACGCGGCCCACACGCCGCAGCATTTTGAAACCATCGCCCGCGACGCAGACATTATACAGAAAACCGAAGGCATCCCGACCCACGTTATCCCGCGCAGCGACCAGCGCAGCGAACTGGGATCTGACGTCTATTTTGGAGGCGTTCTGTTTCCGCGCCACGCCTCGCTTGACCCCGCGAAATACCACCGCGGCCTGTTGCAAACAGCCCTTGACGCAGGCGCGCATGTCACCGGAAACTGCGCTGTCACCCAGATAAAGCGCGACGCCAGCGGCTTTTTGGTTACAACCGCAAAAGGCACGGTACGCGCGCGCGATGTCATAATCGCAACCAATGGCTACACCGGCGCTGTAACCCCGTGGATGCAGCGGCGCGTTATCCCGATTGGCAGCTACATCATCGCAACAGAACCTCTGCCCGCCGACCTGATGAACCAGCTTTTCCCGACCAACCGGATCGCCAGCGACACTTGCAAGATCATCTACTATTACCGCGCCTCACCCGACAGAACCCGCGTCCTCTTTGGCGGGCGCGTGTCGGCAACAGAGACCAATACCACAATTAGCGGCCAAAAACTTTACACAGACATGTGCCGGATATTCCCTGATCTCGCAGGATACAAGGTGACCCATTCTTGGTGCGGCACTGTCGCCTATACCTTTGACGAACTGGCCCATACCGGTGTGCAAGACGGCGTGCATTACGCGATGGGATACTGCGGTTCGGGCGTGTCGATGGCCAGCTATCTGGGGATGCGCGTCGGTCAAAAGGTTCTGGGTCTCACGCAGGGTCAGACCGCGTTTGACGGCCTGACCAACCCGACCCGCCCGTTCTATACCGGCAACCCGTGGTTCTTGCCCGCGACGGTTGCGTGGTACCGCCAACAAGACAGAATGCAATACAAACGGGCTCTGGCCGCCCATGGATAAAAATGATCGGAAGGACCCTTTACCAACACGTTCGACGCGAACAACAGGCATTCCCGCGACGCAATCAAACGCGCCGCACATACATTAACAAGGAGGAAGACAATGAAAATTTCAATTGGATTAACACTGACCGCATCGTTGCTGGCAACGACCGCTTTGGCACAGGATAAAACGGTTACAATCGCGTCCTGGGGCGGGTCTTATCAAGAGGCGCAAACCAAGGCGTTGTTTGAACCAGCGGCCAAAGCCACCGGCATTATCGTCAAGGAAGAAACCTATGGCGGCATGTCCGACGTCCGCCTGCAGGTCACATCGGGGGCCGTAACCTTTGATATTGTGGCCAGCGGGTCCGGGTCTGCTGCGCGCGCCGGGGCCGAAGGTTTGCTGGAAGAACTGGATTATTCCGTCATCGACGTTACCACATTCTACCCCGCCCTCTATTCCAAACATTGCGTCGGGGGCGATGTGTTTTCGACTGTTTATGCATGGAACACCAACACCTATGGCGACGCCGGTCCGCAAAGCTGGGCTGACTTCTGGGATGTCGAAAAGTTTCCGGGCTCACGCGCCTACCGCGGCAAAGTCGCGGGTGCTTTGGCACCTGCGATGATGGCAGACGGCGTGCCGATGGACAAAGTCTGGGAAGAATTGGACAGCGAAGAGGGAATTTTGCGCGCGATCAACAAAGTGCGCGAGTTAAAACCGCATATTGCAGTATTTTGGTCATCCGGCGCACAACATGCACAGCTCATGAAGGACGGCGAGGTTGACATGACCACCGGTTGGAACGGTCGCTTTGACAATGCCAAAAAGGACGGTGGGAAAGTCGCCTACAGCTTTAATCAAGCCCTGCTGGACTACGACTGTTTCGCCATCCCCAAGGGCGCGCCGAACAAAGATACGGCGATGATGTTCCTTAACGAAATATCAAAAGCCGAATATCAGGACGATCTGCCAAAATATATCACCTACGGTCCAACCAACAAAGCGGCCTATGACACCGGCGTCATCACCGCCGAAGTCGCAGCAACATTGCCGTCCTCCCCAGCCAATGCGGCGCTTCAGTTGCCAATTTCGCTGGAATGGTATGCAAAATGGGAAACCATTGCGGCCGAAATGTATCAGGAAATGCTGACCGAATAGCACCGAACTGAACCAAAAACGTCGCGGGCCAATGTCTGGCCCGCGAACCTGCACAAGGACGATACAGTGACCGATAGCATCCAAGGCGCTCTGCCAATTACCGCCCGCAACATCACGAAAACCTACGGAAAGGTTCACGCGTTGGATGACGTGTCACTCGATGTCAAAAGTGGCGAGTTTTTGACCCTGCTTGGCCCGTCCGGATCTGGTAAAACCACCCTGTTGATGGTGCTGGCCGGGTTTACAAGACCCGACCAGGGCAGTCTGAAATTCGGCGATCAGGAAATGATCCGCACCGCCCCTCATTTGCGCGATGTCGGCATGGTGTTTCAAAACTATGCCCTGTTTCCCCATATGACGGTGGCCGGTAATGTCGGCTATCCGCTGCGCCTGCGCAATGTTCCCATGCCCGAGATATCTCAACGCATTGAAAAAGCTCTGGAAACCGTGCAACTTGGTGGCTACGGGACCCGCAAGATTGATCAGCTTTCCGGTGGCCAGAAACAGCGCGTGGCGCTGGCCCGCTCTATCGTGTTTGAACCGCGTATCCTGCTTATGGACGAACCTCTGTCCGCGCTTGACAAGAAACTGCGCGACCGCATGCAGATAGAACTGCGCCACCTGCACGAAAAACTAGGGATGACGACAGTCTACGTCACCCACGACCAGCGCGAGGCGCTGACGATGTCGGACCGTATCGCCGTTGTGAACCACGGCCGGATCATGCAACTGGCAACACCACAAGGCCTCTATGAACAGCCTGCGAACCGCTTTGTGGCTGATTTTATTGGAGATTCTACGTTTTTATCAGTGGAACGGCACGGCGACCAGATCACCTATAACGGCGTGCCCCTGAAAACCTCGCGCCCAGTGCCCGATGCTGCGTCTTTGGTTTTGATGCTGCGCCCCGAACGTGTCCGGCTGGCGACCAAAACCACCAAAACCGTCAACGAATTTCAGGCGACGGCCTCGGAACTGGTCTATCAGGGCGACAGCTACCTGATGTATGCCACTATGCCCGACGGCACCGAAATAAGCCTGCGCGGTGCCATTCGCCAAGGTACCGTCGCAGCGCTACCCAAAATCGGCGATCACGTCACGTTGGCGCTTGAGCCCGGTGATACCGTCCTGATTGATGGCAGGGATGTCTGATATGGCCAGCGCATTTATATACGCTGATGGATTGCGCCGCGACGAAAGGCTGGAACGGCTCAAACTGTTCGGGCTGTCGTCCCCCGCGATCCTGCTGGTGCTTGTCATTCTGGTGATCCCGGTCGGCTGGCTGTTCTTTGTGTCCTTTATCGGGGCCGATGGTCAGTTTTCAATGGAAAACTACGAACGCATGATCACCCGCAAATCCTATTTCCGTATCTTCATCACCACCTTTAAGATCAGCCTGTTCGCCACAGCCCTGTGCATCCTGATAGGCTATCCGCTTGCCTATTTCATGTCGCAACTACCTAACCGCATTGCCAATCTGTGCATGATCACAGTGTTGCTGCCGTTCTGGACATCGCTTTTGGTGCGCACCTATGCGTGGCTGGTGCTGCTGCAAAAACGCGGTCTGGTGAATGATTGGGCAATCTCGCTGGGGCTATGGGACGAACCAATCAAGATGGTTCACAACATGACAGGCACCCTGATCGGCATGGTGCATATCATGCTACCGTTTCTGATCCTGCCGGTCTACAGCGCAATGAAACAGATAGACCGCGATCTGCTCAAGGCCGCGTCTAACCTTGGCGCCAGCCCGCGACGCGCCTTCTGGACCGTTTTTTTCCCGCTGTCTACACCCGGCCTGTTTGCGGGTGCGCTGATGGTGTTCGTGCTGTGCCTTGGCTTTTTTGTGACCCCTGCGGTTCTGGGTGGTGGCAAAGTGATCATGGTGTCGATGAAGATCGTCTCGAATATCGAACTGTTCGTGAACTGGGGCGCGGCCAGCGCCTTGGGCGTTGTCCTGCTAACCTTAACCGTTTTTGTCCTGTGGATTGCCTCGCGGTTCCTGAACCTTGAAAACATAGCGGGGGGCGGGCACTGATGTTTGGCTGGCTCAGAAAACCTGCGTCGGAAACACAGGTGACCCATGGCCAACGGCTGTGGCTCTATGTGTTTGCCGCCATCACCATGCTGCTGCTGGTAACCCCAACCCTGATAGTGATCCCGATGTCGTTCTCTGAATCGCAGTATCTGGAGTTTCCGCCGAAAAATTGGTCGACCCGCTGGTACGAACACTATTTCAGCTCACCGGAATGGATGCTGGCAACAGTAACCTCGCTCAAGGCGGCGTTTCTGACCATGCTGGTGGCAACACCCATCGGGGTAGTGGCGGCCTATGGGCTGCATGCCTCAAAGGTAAAATTCATCCGCATTGCCTTTGTCCTGCTGATCACGCCGATGATGGTGCCGGTGGTTCTGGTCGCGATCGGGGCGTTTTATGCCTATGTCAAACTGGGCATTCTTTACACCCTGACAGGTCTGGTTCTTGCGCACACCATTCTGGCCCTGCCTCTGGTGCTGATCGTGACTGGCTCTGCCCTCAAAAGCTACGACATGAACCAGGAACTGGCCGCACGCAGCCTTGGCGCACCGCGTTGGAAGGCGTTTTTGACCATCACCTTGCCCCAAATACGCTTTGCCGTTGTCACATCCGCATTATTGTCGTTTTTGACCTCTTTTGACGAAGTTGTGATTGCGATGTTTATTTCCGGCGGGGATAATCCAACATTAACACGTAACATGTTCAACGCCCTGCGTGACCAGATCGACCCAACGATCGCGTCAATTTCTACCATCATGATCGTGGTAACCTCGATCATGATGGTGCTGGCGCAGGTCTTTGGACGCAGCAAAGCAGATAAATAAAGTGAACGAATACGATTATGTGATTGTCGGTGCAGGCTCTGCCGGATCCGTTCTGGCCAACCGGCTGAGCGAAGACGGAACATCAAAGGTTCTGGTACTGGAGGCCGGGGGCACCGACAAAAATTTCTGGATTCAGGTGCCAATCGGCTATGGCAAAATTTTCCATGACCAACGGGTAAACTGGAAATACGTGACCGAACCGGACCCGAACCTGGACGGGCTACAGATGTACTGGCCACGCGGTAAAGTACTGGGCGGCTCCAGTTCGATCAACGCAATGGTCTATGTGCGCGGCCACCGCATGGATTACAACGACTGGGGCGCGGTCGCACCGGGCTGGGGCTGGGGCGATGTCGAACCTCTGTTCCGGCGCATGGAAAACTGGGACGGCGGCCCAGACCAGCGGCGCGGTGGCGTCGGGCCATTGTCGGTCTGCGACCCAGCAGCCGAAATCCACCCGCTGACCAAAACCTATCTGCAAGCCACCGCGCAATCGGGCATCCCGCAAAACCCCGATTACAACGGTGCCGAAATGGAAGGTTCGACCGTCTATCAGATCACCACAAAGGACGGATTTCGCGCCTCGGCAGCGCGCAGCTATTTGTGGCCCGCCCGCAAACGCAGCAATCTGGACGTGCAGACCCGCGCCCATGTGAACCGGATCTTGCTGGACGGCAAACGCGCGGTCGGTGTGGAATACCGCCAGAAGGGCCGCTACATTATCGCCCATGCGCGGCGCGAAGTCATCCTGTGCGGTGGTGCGGTCAATTCACCGCAATTGCTGCAACTCTCGGGCATCGGCCCTGCTGCCGTGCTGCAAAAATATGGTCTACACGTGGTTCACGACGCCCCGCAAGTTGGACGCAACCTGCAGGATCACCTTGGCGCCGATTACATGTTTCGCGCCAAAGTCCCCAGCCTGAATGAACAACTGCGCCCGCTGCTCGGAAAACTACGCGTCGGTTTGCAATACGTCCTGGCCCGCAAAGGGCCATTGTCGCTGAGCCTCAATCAGGGCGGCGGATTTGTCCGCCTGAACGACGCCTCGGACCGGCCTGACCTTCAATTGTATTTCTCCCCAGTCAGCTATACCCGCGCACCCGTAGGCACCCGCCCGCTGATGAGCCCGGACCCATTTCCCGGCTTTCTGCTGGGCTTTAACCCGTGTAAACCGACCAGCACCGGCCATCTACAAATACGCTCTGCCGATCCAACCATCGCGCCGGAAATCCATGCCAATTATCTAGACACCCAGCACGACCGTGACCTGATGCTGGCAGGCATGCGGCTGATACGCAAAATCACCGATACCCCCGCGTTCAAATCGGTGATCGACGCAGAAATGTCACCAGGTCTGGATGTGTCATCAGACGACGATCTGAACGCCTATATCCGCCAGAAATGCTGGACCGTATTTCACCAGTGCGGCACCTGCCGCATGGGTCACGATCCAGCAACATCCGTCGTCGATGAACGGCTAAGGGTGCACGGCATTCAGCGCCTGCGGGTCGCGGATGCGTCGATTTTCCCGACGATCCCGACCGGAAACACCAACGCACCCGCGATTATGGTCGGGGAAAAAGCATCCGACCTGATCCGGCAAGACGCACGCGCCTAAAGGAGACGCACATGAAACTGAACTCCATCGAAACCTTCACCACCCCGTTCATCGGCTTTGTCCGCGTGACGACAGAAAGCGGCGCACAGGGCTGGGGGCAGGTGTCCACCTATCATTCCGATATCACAACACAGGTTTTGCACCGGCAGGTCGCACCGTGGACGCTGGGTCAGGACACCACCGATCTGGACGATCTGCTGGATATTGTGGCCGAACGTGAACACAAATTCCCCGGCTCTTACCTGCGCCGCGCCATGGCCGGTCTGGACACCGCCATCTGGGACATGCGCGGCAAACAGCAAGGCAAATCCGTGGCCGAACTGTTGGGCGGAACGCCCGGTCTAATCCGCGCCTATGCCTCGTCAATGAAACGCGACATCACCCCACTGGACGAGGCGGCGCGCATGAAACACCTGCGTGACACCCACGGTTTTGACGCCTTCAAGGTCCGCGCCGGTGCCGAAGTCGGACGCAACAAAGACGAATGGCCCGGCCGTACTGAAGAGATCATTCCGACCATGCGCCGTGAAATGGGCGACAATGTCGCGCTGATGATTGATGCCAACAGTTGCTATTCTCCGGACCGCGCCATCGAAGTCGGCCATATGCTGCAGGACCAAGGGTTTTCCCATTACGAAGAACCCTGCCCCTACTGGGAACTGGAACAGACCAAACAGGTCACCGATGCGCTGGACATCGACGTCACTGGCGGGGAACAGGACTGTGATCTGCCGACATGGCGGCGGATGATCGACATGCGCGCGGTGGACATTGTACAACCTGACATTCTGTATCTGGGGGGCATGTGCCGCACCATGCGCGTTGTCGAAATGGCCGACCGGGCCAGGCTGCCGGTCACGCCGCACTGCGCCAATCTCTCCCTTGTCACCCTGTTCACCATGCACCTGCTGCGTTCCATTCCAAATGCGGGAAAATACCTAGAATTTTCGATCGAAGGCTCTGACTATTACCCATGGCAAGACGGACTTTTTGTGCAATCGCCCTATGACATCGTGAACGGTCACGCCCGCGTCACCGACGCACCGGGTTGGGGCGTCGAGATCAGCCCAGACTGGCTGGCGCGGTCGCAGTATCAGATCAGCACCGCGCCCTAACCCGCCAACCTGCACAGGCATAGGGTACCTGCGGGATGTAGTGTTTTGGATGGCGATTAGCAGGATTATCAGGATTAGGGTGTTGTCAGACAAACTTGAACGCCCGTAAAAGGCACCTCAAGTCAATCATCATGCGGCACAGAAATTGAACCACTCTATGAGAGCGGCACTGCGTTTTTGCTTATAAGTCTGTCTGCTTTCTAGATGTCTCTCATGGTTGAAGTGGTTGAATATCTGGGCATGATAACTGGTAAATTTCTGAAGCATTGCACAACTTTTAAACTTCTGCATCGCTCGTTCTCGTCGTCGAAATGGCAGATGTGAATTTTCACATCTGTTGTTGGATCGGCCGCCACATAATTGACGATCTACAACTCCAATCTCACGAAGTGCCGCGCCGTAGGATGGCAACTTGTCTGTAGTGATGATCTTAGGTGAGCCGTGTTTACGCATTGCTTTTATAAGGAACTTCTTCGCTGCAGCCTTGTTGCGTCGCTTTGTAACATAACTTTCGAGAACTTCACCTTCGTGATCTACAGCACGCCATAGGTAAAAGCGTTCTCCATTTATTTTCACAAAGACTTCATCCAGGTGCCATTGCCAGTTTGAGTGGTGCCCTGCCCTATTCTTACGGATTTCTCCCGCGAACTTTGACCCAAAACGTTCAACCCAAAACCGAACTGTTTCGTGACAGATATCGACGCCGCGTTCATGCAAGATGTCTTCTACCTGACGAAATCTCAGCGGGTAACGTATGTAATACATAACCGCCAATCGGATGATTTTGGGAGACGTTTTGAAATATTTGAATGGATTATGTGCTGTCATTTACCAAAAATAGGGATCAACCGCAAAACCGTCAAGTTTGTCTGACAATGCCATCCTACCGTCTGACCGAAGGGCCGGTGTTAGAGACGCACGATAGCGATCGTTGCCGCGCGAGCATTAGGCGGCTCTGAGCCCAAACTCGGCGTCGGGCACGTTGCAGCGAAGGTCCGGTTGCTACCCGAAGCCAATATCAAGTACTGAACGCCGTTTTTTGGGATTACACATCATACATTGAAGGTGTCATGACTCTGCAGAAATTAAAATGTTTACATTTTACATTTATTAGTCGATTGTTGGTCTATGATTGATTCTACACCCTTCCCGAATGAACTCCTTGCGCGGCCTGAGACCCTAAGCTCTTTGGCGCAAACGCGCGTTGAACAGCTTATTTTCAATGGCGAACTCCTGCCGGGCGAAAAGGTCAAGGAAGCGGTGATCGCGAGCCAGATCGGCTTCAGCCGCGGTCCGGTGCGCGAGGCTTGCCGAGCACTCGTGGCCGAAGGTTTCCTGGTCTCGATCGCGCAACGTGGCGTCTTCGTACGGGAGTTCACAGCAGAAGAAATCTCAGATCTCTACGACATTCGCGGTCATCTGGGCATCCTTGTGGGCAAGCTGGCAGCCGAGACTGAAGACCGCGACTACCTTAAGGAACTCGCAGATGTGCTCGCTCGGATGAAGACCTCCATTGATGCGGGTGAAGAGAATTCATATTTTCGCCTCACACTTCGGTTCAATGACCTGTTTCTGGCTTCCGCTGGCAATAGTGAGCTCACCAAGATTTACCGCCGGATTACGCGATCCATTCGCCTCTACCGGATGAAGTACCTTCATTATGCTGGGCAGACCGCCGAACGAAAAGATTGGCTGAACGCCTCGTTCAAGGCATCCATTGATCAGCGCGAACAGTTCCTGACCGCGCTTCAAAAGAGTGATAGCGAGCTTGCTGGCGCTTTGCTCAGGCGTCACGCTGAGGACTCACGGCAACGAACCGAAGACCTCGTTGCCCGTGTTGCGATCTCACAGAACAAAGACAAGACGGGATAATGGCTGCACGCGTTCTCTGCTGTGGCGACGTCGGTCCGCTCACCCTGGGCGATGGTACATTGGCAGAGCCGATTGCACCATTTCTCAGAGAGGCCGACATCCGATTTGCCCAGTGCGAGCGCATTTATTCTTTGTGCGGTACGCTGGCATCGAACTCAAACGCCGTCCATGCCAGATGCGCACCTGAGCTCGCGCAGGTGTTTTTCGACTGCGGGTTCGACGTGGTCTCCTTGGCTTCAAATCACACATTGAATTTCGGAAATGAGGCTCTGGCCGACACCATCCAACTCTTCCGGGACCGGGGGATGCAGACGGTCGGCGCAGGCATGAACATTGCCGAGGCGAGAAAGCCAGCCTTTATTGACGCAAACGGACAGCGAGTTGCCTTTCTGGCATACGCATCGGTCCTGCGGGACGGGTTTGCCGCGACCGAGGACAGTGCGGGTGCCGCACCACTACGAGTGCGCACTTGGTATGAGGAGTTCGACTGGCAACCAGGCATGCCTCCCCTGACTCATTCCGAAGTTTGGGTTGAGGACTTGGAGGCGATGTGCGCCGATATTACAGCCGCCAAGAAAGAAGCGGATCATGTGATTGTGTCCCAGCATTGGGGCATCCATTACATCCCTAAACTTATCGCCGAGTATCAACCGCCCGCAGCGCGGGCGGCGATCGCCGCAGGTGCGGATGCCATCATTGGCTCCCACGCTCATGCGCCGAAAGCGATTGAGATGATTGACGGTAAGCCCTGCTTCTACAGTCTGGGCAACTTCATGATGACCGGCGTGCCCAAAGCTGGCGAAAAAGCGCGTCTCTTCGAGGACCGCTATGGCGTGAAACTGGATCCGACCAGACCGTTCCTCCCTTACGGCGAAGATGCCCGCCGTCTGGTTGTGGCCGATCTTGAGCTCACGGATGCCGGGGTTCAGGCCGGCATACAACTCGGCGAAATCGGGACCGACATGAAACCGCGGGTTTTTGGGGCCGGCGTGGCCTTCGACGAAGCGCTGCGGTTTGTGGAGGACGTCTCAGACGGATTTGACAGCGTGTTTCGGGTCTCTGGGACCCGTGTAGCGGTGGAGGAGCCGCGTGGAACAACGACGATAAAAGCAAAAAGCTAAATCAAACTAGGGAGGACGACATGCTAAATAGAAGAACACTCATGGCACTCGCAGCCGGAACCACCATGCTGGGGTTCAGTGCAACTACCGCAACAGCTGAAGACGTCAGTTTTGAAGGTGAGACAGTGCGGATTATTGTCCCCTTCGGCGAGGGTGGCGGCTCTGACACTTACGCGCGCACGCTGCAAGTCTACCTTGCGCGGCACCTGCCGGGCGAGCCCACAGTGATCGTCGAGAACATGCCTGGCGGTGGGTCGATCAAAGGGGCGAATACTTTTCAAAACGCTGAACCGGATGGTTTGACGGCCTTGGTCGCTTCGACCTCGACCTTCACCAGCGCCATCTTTGGCGGCAGTGCTGTGAACTACGATATTACTTCGTGGGAACCAGTCGTCCTGTCACCACAGGGATCAGTACTCTTTGCGGCGGCCAGTACCGGCATCGCAGATCAGGATCCGGTGACCGCCACCCAGACGCTGGCTACCGTAAGCCACGCATTCGGCATTAAGTCACCGACTGCTTCTGAACTCAGGGCCGTCGCAGCCTTCAATCTTCTCGGGATCGAGAACATCAATCCCATCTTCGGCCTGAGCGCCGGAGAGCGCCGCCAGTCCATGATCCGAGGCGAAATGCAGCTCGGTGTGGAACCTTTCTCTGGCTATTCATCCAAAGTGGCGCCTTATGTCGAGTCCGGCGAGCTGGCCTTCTTCGCGACACTTGGTTTCATTGACGCTGACGGCACCGTTGTTCGCGACCCAGGCATGCCCGACGCGATGACTGTTCCTGAAATCTATGAAGCGATCCATGGCGAAGCACCCTCTGGACCACTGTGGCAGGCATATTTGAACTTCCTCAACATGGGCGTGATGACGTCAAAATCGCTCAACCTGCCGGCTGGGACATCGCCTGAAATCGTGGCTGCATGGAGGGGCGCAATCGATGCAACCTTGCAAGACGCAGAATTCCTGCAGGTAAGCGGCAAGGTGCTTGGACCGTACCCACAGATCTTTGGCGACGAGGCCAAAGCCGCAATCCGTGGCGCGCTCGATATGGACGAAGCACAGCGCGAATGGCTCTTTGCCTGGATCGAAGAAGGTATGGGCGTACCGGCCGGCAATTAACCAAACGCACTCCGGATGGCGGCGCCCGAACTTCAGCGCCGTCATCGCCATTTCCACCTTACTGAATGATAGCCTTCACGATCAGCCCCCGAAGGGAACCCGACATGCTTGATACCCTTTTGGACGCCCTGGTGCAGACCTTCACCTTGTATCATCTACTCTATCTAGGGGCGGGCGTTGTATTTGGCCTCGCAATTGGGATCATTCCGGGTTTGGGTGGTTCTGCAGGTCTCGCGCTGACGTTGCCCTTTGTCATCGGCGTCGAACCGTCGGCAGCGATCGGTCTGATGATCGGGCTGCAATCCGTGACGGCAACCTCCGACACATTTCCCGCCGTTCTGGTTGGCGTTCCAGGCACTGCGTCGGCGCAGGCAACAGTTGTCGACGGCTTTGAGATGTCGAAACAGGGCCGCGCGGCCGAGGCCTTGGGAGCTGCTTTTTCTGCGTCACTGATTGGCGGTCTTTTTGGTGCGGTGGTGCTGACCGTCGCCATTGGGTTTGCAGAGCCAATTATTCTCGCCTTCGGTCTTGCCGAGCAAATGATGCTGGTCGTTCTCGCGGTCGCCCTAATAGGGTCGCTCACAGGAGCCAACTTGTTCAAAGGGATGGCCGCGGCTGCGATCGGGATGCTGATCGGCACGATCGGATCGGCGCCCACAACGGCTATCCCGCGGTTCACGTTTGAGTCGATCTATCTTCTCGACAATATCAAGGTTGTGCTCGTCGGGTTGGGCCTCTTTGCTGTGCCTGAAATTCTCGGAGTTTTGCGCCAGCAGGAACGCATTGCCGATACGGCTCTAAAGCCGATGGGCTGGGCTAAGGGCGTCAAAGAGACGCTTTCTCACTGGTGGTTGATCATTCGATGCTCGGCGATTGGTTCGGCGTTGGGGGCGTTGCCGGGGCTTGGTGGGTCGGTGATCGATTGGATTGCATATGCCCACGCCAGAACGTCGTTGAAAAACCCCGAAACCCTGGGAACCGGCGACGTCCGCGGTGTGATCGCCCCCGAGGCAGCCAACAATGCAAAAGAGGGGGGTGCCCTGATCCCCACGCTTCTCTTCGGCATCCCAGGCTCAGCCAGCATGGCGCTTCTGCTCGGAGGTTTCATCCTTGTGGGCATCGAGCCGGGCATTAACATGATCCGAAACCAAACAGACCTCGTCTACCTGATGGTGTGGTCGGTCGCGCTCGCCAACATCGTCGGTGCCGTCATTTGCATCGGCCTTGCCAGCCCGATTGCTCGGATCACCACGGTACCTTTTGCGTTCCTCGCCCCGATCCTCCTCGTGTTCATCTGTTTTGCCGCGTACCAAGCAACAAAGGATGTAGGTGACCTGTTCACTCTCCTCGGCTTTGGTGTTTTGGGCATGCTCATGAAGCGATACGGCTGGTCGAGACCGGCCCTTCTGATTGGCTTCGTCCTTGCAAAACGCCTCGAAGCTTCTTCCTATCAAACGGTCAACCTATACGGCTGGTCGGCGTTTGAGCGGCCAATTGTAATCATACTTGGGCTCGTTGCGGGAGTGGTGCTTTTCCGGTCGATCTTCAGCAGCTTGCGCAAAGCGCCGACAGCAGAGGCACACCCGCCTAGCATTGGGGCGTTGGTCTTGCCAGTTGCGTTCATCAGTTTTGCATGCTTTGTGCTATTCGGTGCGGTTGGCTTTGATCCGTTGACTGGCTTCTTCCCAAAGATCGTCTCGATTGCCGCGCTAGTCTTTCTAGGCCTTCTAACCATCGCGCACTTCGCGATTCCCGGGTTCGCCATCTGGGAGGACGAAGAGCCCGCAAGCGAACACGCCGCGCAGGACAAGGCCATTAGCTTCGGCGGCTCGATCCTGCTGGTCACCGGTGCGGTTTTGCTCGTGGCTCTGTTCGGAATACTGCCCGTCGCATTGATTGGGGTCGCAGGATTTCTGTACTTGTTTGCGCAAACCAAACCAGTGACTGCAGTAGCATCAGGAATCGCTCTGGCGGCGTTCCTCTTCGTACTCAACAAAAGTATCGGAGCGTCGCTCCCTGAGGGGGTGCTGTTTTAACGTATGCGCTGCTTCTAAATTCCCAATACGAGATACTTCTAGACGCCAACGCGCCCAGAGCAGACTTTGATCCCATAGCAGCTTTGTCCCGCGACTTGATCCTTGCCCGCCGCATATGTGCTGCGGTTGGCATGAATGGCTCGTTTCGCCGCCGCATAGCAGCGTCCCAAACCAAGC
>Ga0255765_1003577_pt1 | contig 16448 bp, 15 predicted proteins | sample 041ome_8_FD_179965 | JGI IMG/M metagenome (GOLD analysis project Ga0255765, IMG submission 179965) | Coastal salt marsh microbial communities from the Groves Creek Marsh, Skidaway Island, Georgia - 041407BS metaG (version 2) | ecosystem: Environmental > Aquatic > Marine > Intertidal zone > Salt...
ACTCGACTTAGGCCTTGAGTGGATTCACGACGACGGCACACACCTTCAGGCGACGCTTTTCCAGCAAACCGTCAGCGACGAGATTTTCTTCGACCTTCAAAGCTACAGCGGATACTTGCAGGATGAAGGCGACGCCTCAGTCAGCGGTCTGGAGCTGGTTGCCTCTAAACCCATTAGCACATACTTCACACTACAGGCGAACGCAACCTTCATGGACTCAGAGCGCCCCGATGGATCGGACCGCATTTACCGACCAAATGAAGAAGCGGCTCTGAGCCTGACGTTTGCTAAACTTGGTAATGCGCTATCCGGCCATGCGTCTGTTTTGTACCGCGGTAGTGCCAAGGATATCGATGGCTCCGACATTGATGGATTTACAACGCTCGACCTCAAGCTATCATGGCGTCTCGAAAAAAACCTGCTCTCCCATATCCGAATTGAAAATGCACTGGATGCCGATCGCAGAGAGATTCCAGGCTACTTCGCTCCAAGAGCGAGTTTCTTTAGCGGCTTAACGCTCAATTTCTGAGGCTACGAAAATGACAGACCGAAAAGACGAAAAGCACAAAAAGGCCATGCAAAAGCAGAAGACCAATGTCGATAGCAGCGTAGCGCAAGCCAATATCGACAAGGCCGTGGCGATTCTCTTGACTGGGAATGGGAAGGGGAAATCGAGCTCCGCTTTCGGTATGGTCATGCGCGCACTTGGCTACGGACACCGGGTCGGGGTCGTACAATTCATCAAGGGCGTCATGTTATCGGGCGAGGAGCTGTACCTTAGGGAGCATTGTCCTCAAGTGCAGTTTTACCAGATGGGGACAGGTTTCACCTGGGACACACAGGATCGACGCGCCGATATTGAAGCAGCCGAGCGCACCTGGGCCGTTGCAAAACGATTCTTAGAAGACAGTAGTCTCGACCTTGTCGTCTTAGACGAACTCACCTACATGCTCTCATTCGACTACCTTGACGAAGTCGATGTTCTTGCTGCCATCCAAGATCGCCCTGTTGAGCAGAGCGTCATTGTCACAGGGCGAGGTGGCGGTAAAAATTTGCAGGACATCATGGATACGGTCTCTGAAGTCAAAGATATCAAACACGCATTCAATGCAGGGATTAAGGCACGTAAAGGTGTTGACTTTTAAGTCTCCCGAGGCGGTTTACCTAGCCCTAGGGCTGTCGCTTATCGGAACGAGCCTGGTCTATTTGACTCAGGGCGCTTTCGCGATACCGTTCACAGGAGTGATCGATACCTTGTGGACGGCGGAGGCCAATAGCGACCTAACCCGAACCATTGTTTGGGACATTAGGCTACCCAGGCTCGCCTTGGCGAGCCTGACCGGTGCTGTACTTGGCTTAAGTGGCGCGGTCATGCAGAGTCTCTTCAGAAATCCGCTGGCAGATCCCTCTCTTATCGGCGTGACAGCCGGAGCTTCGCTGGGGGCAAGCCTCGCTATTTTTCTGACGAGTAGCCAACTGTACTCAGCGCACTCCTCTTTGATCGTCCTCAGCGGAGGCGCATTTTGCGGTGGCTTACTGGCCTGCCTTTTAGTTTATCTATTGGCAAAAAGCGCGACGGGCTTCTCTGTGAGCACCATGCTTCTGGCAGGTATTGCCGTTACCGCATTTACTGGAAGCATCGGAAACGTGCTCGAATTCTTCGTTGACAACACCGCGCTAAGGCGTATCTCTCTCTGGCGCATGGGCGGCCTTGATGCCGCCACGGTAATGCAAGTCTACACTTTGCTTATCCCCGCTACCGTGCTTGCTGTCGTCAGTTGGCGAATGAGAATGGCCTTAAACCTGATGCTTCTTGGGGATTCCCATGCGCGGTTTCTGGGTGTTCACGTAATTCGAGTCCGCCTAGTTCTCATAAGCGCTGTCGCCCTCGGTGTCAGCACCAGCGTAGCAATGGCCGGTACTATGGCGTTCGTCGGACTCATGGCACCGCATTTTGTTAGGCTCATTCTTGGCCCCGACAATATTACCTTGATCCCGGCCTCGGCTCTGATGGGGGCGCTACTGTTGACCGCTTCAGATCTAGTCGCTCGAGTGATCATCGCGCCAAGCGAAATACCCGCCGGCGTTGTTACGGCCCTACTCGGCGTACCTTTTTTTCTTTTCTTACTCAGACGCCACCGCAATGCACTCTAATCCCGTTTTGACAGCACGATCCATTGAGGTGGAACTGGGGCATAAAACGATTTTAAGCCCGATTAGCTTTGACCTGCGGGCAGGGGAAATACTGGGGATCATGGGCCCAAACGGCGCGGGTAAATCAACTCTCTTAGGCGCACTAACGCGTGAAGTTCCCCTTCGAGGTGGCGAAGTGGTTTTTGGTGGCAAACCCATTCAAGCTTGGTCACTTGAGGAGCGTGCTCAATACCTCGCGGCGCTACCTCAGTTTACCTATCTCCAGTTTGACTTCACGCCAAACGAAGTCATTCGAATGGGGCGTACGCCCTACCCTAGAAACCGCACTCTTGATCAAAGAGTAATCGAGCGTTGTATCGAAGTCTGCGACCTTGCAGGATGCCTATCGAGGCCTTATACCCAGCTGTCAGGGGGCGAGAAGCAACGCTGTCAAATAGCGCGGGTCTTAGCGCAACTTGAAGATCCACCTAGCCGTCTAGAGTCAAAACTTCTGTTGCTGGATGAACCCTTTTCGAGCTTAGATGTAGGGCATCAACAGGCGCTTATTAAGCATTTTCGAAGGCTGAGCGAGCGAGGCCTGGCCATTATCCTCATCTTGCACGATATAAATGCCCTAGCACAGGCGGCCGATCGCTTGCTTATTCTGGATAAGGGCTCGTGTTTGGGGATTGGCACACCGAACGAAATCATGACGCCCGTACTGCTCAAGAACACCTTCAAGGTTGACGCTCAAATTACGTCAAATCCAATAACAGGCGCACCGTGGATGAATTTACTGTGATCCGATGGCTTACATTTTTACTGTGCTGGACGACCCAAGCGAATGCTATAACCGTGATCGATGATACCAACCGACAGGTTGAGATTCCCGCACCGGCAGAGCGAATCGTTGCTCTGGCACCGCACATTGTCGAAAACCTATTCGCAGTCGGCTTGGGTGATAGAATCGTTGGCGCCGTGCAACATAGCGACTACCCCGCCGAAGCGCGGACGATTCCGATTGTAGGGGGATTCAACAGCCTCAATATCGAGGCAATACTCGCACTTAATCCCGACCTTATTGTGACGTGGGGCACAGGCAATAACGACCCAAAAATGGCACGTTTGGCGGGAATGGGTTTCCCAATCTACGTAAGCGAACCCAATACCCTAAAAAAAATAACCGCGAACTTAAAAGACTTCGCGGTTCTTGGAGGGAGTGAAACAGCGAGCCTAGACGCTGCCGCAGATTTTGAGCGCAAGCTCGATGCGGTCCCGATCCACTCGGCATCATCATTAACCGTGTTATATCAAATCTGGAATGACCCGATACAAACGCTGAACGGCCAGCACATAGCAAATGAAATTCTGGAGCGCTGCGGTCTGCGAAATCTCTTTGCGAAAGAGCCCACTATCGCCCCAATATTGAGCCTAGAGGGCGTGCTGAGTGAGAACCCTGAGGTTATTATTGGCAGCGGTTTCGCTGACGAACGGCCCGAATGGCTAGACCGATGGCGTCAGTTTAGAGAACTGCGCGCCGTCCGGAACAACGCACTATGGGCGATAAACCCCGATTTTCTTCAGAGGCCAACCACCAGAATACTGGAGGGCCTTCAGAACATTTGCGCGCTCACAGAGGCACTTCGCTCTGAGCAAGCCGCCGATCCACTGCAGCCGTAAACACGACGTCTGTACTGCTATTCAATGCCGTTTCGGCGCTGTCTTGAATAACGCTGATAACAAAACCCACTGCCACTACCTGCATAGCAATATCAGTGGATATGCCAAATAGGCCACAGGCCAGGGGAATAAGCAACAAGCTACCTGAAGGTACGCCACTAGCGCCGCATGCCGCGAGCGCTGCAACAATGCAGAGGACCAGGCTACTAACAAAGCTCACTTCAATGCCGAGGGTGTTTACTGCAGCGAGCGTCAGCGTCGTGATCGTAATCGCGGCCCCCGCCATGTTAATCGTTGCACCCACAGGAATCGTTACGCTGTATAGAGTCGAGCTCAACTGCATTCGCTGTGCCAAGGCCAAGTTTACCGGTATGTTTGCGGCGGACGAGCGCGTAAAAAATGCCGTCACCCCAGACTCTTTGAGGCACAACCAAATCAACGGAAAGGGATTTACTCTCGCGACCAAAGCCACTAAAGCCGCATTCACACCAACGGCAACGACAAGCATTGCTAACACCAGCACGCCGGCCAAACTCAGATAATCCAAAAGTGCCTCGGCGCCCACCTCCGCGACGGTATTAGCGACCAAACCCAAGATACCGAGCGGTGCTAAATTGATAATCCAACGAACGATTGAGGTAATACGCTCGGCGAGGCTCGACAGAGCCGAACGAATTGAGTCGGATGCTTGTCGAAGGCTCAATCCAAATAATACACCCCACAAAAGACAGGCAAGAAAATTCGCCTCAATCAGGGCTTTTATCGGATTTTCCACCATACGAACCAGAATACGGCTAAGCACATCGACCACAGAGCCAGGAGGCGCACCGCTGGCACTGCCCTGCAGATGCAAGGTCTGAGGAAAAAGATAACTCAGCAAAAGTGCGGTGAGAGCAGCTCCTATCGTTCCAACCAGATAGAGTCCCAGCGTCATGCTGATCGCGGGCGTAGCGGTTTCACCCTGCTGCAAATTAGCCAGTGCTGAAGTGACTAAGAGCATGACGAGCATGGGAGCGATAGCTTTCAGCAGGCCGACAAATAAGGTTCCTAACAGCCCCAACTCAACTGCCACCGAAGGAAATAACAGCGCGACAACGACGCCAAGAAGCACACCGATAGCGATACGCAGGACGAGTGAAGAAGGCTCCGACCAAAACATAGTGGGTTCCAATCATTAAAGAGCGTGCAGAATAACACAGGGCATCTGCTCGATTACAGTTTAGCTCTTGAGCACCGGTCAAAATCTGTTAGTGTACTCGCACACAAGACAAGGAGAGCTCTATGAAACCCGAAACAATTGCTCTGCACACTGGTTACGATGGCGACCCCGCGACCAACGCAGCGACAACCCCAATATACCAAACGACGTCGTATACCTTTAATGACACACAGCACGGCGCGGACTTATTTGACCTTAAGGTACCGGGCAATATTTACAGCCGCATAATGAATCCGACTAATGCCGTCTTAGAGGCACGTTTGACCGCACTGGAAGGCGGTGTGGGTGCGCTCGCGGTCGCATCGGGCATGGCGGCAATTCGCTATGCAATCGAAGCGATCGCCGACGTCGGAACCAACATCGTTAGCACGTCGCAGTTGTATGGCGGCACCTATAATCTGTTTGCACACACCTTCCCTCGCCAAGGGATTGAAACCCGATTTGTTGCAGCCGATGATTTTGAAAAACTCGCTTCACTGATTGATGAGAACACGCGAGCGCTGTTTTGTGAATCCATCGGCAACCCAGCTGGCAACGTAGTCGACATTCAGAAATGGGCGGATATCGCCCATGCGGCGGGTGTACCACTGATTGTGGACAATACGGTCGCAACACCGCTGTTGTGCCGAGTCTTCGACCACGGAGCCGACATCGCGGTTCATTCTCTTACAAAATACATCGGCGGTCACGGGACAACGATTGGCGGCGCAATTGTTGATTCAGGCAAGTTCGACTGGGCAGCAAACAAGGACAGATTTAGAATTTTGAATGAGCCCGATCCTTCCTATCATGGTGTGGTATACACAGAGGCGCTCGGTGCAGCTGCGTACATCGGCCGTTGCCGGGTTGTCCCCTTACGCAACACCGGTGCCGCACTCTCGGCGCAATCCGCTTTTCAAATCATGCAGGGGCTCGAAACGCTGGCTCTCCGAATGGAGCGCCACTGTGAAAACACCGAGAAGGTTGCGGCGCATCTGGCAGCGCATCCTGCGGTTGAATGGGTCAACTACGCGGCTCTCCCTGAATCCCCCTATCATGCAACGTGCAATAAAATTTGTGGCGGCAAAGCCTCTGGGATATTGAGTTTCGGAATAAACGGCGGCCGAGAGGCCGGAGGAAAGTTTATCGACGCGCTCGAACTGATTCTCCGACTCGTCAATATCGGCGACGCAAAATCGCTCGCATGTCACCCTGCCACGACCACCCACCGACAGCTTAGCCCAGAAGAATTGGCCTCTGCCGGTGTTTCCGAGTCGATGGTGCGATTGTCAATAGGGATAGAACATATCGACGACATTCTCGCCGATATCGATCAAGCTTTAGCGAAGAGTCAAGCGTAACGCGAGGCACATCGGTTATATGCAACCAATTGTTTAAACATAAAAAAAGCGCCTCAGGGCGCTTTTTTTCATTTGGGCCCTTTCGGACCCTTTGAGCAAGCTCTTATGAAAATTGGTTCATTGTGTTGTCTTTGCCTGAAGCTTTGAGTGCCGCCTCACCAGAGAAGTACTCTTTGTGATCATCACCCATATTCGAGCCCGCCATGTCCTGGTGCTTGACGCAGGCGATCGAGCGGCGAATTTCTTGACGCTGGACACCGCGCACGTAGGCTAACATGCCCTCTTCTCCGAAGTAGCCCTCGGCCAGCTGATCTGTCGACAACGCGGCTGTGTGGTAAGTTGGTAGAGTGATCAAGTGGTGGAAAACACCGGCTTCACGCGCAGCGTCAGCTTGGAAAGACTGAATCCAACGATCGGCTTCCTGAGCAAGCTCCGTTGCATCGTAATCCACGCTCATCAGGGCAGCACGGTCGTATGCGCCTAGATCGCGACCTTCTTGCTCCCAAGCATCAAACACCTGCTGACGGAAGTTGAGCGTCCAGTTGAAGCTCGGGCTGTTGTTGTACACCAGCTTCGCGTCAGGAATGATCTTGCGAATTTCACTCACCATGCCGCCGATCTGACCAACGTGCGGTTTTTCGGTTTCGATCCACAACAAATCCGCGCCGTTTTGTAAGCTGGTGACACAGTCCAGCACCACGCGCTGCTCTCCAGTGCCTGCTTTAAAACGGAATAAGCCGTTTGGCAAACGAACGGGGCGCACAAGCTGGCCATTTTGCTTCAGCACCATATCGCCTTCATTTACGTCATCTGCGCTCAACACAGGCTCAACTTCCAAAAACGAATTGTACTGAGCTGCCAAGTCACCGGGCTCTCGCGATACAGGTATCTTCTGTGTCAAGCCAGCACCAAGCGAATCGGTTCGCGCCACGATAACTCCGTTAGGCACACCTAATTCCAAAAACGCGTAGCGAACGGCATTAATCTTGGCGAGGAAATCTTCGTGTGGGACCGTTACCTTGCCATCCTGGTGGCCACACTGCTTCGCGTCGGACACTTGGTTTTCGATTTGGATCGCACACGCGCCCGCTTCGATCATTTTTTTCGCAAGCAGGTAGGTCGCTTCTTCGTTACCAAAGCCCGCGTCAATATCCGCCACGATAGGCACAACGTGGGTTTCGTAATTATCGATCGCGTTCACAATACGCTGCTCTTCAACGCTGTTGCCTGCCGCACGAGCAGCGTCAAGGTCGTGGAACAAATGGCCCAGCTCACGCGCATCCGCCTGACGCAAAAAGGTATAGAGCTCTTCAATCAGGGCAGGAACCGACGTTTTTTCATGCATAGACTGATCTGGTAAAGGACCAAAATCCGAACGCAAAGCGGCGATCATCCAACCCGATAGGTAGAGGTAACGCTTGCTGGTTGTACCGTGATGCTTTTTGATTGCCAGCAGCTTCTGCTGGCCGACAAAACCGTGCCAACAACCCAAGCTCTGCGTGTACTGAGAGCTATCGGCATCGTACTCAGCCATGTCTTGACGCATGATATCAGCTGTGTAACGAGCAATATCGAGACCGGTTTTAAAACGGTTCTGAACCGCCATCCGAGCAGCATACTCGGGGCTAATGGCATTCCACGTATTTTGTTGTCCAATCAGACTTGCGAAGTTCTGTACGGTATCTTTGTACTGGCTCATAAATCACCTCTGCGGTTGGTTCTGTAATATTTCATGCCTAAGCATGTGTCCTGTGGGGGTTATCCTAGGACCGCAGAGGGTATAAATAAAATCAATAGTTTATATTTTTGCTATTCACCAAGTGAATTAAGCATCCAGTCGATAACGTCGAATACGGGCTGCAAGCCCAACCAGCAGGGCAGCTATCAGAAGCCCCAGCAGCTGCTCTGTGCCGCTCTTCGACCATTGTGCGACCATGCCGTTGAACCAGCCGAGATCAGAGTGAGCTCCGGGTAAGCTGTGCACGATACGCGTTAGGAGCCATGAACTATTCAAAAGTACCGACTCAGCGATCACGAGCCCCAAAGGCACACCAAATATGACCAGCGCAGGGGAGCGGGATGCCCAGGTTGACGCGAGCAGACCCCACGCGTAGAGAGGTGCGACAATACCCAGCGCGAGCGGCCAAGCTAAAAATGTGTTTGCCAGTGTCGTTCCGAGGTCAAAGCCAATACTCGCTACCTGCGCAGCATCTGGGCCCCGAAGCACAAAAAACAGCCAGCCAGAACCGACCACAATGATTTGAAGGACAAACGAAATCAACGCGTAAACGAGGGGGACCGCTAGCCCTATCGTCACGAACTTCGCTAGGACCTCGCTCAAATCCGTCACCGGCATTGATCGCCAGAACAGAACACTCCGGTCTTTACGATCGTTGAACAAGGCTCCGCTGAGATAGTTGATGGTAATCATCGATAAAACCAACATGAAGCTTATATTCAAAGCATCCAAGGCTCCCTGAATCCCTGTCCGAGATGAATCGTCCTGAGCGCTGTCGTATGTGTCCAAATTACTGAAAGCCCAGTCTTGTTCAAACCGCCATTCCTCAGCAACGCTTGTCTGCCCTGCCGAGTCTGAGGGTGCAGCCCACTGCTGGGGTAAGTCTGGGGCCAAATCCTCATGGGACTCGATGTTGATTTGAACGTCCGAGTCGGGGAATTGGTTTACTACCAGCCAACCCAAGCCGTCCTTCCAGTCGGTAAATTGGCTCGCAAAAATGGAGCCTGCGATCGAGATGAGCGCGATAACAGCAGCCAGCGCTATCGGAGCCAGTACGAACGATCCGCGATACTCGATAAATTCACGACGAATGAGCGTTACCAAAGTCAAACCATTTGATCTCATGATTGATTTCCTTCCATGGCTGCAACAAACAAATCAGACAGACTAGGCGAACTTAGCTCCCCAAGCGCGCTTAAGGCGATTCGATCCGGTTGATCAAAAATAAACGCTTTTCCCCCCAAGATGTTACGCGCTCCCATGTGGCGAAATTGTGCCGCTTTGGCCGTGTTGTCACCCAGAGCCTGCAATTCAACGAATCGGTCTTCAAGTGCGCTCATAGGGGCCTCCAACAAAAGTTGACCTTTGTTCAGGAAAACAAAGTCGGTGAGTATGTGCTGAACTTCTTCTACCTGATGTGTAGAGATAATGATGGTGCGCTCAGAGTCGAAATAATCGTTCAAGAGCTGATCAAAAAACTGTTTCCGATAAAGGATATCTAAGCCCAAGGTGGGTTCATCTAGGACCAGTAGACGTGCATTAATGGCTAAGGTTATCGCCAAGTGCAGCTGCACGACCATTCCTTTAGAGAGGCTTCCGATACGCGCAGTCAACTTCACATTGGTTTTATTTAAGAAATCGGTCGCGCGCTGTCGTTCAAAGTTCGGCTGAACCCCTTCAACATAATTGACGAGCTGACCCACACGCATCCAGCGAGGCAAGACAGCGGTATCCGCTATAAAAGCGGTATCGCGCATAACCTGCTTTCTTTGCGTGCGGGGATCAAAACCCAACACGTCCAGACGACCCTCACTGTTGGTTAAACCCAGAATGGATCTAAGCAAAGTGGTCTTGCCGGCACCATTTGGGCCAACGAGGCCAACAATACGGCCTGCAGGTATCGACAGGTTAATACGATCTAGGACTGCAGACTTGCCATAGTGTTTGGATAAACCACTTAATTCAATCGTGTTCACAGTTGTCTCCTTCCTGATCCAGCAAATGCGCGGCAATCTCGCTGCGACTAATTTCCAATACATCCGCTTGGTGAATAAAAGCGGGTAGATCAACCTGGAAAAAGCGCGCTTTTCCATCGATAAGCAGTCGGTCTCGCGCGCCCTCACATACCACCATTCCAAGCCCGGGTTTGCTGCAGATCACACTCAGCGCCACGAGCCTTTGATAGGCCTTGTTCACGGTCAGAGGGTGGACCTTAAAATCGGTAGCGTATTGGCGAATCGAGGGCACGAACCCACCCTCATGAAATGAACGATCTAAAATGCGATCCGATATAGACTGAGCAATTTGCAGATACAGTGGCTGGTTTGCCGTCATAGACTGCGCCTTAGTCATCGGCTTGCTCCAAACGTCCTGAACCCAACACTGAAGACTCGGTTATCGCGTCCCCTCGATAGTAGACGCTCCCACTGCCGATGATATTGGCAAGGACACGCTCAGTAGGGCCAAGGTCAACATCACCACTCCCCATAATATTTGCCACTACCGTTCCGAAGCCACTCTTCTCGGCCTCCAGACCACCACTACCGGCAATATTAACCGTCAAGTTCTTCACCATCGTCCCCTCATGGACAAGCACCATCTCGCCTGAGCCAGCCACCGAGGCCTCGAGATCCTGAATTTGGGCTTCTCCTACCGCTATAGATCCAGAACCACCAATGCTGACCGACATTCGCTCCGCTTCCAGCTTGGCAAACTCAATAGTACCGCTGCCGGACAAACGCGTGGTGATGCGCGAGGAGTTCCAGTCGTATAGATACGCAGCACTTGAGCCTGCGACATTAAGCATAAGAGGTTCTGAGCTAAGGAACGGTCTAACAAAGAGTCGACCTGAACCGCTTACATCGAGCCGCGTCAAATACGGTGTCTCCACACGGTACTTAAAGGAATGATCGGCAGACATACTCGTCCGTGAGCGGCCTAATGAGACGGTGTTGTCATTCTGCAAGACAAGAGGGTCACTCAGATCATGGCCCTGCACTTGCACTCGAAAGGTATTGCCCTGAACGATTTCGTACTCATGCCCGCCACTTAAAACCAGCGAATCGAAAGGATCCATCGTAAAGGTCACAACTGGGATCGCAGCGTGGCTCGCCAGACTCACCAGCGACAGCAAAACCGCCGTAAAGAGTGATCGGAAAAATAGCATAGTGAACTCCTCTGGGGTGTTACAGTCGACTATAACAGCGGGAGTCCAGACCTCAATGCGACTGCGCTAGGGTGTTAGCCTAGCGCGGCAGCTTGAGTCATGCTTAGGATAAATCGAGGACTATTTTTTCTTTTTTACGTGCGCCATCAAGCGACGTTTTCGATTAATTTGACGCTGAGTTAACTTATTACGGCGGCCAGCGTAAGGGTTTTCGCTGGTCCGAAGCTCGATCTTTATAGGGGTTCCCTCAATACCTAGCTCACGACGATATACGTTCTCTAGATACCGCTCGTAGGAGTTGGGCAGCTTATCGGTTTGGTTACCGTGTATCACAATTCTAGGGGGGTTTTGCCCGCCCGCATGTGCATAGCGCAGTTTGATCCTGCGACCATTCGCCATGGGCGGCGGGTGATCTGAAAGTGCACCCTCTAAAATACGTGTAAGATAATTGGTGCTCAGCTTTTGAGTCGCGGCGGCATAGGCGCCATTGATAGACTCGTAAAGTAGACCAACACCACTTCCATGCAGGGCCGATATGAAGTGCATCTGCGCGAAATCGACAAACTTCAAACGCCGATTAATGGTGGTTTTGATTCGTTCTCTCTGATAGTCGTCCAGACCATCCCATTTGTTAATCACGACGACCAATGCTCGACCTGCCTCGATGCAATGTCCGAGTAAGTGCATGTCTTGGTCGACAATACCCTCATGGGCATCCATTAGCAGGAGCACCACATTAGCGTCGTCAATAGCCTTCAATGTCTTAACTATCGAGAACTTTTCGACCGATTCTCTGACATTCTTACGACGACGCACACCGGCCGTATCGATTAACGTGTAGTGATCCTCACCGCGCTCAAAATCAATATATACACTGTCGCGCGTTGTGCCTGGATGGTCATATACGACTACGCGTTCCTCGCCAAGCAAACGATTCACGAGGGTGGATTTGCCCACGTTGGGTCGACCGACGATAGCAACTTTAATGCCGCGATCGTGTTCTTCAGCAGGTTCCTCTGTGACGGGTTCGGGGTAGGCCTCCAGAACCACCTCGATCATTGATCTCACACCACGGTTGTGTGAGGCTGCCATCTCAAACAGCGGATCCACACCTAATGTATAAAAATCACTCAGTGCAGCGTCGGCATTGAGACCATCAATCTTGTTTACAACCACATGAAAGTCGATACTTTGACGGCGCAACATCGCCACCAACTCTTGATCCACGCCGGTTAAACCTGCCCTTGCATCGAGCATCAGCAAAACGACATCGGCCTCCTCGGCCGCTGCCATTGACTGCTGCGCCATAGGCAAGTCAATGCCTTCCTCAGCACCCGTAATACCACCCGTATCGATAACGATATAGGGTCTACCGCCAACCTTACCCTCGCCGTACTTACGATCGCGCGTGAGTCCTTCAAGGTCCGCTACCAGTGCTTCCCTTGATCGCGTGAGCTGATTAAAAAGTGTGGATTTACCCACATTGGGCCGCCCTATCAGAGCAATGACCGGAATCATAATTAATCCTTTGAACTCACCTCAAAGGCTTGCAGCTTGCCTTTATCGGTGTAAACAAAGAACCGATTGCCGTCGCTGATAATATCAGCGCGGGCTGGATCACCCAATTTTTCGCGAGCGGCGAAACTGCCATCGACCTGCGATAGCACGTGTACTACACCCTCAAAATCACTAAAGACCAAGTAAGCGCCGACCGGCACGGGTTTGGTCGGAGCGCGATAGCTCAAGTCCGTTTGGGCCCATCGCAAACCCTGCCCATTGCGCAGATAAGCGCTTACGGTTCCGTCTTGATCACTAACGTATACATTACCAAATCCCTGTGATACGCCCAATACGCTCGAAACCTCTTGCTGCCACAGCTTACGGCCCGTTCTAATATCTGCTGCCACGACGTAACCTTGATAGCTAGCCGCGTAAAGCTCGTTACCCACGATCGCTATCGCACCATCGACGTCCACCATTCGCTCTATTTCAGATCGACCTTGGGCTATAGCGACACGAAGTTCCCAATCGATACCCCCGTCCATCGCATCGAAGGCGATTACACGACCGTTTGCAAAACCGATATACGCGCGACCGTCGCGCAACACTGGGGTAGACGTCCCGCGTATTGTCAAAACCGGCACGTTGCTGTCGTAACTCCACAGAAGCTTGCCCGTCTTTGCATCGAGCCCTTGGGCACGACCATCGTAGGTTTGTACCACAACCACTTTTCCATCGGTTTGTGGTGCCGACAGCACCTCACCTCTCAGCGTTTGCCGCCAGAGTTCCTCGCCCGTCGCTTCGCGCAAGGCAACAACCCTGCCCTCTGATGTGCCGAGCAAGATCATACCTTCACCGACGCCAACGCCACCAGAAACCTGATAATCAAGCTCTCGTTCGAAGATCTTTTTGCCGGTCTCGGCACTGACCACCACGAGCTCACCGTCGTTCGAAACCGTAACAATATTGCCACCGCTCAGCGTAGGCGTGAGCCGGTAATATCCGTCGCCCTGCCCATCCCCTACCCCAACAGACCACAGGCGTTTCACCCTAGCAGTCTCGCTAAATTTGACTAGCTCAGCGGGTTGATTGACCTCATCATCGTCTAAAGAAAACCATCCTGAAATGGTCGAGCATCCACTCAAGGTCGAGACCAGAAGGAGCGCAGCGAGGCGTTTTATAAGCGGCCTCATTGTGCTTCACCATCAGCGGCACTTGCGGAACCAATCCGAGACTCTAGGTAGGCGACTCGATCTTGAATTTCCGGCGTCCGAGTCAAGTCTTCATTCAGCGCGAGTGCTAAGTTCAATTGTGTCAACGCGGACTCGTAATTGCCCTCGTTCAATTCAATATCACTCATCGCCATGCGGGCCAAAGCCGCATATTCACCTTGAACAAGGGTCTCGAGTGTCGCGAGCGCAGATTGTGCATCGTTAACCGTAGCCTGTAATCGAGCGCGACGTAACTTGACTAAGCCATACAGTGTAGGATCAGACGCAACGTCATTTTCGAGAGCCTCTAAAGTCGCATACGCTCGCTCTGCCTCACCGCGTTCGACAAGCTCTGCAGCAATAACTAAGTCAGCCAGTTTGGCATAGCCAGTACCACCGAAATCTTCCTTTAAAGTCGCTGCCAACTCGTCGACACGCACCTGTTGCGCAGGCGAAAGTTCACTATTTGCGCTCAACTCGATCAACTCGTTATAGACAAGAGACGCTCGCTCAGACTTATCAACCTGCGACCCCTGCCACCACTGCCAACCAACACTGGCAACGACACCAACGACCACAGCAGCCACAATGCCCTTACCGTTGTCGTTCCACCAATTCTTGATAGCTTCAATTTGCTCTTCTTCTGTACGATACGCTTCCACTTCTGTTCCTTATTCAGGCCGCCGAACGACCGCTACTCTACAGTGTATTCAACTCGCGTTCGAGTATTTCAAACACGCTTTCCCAAGCTGCCGTTACCTGCTCTCTATCATCTTGCATAAATTTTAGGGTCACTTGACCCGATTCGGCTTCTGCCTCACCGCAAATCAAGACGAAGCGCGCGCCGCTTTTGTTCGCTCTCTTAAGCTGCGACTTCATACTGCCGCCGCCGATATTCAACTGACAGGTCTGGCTCGCCAAACGCTGCCGCAAGGCTTCAACGACAGAAAAAATAGCGACCTCGCCCCGGTCACCGGCACCAAATGCGAATATCGCCGGAGTATCCGCTTGCGCAGTGACACCCAGTTCATCGCACAGCAATAAGACGCGTTCCACGCCCATGGCAAATCCAACGCCAGGTGTCGATCGACCACCCAATTGCGCCACCAATCCGTCGTAGCGGCCACCAGCACAAATTGTGCTTTGAGCCCCAAGTCGATCAGTCGTCCACTCAAACACCGTTTTATTGTAATAGTCCAACCCGCGAACGAGTCGTGGATTGAGTTTGAACGGAACGCCGGCCGCCTCTAGCATTGCCTTCAGCCGCGCAAAATCGGCCCTTGAATCCTCGTCTAAAAAATCCGTTAGGTCGGGCGCGCCATTGAGCAGGTTCTGTGTATCAGGGTTTTTGCTATCCAGAATCCTCAATGGATTCGAGTCCAGACGACGCTGGCTATCCTCATCGAGCTCGTCATAACGCGAGCGCAAATACCCCACCAAGGCCTCTTTAAACCGCTCTCTGGATTCGAGACTCCCAATGGAATTGAGTTCAAGTCTTACCGCATCGCTTACACCGAGATCGCGCCACAAACGAGCTGTGAGCGTGATCAGCTCCGCATCCGCATCGGGTGTTGTCACACCAAAGCTTTCCAAACCAATCTGCTGAAACTGACGCAACCTACCTCGTTGCGGTCGCTCATGTCGAAACATGGGGCCGCAGTACCACAGCCGCTGAGGCGCAGCGATAAGATTGTGCTGTACTGCCGCACGAACACACCCCGCGGTACCCTCAGGACGCAGTGTAAGCGAATCGCCGTTGCGATCGTCGAAGGTATACATCTCCTTTTCGACGATGTCCGTAACTTCGCCAATCGAGCGCGAAAAAAGTGCCGTTGATTCAACGATCGGCAGTCTGATCTCCTGAAAACCGTAGGACTGAACTAAAGCCCGCACCTTGCCCTCGAGCCACTGCCACTGCGGCGTTTGTACAGGAAGAATATCGGGCATACCGCGAACGGCTTGGATTGTTTTCACGGATTAATCCTGTTTTTATGAGGCTTTGATGATCACAGCGGACGCCGCTTGAGCCTGAGCTTCGGCAAGTGCCGTTGCTTTCTGACGAATTACATTTTCAAGATGATCAACGAACTCCTCGTTACTTACTTTGTGATTCGGCTTCCCATCAAGGTAGATCAGGTTGTTGGGTGAGGCGCCTGTTAAGCCCACATCCGCCTCGCGGGCTTCTCCGGGCCCATTAACAACGCATCCAATTATAGCGACATCCATAGGCTGGCGAATATCTTCAAGACGCTGTTCAAGTTCATTTACGGTCGCGATGACGTCAAAGTTCTGCCGCGAACAACTGGGGCAGGCAATGAAGTTGATGCCGTTGCTGCGTAATTTTAAGCTCTTTAAGATGTCAAAGCCGACTTTCACTTCTTGCACTGGGTCTGCGGCAAGTGAAATTCGAATTGTGTCGCCAATCCCGTCTCTCAAAAGAATGCCGAGCCCAATTGCTGAC
>Ga0255765_1003588_pt1 | contig 16389 bp, 14 predicted proteins | sample 041ome_8_FD_179965 | JGI IMG/M metagenome (GOLD analysis project Ga0255765, IMG submission 179965) | Coastal salt marsh microbial communities from the Groves Creek Marsh, Skidaway Island, Georgia - 041407BS metaG (version 2) | ecosystem: Environmental > Aquatic > Marine > Intertidal zone > Salt...
TGAGATCACTAGTGCTAGTGTTAATTTTATTAAACTGATGATCAAAATTAATAGCCATTATAATTACCTTGTTTTATGTATTTATGCTCTTACTTTCTTATTGTGACACCTGGCAAGTCAATCGTGTTAGTAAAAGGCGTTCCGCCATTGAATGGCATTTTTAAAAATCTATTAGGGCTTCCTTGTCCACTTTTGTGGTTCGTATAATCAGTCGTAGTAAAGCCAGCATTGCCATCAAAGTTTTCTCCATCTAATCCAATCTCACCGAGTGAGTTGCTCTGTATAAACTGTAATACCTGTGCTGGCGTCATCCAAGGTCGCATTGCAAGTATACATGCCGCATACCCACAAACTTGTGGACTTGCCATACTAGTACCAGTAAATCTAACCATTTCATATGAGCCATATCTCTGTGATGTACCACTTGATCTTGGATCACTATATGCACTTAATATTTGAGTTCCTGGTGCCCAAATATCCACAGCTGGACCAGTGCTACTACTTGTTCTTCTTTCGATTGTATATCCACCTAAACTACGCTGTGCTAGTTCACAATTACCAACTGTAATTACTCCATTGGCATGACTTGGACTACTTCCACGATGATAATATCTATTAGGATCTGCTAATCCTACAAAATCACTCCAATAACTACCACTATACCAGTCATCATATCCTAATTCACCTGGTTTATATGCACGATGATAATCATTACCAGCGGCCGCAACAACAATAATACCGTCTTGTACCATTTGTTCTACTTCAGCATCAACACTGGCAACACGTATCGGATGTCTATAACTAAAACTGCTAAAGCTGAATGCTGCACTTAGCATGCCGTATTGATTTCTATATGTTGTTGGATTACTGCTATCATCCCAAGCTACACCTTGATGAACTCCAAATTGACTGTTTACATATGCACTGGTGTAACCCCAACTCATGTTTACAACAGTAGGTCGTTTAAACCCAGTAGCAGGATCGATAGGCTTCTGATTGTGGAATGCACGAATAAGATCAAACGCATCATCCATATCAATTCCACTCAGTCCATAGGTGTTATATCCTTCAAGTCCACGTAGTTTTTGACTATAAATTCTGGCCTCTGGTGCCCAGCCTTGATATCTTCCTGCAGCAGTTCCTGATACGTGTGTACCGTGCCCATCAGCGTCATTATAATGTTGTGGATCTTGTGTACCTAATGCACTATTTCCTGTACCAGCATACCAATCAAATAGTTGTACTCTACTGTTTCCGTCACTGTCAGTAAATTCTGGATGATTAGGATTAATTCCACTATCTTGTATTACAACATCAACACCTTTACCTGCAAGAACAAATGGCTGATTGGTGTTTAATGTTGAGGAAGTTAATTGACTTCTTATATTGTTATCTTGATGGCAAGTTAAAAATCCCCATTGCAATTCATTTTCATAATCCACAGCACTGTTATCAAATTTACTTGTACCAGTACGAATTGCATTTAATTCAATCTGAATGTCTCCACGTTTTTGTGGTGGTATTTCCACGGCTTCAATACGTGGGTCATTTAATAAAGCACGTGCTTCTTCAGGTGTTAAATTATAATGAGTATTACGTCTGTTGTTTGGTTTTTCTTTTACTACATCAACAGTTCTATCTGGAACAATATGACTATCAACACTATGATCATGGCTAGTATCATGACAAAGTTCATGATGAAGTTCTCGCCAATCCACACCGTTTTTTACTGTTACAATATATTCACGTTCATCCATTATGTAATAGTTCCAAATGCAGTAATATCACCAGCAAGCACCAAGTTCCCACTGCTATCTAATGACATTTTGTTAACACCATTGTGTTGAAAATAAATTTTACCGTTAACTTCAGTAATTGCCCATTCAGACAAATTACTTAAAATACCTTGCACAAGTAAGTTTCCAGTAACTTCCATATCGCTAGTAACGTTTACTTGACCAGCTGGTGCAATATTAATATCACTAGCACTTGTTAATGTTGGTGTACCAGTGCTTGTGCTTATAAACTGATCTGCTGTAACACTTCCTGCTACAACTAAACTTCCTGATGTAATACTGGTATCTATTGTAAGTGTGCTACCATATATATTACCCCAGCGTTTTGTAAGTGTACCTATATTGTAAATACCATCCGCATCTGGTATAATGTTGCTGTTTATATCGGCGTTAAATGTAATGCTGTCCGTGTCACTATCACCTGTGATTGTGTTTCCACCTACAATAACGTTTCCTGTTAAACTAATATTGCCAGCAACATCTAATCCTTGATCGAATTTTGTACTCATCTGCCATTCTCCTGTTACCAATATTTATCGGTTTGCTCAAAGAAAAAGGAACCCAGGTTTCCCTGGGTTCCATCTCCACTGTCTAATTCTGTGGTATAACGTAAACTTAGCTGAAGCTAAGAGCGTTAGAAGTAACTGCAATCTTGTTAAGATAGTCAGCTGCATTACCAAGAGACGATGCTGTGTTGTTTAGTTCAACATAACCATAACGTGTCATGAAGCTAACAACTGGCTCGAATGTATCTGGATCAAGTACTGTTCCAGAGCTCATTAGTGGTACGTATGGGCAGTAGAATGCAGCCGCATCGCTTTCACTTGAACCTTTGTAACCAACTAGTACGTCATCATTAGCAGCATACTGGTTTACGTAAACCTTCATGCTGTTGTTTAATGTACCAACTAGTTTGGTGTTTGTTGGTGCTTCAAAAGGACCTTCAGTTGTACGTGCAAACGCAGAAGTTGTTGCGCTCTGTAGAACTGTTAGTACTGTTGGGCTAACAACGACCCAGTTACCTGCGCCACGGCGTGTTCTTGCCGCAATGTCGTTTGCCGCTTTGTTGATTAGAACTGCAAGAGCTGCATGCTCGTCACCAACAAAAGTAGCTGTACCAGAAACTGCGTTTTGTGCATATGTTGCACTTGCAGTACCTGCTAGGCTGCTTAGGCTACCGATGATCTCTTGATCGATTTCAGCAGTAATCTCTTGAGCTAGTGCTGCCATGATTTCTGCTTCAACGTCTAAGCCATGCATTGCTTGAGCATCTTGAGCCGCTTCAAAAGTCCAGCGAGCTGATAGCTTGCGTGATTTTGCTTCGACTGTTTGCTTCAAGATTTGAATGCTTAGTTTACGTCCAGCTGTACCTTCTAGGGTAGCTGTCGCATCTGCTTTACCTGTACCTGCATTACCTGCGTAACCTGTTGCAATTGCGAATGGGCTTAGAGCTTCATCGCCAGCTGTAGCTGTTGCAGCAGTTTCTGCGTAACGTACACGTAGTGTGTGGATTTGTCCTACAGGACCAGTCATTGGCTGAACGCCAACAAGCTCGTTTGCGATGACTGTTGGCATCACACGGCGGATAACTGGTAGGATAACTTTATTAAGCGTTGCAACATTGCCAGCCATAGTAGCACCTGCGCTTGCACTTTCAGTAAGTGCTCGCTTAGTGTTTTCCATGACAGTTTCCATTACTGCCTTCTTGTTACCTGCCAAACCGTCAGTTAGAGCTTCTTTGGTTGCGTCCCAATTTTCAAATAGGTTTGCCATTATAAGTCTCCTTAATTAATTCCGGCTAATTTTTTCAAATTAATGATTTCGGCAGATCCAGTCTCTGACTGGCTTGTAGCTTTATTACCTGTAACAACTTTCGTAGTTTCGGTTAGCTTTGCCTTTTCTTTTTGTGAAACCTGTGCATCTTCCTTTAATACATTTGGAAGATACTTGTTGAATGCATCACGTAGTTTTTCTGTTTTTACACTTTCTAGTAATGCGCCCATGATTTCCTTTTGGTCTTTACCTAGAGGCGCCATCATTTCACTTAATGCAGCTTTGCGATCTGTCATGTCTTTTGCAATCTTTGCTTCACGCTTGGCTTCCATAATAGCGACTTCTTTATTAGTAATGACCTCTTTAGCTTCGTCTAATTGAGCTTTAACTTCCTCAATTTGACGTGAGAGTTTAGCAACTTGTGTGCCTTCGGCTAGTGTGCTTGTCATAAACTCTGCACTAAATGTTTCAAAAATCTTACGGCCAAATTCATTTTCTTTGGCTTTCTGAATATCCTCTTTAAGTGTTGTTAATTCACCTGTTAGAGCATTTTCAATAATCTTTTCAACTTTAGCAGCAGCATTTTTAACAAAATTTTCACGAGCTTCAGCAATTACTTTCTTGCCTTCGGTTACCATTCTGACTTTTTGTTCAACTAGTGAACGCTTGTCTTCATGGAATTCGTTTAGCTCTTTGGTTAACTGTTCTAGAACAAAGTTCTCTAGTTTTCCAAAGTTTGCCTTCTGTGCTTCACGATCCTCTCTGAGTTCTGTGATTTCTGTTTTTAGAACAGACATAATAAATTTGTCCAGCAACTTAGCATGTTCCTTGACTGCTTTTTTATAAGCAACACGGTCTTCTGCTAGTTTAGCTTTGTCTTGTGCAAATTCATCTAATTCTGTTTTAATAGTGTCGTTTAGCATTGCATCCATTGCTTCTACGATTTGCGCTTTGTCATTTTCATAACGGCCAGCAAATTCTTCACGTAGTTCAGCAGTGATTTCTTCACGTGCTTCTGCTAATCTAGCATTCCACGCTTCAGTAACACTTTGTTTCACTTCTTCAGACAGTACCTCAGAGCCGAGAATTTTTTCAATATCCATTTAATCTCTCCCTAGGTCTTTAATGAAGTTGAGCACCTCATTTTGGAGGTGTTTCTGCGCTTTGGTGTCATATCTTACTGCATTAGCAACATCCCAAATTTTACTTCCACGTCTGTGGTTCATAATTTGTTCATAAATTGGATCTGGATATGCTTCGGGTGCGCTTGGATTTGCTACAATATCTACTGTAATGATCTCAAAATCCGACACGTTTCCATTTCCGTCGACGTTTCCGCTGCCTCTTGAACTAACACCTAGTCTTACGCCACTTTCTAGTAACGTTTTACAAATATTACCCATTGGGGTGGGTAGCATTTTTAGTTTTCCGATTCCGTCATTGCCTTTCATACTCATGTTAGTAATCATATGACTAACACGATCTAGGTTAATGTTTAAATCGTCGGGGTGATCTGCTTCACCTAATACTGTGAACCCGCTTTTAATTTTTTCTTGCAGTGTTTGCACTGCATTGGAAATTTCACTTACTGGATACACACGTTGATTTTGGTTTTTCACACCACCCTGAATAAAAATTCCTTCCATGTACAGGCTTTTACTACCGTCACGCTCTTCAACGCTTTCAGTAGTAACACTAGCATGTGTAGGAAGTATAACTTCTCTCAGTGGTGTAAACATAGTGCCTTACCCCTTTACCGCACGAGGTTCGCCGGCTTCTTGAGGACCGTCTACACCCATGTCTTTTGCAGCAGGAGCACTACCACCTTTTTCTTCAGAACCAGCAATATCTACTGCTTTACCACCCATATCATTTTTACCTGCTACTGGTGATTTAGCACCTGCGTCTGATCCGTCTGGCATGCTAACACTAACAGCCTTCATTTCAGCGCCTTCTTCTAGTTCTTCTGTTTCTTCAGCAACTTCTTCAACTGCTTCCATTTCAGGCATTTCGACTTCCATCTCTTCGCCTTCTTCTTCAGCATCGTCGCCAGTTAATTCAGCAAATGCAGCTTTTAGTTCTGCAAGAGCATCTTCAACGTTCATCATAGCTTCTTCAGCATCTGGCGCATCGCCTTCTGCTTCTTCGCCATCTTCGCCGTCAGCTAATTCTGCCGCAAGATCATCTTCTGCTTCATCTTCGTCTTCGTCTTCGCCGAAAACTTCTTCCGCTTCGATTTCTTCTTCAGCATCAGCGATATCTTCAATGAAGTCATCTTCTTGATCGCTAACGTCAATTGTTTCTTCCAGGTCTTCTTCTTCAACCTGGTCCTCATCTTCTTCGATCACGTCTTCTACAGCGGCATCTTCTTCGATTAAGTCAGCGTAAATGTTACGAGACTTTTCTACAAAGATATCATGTAGTAGATCGGAGGCCTTTTCGGTCTCCTCGTTGATCACCAATTCGAGGACTTGTTCTAGTTTTGTTTTACTATCCATTTGCTTTACTCCTCAATGATGACACAGCAATATGTTACAAAGTCAATGATATTTAGTAACCAAAGCATTTTACTATGAAAAAAGCATAGAAAAACGCAAAAAGTGGTGTTTTTATAAACTGACCACCGTGCTAAGTATTTTTATTCAGCTGATTTACTGTAAATTGCGCCTAGATTGTTAAGACGTTCCTGGTTTTCTAGCTTTTCCAGTTCACGTTTTTTGCGCAATTTATTAAGATGTTTGAGCGTAATTTTAGCTCTACGTGTATCATCAATCTTTAATGTATTGATTTTGTCATCTTCTGCTTCGTAATACTCTCTTAGTTCCTGAAATCTCATGTTTCATCTCCTGTGTCCGTATCAGCTTCGTCTCCGCTGATTGGAGATTCACCAGTGTCTTCTGCATCTGCTTCATCACCTGGTTCATCATCAGTGTTAAAATCAAAGTCGCCACCGCTGTCTAAATCGGGTCGAACTCCTACACTGCTTAATCCTGATGGATCACCTGCGGCAGTGCCGCCAGTGGCATTGGGATTTTCTTCTAACCATTTGGTTTCGTTTTCCAGTATTTCATCTTCACTAAGTCCCAAGTATTTCTTGAGAACAAATCTACGTGATAGATATTCGCTACCATCAACTTGGTTAAACACACCAGCACGTGCATTGTCAATTTCAATTTCTCGATACTGACTAAAGCTCTGTGGTTCAATAAATCGTAAATCAAACAATCCACTTTCAATTTGAAAGCCACGTGCTCGTAAAAACAATTTAAACTCTTTGTCAAATGTTGGCTGAATCATATTCTGCAAACGTTGACAATATTTTGTAAAACGAAATTCCTGAATAAATGCTGTGCCTACACGGCCATCATTATATGTTGCACTACCATCTTCTGGTCCAGTTGGCAAGTAACTACTTGGTACACGCAATGCTCTTAACATTTTGTTTGTAAAGAATTTAAGATCGTCAATCTCACCAAGGTTTTGTCCGCCTGGTAAAACATCAACTTTTGATCCACGTCCTTCAGCAGTCTGTGCAAAGAAATAATCTTCCATGATACTTAATGGATTGTACTGTGCATCCATTACGTTCTGTCCACCACCAGTTTTGTTTGGGATACGTCTTTGATGGATTTCGTTTTTAACTCTTTCAACAAAGCCCATTGCTTTGTGTGGAGGCATATTACCTACATCTACATAAAATACACGGCGTTCTGGCGCACGTTGTACACGGTAGATGATAATAGCATCTTCCAATAATTCTTTTTGTTTGTATGTTTTAAAGATAGGGTCTAGAATACTTGTACCAAACGGCCAGTTTGTATCCATACCCTCAGTCATAGCAACGTGCATAATATGCTCGTCATTGACGGCAAATTCCTGTTCTTCCATGCCACTGCCACCACTGTTACTGGTAGCACCATAACTGCGACCTTCCATACTGGAAAAAGCACCAGCAGGACTACCACCACTAAACGTATTATTGTGTTCTAGCGGCGCTGTTGCAGTTTTGTTTTGTAGATTGAGATCAAGATTTTTAAGAATATATTGCTCAGGCTTTTTGCCTTCGCTTTCATTAACGACTACTTTGAGTACATCTTGTGGATTAACATACATTAGTTCCCAGGTTTCTGGGTCACGAATAAAAGGTTGGTCACCATATTTTACAACATTACGGAATGTTTTAAACATGCGTCTATCCCAGTCATTCAAGTTACACCACTGACGCAGTGCTTGTTCTAGGATTTTACTTTCGCTTTCACTGGGTTCACTTTTGTAAACGATATTAAATGGTACACCAGTTTCATCATCAAACTGTGTACTGAATTCAGCAATAGTATCTAATGCCGCATTGATTTCGCTATCCATGTCCATCTGATCGTATTGCATATAGCGTTCAACACGGTTAGGCATACCGCTATATACTTCAGGCAACCAGCTCTGAAAGCGACTTGTACTACCACTACTACCGGCACTAGATCCTTTGGATTTAGTTTCCTTGCCTTGGTAGACTGTAAAATGTTTTTTCCAACTCATTAGATTTCTCTTTTATCGTTTATAATATTATATTTATCAGTATATGTCAAGTGTTACTGTTGCTCGAGTATATCTGTCTGTTTTCTCAACAGTCTATTAGTTTCATTTAATAATGTTTCTAATTCTTTTTGTCCGCCTGGTACTATAACTTTTTCACTAATTCTATCATTTTTATCTGTATCTGGTGGTTCATTTGCATCAGGTGCTTTACTAGTTGGTACTCTATTAAAGGCATTGTACTGTGTTTCCTGAGCTTTAAAACGATCTCGTTCAGTCTGATTTAACAGCTCATCTGGTACCCTTTGACCATTTACATACAGTCCACCATCTTTAATTTCGTATCCATCTTGATTTGTATATTTTGTAGTTTTACCATCTTCACTCTGAGTAATTTTTTCAGTGCTAATTCCCATTTCTCGTGCAAGTTCATTGGCTCTGGCTTTTTTGTAGCGCCTGTCGTTTTCTATACGCTTCAGCTGGTCTTCACTTTCTCGAACTGCTTTTGATGTTTCTTGATATTTTTTATTAGCCTCTTCATCTTCATATCCGTAAATGGCAGCCATTTTATTAGCTTGTTCTTCATTGTCGACAATACCATTGCTCAATAGAGCTTTTGCTTGCTTCTCGTTTATGCCTATTTGCGTTGCTTTGCCGTATTCTTCTTCTAATGCAGCTAGTTTGTCTTTGTCTGCTTGTAATTTATTTGCAGTTGATTCACGCATTTTAAGTATTGCGTCACCAGGCAAACTTAAATCTCCACGAGCAACTTCATCTAATCCACTGATTATTTTATCAATTTCATTGAGTCTAGCCTTTGATTCATCAGGTATTTCTTCTTCTAAACGAGCCGCCAAACCTTCTATCATTGCTTTTTCTACAAGCAATCCTTGTACATCAACATCTCGATCTTTAGCACGTTGGGCTTGTTGTTTTGCTTCTGCTGTTATACCATTTTCTTCTATTGTTTTTAGATCATTTATTGCAGATGCGTATTCTTTCATTACTTTACCGCGATCAGTTTCTGACAGATTGCCATCTGCTAACTTTTCTGCCAGTGTATCTACTTTGTTTGCCATTAATATTACTGCATCCTGATCAGTTTCATTCATCTGAGCAATTATGCCTGAATCAACACCAACTTGATCTAAAATTTCCATACCGGTTGGTTGGTCCATGTTAGACAACATATCATTGTATCTGGCAAGTGCATCAGCTTCTCGTTGTGAAAGTTCACCTGTTTGTTCCATTATGTCTGTTAAACGTGTAATTTCACTAACCAACAAGTCTTGCATGTTACTTTGATCTTCTGCAATACCAACACTATCTCTTCCCCAGTATACATTTTCGCCGGCTTCTGCACGTGTAATTCTATCTGTCATATCATTTAGTAATTGCTCACTGGCATCCATACTAGAAAATCTTGCAGCATCTTCACTACTAAACCCTTCATCTTCGTAAATTTTTGCAATATCTCTAGCTAAAAGTGCAGCATCAATTGCAATACTAGCGGCAGTACCGGCGCCAGGCAATGTGCCTACTACACCACTGGCAACTTCTCCGCCTGCTCCAACAAAATCACCTTGCATTGCTCTCCAGCCACCCATGCCAATACCTGCAGCTAACCCAATTAGTGGAATTTTTTTAACAAAACTTTTACCTAAACTGGTTGCTGTTGTTTCTGCTACTCTTGCACTTATTCGTCGTGCAACAGCTTCTGATCCTTCTTCTGCAACTTCCGATGCAACAGTTCTAGCAGCAGTTCCAGCAACATCATCTACTGCTCCTGCCGCAGCCTTGGCTCCTGCTTCAGCAACTTCACCAGATGCTTTGGCGGCTGACGATGCAGCATCATCGATTCCAGATCTAACAGCATCTGTAATTGCTCCAGGTACATTTTTAAGTGCAGTAGCAGCGGCACCTGCACCGGCAACTACAGCACCTGGTGCATTTCTAACAGCAGAGGCAACTACACCTGGTGCATTTCTTGCGGCAATACCTGTACTTGTTACAACACGTGCAGTTGTTCTAACTCCACTTAATGCTGCGCCGGGTGCGTTCCTTAATACTGAACCTGCGGTTGTTAAGAAGCGTCCACCAACTCTAGTAAATGCACCTACTCCTCTAATTAACCCGCCTATTGGTCCAGAAAGTGCACCAACTGCCAATGCCGCTAAAATTCCTTTCAAGTACCAATTAGCATCAGAAATTCCTTCTTTAATAGCACCTAAAAATCCTAATTCCAAGAACTGATTTTCCATACTGCTAAGTGCCTGTACTAAGTCTTCACCATTTCCTTCCATGTCAATATTAAGACCTTCTAACAGGTCAGTTGTCATACTTGCTTTAATTTGATTAGTCAATGAATCCATACGTGCTTTTGTATCAATAGCACTTGCCTCAGCGTCTTTATTTGCAGCAGCTAACTCTGCGTTCGCAGTTTTAATATCTTCTACATTTCTAGTTATACCATTGAGGCTATCCGTAAATGCAACAGCTAAACCAGCATTATCATCGCCTAATCTTGCTTGTCTAGCAAATTGGCGACGGTCTGTTTCATTTAATCCATCTCCTAGTCTAGCTATTCCAGATGCTATATTTGCATTATATGTTTCAGTATCCATAGAACCGATATTTTGTCTACCAAAATTTTGCAAATCTTGTAGTCTTTCTAGTGCACCAGGAATACGGGATATTGCCATATATAATTCGTCATTTGACTGTTGCAGTATTGTGGTTACATCCATGCCTTCGGGATCTGAAATAGCTTTTGCTAACGCAATACCAATATCTTCACCAGGACCGCCAGCTAATGTCCCTGTTATTGCTGCAAATTCTCCACTAAACTGATTTTTGAAATCACGTAAAATTGCATCATTAGTTGCCGCTTCTATACCTGCTCGTTGCACTTCTCTACGATTTGCACCAGTTATGTTGGATAATTTAGTTGTTTCACTAACAAATTCTCTCATTGAATCTGCCGCTTCAGCTTGAATTTGCTGTTCGCTTTGTCCACTTAACCGTCTTAATTCAATTTCTTCTGCCAATAATTGGTTAGCTTCTTCGTTACTCATACCAAACATTGTTAAACTTCTGCCTAAGTGTCTGATGTCGCCAGTAAGCCCATAAGTTTGGTCACGCAAGTCAGTCATTGCGTCACCAAAACTTTTACCACTGCTAGCTGCTTCTTGTAGTACAGATGAAACATTAATTCCCATTTCACGGGCTCTGTCTTGAACTTCTTCATCTGTAAAAGCAAGTCCACGTGCCTCACGACTAAGTCTTGCAAATTCACGCAATCCTTCGTTTGAACTACTTCCTAATGCACGAAACGACATACCATTGCTTTGTGCAATTTTAGCAAGACCATCTAGACCAGTACCAGCACTTGCTGCAATTTGTCTAATTTCTTGCAAACTCATACCAAAACCAGCACCAACATTTGATAACTCACTTAGTGATTTAGCAAAATTCAGCATAGCACCTGCTGCAAATCCAGCGGCGGCACCTAACCCAACAACACCACCAATGGCAGTCGCAAGACCTTCAAAATCACCTTTACTGATAGAACCTACAGCGTCCTTTGTACTCTTACGAATACCATCAAGTCCACGCTTCATTGTATTAATTAAGTCTTTTTCAGCTTGTTCACGCTCTTCGCGAAGTTTTTTCTCTTTGTTGTTTTCTTCGTCTTTGCTTTTTTTCGTTTCTTGAGTATTTTTATCTACAGCATCTTCGATTGCTTTTTGGCTGGCTAATAGCTCTTTAATTAGTTTTTCATTATCTTTTGTTACGTCACTTCTGAGGCGTTCTTGTGCTTTGAGCATTTCATTTACTGCTCTCAACGTACCAGTTTCAATGTCTACTAATTTTTTTAGTTTAGAGATATTGTCTTTGCTTAAACTCGCAAGATTGTCAATTGATTCTTGACTAGCCCATGCTGGAACCTTGATGTATTGACCACCAAATTCTATCTCGTAATTTTCACCTGCCATTAAAATACCCATTAAATACGTAGATAAATAAGTTTATCGTAGTACGGCGTTTATTATTCCTACTACTATTTAGCGAGGAAAAAATATGAGCGAAAACCCTTTAAAACACTTATACCGTAGTAAAACTGTGTATATATCACTTCCTAGTAAAGGAAAGTACTATCCAAGTGGCATTGATTTAAGTGTTGATGGAGAATTGGGACTTATGCCCATGACAACAAGTGATGAAATAAAACTCAAAAGTCCTGACGCATTGTTTAATGGTGAAGCAATGTTTGAAATGTTACAAAGCTGTGTTCCTGATATCAAAAATCCAAAAGAGATACCTGCGTGTGACTTAGATGTTATTTTATTTGGAATACGAATTGCAACAAGTGGTGACATGTTGGAAATTACAAGTAAATGTCCTCACTGTGAAGAAAGTCATGATTATGAAGTGAACCTTCCAGTAATTATGGCGTCTGCAAAAGGAATCCAAGACCAAAATTGGATTGACATAGATGAAAAAACTCGTGTATATGTTAGACCATACAGTTTAATGAGTCAAATCAAATCTAATATCAGACAGTTCCACAATTACCGTATGGAAGCAACGCTTAATCAAGACAGCATGAAAGATGATGAAAAAGCTGAATTATTCAACACTATCTTAGCTGCTGCAACAGGCATTACTGTAGAACTTTGTGCAAGTAATATCCTAAAAGTTGAATTAACTGATGAAAATCAGAAAAAGACTGAAGTGGCCGAGACAAACCACATTTATGAATGGGTCAACAACATGGACAGTGCTACTTATAAAAAGATTATTAATTTAATCAAGACACTGGGAAATGCACAAATTGAGAGTGACACCACTATTAAATGTGCTGGTTGCACAAAAGACTACAAAACTGTTATTGATCTGGACCCTATAACTTTTTTCACATAAGGGCAATTAAGATGACTCCTAAGGAGTTACATGAATATACTTCAAACTTAATTGCCCAGGGAAAACGATTCCAAAAGAACTTAATGGAAACCGCTGCATATAGCAACGGATCGTTTACCTATGATCAATTATTACAGATGCCGACATCTGAATATAAAGAACTAGAAGAAATTATTGTTAAGAAGATCAAACAGGATAGAGGAATTAAAGAGCAAGCAATGCTTTAACTATCATGTTCACGTTGTCTAACGACAACGGATTTATTCACTTCGTTCATAAATCATTTTTTTATTAAGGAATAATTTTTTTTAACTTGCCATGAAGTCTAGTCACACTTAGCCTGATTAAGGCTAGGCATGACCAGAAGAAAACTTGCCCGTTATCCACATCACACTACATCTCGATAAACCTTTATAACGCAAGGCAAGGGCGGTTGTGCGGTACCCTTTTACAATCTGCTTACAACGCAGGAACATAGATGGCCAGATGTAGCGACCAATCTACTACCCGTGAGTTCCAATGGTTCAGGAGAGCTCACTCATTTTGGTTTGTCAAACCAACGCATTGACTGCAACACACCACTCCATCGGCGACGAGCACTACCTCGGCAGAATCTTGGTGGGTCGAGGAGCCTCGACCAAACACGGTTGCTATGATAATTTTATTGAGAAGATTTAATAGCCAGGGTTTTGCGGTGTTCTAATAGTCGTTGACGCAGTATGTTACTGCCACCAACTCTTACATTTATAATGCCATTGTAATATTCGTCTGTTTCTAATACGCCGCGATCAAATTGTTCTTTTGCTTCGAGATAAGATAATTCGCCTTTGCTTTCACAATAATATAGTATTTCACGAGTAAATTTATCTTCGCCAAGTTGTGCAACATCTGCATTTAGATGTTCGCTTGAGCCCCAGTATGTGCGCCAATCGCTTTCAACAGTTGTACGTCTTTTACGTGTTTTGCCTTTGAGAGGAGGTCTGGTTTTTTTAAATTGAGCTAATTTTTTGCCAATGTATTTTCGATTATTGGTTATATTTGTAATAAGATAGACGAAGCCTACACATGATTCTGGAAGTTCTGATACTACTTGCCCATTGTACTGCCAATCACTTGTCGCCACGTTTACTCATTTTTTCTAATGTATGGATACCAATATCGCTGATATCATCTATCTTTTTGTGTCCTGTATATTTTTTTCTAATAGTTTTTTCATTGGGACGTTCATAAATTGTAGTTAAATCACTGTAATCAATAAAATCATTATTAACATAATCACTAAGTGTAATGGTTTTTGTGTCATCACTAGTAATGGTAATGTAATCGTCGTCCCATGTAGTTACATTACTTTCTGGTATACTTAATGTAGCACCTGTATCAGGGTCTGTCAATGTAATTGTTTGATTATATTCATTTTCTTTATTCTTCGACATAATCTGTATCCGCATTAAACGTAGTAAAACCATTTTCTTTTAATACTTGTAGTGTGTTACTAACACGCCCTACAAGTTCATCACGGTGTGAGATTAAGAAAACGTTTTTATTCCTTTCACGTACCATTTTTTTCAGTACGCCCAACGATGATTCTACACCGTTGCTATCCATGCCTGAGTCTACTAGTTCGTCAATTGCCATAAAATTAATAGGTGTATTCATACTTTCAAATACATCCCTAAATGCCCAAGATAAGCCAAGGATAAGTCGGTTACGTTCGCCACGAGATAAGTTGTCAAAGTCTAATTCACGACCAAGTTCTGTAATTTCTACAGTTAAGTCTGGTTGGAATTGTACTTCATGTGGTAAGCCTAGTTTAGTTAAGTAATAGCCAAGTCGTGTGTTTAAGTAAGATAAGTTTTGTTCAATAATACGCTTACGTATAAAGCTGTCTTTATTAGTTAGCAGTTTCATCAAAAAGTCCTGATGATCACGTAGATTATTAAGATCATTCATTTTATTCCAGGAAATTTCTTGCAAGCCTTCGTTTTGTAGTGCCTCTATTTGATCTGTATATGGGTCCTGTTCTGCCTGTTTGTTAGCCAATTGTGCCTGAAGTTGCACCACTTTATTTCTGTGATCGTGCGCATCGTTCACATTTTCATAAAAGGTTACTGGTGCTGAGCCTACTGCGCCTAGCGCATCTAATGCAATCTGATGCTCTTGCAACTGTGTATCATTTGTTAATACCTGCATAGCTGCATCTGTTTTTTGCAGTTCTTTTGATTTGAGAATTTCTTCTTGTTTATCGTCGTGCAGTTCTTGTCCACAAGTATGACACTTGTGATCAACCAGCAATGCGATTTCTTTTCCTAGCTTCTCAACTAGCTTTTCTTGTTTAGCATTGTCAAAATTAATACTGCTAATCCAGTCCTCTAATTGAGTACGGCGCTGTAAATTAACATGAAACACTGCTAGCTCACCATGTGCCGCTAATTCAGCTTCAATATCCAAATGTTCTAATTCGTTAATTGCTTCTTCAAAAGCTACAATATCGCTTGCTTTCTTGTCTTCCCATACTTTACGGCGGCGCTCCAGATCTTTAATACTTTTGGAAATAGCCGTATTTGCTTCTTCTACCCCTTTAATGCGATATTCTTCTTCCTTGATAGCATCTCTGGTATCTTTCATTTGATCTTTAAGTACATTGGCTTTTTCACTAAGCATAGTAATACCCAGCAATTGCTCAATAATATCTCGCTGATCGTTTGCCCGCATACTTAAAAACGGTTCGGTATAAGTGTTTAATGCCATAATATGCTTAAACATAGTATGACTCATACCCAACAGTTTTTCAATTTCTTGTTGTGTTAAACGTCCTTCGCCCTGACCTTCATCAGTTCCGTTTTCCAACATGTCATGGTTGTTAACCATAAATTTAAAAATATTAGGTTTACGTCCACGCTCTACTCTATATTCCATTCCGTCAACTTCAAAATCAACTGTAACCAACATTCCTTTGTTGTTGGTTTTGTTAATTAGGTTGTCTTTGCGGATATTTGTTAGTGCAGTGCCATATAGTCCATAGCTGAGTGCATTAATAATTGTGGTTTTACCAGTACCATTACGGCTACCATCACCACCCAAATCCACATTATTCCCCAGTACAAGTGTCAGTCCTGCGTCAGTAAACCGTACGGCTTGCGTAACGTTACCCACACTCATGAAGTTTTTTACGGTTACGTTTTTAATATTAATCATAGGTTTGCATAGATATCCATTAGCATTTTGCTGTTAATCATATCACTATCAACAGCTTTTAATTGATTATACACTATCTGGTCCACATTTTCAACCTCTATTTCATTGTCAGTTTTCCAGTCTGTTGCATGCTCTTCTTTTTTAGCAGGCATTAGTGCAATTTCTCTGAGTT
>Ga0255765_1003612_pt1 | contig 16318 bp, 2 predicted proteins | sample 041ome_8_FD_179965 | JGI IMG/M metagenome (GOLD analysis project Ga0255765, IMG submission 179965) | Coastal salt marsh microbial communities from the Groves Creek Marsh, Skidaway Island, Georgia - 041407BS metaG (version 2) | ecosystem: Environmental > Aquatic > Marine > Intertidal zone > Salt...
CCAAAACGCTGTATTTTATCCACATCTGATATCATATTATAAGTTTTTCCATTTAAATTTAACATATCATTTAAAATGTCATTTGATATAGGATTAATATTCTCTTTCAAATTTTTATCAGAACGTGCATTAAATTGAGATGCCGTTACTGTACTTGTAACATACAATGTGCTACCAAACGTAGACGCTCCGGTAACATTCAATGAACCATCAACATCCAAAGTACTACCAAACGTAGACGCTCCGGCAACATCCAACACACCATTTAAATCAGCAGCACCAGTAACGGTTAATGTGCCAGCAATATCAGTATCCCCGTCAGCATCAACAGTAAAATTTGAACCATTAGTCCCGGCACCAAATGAACCATTAACATCCAGTTTCGAGTTAGGTTGGGTACTTCCGATACCGACATTGCCACCATATGGTTGTAAATGTATTTCTCCAGCATTTCCATTTTTATATGTTTGAAATTGATATTCTGAAACACCTATACGTCTAATAAACATTTGGTCATTAGCAGAATTGTTATGTAACACAATATCCTTACATTGAATAGAAGGATCAGGAACACCATTGGGTGTAATATTATTTACACCTGAACCAATAATTGAAGTACCAGCAACGTGTAGTGTTTTTTGTGGATTATTCGTCCCGATACCGACATTGCCATTAACAATCAAACTGCTACCAAACGTAGACGCTCCGGCAACATCCAAAGTAGTAGCTAAAGTAGTGGCCTTGGCAACGGTTAATGTGCTACCAAGCGTAGTCGCTCCGGTAACGTTCAATGAACCATCAACATCTAATGTGCTACCAAGCGTAGTCGCTCCGGTAACATTCATTGTACCACCAACATCTAATGTGCTACCAAGCGTAGTCGCTCCGGTAACATTCATTGAACCATCAACATCTAATGTGCTACCAAGCGTAGTCGCCCCGGTAACGTTCATTGTACCATCAACATCCAAAGTAGCTTGTGGATTTGTGGTTCCAATACCGACATTGCCACTATTAATTATACTCATAAATTCACTACTATCCATCCCTATGGCGAACCTATTTGCTTGAGATGTCCCATCAATATGTTGTGTATACCATTCATTAGCAGTGCCACCAAGATATTTAATACCAGATGTATAACTACCAGCAGTCGCAATTTTTAGATATTGATTTGAACTTTTACTAGACGATCCAATTGTTAATCGTGAATCCGGTTGGGTACTTCCAATACCGACATTGCCATCAGGTAAAATAGTCATATTGTCGGTTAGTGTTGTTCCGTTGGATGAAGTTCCAAAAGTTAATTTACCCATTTTTGTCGTTTCATCAATCGAACCAGTAATTGAACCATAAATAAGTGAACTTGTATATCCAACATTATAAATATCATCTACATTTGTAAAACCTTTTTTTTTCCATATATCTAATCGATGTACGTCCATTTTTGTGTATCTACTATTATCACCACCAGTATAATATCCAATCTCATAATCAACATCATCGAATGTTTGTCCTGATAAATTCATATTATTTGAAAACGCATTAACACCATCAACAAACAATCGTAATATATTACTACTACGTGTTATAACAAAATTATGAATTATACCATCCGCTTCAAACTTCTTATCTGAAAGTCTATATGTGTATCCGGATGTTTCTTCACCTATATATTCTGTCGTAGAATAAAATTTAATCTCATTATTGATACCAAGATAAATGATAAAACTAGCTGTTCCACTAGAATAATTTCCTATGTTAAATATTATATTACCATTTATGTCTCCGTTTGAATTTGCCCCTTTATATTCCGCCCATAAACTAATAGTGAAATTATTACTACCAAAGTTTAATAATGACTTGGGAATGGTTATAAAATCATTTAAACCATCTAATACTACACCGTTTGATGATATTGTTGCTCCGCCATTTAATGTTAACGCTGTTGAACTATTTATATCATTAATACTTGCGTTGCTTCCATTCAAAATAAACGTATTTGTTGCGTTTTGAATATTATCTTGTGTATTTGTATTTAAATGTAAACCAGTTGAATTAATTTCTCCTGCTACTGATAATGCTTTGTCAGGATTATTCGTCCCGATACCGACACTCCCTCCAAATATTTTATAATTTGGACCATCAAATCCTGATGTATTAGATGAATCCATTAATGGATTTACATCAGTAATTGTAGTATTACTGCTACCATTTGTAAGCATCGTATCAGTTACTTCAAAAGTGTTCGAATTTGAGTATATATTTACATAAACACGACTATAAATAACTGGTTGAACGGAATATACTGGAGGTCTAATATTTATTTGTATAGCACCTCGTTGACCGTTTGTTGCGGTAGTATCATGAATATATTCAGTAAAAACTTCGTAACTTTGGGTAGAAATATATTCACTATCTACAATAACAGGTGTTTCATTTGAAGTATATTTATTAAAACCATATCTATTTTTGAAATATGTATCTCTTCCTCCATTACTACTTGAACCAATATATTCAACATCAAATAAGAAATTGAGAATACGTGATGCATCATTATTAAAACTAATATCAATAGTGAAATTAGAACTAGTATCAATTTGAAATCTACCGGACCAACTACTATTTTTAAAATTGTATTTGTCCTCAAGTAATTCGCCTTTTTCAGAAATATCTCCAGAAACATCTAATGTTGATTGCGGATTATTCGTCCCAATACCGACATTGCCATTTGCAATAACCCTCATACTTTCAGAACTATCGTTTGTAAAAACAATGTCATTAGAAGAAGAACCAATTTCTACCTTTGTAGTTCCACCAGAATTTTGCAAACCACTTTGTATGGTAACCCAACCACTTCCATTATATCCTTGAAATGAATTGCTTGCAGTGTCAAAATACATGGCACCAGCATTATTACTACCAGTTGCACGATTCGGAAGAACTAAAGATGTAGCACTAATATCCAATTGTGTACCAGCTGTTTCAATCGCTCCGGATGTACCATTAATTTTTGTTAGAAAACTCATATTTGTTTATGATATATAAAATAAATATATTTTATGTTTGTTATGAACTAATGAAGTATATATTTTTGTATAAATATATAATTCACAATAATATCGTGCTAATAATTAGCGTCTTGTTCTCATGGTTGTTCTCATGGTTGTTCTCATGGTTGTTCTTCTAATTCTTTGATGCGGGCTTCAAGGCCAGAAACGGTATGTCGGAGGTCCTTTATGGCTTCAATAAGAGGGGCGACTAAATTACCATACGCAACGGATTTCAAAGAGCCTTCGTTATTGATAACTTCAGGGAAAACAGTTTCGACTTCTTGAGCGATGAGACCAATATGGATTTTATCTTTGTCTTCTAAATCATTACGGTTAAAATAAACGCCACGAAGTTGAGATATTTTATCTAAACTATTATCAATTGTACTGACATTCGTTTTGACGGATGCGTCAGACGTAGACGTGATATCGCCTCCTGAAGTAATATTTCCCGTAACATCCAATTCCCCTGCTATTTGGACGTCTTCTCCCGTAGTAGTAATTGATGAATTATATGTTATTTCACTAGAGGAGCTATTATATTGCATGATTCCTAATGCTGTAGTATGATGGTCTACTTCTCTTACAGGTTTAACAAGAAATGAATTTGCTATTGTTGCATTTAAAGCACTACCAGAAGCATTTAATATAATGGTGTTAGCAGGGTGATTTGTTTGACCGGCTTGATAACCAATAGCAATACTGTTAGCACCTTGATTATCTTCACCGGCTAATTTACCAATAGCAACACTGTTAGTTCCTTGCAAACTATTACCGGCAGAATCACCAATAGCAATACTGTTATCACTTTGTGAAGTATAACCGGCTTGGTTACCAATAGCAACCCCATGTTGGCCTTGATTTGTATTACCGGCTTGATAACCAATCGCAACAGCATGTGATCTTTGATTATTTCTACCACCACCATTACCAATACCTATACTGAATTCGCCTTGATTATCAAAACCTGCAAGAGCACCCAATGCAACAGCTAATCTATTTTGATAATTTTGACCGGCTTGAACACCAACCGCTACAGCTGAACCACCTTGAGAAGTATAACCGGCATTAACACCAACCGCAACACTATATTGATTTTGAGAAGTTTTACCGGCATTAATACCAACCGCAACTGCTGAAGTACCTTGAGAAGTATAACCGGCGTAAGCACCAACCGCAACTGCTGAATCACCTTGAGAAGTATAACCGGTTTGATAACCAACCGCAACAGCGAAACTACTTTGATTATGTCTACCAGTGCCATTACCAATAGCAACAGCAAAATCATTTTGATTATCATAACCAGCTGTAGCACCCAACGCAATACTAAATTGTTGTTGAAGTGTTTCACCTGCTGATCTTCCAATTGCTATTGTATCTTGGCCTTGATTTGTTTTACCAGCATTTTGTCCAATCGCAACAGCATATTGATTTTGATTTGTATTACCGGCATCAGAACCAATTGCAATAGCATATTGTTGTTGATTATCCTTACCAGCGTGAAAACCAATCGCAACAGCATATTGGCCTTGATATTTTTCACCTGTTAATCTTCCAATCGCAACAGCATATTGGCCTTGATTTGTATAACCGGCTGCTTGTCCAACCGCAACAGCAGATGTTTTTTGATAATATCTAGCAGCATTAATACCAATCGCAATAGATTCTTGTCCTTGATTTATTTCACCTGCTGATCTAGATATAGCAACACAATCTTGTCCTTGAGAAGTTTTACCGGCGTTAACACCAATAGCAACAGCAGATTGTTTTTGATTATCCTTACCGGCACTAGAACCAACCGCAACAGCATTACCACTTTGAGAAGTATTACCAGCATTAACACCAACCGCAACAGTACTTGTGCCTTGAGAAGTTTGACCGGCACTAGAACCAACCGCAACAGCTGAATCACCTTGATTATGTCTACCACTGCCACTACCAATCGCAACAGCAAGACGTTGTTGGTTTTTTTCACCGGCATAAACACCAATAGCAACCGTATTATATGATTGATCACTATTTCCAGCATTTCTACCTATAGCAATTGCACTTGTATATTGATTTAAATTTCCAGCATTACTACCAATTGCTATTGAACAGCCAGTACTGCTGCCAGTACTCCAATAATATGTAAGACCTTGATTATTATAACCGGCATATGAACCTATTGCGATTGATTGGTTTTGCGTTTGGTTTATAGTACCGACTTCGTAACCAATATTAATATTACTAGTAGCAGTTTCTGTAACAATGTCTATACCATTTTGCATGATTAATTCACTGGAAACACGAACATCTCCCACAACATCCAGTTCCGAGACAGGTATGGCACTTCCGATACCGACGTTACCACCATCTTTAATCATCATAACAACAGTCGAATCGTCAACTACTTTCATAATATCATTATTACCATTTTGTGAAACAATCAAAGCAGGTCCTGTACCATTATTGGAAATATCTAATTGTGTGGTAACATCGACGTTGGTGTCAGTGCGGATGAATTCACCAGTGAAATTAATAGAACCATCAACAGTCAAATCACCTTTAATATGGACTTTTTCATTACCATCAGTAGCACCACCGGGTTGTAATAATATATCACTATTTGTAGGTGTAGTAATTGTATTACTGTCTATGGTAAATGAACCAACATTTAATGTGCTACCAAACGTAGTCGCCCCGGTAACGTTCAATGTACCATTAACATCCAATGTCGAGCTAGGAGAAGTATTGCCGATCCCTACCATAGGAGCACTTGTTAGATTATCAGTCGCAAATCTAATAACTTCTGTACCAGCAACAATAAATCTAATATTGTCTCTGTAACCATTGGATGCAGGATTTGTTCCTGTATTATTATTTATACCAATGGTTAATAAACCTCTATCTTGGCTATCATCTTCACCATCATCATATTCAATCCAAGCATAATCGTTACTACCGGTAGCACCAGTAGCTGATTTAAAAAGAATAGAACTTGAACCTCTATTATCACCGTGTTGTAAAATGAGTGAACCGGCGGTGCTTGTAGCTGATGTTCCAGTGGTTTCATAAATATGAAGTTGACTTTGCGGATTCGTCGTCCCAATACCGACATTGCCGCCATCCACCAACATATTACCATGTCGTAATTTAAGATAACTACCACTAATATCTAACCAGTCTTTCATATAAGATTTAACATAACGATTTGCACTAGCATCTGTCGTCCAAGAAGACATTATTATTTATATCTATATAAATATGGATATAAATATTTTTATGTTTTTCTAAACTCATATTACAATTTGAAAAATAAATTAGATATAAAAATATGGTAATATGTTTATACCAATGAATATTCATAAAAAAGTAATATTTTTATACTTGGTTAATAAAACCGCTAGTCATGTCCAAATCCCCACTACTGATAGTTACACCATCACCAAATGTAGCAGCAGAAGTGAAATCGGCAATTCCAGTAACGTCCAATGTTTGACGAACAATAGCGGTACCATTGACATCCAAAGTTTTGGTAGGACTATCAGTTCCAATACCAATATTACCACCGTCTTTAACCATCATAACAACAGTTGTATCGTCAACTACTTTCATAATATCATTAGCACCGTGTTGTGTAACAATCAAAGCGGGTCCAGTTCCAGCATTTGAGATATCTAATTGTGTAGTGACATCAACGTTGGTATCAGTGCGGATGAATGTACCAGTGAAGTTAATGGAACCATCTACTTGTAAATCACCAATAACGCGAACTTTATGATCTATACTATTAGTTCCAATGTTGTTATATGCTGTATTTTTACCGGGGCGGAGTTCTAAAACAGTGGCGACATCACTTTCGATATAATTACTTTGAATGTGGATATTTTCGACATCTAATTGGGCGGCTGAAATATCAGTTGTGGCAACAAGTGAAGTCATGGTAGATGTTCCAGAGACATTCAATGTGCTAGCAAATGTGGATGCTCCTGCAACATCCAAAGTACTATTTAAATCAGTAGCACCGGTAACAGTTAAAGTGCTTGATAAACCTGCGTGTTCGGTAACACTTAAAGTGCTTGCTAGAGTGGCAGCCTTGACAACATTCAACGTGCTTGATAAAGTTGCAGCGTCAGTAACAGCTAATGTGCTTGCTAAAGCGGTAGCATCAGTAACATCTAATGTGCTTGATAAAGTGGCAGCCTTTGTAACATTCAATGTGCTTTCTAAAGTGGCAGCTCTGCCAACATTCAATGTGCTTGATAAAGTGGCAGCTTCTGTTACAGCTATAGTACTATCTAAAGTTGCGGCTCTTTCTACATTCAATGTACTAGATAAAGTAGCAGCATTGGTAACAGCTAATGTGTTAGCAAAAGACGCAGCATTGACAACATTCAATGTGCTTGACAAAGTGGTAGCATTAGCAACAGCTAATGTGCTAGATAAAGTGGCGACTTTGGCAACATTCAAATTGTTAGCAAAAGTGGCAGCACCAGAAACGTCTAATGTATTTGATAAGGTTGTGGCATCACTAACAGCTAATGTGTTAGCAAAAGACGCAGCATTGACAACATTCAATGTGCTTGACAAAGTGGTAGCGTCGGCAACAGTTAAAGTGTTTGATAATGTGGTAGCATTGGAAACAGATAATGTGCTTGATAAAGTAGCAGCTTTGGTAACATTCAAATTGCTTGATAAGGTGGTGGTATTGGTAACAGTTAAAGAGTCAATAGTAGTGGCTCCACCAACATTCAATGTGCTATCTAAAGAGGTAGCACCAGTTACATCTAATGTGCTTGCCAAAGACGCAGCTCTCACAACATCCAATGTGCTAGATAAAGTAGCAGCATTGGTAACAGCTAATGTACTTGCCAAAGACGCTGCCTTGACAACATTCAATGTGCTAGATAAAGTGGTAGCATCGGCAACAGCTAATGTGTTAGCTAACGCAGTAGCACCAGAAACATCCAATGTGCTATCTAAAGAGGTAGCACCAGTTACATCTAATGTGCTTGCTAACGTGGCGGCCTTTGTAACATTCAATGTGCTTTCTAAAGTGGCGGCTCTGCCAACATTCAAAGTGCTTGACAAAGTAGCAGCTTCTGTTACAGCTATTGTGCTATCTAAAGTGGTGGCTCTGCCAACATTCAATGTGCTTGATAAAGTAGCAGCATTGGTAACAGCTAATGTGCTTGATAAAGTAGTAGTATTGGTAACAGTTAAAGAGTCTATAGTGGCGGCTCCACCAACATCCAATGTGCTTGCTAGAGTAGCAGCCTTGACAACATTCAATGTGCTAGATAAAGTAGTAGCACCTGTAACATTCATTGTACTACCCATAGTAGCGGCACCATCGGCATTAAATGTACCGGAAACATCCAAAACTGTACTAGGTGTTTCTTTACCAATACCGACATTACCACCATCTTTAACCATCAAAACAGTTGTTGTATCGTCAACTACTTTCATAATATCATTACTACCGTGTTGTGTAACAATCAAAGCGGGTCCAGTACCACCATTGGAAATATCTAATTGTGTGGTAACATCGACGTTTGTGTCAGTGCGGATGAATGTACCAGTGAAATTAATAGAACCATCAACAGTCAAATCACCACGAATATGGACTTTTTCTGAACCGTCTGTTTCACCACCGGGTCGCAATTGTAAATCTGTACCGGCAGGTGTAGTCAAGTGATTACCATCAATAATAATATCATCAACATTAATGATACCAGTATGTATAGTAGGAATTGTTGCCGCTGCGGAGAATGAAGCATCTCCTGTGACAGCTAATGTGCTAGCAAATGTGGACGCTCCAGCGACATCCAAAGTGCTATTTAAATCAGCAGCCTTGGCAACAGTTAATGTGCTATTTAAAGTAGTTGCATCTGTGACTGTCAATGTGTTTGCTAAAGCGGTAGCACCAGAAACGTCCAATGTGCTTGATAAAGTGGTAGCATCACTAACAGCTAATGTGCTTGATAAAGTAGCGGCATTGCTAACAGCTAATGTGCTATCTAAAAGAACAGCACCAGAAACGTCTAATGTGCTTGTTAAATAAGCGTGTTGTTGAACTTCAAGTTCACCCTTCAATAATGATTTGTTAGTAACACGCAAAACATCGTGTGCGACAAGGTCATTATAGACTTGAACGATACCATCAACATGAAGGTCTGAATTAAAGCTAACATCATCAACGAATTTTGCTGTATTTTGAACGTGTAATGTGCTAGATAAAGTAGTAGCATCGGTAACAGCTAATGTGTTATCTAAAACAACAGCACCAGAAACGTCTAACGTGTTAGCCAAAGACGCAGCATTGGCAACATTCAATGTGCTTGAAAAAGTAGCAGCATCGGTAACAGCTAATGTGCTAGCCAAAGACGCAGCATTGGCAACATTCAATGTGCTTGAAAAAGTAGCAGCATCGGTAACAGCCAATGTGTTTGCTAAAGCGGTAGCACCAGAAACGTCCAATGTGCTTGAAAAAGTAGCAGCATCGGTAACTGCCAATGTGCTATCTAAAAGAACAGCACCAGAAACGTCTAATGTGCTTGTTAAATAAGCGTGTTGTTGAACTTCAAGTTCACCCTTCAATAATGATTTGTTAGTAACACGCAAAACATCGTGTGCAACAAGGTCATCATAGAATTGAGCGATACCATCAACATGAAGGTCTGAATTAAGGCTGACATCACCTTCTAATCTTGTTTTACCTTCAACAACCAAATCGCTTTTAAGTGTTACGTCGTCGGCAATAGTAACTTTACTGTTTAGACTAACATCGCCATCAACGGCAAGTTTTGAATAAAAATTGGAATCATCTTGGACACGTAAAGCAGCATTCAAAGATAAATCACTGTTATAACTATCACTTCCTAAATTTGCTGTACGCGCAATAAGGTCTTCTAAACGGGATTGAACGTTTTCTGACAAATCAACTAAATAACGTAATTTATTGATACTTACATCGTAGTTTGTACCGGAATCACGAACGCGATATTCGGTTGCTTTCATACTAAATCCGGGGTTGACACCATCAGCAGTTGTGTATAAATTCAAAGAATTATCACTACGAATATAAACACCACCGCCACTGATATCCAAGAACCCTTTTACGTAGGATTGACGAAACTTGTTAGCATTGTTTGACGAATCAAACCACTGACTCATGCTTATATATATATATTATGATGAAAATAACTATACATTAATTTTAAATAAAAATGCGTATAATTGTTATAATTTACTGCTAGTACCAATTCCCACCGTTTTGACGTGTCATATTTACTGTATCATGATGTATATAACCAATATTATTTGATATATTAGATTTTTATATATCAAATAGAATTCGAAGCATTATTGTTATTAAAGTCACGCGGACGATGAATTATTTTCGAGAGCGTCTAACCGTGCTAGAACTGAAGTCAATTGAGATTCTAATGTTTCAACCTTTGTTTCTAATGTTGCTATACGTTCCTTGTCTGCGAGTTGTTGTCTATCTATTTCTTGTAATGCTGCGGTTGTTATCGTCCATATTGAGTTTTTATTAAGTGAATGGAAATCATTCACCTTTTGCCCGGTTAACATTATACCATTACTGGGAATTGTTACTATATTTTCAGAACCATCAACAGTGTAACTAAAGCTAACATCATAAGAAAACATATAATCCTTTATTTTATGGTTTTCATTCAATGATATATCGATCTTTATGCTGCTGCTGTCAACAACACAGTCTTCATATACCATAATATCAAGCACCTCATCGTTTCCGGCATTAAATGTATGATCGGTAAAACACAATATAGCATATTTATTATTACTTGAATCAGTATAATTAAATGAAATATCGCTGGTAGACGCAGAACCCAATGTTAATATGTTATCATCATTCAGAATGGATGTACTCATGATATTGGGAATCATTTCATTTTCCATGATTTCAACCGCATCAGGAAGAACTTCCTTAACTTCTTGAGCGATAAATCCATAAACGGTTGAAAATCCTTTTTCTGCTTTATTGATGTATTCATATTTTTTGGGTTGTAATTTTCTAAATGAAACCAATGCTTCATTATCACTAATGTCAACAATATTGGTTTTAATTCTTCTATCAGAAGCAGTAACTAACCACCCGCGTGAATATATACCACCATATGTATAAATACTAACACCACCACCACCACCATTAATTGAATAATTCGTATACATTGAATCTCTAATACTACTACTTCTATCAGCCCATCCACTGATACCGCCCAATGATGAATAATTATATGAACCACCATCAGGATACCAATTTAAATTCCATGCAACACCTGCAGAATTATCTCCAGTCCAGCCACTAGTTCGCCTGCTGTAAACACTTACCGGCCATTGAAAACCAGTAGCACTCCCGATACCAATATATCCACTTGTGTAAATTGAACCACGCACATCCAGTTTGTGTAGAGGAGTAATTGTCCCAATACCGACATTGCCACCATATGGTTGTAAATGTATTTCTCCAGCATTTCCATTTTTATATGTTTGAAATTGATATTCTGAAACACCTATACGTCTAATATACATTTGGTCATTAGCAGAATTGTTATGTAACACAATATCCTTACATTGAATAGAAGGATCACCAACACCAGTGGGTGTAATATTATTTACACCTGAACCAATAATTGAAGTTCCAGCAACATGTAGTGTTTTACTAGGACTGCTAGTACCAATACCGAATTTGCCACCATTGTTAATAAACGAATCATCAGTGGACTTTGCTGAAAAGAATATTTTTGATAAAGCTCCTGAATATAAATTGAAATATGCTGAATCATCAGTATTTTTTCGTATTCCTGCTAGAATGTAATTGTTACTACTATTATAAAGGTCTATGCCTGTATCTTGTGTACTTGTTTTAACTGTAACCGTGCTACCAAGCGTAGTCGCTCCAGCAACATCCAACGACCCATTTAAATCAGCAGTATTGGCAACGGTTAATGTGCCAGCAATATTAGTATCCCCGTCATCATCAACAGTAAATTTTGAACCATCAGACCCGGCACCAAATGTACCACGCACATCTAATTTTTCTTGTGGATTATTCGTCCCAATACCGATATTGCCAGTACTGTAATAAATATCATTTGTATCAACGGTACTAGTACTCCAAACACTACTTACTATAGCGTCTAATTGGTTTTGTATGTTGGATGATACTCCATCCAAGTGACCTAATTCGGTAGAAGTAATATCTGAAATTGCTACTTTACCTGAAGCATTTGAAATTAAAGCACGATCAACAGTTAAATCGGAAGTAGTAATTGTTGTTGCAGCACCAGTAACTGTAGCTTGTTTTCCGGATAATGCTGTGAATATAGTACCACTTGTAACACTGTTACTAGAACCAGAAGCAATAGATCCGAATGTTAATGTATCTTGTTTTCCTGATAATGCTGTAAATACAGTACCACTTGTAACACTGTTACTAGAACCAGAAGCAATAGATCCGAATGTTAATGTATCCTGTTTTCCGGATAATGCTGTAAATATAGTACCACTTGTAACACTGTTATTAGAACCAGAAGCGATAGAACCGAATGTTAATGTATCTTGTTTTCCAGTAAATTGTGATTGTATGTTGGATGTTACACCATCCAAGTAACCTAATTCAGTTTGAGACAGTGTTTTTGAAGATGTTATTAAAGAACCTGTTAATTTAATATCTCCCACAACATCTAATGTTGATTGAGGATTCGTCGACCCAATACCGACATTGCCGTCATCAGTTATCCTCATTTTTTCAGTTTGATCTTGTATCAAACCACCTGTGAAAAATCTTATTCTATTGTATTCATAAAAATCTAAAGTACCATCCGTATCACTCGTATCATATGCTCTTCTGAAAAATATTGAATGATGTTGGTCATATCCTTTAATAACACCTCCGCCAGTACTACTTTTTCTTATTGTTAAATCGTCAGTAATATTCAATTTGTTACTAATCGTAGTCGCTCCGGTAACTTTCAATGTGCCGGAAACATCTAATTTTTCTTGTGGATTATTCGTCCCAATACCGATATTGCCAGTACTGTAATAAATATCATTTGTATCAACGGTACTAGTACTCCAAACACTACTTACTATAGCGTCTAATTGGTTTTGTATGTTGGATGATACTCCATCCAAGTAACCTAATTCGGTAGAAGTAATATCTGAAATTGCTACTTTACCTGAAGCATTTGAAATTAAAGCACGTTCAACAGTTAAATTTGAAGTTGTTATTGTTGTTGCAGCACCAGCAATTGTAGCTTGTTTTCCGGATAATGCTGTGAATATAGTACCACTTGTAACACTGTTATTAGAACCAGAAGCAATGGAACCAAATGTTAAAGTATCTTGTTTTCCAGATAACGCAGTATATACAGTATCACTAGTAACACTATCACTAGAACCAGATGCGATGGAGCCGAATGTTAATGTATCTTGTTTTCCAGATAACGCAGTATATACCGTATCACTTGTAACACTGTCACTAGAACCAGAGGCAATGGAGCCGAATGTTAATGTATCCTGTTTTCCAGATAACGCAGTAAATATAGTACCACTTTCAACACTGTCACTAGAACCAGAAGCGATGGAACCGAATGTTAATGTATTCTGTTTTCCAGATAATGCTGTGAATATAGTACCACTTGTAACACTGTCACTAGAACCAGATGCTATAGAACCAAATGTTAATGTATCCTGTTTACCGGATAATGCTGTGAATATAGTACCACTTGTAACACTGTCGTTAGAACCAGAAGCGATGGAGCCGAATGTTAATGTATCTTGTTTTCCAGAAAATTGTGTTTGAATATTGCTTGATACACCATCTAAATATGCTAATTCAGTAGTTGTTATAGCACTTTCCGAAAGCTTACCATCACCATTTGTAACTACAACAATCGAGTTTGATAAATTATCTGTTACCACTGTTGTTGCAGCACCAGTAATTGTAGCTTGTTTATTTCCCAATGCGTTTGTAATGGTAGTAGAAAAGCTAGCATCGTTACCCAGAGCAGTTGCTAGTTCATTCAATGTATTTAAAGTAGTTGGTGCAGAGTCAACCAAACTAGAAACAGCACTTTGTACGAAGGCGGTTGTAGCAATTTGTGTTGTATTTGTGCTTGTTGCAGCAGTAGGAGCAGTAGGTGTTCCAGTAAATGTGGGTGAATTAATATCAGATTTTCCTGATAATGCTGTAAATACAGTACCACTTGTAACACTGTTACTAGAACCAGATGCGATGGAGCCGAAAGTTAATGTATCTTGTTTTCCAGATAATGCTGTAAATATAGTACCACTTTCAACACTATCACTAGAACCAGATGCGATGGAGCCGAATGTTAATGTATCCTGTTTTCCAGATAACGCAGTATATACCGTATCACTTGTAACACTGTCACTAGAACCAGAAGCAATGGAACCGAATGTTAATGTATCTTGTTTTCCAGATAACGCAGTATATACAGTATCACTTGTAATACTGTCACTAGAACCAGAAGCGATAGAACCGAATGTTAACGCATCCTGTTTACCTGATAATGCTGTAAATATAGTACCACTTTCAACACTGTCACTAGAACCAGAAGCGATAGAACCGAATGTTAACGCATCCTGTTTACCTGATAATGCTGTAAATACAGTACCACTTGTAACACTGTCACTAGAACCAGAAGCGATAGAACCGAATGTTAACGCATCCTGTTTACCTGATAATGCTGTAAATACAGTACCACTTGTAACACTGTCACTAGAACCAGAAGCAATGGAACCGAATGTTAATGTATCTTGTTTTCCGGATAATGCTGTGAATACACTACCACTTGTAATTGGTACAGTGGAATTTTCAGTAACACTTGCTGTAGTATCAACATTTAATACTTGATTATTCATTGTCAAGTTAGTACCAGCAAGTGTTGATTTCAATCTTAATCCAGTAGAATCTTCTATTGCTGATGTAGTTGCTAATTCAATAGCGCCACCATCGAGTTTATTACTAGAAGATAATGTATTCTGTTTTCCTGATAATGCTGTAAATATAGTACCACTTGTAACACTGTCACTAGAACCAGATGCTATAGAACCAAATGTTAATGTATCTTGTTTTCCAGATAATGCTGTGAATATAGTACCACTTGTTACACTGTTACCAGAACCAGAAGCAATGGAGCCGAATGTTAAAGTATCTTGTTTTCCAGCAAATTGTGTTTGAATATTGCTTGTTACACCATCTAAATATGCTAATTCAGTAGTTGTTATAGCACTTTCCGAAAGCTTACCATCACCATTTGTAACTACAACAATCGAGTTTGATAAATTATCAGTTACAACTGTTGTTGCAGCACCAGTAATTGTAGCTTGTTTATTTCCCAATGCGTTTGTAATGGTAGTAGAAAAGCTAACATCGTTACCCAGAGCAGTTGCTAGTTCATTCAATGTATTTAAAGCATCTGGAGCAGAGCCAACCAAACTAGAAACAGCACTTTGTACGAAGGCGGTTGTAGCAATTTGTGTGGTATTTGTTCCTGAACCCGCAGTAGGAGCAGTAGGTGTTCCAGTTAAAGAGGGACTAGCTTTTGTGGCATAGTTAGATTGTATATTAGTAATATCGGATGTGTTTGTTGCAACATCACTTTCCAAGGCATTCACGGATGTATCCAATACACTAATATTTGATGTATGACCGGAAGTTGTAGTTTCCAAAGCATTCACGGATGTATCCAATACATTAATATTTGATGTGTGTGTATAAGTTGTAGTTTCCAAAGCATTCACGGATGTATCCAATACATTAATATTTGATGTATGACCGGAAGTTGTAGTTTCCAAAGCATTAACTGATGTATCCAATACACTAATATCTGATGTGTGTCCGGATGTGGTACTTTCCAAAGCATTCATGGATGTATCTAACACACTTATATTGGATGTGTGTCCGGATGTGGTGCTTTCCAAGGCATTTACAGATGTATCTAACATACTAATATCTGATGTGTGTCCGGATGTTGTTGATTCCAATGTATTTACAGATGTATCCAAAATATTAATATTGGATGTGTGTGTGGATGTGGTAGTTTCCAATGTATTCACAGATGTATCCAATTTACCAAGATGTGTTGTAATGGTAGTTGAAAAATTTTCATCCTCGCCCAAAGCAGTTGCTAGTTCATTCAATGTATTTAAAGCATCTGGTGCGGAGCCAACCAAACTAGAAACAGCACTTTGTACGAAAGCTGTTG
>Ga0255765_1003613_pt1 | contig 16316 bp, 10 predicted proteins | sample 041ome_8_FD_179965 | JGI IMG/M metagenome (GOLD analysis project Ga0255765, IMG submission 179965) | Coastal salt marsh microbial communities from the Groves Creek Marsh, Skidaway Island, Georgia - 041407BS metaG (version 2) | ecosystem: Environmental > Aquatic > Marine > Intertidal zone > Salt...
GAACAGAAGCCGGAGGTGCGCCATCTTCCTTTTTGCTGCAGCAAAAGAAAAGAAAGCAAAAAGAAAAAATGACTAATGACCGTTTCATCAAGAATAAATATTTGTTTTTGAAGTCAATTATCTTCTATAAAATATAGTAAATAAGTGATAAAGCTACTTAAAAAAAATCTTGACCCTATTGAATTGAGGATAAATCGAAACCCAAAAGTTGTTTTGAAATATAATTTAAGTGGTCAAAGTCCCCTTCGAAATGATAGGTGGTGTGGGAGGTTGTCAGATTTCAATACCACGGTTTGAGTATGTTTTTGGAGAAAATCAAGATCATCTTTAAAAGTGTTCTTTTCTTTTTCTATAGAATTACACTGTAATATTTGAGATTTGTAATTTTCAAATTGCCCTAAAACTATTGATTGGCTAGGTAATAGAGCCATTACCCCTGTGACTTTTAACTTTTTGATCAAAAAATTTCGTCGATTCATAAGAATTAATCAAGGTTCGGCAGTATGTTTTTCTGTTTTAAATCAGAATTTTTCAAAAAAAAATAAAAACTTCGCGGCGTATAAATAGATTTATTAAGTCCTATATAAAAATGTCTTTTTTTAGGGTAAAATATTTGGCTTTCAATCTGTTACAAATACCATTTTAAATTTAGTAAATAATTGACCACAACTAAAAATTATAAAAAAACAAAAAAAATGTTAAATTTTTACTACATTTAAATCTTGTCGAAAGACATTTTAATCTCTAAAAACAAAAAATTAAATTTCAATTATGAGAAAACATGCTATTAGTCTATTTTTCTTAGTATTGTTTCAATTCGCTGCTTTTGCACAAGTTCAACTTACTGGTGTAATTTCAGACGAAACTGGTTTACCCCTTCCAGGAGCAACAATTCTTGAAAAAAACACGAATAATGGAGTAGTTACTGATTTTGATGGAAACTATTCAATTCAAATTGCTGATGAAAATTCAGTTATAATGATTTCTTTTGTGGGCTACACTACTCAGGAGATTTCTGTAGCTGGTTTAACAGATTTTAACTTTAGTTTGCAACCCAGTAATGAACTTGATGAGGTTGTTATTACGGGTTATGGTTCTCAACAAAAGAGAGACTTAACCGGAGCAATTGTTCAAGTTAAAAGTGAAGATTTTGTAAAAGGGGCCAATACCAATGCACTGCAATTGCTCAATGGTAAAGCCTCGGGGGTTCATATCAGTCAAAGTGACTCGGCACCTGGTGGAGCGATCGACATCAAAATCCGAGGGGCTGGATCTATTAATGCAAGCAACGCTGTATTGGTCGTTATAGATGGTCTTCCTGGTGGTTCGCTTACTGCGCTAAGTCCAGACGATATTGAATCCATTGAAGTACTTAAAGACGCTTCTGCATCTGCCATTTATGGATCTCGTGCCGCCAATGGTGTAGTGCTCATTACAACAAAAAGAGGTAAAAGTGGAGAAATGGCAGTTTCATATGAGAACTATTTTGGTTTTCAAGGGGTTAATGAAAGAGTTGATATGCTAAATGGAGGAGAGTACCTCCAAGTGCTAAGTGATATTAATGTAGAAGGTGGCGGAGATGTTCTATCAACTCCAGCGGAAATAGCAGCTATGGGTGAAGGTTACGATTGGCAAGACATTATTTTTAGAAATTCAATGGTTCAAAACCATCAAGTCACGATGTCAGGTGGGTCAGACACATCTAATTATTATGTTTCTCTTAACCACTTAAATAATGAAGGGGTGATAAGAGAAAGTGGAGAAAAAAAATACAATGCTCGTATTAATTATGGTTTGACTCCTAACGATAGATTTAATTTCAATTTGAATGTTAGTATCAACAGATCCGAAATTGACAATGTTAAAATGGGTAGGGGTTCAAACGAAAGTGTAGGAGTGCTTGCAGCAGCTTTATTATTCGACCCCACCATAGGCCCTGAGGTAAACTCTGAGGGGTATTATGATGTAAATCCACTTGTGGCCATTGAAAATCCAGAGGCCATAATTCAAGGATGGGATCAACAAGTGAGTAGCAATAGAATATATGCCACTGCTTCTGTAGATTACAAAATAATCGAAGGTCTAACTGCTACCGCCAGATTCGGAACCAATATGTCGGATACTAGACGTGATTTGTATGAAAATGACAAATTCCAAGTGGGTAGAGGGGTAAATGGAAGATCAACAATTCGAAATAGTGAGTCTAACTATTGGATTGCTGAATATCTTGCTGAATATACTAGAGAATTTGGTGATCACGATTTTAAATTGTTGGGGGGTATTACCTTCGAAAGCAATACAACAAGGTTTCACCAGTCAGTGGCCTCAGACATGTTATCTCATGTAACCACAACGAATTTACAGCAGAGTGGTAATGCGGAAACTTTGAATGCAGAATCAGGGAAGTTCAAAAACACCCTCCAATCTTCATTGGCAAGAATTAATTATTCTTTCAAGGATAAATACCTAGTCACAGCCTCAATAAGAAGGGATGGTACCTCAAGGTTTTCGGACAAATTCAAGTATGCAACATTTCCATCAGGTTCTATAGGTTGGAAGTTGTCATCTGAACCCTTTATGCAAAATAACGAGTTGTTCAGCGAGCTCAAACTTAGAGCAGGTTATGGAGAAATTGGAAATCAAGGAATTGATAATTTTGAAACCATTACAACGTTTCAAGCTGGAAGTAATGCAATCATAGGAGGAACAACCGTATCGGGTGCAGTACCTGCTCGAATTGCGAATCAAGATCTTAAGTGGGAAACAACAAAGGAAATTAACATAGGTGTGGATTTTTCACTAGCAAACAACAGATTTTCCGGCAGTATTGACTATTTTGACAGAAACACCTATGACCAACTTTTCCAACAGCCAGTTCCCCTTACTACTGGATTCACATCCGTAAGAACCAACTTTGGTCAGGTCAAAAACTCAGGGGTCGATTTTTCTTTTAGTTCAAGAAACGTTGACAAGGAGTGGACATGGGATACAGATATTGTGATGTCCTTCCTAAAAAATGAAGTTGTTGAATTACCTCCTTTTGCTGCTAATGTAATTTCTGGAGGTTTTGGTTTTTCTGGAAACTATAGAATTACGCAAGTTGGTTCTCCGATTTTATCTTTTTACGGTTATGAGCTAAATGGTATTTTCCAACAGGGGGATGATTTTGCAAATTCTGCTCAACCTAATGCATTGCCCGGGCATCCAATTTTTGTTGATCAAAATGGGGATAATAAAATTGATGGTAGTGACAGAGTAATACTCGGCGATCCTTTTGCTGATTTTACCTATGGTATCACCAATAGGTTTGGATACAAGGACTTCAGTTTAGAAATCTATGTTCAAGGGGTTCAAGGAATTGAAAACTTTAGCAACCTAGCTGCAGAATCTCTATATCCTATTAATAAAGAAAGAAATCATTTAGCCATTCACTATCTCGATCGTTGGACAACCTCCAATACGGATGCTGCTTTTCCATCTGGAGTTAATTATACTTCATATTCTGATGGAACCAATAAGGTCAATACCTATACCGTTCAAGATGCATCATTCATGAGGATTAAAAACATCACATTAAATTATAATTTACCCCTCACTAATGTGGATTTTATCAAATCAGGAAATGTATACATTTCAGGTGAGAATCTTTTGACAATAGCACCAGGCTATGTAGGATTTGACCCTGACGGAAATTCAGATGGAACAGGCATTTCAAGAGCTGATTTTGCAAATTATCCTTTATCAAGGATAATAAGAATAGGATGTAAGTTAAACTTTTAAACAAAAAAAAATGAAAAGATATATTTTAATTTTAATTGGTTTAATCACTTTTTCTTGCTCAGATTTCTTGGAGGAAGAAGTTTTTACCCAATACGCACCAGATGCGTTTTTAGCCAGTGAAAGTGGTATTAATGCTACTTTAACTGCTGCATATAGACAATCAAGACCCAACTATAGAGAAGAATGGTTCACCTTTGGAGAATGGACATCTGATTTGATGCTAGAAAGAGGTGGAGGCTATGCTGCACCTGCTGCTACCTTTGCCGAATTCAATTGGAATGAAAGTAATCCTTTCTTCAGGAATATTTGGAGGGATCGTTATTCTGCAATTGGTGTTACAAACTCCATTTTGGATAATATAGATAATGTAACTTCACTCTCAGCTTCAAAAGTAGCTTCACTCAAAGCGGAAGCTACGTTTTTAAGAGCATACAATTATGTAATTCTTTATGATTTTTTTGGTAGATTACCTCTGATTACATCAGGAGAATTAAACTTAACTCCCTCCAGAGCAAGCGATGCTGAGACTAGAGCATTCATAGAGAGTGAGTTAATGAGCGCCGCTCAAAACCTTCCGGTAGAGCCTGAGATTTATGGAAAGGCAACCAAATCAGCTGCACTTGCACTCCTAGGACGTTTTTATCTGGATACAAAGCAATGGCAAAAAGCTGCCGATACAAATAAACAAGTGATTGATCTTAACTATCATAGTTTATTTCCAAATGTAGAGGGCGTTTTTTCAGTTGAGAATGAGGGTAATAAGGAGATGATTTTTGTTTTTGGCTCATTAGCAACTGCCCCAATACAAGCTTTAGCATGGAATTATACTCCTCACGCCTATCCCGTTGGTTATCAAACAGGAAATGTTAATTACGGAGCACAATTTCAACTTTGGAGATGGTTTGTTAATTCATTTCATCCAGATGATCAAAGGGGTCATGAATATGATGAACCAAACGGAAAGTATGGTTGGATTCTAAAAAAATATGTTAATAAAGGGGGTCAGCTAATTGATTTAATGAACGACCCCATTACTGTTGGAGTTGAGAAAAAATATCCTAGACCATTTAAATTTACACCTGACCCAAATGCTTTAGGACCTCGTCATGGTAATGATATGCCCATCCTAAGATATGCTGAGGTACTGATTAACAGGGCAGAAGCTTTAAACGAGATAAGTGGTCCTAATCAAGAATCTATTGACCTTTTGAATCAAGTTAGATCTAGATCGAATGCGCCACTTTATAATCTAGCTGATTTTCCAACCAAAGAAGCTCTAAGAGATCAAATCCTTGATGAGAGAGGTTGGGAATTTCATGCCGAGGGACATAGAAGAAGATCTCTTATTCGTCATGGAAGCTTTATAAGTGGAGCTATAGCCAGGGGTAAATCAAATGCTAAGTCTCACCATGTTTTATTTCCAGTTCCCGAGCAAGAGTTAGATTCAAACTCTGCACTAGAGCAGAATCCTGGATATTAATTTTTAGACCTAACCTCTTTTTGTATTGTATTTGAAAAAAGAGGTTAGGTTTTATTATTTAAAAATCATTAAACATTTTTGTTTGATTTAAATTAGAGAGATGTTTGAGAAGCTGTATGCTGATAAGTAGTGGTTAATTAACCCCCAAACCTCACCAACCCCCGAAACAATACGCCCTAAAACGACAATCCAAAAACAGTGCAAACCCCCTATCAATTAGTTAATTATTTACTATAAGGAAATACTTTTGTGTGCAATTGAGCGAAAAGCGTACCTTGTCTAACTGAATAAATTAATCAGCTGATATATATTTTGATCATGAAAAAACTAGTCCTCCTTTTACTTATATCTGTTGGACTAAACGCTCAGTTCAACTACCAAGCTATTGTAAAAGATTCCAATGGAAATACAATCACCAATAATCAGGTTAAGTTTAAGTTCTCGCTGATGTATCAGTCTTCTACTGCTACTCCTGTTTATATAGAGGAACATACAGTAACCACTCCCCCTGACGGTGTGGTTAACATATCAGTAGGTGGAGGTACAGTTGTAAATGGTACTTTCTCAAATATAGATTGGTCACAGAGTGTATTTATGAAGGAGGAGTTAGATACAGGAATTGGATATCAGGATATGGGAACAAAACAGTTTGTAAGTGTTCCATACTCCGAGTATTCATTAGGAGTAAGGGGTTTAAATTTGAATGGAGAGAATGTAGCAGTTGGAAATTACGCGATGCAAAATAAAGACTTCACAACAAGTGCGGGTAATATTGCAATTGGAGAATATGCACTTCAAACAAGAACTACTGAAATAAGTAACGGCTCTGTTAATGTTGCAATTGGCTACAATGCATTGAAAGACAATCGAAGTGGAGATGATAATGTGGCAATCAATAAAGGCGCTCTTGAGAAGAACAATGATGGTCATAACAACATAGCCATCGGAACTAACGCAATTAACAAAAACATCAATGGTGGTTATAATATTGCAGTTGGACAATTTTCTTTAGAATCAAGTATTGCCGCTTCACAATCAATTGCAATAGGATATCAAGCCCTGCAATATTTCAATAATGGTGGCGAAGTTGTCAATAGTGCTAATACTGCCGTTGGGGTATACGCTCTTAGAGGCGAAAGTTCCACCTCCTCAAACACAGGTAAAGAGAATACTGCGCTTGGTCATACATCTTTGAACAAAAACACTGGAGGTAGTTATAACACCGCCATCGGAATTAACACGCTTAGTTCTAATAGAATTGGGAGTTCAAATACCTCTGTTGGAGAAAATTCAATGTATTACAATGTAATTGGAAAAGAAAATACAGCGATAGGAGGAGTTTCTCTTTACTCCAATGTAGAAGGAAATGCTAATATTGCTGTAGGTCAAGGAGCGCTTTACTACAATACAAATGGAAGCGGAAATTCTGCATTAGGATATAATTCATTGAATAATAATGAAGAGAACAACAATACCGCAGTAGGGACATATGCTGGTACAAGCCTTATAAGTGGAACACTAAATACAGCAATAGGATATAGAAGTGATATTTTAAATAACCTCAAAAATGCGACTGCTATAGGAGCTGACGCTACTGTAACAGCCTCTAATACCATACAATTAGGAAACACTGATGTAACTCTTGTAAACACCTCAGGAGTTGTCTCTGCTACAGGTTTTAAAGGTAATGCTGATGAAGTAACTCTAAGCTATAGCGGAACAGTTACCAATGTACTTGCTGTTATAAGCGACTTGCAACTTCAAATAGCAGAATTAAAAGAAATTGTTAATTCCTTATCATCCAGTTTAAACACTTCAGCGATGACATTAATTGCTCATGAAAGCTTTGATTATGCTGCTGGAACTCCATTATACGGATACGATGGTGGATTTGGTTGGAATGGTCCTTGGGATAATAAAGATGACAATCAAAGCTGGTTTAGTGATAGGAATAAGCATTATGTCATAAATTCAAATTCCAGCTATGGTGGAGTATATACATCAAATCGCCGTTCTGATATGACTTATGAAGGTATTGAATCGGTTGGAAATTATTTGGGCAATGACGATCAGCAAACGGACATTGCTTGTTTTAGTTTTAGAGTATTACAAAATTCAATATCCAGCGGAGTTCATTATGTTCAGTTTATTGTTCAGTTTAATGACTTTAGTGATTCTGATGCAGCAGGAGCAGCAAATAATTATTTTATCTTGAAAAATGGGGAGGATGAAAAATTAGTTGTTAGGAGAAAAGACGGTAATATTTTCCTAACAAAATCTATAACAAGCTCACTTGAGGCTGATATTGTTGATACAGGAGTCTCCTTAAAAGGTTCATCGGAGGCACAGCTTGTTGTTTTTCAAATCAATCATATCGATTCCATAACAAAAATTTGGGTTGATCCAATTTTGAGTGATTTCAACTACATTAGTCCTCCGACAGCTGATGCCTACTTGGATTATATTTTTGATTTTAATACAATTTTATTAGTTTCTCAAACCAAGTGGGACTTTGGGGTGCCAACACTATTTGATGAGATAAAAGTGATGCGTATTGAATAATATGAATACTGGATGGCTCATTGTTTTAATCTGTTGTTTGGACTCCCTGTTCCAGTCGTATTCTGTGGAAGATTTACCTTTGTTTATGGATTAGTGCCAACTAGGGGCCAAAAAATTGACCAATTTAAATCTAAGATTTAACTGTAAGAAAAAACCCCTCACCGTAGTGAAAGGCTTTAGTTGGTTGTCATCGTAAGTGTAGTGTAGCGGTTAGGATAGCTCCTCCTCTTGGGCTTCCGCCAGAGGCGGATCTACTTCTCGTCCAAGACGAAAAACTAAAAAAGCAACCCAAAGGCTGCTTTTCTACTTTAATGCTCCCCCTCTTGATCACAGTTGCTTTTGTGCTATTACTACCTTGACTAATGGTATGGGTAACGATTCCCCCATCTGTCCGTACTTGTTGTGAATAAACTAAGCCTATGCTAAAAAAAGAACAACTATTTTTTTCAAACCCAAATGAGTGTAATGAAATTAAAATTTTTACTTACTATATATATTAAAGTTCTTCTTCTGTTTTTAAAAATCAATACAAATTTCTTTTTTTTAAAACCAAACCTATTTTTGATGTATTGAATGATTTGTAGTGTTGTTAGTCTCTATTTCTGCTCTTTTATTGGTTGTTAAGGTGCTTTTGCTCCTTTTTGGGACTAACAATAGTAAATCCAACTATTTCTTTATTGTTGCTTTACCAAAGCTTGTCTTTTGCGTCCCCATATAACCACAGTTTCTAAATCCATTAATGATAGGAGCGACTATTTCTGTAAAATGTTTTTAAATTTTAAAACATTTATGATAGAATCATATATTCAGCCTAAGGAGAGAAAGCAGGTGGAAGATGCGATGAATATGGTAGAGAAAAATCCATCTACTCAAATCCAATAAATTATCCCACCAGTGTGATTTAAAATTTATAAATTACATAATTAACAATTATTAATGGGTTATGATACTAAATAAATCATCCACACTAAGTATACTTTTTTTGATAAGTTCAATTAATGGGGTCGCACAAAAGCATTGGAAAGAAATTGTTAGCGTTCAAGACTTATATGATTCCTACCCCGAGAAAATAAACTTCATTTTTGAAAATTTGAATCTGAATTACAATGGATTGGAGGAGGTAAAAATCAATTATAATAAAGGAGAATGGGTTCTGGCAAGCGAACTACTTTTGGAGTATTACAAGAAAAAAAACCGCTTAAGAAATTTCAAAAAAAGTTCTGAGCAAAGTAATCGTTCTATTGCAATTGCTGATACTATTCTCAAGAATATTTTTGAAGTACAAAATGTCAAAGGTAAAGTTCCCATTTTAGAAGATGGTCATCGTGATTGGTACTACAAAGGACCAAATAATGATGATGAATGGGCATGGTTGTCCAACAGGCATAGTCAACTGTATACTGTATTTAATGCATATATAGAGACAGGGAATGTCTCCTACGCTCTATACATAGATGAATTTTTGAGAGATTTCATAATCAAAAGTTGGCCTTATCCAAAGAGAAAAAGTAGTACCTCAGTGTGGCGTGGTTTGGAAGTATCTTTTAGAGCAAAAAAATGGAGTGAAATTTTTTATAGTTCTTTTTCCATAAAATACTTCAATCCAGCAACGCAATTATTAATTCTCAGCAGTCTTATTGATCACGCAGATTATAACAGAAAATATCACTCCAAAAAGGGAAATTGGTTAACCATGGAAATTTCAGCTTTGGCCGCAGTAGCAGCTTATTTCCCAGAGTATAAACTTTCCAAACAATGGCTAGATTATGCAGTAGAGGAAATGAACAAAAGCATGAAAGAACAGGTCTATCCTGATGGAGTTCAAAATGAATTATCTTCCCATTATCACAATGTGTCCCTAAGGAACTTTGAAATATTCTATGATCTATGTAAACAAACGGGAAAAGAACTACCAAAGGAATATGAACAAACGCTTCTAAAAATGTATGATTATTCTGCCAAAATAATGCGTCCTGATGGAGGAAGAATCCTCAATAATGATTCAGACAAAGGCAACGAGGAGGACAATAATAGAGCGTTGATTAGTAAGGCATTCGAAAAATTCGATCAACCTGAATGGCAATACATTTCTAGCAATGGAGTAGAAGGAAAAAGACCTGATACGCTCTCTGTGATTTATCCATGGGCAGGTCAATTGATTTCTAGAAATGGATTTGATAAAAATGCCCATTGGTCGTTTTTTGATATTGGACCTTGGGGAACAGGTCATCAGCATCAAGATAAACTGCATCTATCAATTAGTATAGGAGTGTCAGACTTTTTAGTTGACAGTGGAAGATTTGCTTACCGAGGAAAAGTGGCCGATAAATTCAGATCTTATGCGAGGAGCACAGCAGCACATAACACCGTTTTAATTGATGACAAAAATCAAAACCCCGGACCGCAGAAAACAAATCAACCGATTCAAAAAAAGCAATACAAAATTAACCTTGACTATGACTATGCTTTTGGTAGTTTTTCGAGTTATGAGGACTTAAAAGGATTTGCTAAACACAACAGAACTTTTTTATATGTGAAAAATGAATTCTGGATGGTGGCCGATCGAATTGATACCGATCGACCTAGAAACTTAAAATTTTTATGGCATTGGCATCCTGATTGTAGTGTGGAAATTAAATCCAATACAGTTACAGGAAAAAATAACAATCAAAGTCTAAAAATCATCCCATTATCTAATCATGTTTTTCAAATATCAGAAATTAAAGGACAGGAAAGACCAAATGTTCAGGGTTGGTATAGCCCTGAATACAACTTATACCAACCCAATCCTCTAACCCAATTTTCTGCCGAGATCAATGAAAATCAATCTTTTTTGTGGGTAATTGTTCCTGGAGTGGAGGATTCCAATCAAATAAAAGGGACTGTAATCGAACAATCTTTGGAGCACTTCAAAATTGAATTATCAATTAAAGACAAAAAATGGTTAATTAATCTTCCATTACTTAATTCATCTGAGGTTGATATAAAGAAGATATCTGAACTAAATTAATTTTCCTTACCCATTTCAATTGATCATCAATTCAAATTTTTTATTAGAATTCAGGGTATGGTTTTATAATAAAATGTTCTTAGCGTATAGAATATGATGGAAAATAAATGATAAATCCATAAGACATTTGATGGGTTAGAATGATGTGTTTATTCGATTGAAGAGATCAATAGATAATTCAGCTCTCTTCAATGGTAAATAGATCAAATTAAATATTGAGATAAAATCAACTTCTAATTATACTTAACTTGAAAAAAAAATGATGAAAAAAATTCTAATTGGCATCTTTGTTTTTTCCATCTATGGAAACAGCCAAAATTTAATCGTAAATAACTCCAAAGAATTAATCATTGCTTCTCAAATAGCATCACCGGGTGATGTTATTGTTTTAAATGATGGTATTTATCAGGGGAAAATAATTTTTGATCAAATGAGTGGTAAAAAAAAATCCCCCATAACCGTTAAAGCAGCTGAAATTGGAAAAGCGGAAATACATGATAAAATTGAGATTAAAGGGGAGTACATTAATATTGAGGGGCTATCTTTTGTAGAAAATGGAAATTTAGAAATATTAGGGAAATCGATAAAGGTTTCTCAATGCATATGGGATGATTCTAAAAGTAAAAAGTGGTTGCGAATTCTGGAAGGAAGTTCTTTAATTGAGATTGGTTACAATACGTTTCAAAACAAAAGTTATAACAGTCAATATGAGAAGGGCTGTCAACTGCTTCAGATTGTCGTTTTAAATCAAAATGAAAGGCATCATATTCATCACAATTTTTTTTATAATATTACTGAGGGGAGTGGTAATGGATTTGAAACCCTCCAATTGATTACTTACCAAAATCCTTTTGATCCTCCTCCAGGTCACTCCAATAGTATCATTGAGCACAACTTGTTTGAAAGAGCCAATGGGGAAGCTGAAATCATTTCTATCAAATCAAATGGGAATATCATTAGAAGAAATGTTTTTAAAGATTGTAAAGGTTCTTTAGTTTTAAGACATGGAGACAACAATAAAGTATATGGAAACTTTTTTTCGGGTACAAACGAAGCCAAAAGTGGTGGCATTCGTATTCAAGGTAGTGGGCAATTGATTAGCAATAATTATTTTCAAAACCTTGGCTCATTTGGATTGGGTATGATGGACGGTACTCCAGACGACTTATACGTCAGGGTTTCAGAGGCTGAAGTATTATTCAATACATTTGTGAATTGCAACAACACTTTTGAGATAGGAATCAATCACTCTAAACATCCCAATGGAACCCCACCAATAAATTGTCTCATTGAAGGGAATATAATCTACTTTGATAAAAGTGCCCAAAAACAAGCTTTGATAAAGTTTGTTAAGGAGGATCTACCAATAGATTGGCGATGGATTAATAACATAAGTTTTGGTGGCTTGAATTATCAAGTTAATGGTATTCGAAATGTAAGTCCTAATTTTATCTTTCAAAATCAATGGTTGCTCCCGACGCAAAATACGCCCTTCACTAAGAATATTACCACTAAAAACAAATCATTGATAGAAAAGGACCTTTTTGGTTTTAGAAGAAATAAGAAAATAACACTGGGCGCAATTCAATTTTTTGATTCATTGCAAATCAGGATGATTGGCAATCAAAATGTTGGAGCATACAATCTAAAGTAAAATAGCTTTGTGTCAATTTTTAATTTTACTGACCATCATTTTAAAATATTGATTTATACTCTGATTCATTATTAGCCATACTTTTGATAAACATCCCCCAAACTCTTTAATTTATTACCTCCCGCTATAACACCAATCCAAAAACAACCTTAATCCCTTACTATTTTTTAATTGTTGATAAATGTCTTTGTTGGCAAACTTGTGAAAAATATTTTATACTATATCAATCCAAAAGAGAGCATATGTATCACATGATTAATTGCAGTAAAAAATATGTAACTAATTATTATTTTATTCTGCTCTGGTAACAAAAGAAAAAACCCTTCACACGAGTGAAGGGCTTTATTTGGTTGTCATCGTAAGTGTCGTCTAGCGGCTACGCTTGCTCCCCCTATTGACAAAAGTTGCAGCAGGACTTCTTCTATTTGTGATTTAAGAGTCTAATGAAAATGGGATAAGTATAGTATTTGTTATTCGCTACCCAAACGGAATTATATATTGAGACAATTAATCCAATTGAATACAAGGAAACTAAGGCAATTATGAATAAAGCCCAAGATTGGGTTATGAGTAACGAGGACACTCCAAATACGATATAAAGGAGAATCCAATTAAATTTAAAATTGATAACATCTCTTCCTTGAAATTCAATTATTTCATCTTTTCTTTTAAAAATTACCCAAATAAGAAAGTATAATAATAAAAGCTATGAAGGAAAAAATAATAATTGAATTAGATAGTAGTATGAGAAGAAGGTTAATGGATTTAGCACATCGCAAGAACTTAACTTTGAAGAAATACTTAAAAGTATTATTTTTAGGTAATCTAAAATAGGTGAAAAAACTACTACTCTTCTTATTTATATCTGTTGGACTAAACGCGCAGTTCAACTACCAAGCTATTGTGAAAGATTCCAATGGTAATGTCTTGACCAACTCCCGAGTAAAATTTAAGTTTACTTTGATGGAGGTCACATCAACATCTACTCCAGTTTATGTTGAGGAACACGATATTACTACCTCTGCAGATGGAGTGATTAATCTTACTATCGGAGGTGGGACCGCCTCCAGTGGTATTTTTTCAGATATTGATTGGAGTTTAGCTGTTTTTGTCAAAGAGGAATTAGATTTAGGAGGTGCATATCAGGATATGGGAACAAGACAGTTTGCAAGTGTTCCTGTTGCAGAGTATGCCAAGAATACAAGAGGAATAAGTTTTCAGAATCAAGCATTATTTATCGATGAGCTAATAGCTTCATCAGTTTCAATTACCACTTTATTAATTTCAAATACTATTGAGGTCGGAAATGGTATAATTAGCGGTGGAACAGTAACTGCCACTTCTTTTGTAGGATATGGTTCTTCATTACTATGGTCACAAGGATCAACTCAAACATTGAGTGAGAAAATTGATGATTTAGCTCAATCAATTAATGTTAATAATTTTTATTCTGGGAACACTCCCTCCAATGGATTAGTTGCGTTTTTTCCATTTGATGGTAATGTTAATGATGTTAGTGGGAATAATAATCACGGTACTGTATTTGGAGCTACTTTAACCACTGATCAAAATGGAAATACAGAAAGCGCCTATGAGTTCAATGGGGCCTCCTCAATTGACTTAGGAAACTCAGATTCATTAAATCCCTCGAACTCGATTTCTTTTTATTCTGATTTTCTAATTTCCCAATCGTTTAGTAATAATTATATTTTGGGTAGAAATCCTGATTCCTCATCTGATTATGGTTATAATTTTGGAATAGTTGGGGATGACAATACTCAATCTTTAAGGTTTGGACTAGGTAACAATTCAAGTGGTAGCAACATTAATGACATAAGCGCTAATGTGGATTTAAATAAAAACCAGTGGTATAGCCTTGCTGTAACATATGACGGGACACAAGTCAAATTTTATCTAAATGGAAGTTTAGTGTCCACAGAAAACCTGACCCTTCAAGATGGAATTCATCAAAACGACTATAATACATTTATTGGAAAATATAGGCCTAATGGAGGAAGTAATGGGTTGCAGTTTTTTAAGGGTAAGCTTGACAATGTTGGAATTTGGAATAGGGCTCTTACACATCAGGAAATTCAAAATCTATATTTTAAGGAGAACAATGTTTTTGAAGATGCTTCCAGAAATATTGCTCTTGGAGAAAGTGCTTTATCGGCTATTTCAAGTGGAACAGATAATTTAGCAATTGGTAATGAAGCACTCTCAAAAAATGTAACAGGCACCTACAATGTAGCGGTGGGGATCGATGCCCTGAGAAACAACACAGCCTCAAGAAATACCGCACTGGGATCCCTTGCTTTAAGAAACAATACAACTGGAACAATAAATACTGCTGTAGGGTTTTATAGCCTAGTGCATAATGAAACTGGAGGACGAAATGTTGGTTTAGGAGATGGATCATTATATTATAATGAAGACGGCAGTTACAACGTAGCTTTGGGAAACCTCGCCCTTACTAAAAATGTTTCAGGCAATTCAAATGTTTCAATAGGAGATGCTTCTCTTTATAATTCAATTAGTTCAAATAATGTAGCATTAGGAGGTGGAGCTGGATATGATCTAAATACTGAAAATTCTAATGATAATACTTTTCTTGGAAACAATGCAAATACAGTGTCTGGAGCTCAAATTAACAATGCGACTTCTATTGGGGCAAATGCTATTGTAACAACCTCAAACACAATTCAATTGGGCGATAGTAATGTTACTCTTGTAAATACTTCTGGAGTGGTTTCTGCTACTGATTTTATTTTAAACGGCGATTCAGTTGGTGATATTTTAAGTTCTATGGCAACAACCCAATCAGATATTACTAGTTTATCAACACAAGTTGATGCATTAAATACTGCTGTAAATGATTTAGAGAATAATTCAGGTACCTCAACATCAAACAATTCTTTTTTAGAAACTTTTCACAACAGGTACTTTTCTTACCCCTCTGGAAGTTCAACAACTGTTATTAAATTCACTAATTCAGAGATTTTTATGAGTTTCTATTCAAATTCAGGAGAATGTTATGATATTCAATCAACATACAGAATTGGATTTAACCATTATTCAAGTTCTAACACTAACACTATTACTTCAATAGAGAGGAACACTGAAAATAGTTTGGTGTTAAAAATTATGTATTTATCAGGTACAACCAAAACTTTAGAGTTTGATACTTCTAATCAGGCAGAATCTACATTTAAAGTCTATGATTTAACAAATGGACTACAAACCGATGTTGAACTAACATTATTAGAAGTAGACCCTTCAATTTGTCCTTAGATAATATTAAGAGAATATTTAACCCACTAGGCTTTACCCGACCAACAAAAAAAATACTTCTCCATAACTAAACCTACACTTATGGGCATAATAGCAGGAGTACCCAACAAACTAACATCAGAAGTTAAAGAGAAGCTACAAACATTAGTAGAAGGTGTTGTAGATACTTTGGATATTACTGAGATGACAATAGACCAAAAACTTAAACTACTTCAAATAACTTCACAGTATTTACTACCAAGACTAAAATCTGTCTATACAGAAAAGGTAAAAGATGAAGATTTGCCTCTGTTTATTGATTAGTGCCAAATAGTTGCCAAGAATTAGTAGCTTTACATCAAGTTCTTTGCTAAGTATTCTAAAGAAAAAACCCACCTATTATGGTGGGCTTTAAGAATGTGTAGTGTAGCGGTTACGCTTGCTCCCCCTCTTGGGCTCGAACCAAGGACCCTCTGATTAACAGTCAGATGCTCTAACCAACTGAGCTAAGGAGGATTGAGTCCGCAAATATAAAACTATCCCCTTTAATTATTGAATTT
>Ga0255765_1003619_pt1 | contig 16300 bp, 13 predicted proteins | sample 041ome_8_FD_179965 | JGI IMG/M metagenome (GOLD analysis project Ga0255765, IMG submission 179965) | Coastal salt marsh microbial communities from the Groves Creek Marsh, Skidaway Island, Georgia - 041407BS metaG (version 2) | ecosystem: Environmental > Aquatic > Marine > Intertidal zone > Salt...
ATCTTCCCATAAAAAATCTAAACATTATAAGAAAGCTTATAGGGGGCAGGGTAAATAACCCACCCCCTTACTTTTTTGTTTATTGATATTTATATATTGAACAAATATTGATAAACTAATTATGTCAGCAGATTTTGAATTATTCCCAGGCAAAAACCTTAGTGGGTTGTTTGAGGACATTTACAATAACCAAATCAACAAAAAGAAACATATTTCTGAGATTATTCACGAACTCAGAAAGAGTATTAGACATGCTGGTGATATGGCTGTATTAGGTCCTGTTATCAAAGATTTAATTGATACATCCGTTCGTAATGATGACCAATTAGTTAAATTGGCAACCATCGCTCAAAGAATCATGTTAGCAAATAACAAAAGTGAAGGTGATAGTGGATTCCTTACTGAAGCTGAAAGAGAACAACTTTTGGCTGAAATCGAACAAGTACAAGATGAAGTTCAGAGAATGGATTCGATTGAAAATGAAGTTGAAGAAATCAAACAAAAAATAAGTAAATAGTATGTTTGGAGATAGAAATCGTAATGTACAATCTAATCAAAGAGGATTCCATCGTAGTAAGGATAAAACAGCGATGGGTATTGTCTATAAAGTTATATTAGATGTAGATGATGATATTCTTAAAGATTTAGAAATTCCAGAAGGAATACGAACAAAATATATTGGTGCAGTTCAATTTAGATTAAATGATAGTGCTAATAAAAAAGATGAGGCATTATCGTTAGCTTTACCATATGATAAGACAAATGTATCTTTACCTACCATAAACGAAACTGTAAGAGTTATAAATTCTGAAGGAGGTGGATTTAATTATCAGAGAATAATATCTTCACCTACTCCAAATATTAATACCGGTACTGGTGAAATAACGGCAGCTCAACAAAAAGAAAAAGCGGTATCTACATCATCTGCTAAAGAATACAATAAAGTACAATCTACTGGAATTACAAAAACATCAAATAGTGGTGATAATTCCGATTTGGAGAGATATGGTAATTATTTCGAACCACAATTAGAAATTCATAAATTAAAACTTTATGAAGGTGATAATTTAATTGAAAGTAGATTTGGTCAATCAATTAGATTTAGTGGTTACAATAATGGCGATAATGTATTTTCTCCAAGTGTTATAATTAGAAATGGTGAAAATGGAGAATCACTATCATCGGGTGTGGGTAAAAGTACCGAAGAAGATATTAATAAAGATGGTGGTATCATATGTTTGAGTAGTGGAGAACGATTACTTAACTACACACTTCCAGTACAAAATACAAAAGAATCCTTTTTAAATTATCCAAATGAATTAAAAGGAAATCAGATACTACTAAATTCTGATAGATTGATATTTTCAGCAAGAACTGCTGAAATGATATTTGCATCTAAAAAAGATGCTGGATTTATTACCGATGGTCAATTCTCAATTGATGCAACTGGTGGAATTAATTTAACAACTGACGCTAGTATTTTTGTTGATACAAAGGATAAGGATTTTAACATTGATATTGGAAATGGTACGATATTTTTAGGAACCGATGGGGAGTTAGAAGCAGCTCCAAAAGGTGAAACCTTAGTAGCATTGTTGGGTGAAATGTTAGATTTAATCGTTCAACAAATATATGTAACACCAGCCGGTCCAACTTCACCTGGTCCAACAAATGTGGCTCAGTTTTCGGCATTAAAATCAAAATTAAACTCAATGTTGAGTAATAATGTACAAATAAAATAATGGCAGCATTAGATAATATAAAAGATGGTGTAGGTAAAGCGGCTGGAGTAGCAGCTGGTGCAGCCGCTGCAACAAAAATTGTAAGTGATGTATCCAATGTAACTGGTAAAGTTGGGGATTTGGCAAAATCAGTACCAACTGAATTACCAAAAGTACCTGAAGTACCAAAAATACCCGAAGCGCCCAAATTACCTAAATTACCTAAACTTCCACTTCCAACTCTTCCACCTGTTCCTAAATTTAGAAAAAAACAAAAGGAAGAAAATCCAAAAAAGAAAAAGAATTTACCGAAACCACCTGCGGTTCCTGAAATTCCATCGTTACCAGACCCTCCAAAATTACCCGAGGTTCCAAACTTACCCCAGCCACCAAGTTTACCAAACATTCCAAATCCAACTAATTTAATTTAAAATGTCTTGGTCACTCTTCAAAATAAACATATTAAGAAAAACGAACCCAATAAGTAATCCATCTATTAATATAAATGAGGTAGCAACTATTTGGGCAGAAGAATATGATGCTTGTATAAAAAGGGGAAAGGATTTTATTAACTTAGAATCAGTTCAAACGGGTAATGTGGAAATAATGAAAACACTATTCAGAGTTGCATTATTAAAAGGATTAGCAACTCCACCTGGTGTAGATTTTTCATTAGTAAATGAATTTGGTAATGGTGTAAAAGCATATTGGACTGGTGCACAAATGAATCCATTCCCAATTCCATTAATACCATCTCCCGGTTCTATACAAAATATATCAGTAACTTCAAATATTGCTCTTAACCCTGGAACTTGGCCAATATATCCACCACTTAAACCTGCTAGAAAGCAAGAAACAATGGTTAATATGTTCATTCTAGCCGCAGTAGTTCATTTATTTTCTGTTGGTGGAATTATACAAACAACATCATTATATCCATCGGCACCTACCCCTGTTCCTGGTCCTGGTATTATAAATTGGACCGGATATTTAATACCACCGGTGATTCCAATACCAAATATTAACTTCCCATCACAAAATGGTTCAGAACCACCTGTTATAAATCAACCTGATGGTACCGATGGTTTTATACTTTCATCAAATGGTTTAACTGACCAACCTACTGACCAAGCTACTGACCAAGCTACTGACCAAGCTACTGACCAAGCTACTGACCAAACTAACATATTAGATGGTGATACATCATTAGATAATATAATCAATACAACTATTCCGAGAGATGTCATAGACCCAATAGAATCGGAAGAAATAATGAAAGATTTTAAACAACAATTAGAGATGGGTGGTACTAAGTGTGGTTAAAAATTAAAAAAACCCAAAACAAATATTTATAGAGAAAGGAAAACATTTTAACAATGGATACTGATAAATTAGTAAAAGCAATACAAATTATTGTAAAAGAAGAAATAAAAGAAGTTCTCCCTAAATTAGTTAAGGAAGGAGTTAAGAGAGAAATGGCTAAATTGTTGAAAGAAAACAAACAATTAAGAGAAGCTATGAAACCAAAAACCCCATCTCAACCTACATTTATGGATAATGAACCTATGGTAGAACAACAAGTTCAACCACAAAGACAATTTAGCTCTAATCCAACTATTAATGAGATACTAAATAATACACAACCATTTAGCTCACAACAAAGAAATGCAACTGGGGTTCCATCTTATGCTGGAGCACCAACCGAAGTATCATCCAATACATTGAATTTTAATTCAAACTCAGTACATACATTAGGGCAACAAAATATAGCACAACAAATGGGTTATGGTGATATGGCACCAAAGCAAGGGTTAGGTGTTCAAACTGGAAATCCTGCATTGGATAAAGCACTCAATAGAGATTATAGTGGTTTGATGAAGGCATTAGATAAAAAGAAAGGTCCTTGGAGACCTGGTATGGATTAATGAATTATGGCAGTTAGATTAAGTTCAAAAATAGTAAAAGATACACCAACTTATAGTGATTATGCTATTGGTATAACTTTACCATTGACTTTTGGAAATAATACATTTGAACAATCTTATCTAACAAACGAACAGGTAAAATCTAATATTAAGAATTTACTTTTAACAAAAAGAGGTGAAAGAGTATTACAACCCGATTTTGGAAGTGGTTTACAATCATTATTGTTTGAACCAAATGTAAATGATTTGGAAGGTAAAATAGAAGATACAATAAATGAGAGTTTAGAACAATGGTTACCTTATGTTACAGCGGAAGAAATTGATATCGAATCAACTGATGAGTTGAGAGATAGTAATAGATTGAATGTTTCAATTAAATTTAGAATAGGAGATGATATTAATTTAGAAACTCTAACATTCACAGTTCAGGGATAATAAGATATGGCAATTACAAAAACAACAAAGAACTTTAAGAATAGAGGTAAGGATATAAAGTACCTTAATAAAGATTTTACTCAATTTAGAGGAAATCTAATTGAGTTTGCTAAAACTTATTTCCCAACAACTTATTCCGATTTTAACGAATCATCTCCGGGTATGATGTTCATTGAAATGGCATCCTATGTTGGTGATTCACTTTCATACTACATTGATGATACTTTAAAAGAATCATTAATGGTTCATGCGGAAGATATTGAAAATGTTATAGCACTTTCACAATATTTGGGATACAAACCAAAGGTAACATCTCCATCAGTAACTACATTATCTGTTTATCAATTAGTTCCTGCAACTGGTACTGGTGCAAATAACACCTATGATGAAACTTACCTACTTACAATCAAAGAAGGTATGCAGATTGAATCTAGTAATGGAGTATCTTTTATAACACAAGATGTTTTAGATTTTAAAGATTCCACCAATAGAGAAATAACTGTTTATCAGACAGATACAAACACTGGAGAAATAACATTTTATTTGGTTAAGAAAAAAGTAAATGCAATTTCTGCAGAAGTTGTAACTCAAGAATTTGAATTTGGTGCATATGAGGCATTTAGAACTATTACACTAAATGATACAAACATTATAGATATATATGATATTAGAGACACCGGTGGTAACAAATGGTATGAAGTTCCATATTTAGCTCAAGAGTTGGTATTTGTGGATTATCCAAATACCGAATCAAATGACCCAGACCTTTATCAGTTTAAATCGACTGTTCCATATATTCTAAACACATTAAAAACACCAAAACGATTTACTAAAAAAGTAAATGGTGATAGCACAACTACAATTCAATTTGGTGCTGGAGACCCAACGGCTAGTGATGAGACTTTAATTCCATCGGTTAAAAATGTTGGTTTGGGGTTACCAAATTCTATTTCTAAATTAGAAGCATCATTTGACCCAACAAACTTTTTAAAAACAAAAACATATGGAACATCTCCTTCAAACACAACACTTACTATAAAATATTTAGTAGGTGGTGGAGTGGAATCCAATGTAGCTAAAGGAACTATTACAAAAATAAAATCAGTTCAGTACGAAGAAGATACTCAATTATTAACACCAACCCAATTAGCAATTTACAATTCAACTAAAAATTCATTAGCAGTAGATAACGAAGTTCCTGCAACTGGTGGTAAAGGTGGTGATACGATTGAAGAAATTAGACAGAACGCTTTAGCAAACTTTGGTTCTCAGAATAGAGCAGTAACTGCAAAAGATTATCAGGTAAGAGCATTATCAATGCCAACTAAGTTTGGTTCGGTTGCAAAAGCATACGCTACCGCAGATGGTACATTGGATAATAACTCACCATCATCTATTTTAAGTTCACCAAAAGCTTTGCAAGAATTTACTGATTTAGTAATGAGTTTTGTTGATAAACCGGATTCGGAAGAACCAAATAAAAGGACTGTTCAGGATGAAATTCAAAAATTCTTGATTGGTAAGACTTCAAATGATAATGAAAAGAATAATCCATTTGCAATCAATTTGTATTTGTTAGGATATGATTCTGATGGTAAACTTTCTACATTAAACAGAGCAATAAAGGAAAATATAAAAACATATTTAAACGAATATAAAATATTAACCGATGGTGTTAATATTAATGATGGGTTTATTATTAATATTGGAGTTAATTTTGAAATAATTACAATGCAAAATTATAATAAATCTGAAGTAGTTGCTGAATGTATTCAAGAGTTAAAAGATTACTTTAATATAGATAATTGGACTTTCAATAACACAATCAATCTTTCCGAATTAGAATTAATTGTGGCAAATGTAGATGGTGTAAGTTCAGTTCCAAAATTAGAAATTGTAAATAAGTGCGGTGGTAGATATTCACCAAATTCATATAATATAGAAAAGGCGATTAAAGATAAGATTTTATATCCATCTTTAGACCCATCGGTTTTTGAAGTTAAGTTTCCAAATGCGGATATTAAAGGGAGAGCAAGATAATGGCATACTATTTCCTCACAGCATCAAAAGATGCATCGGTTTACTTACAACAACCTGACCAAAATTGTGGTTTAGATGAAGTATTGGAGGTAAGTAAAGTTTATTATGGTAACATCAAAGATGTATCCAGAGCTCTTCTTAAATTTGAATTAGCTGGAGTATCTCAAAGTATTTCTGATGGTGATGTTCGTTTGGATGAAGCTAGATTAATTTTAAAGGAAACCGATTCTGAAGAACTTCCATTATCATTTACTTTGGAGGCATATCCTATTTCACAAAGTTGGGAAATGGGGAAAGGTACTCGTTTTGATGATATTACAACAGGTGGTGTAACTTGGAATAATAGAGAAGGTGATACCACTCTAAGATGGTTACAAACTGCCGAATTTAGTGATGTATCCACTGGTTCATATGAAGGTAAAGGTGGTACATTTTATTATGGTACATCTGCTACTCAAAATTTTGAATATTTGAGTAAAGATGTAAATATGGATGTTAAGGATATTGTTAAGTCTTGGCTTAGTGGTTCAATTGTAAACGATGGTATTATTGTAAAATTACCATTCTCATCTGAAACCGATACAAATGATTATGGTATTTTAAAATTCTTTAGTAAAGAAACAAATACAATTCACCAACCAAAAGTTAGAATAGGTTGGGATGATTCATCTTTTGCAACTGGTTCGTTGACTGAACTAACATCGGAGGAAATTAAAGTTGGAATTAAAAATTTCAAAAAAGAATATAAGGTAAATACAACACCAAAGTTAAGAGTAGTTGGTAGAGATTTGTATCCAATTAAAACATTCTCAACAACTGCGCAATATGGTATTAGTAAATTCTTACCAACAACTTCATACTATCAAATCTCAGATTATCATAGTGGAGATGTAATTGTTCCTTTTGGAAATTACACAAAACTAAGTTGTGATAGTAGTGGTAACTATTTTAATTTAAATTTATCCAATTGGGAAGTTGATAGAGTTTATAAAATTGAATTCAAAGTAGTAGTTGATGGGATTTCATACTTCTTTGATGATGATTATACATTTAGTGTAATAGCATAAGATGAAAAAAAACGCTGGTTTAAGAGATGAGAGACTTTTAGAACAACTTAAAAGGAAAGGTTCAACCGCACTTCCTTCTAAGAATGATAAAGGTGTGCGAATTTCTAAAAAAGATACTAGACCAGAAAGACCTTTAGTAAAAGGAGCACCTATACAACCACTTCCACCTGCTACAAAAGTTGAAAGAAAACTTGATTTAGTTGACCCTCAAACTGTAAAGAATGACCCAAACTATGGATACATAAGTGAAAAAGAAATTGATGGTGGGATTGTTAGTGGTAAATTAGTAAGACCCAATTACAATGTAGATGAGCTAAAAAAATCAATAGATACTCGAATATTTGAATTAATACCACAAGAGTTTCCAGAAGGACCTGCTATGGTACTTAAATCAATTTACGATGATGCATTATTGAGAATTGATGATTTAACATTGGAAGTTCAAAGATTAAATACTGAAGTATCCGATTTAAACGCACAAATATCTGAATTGGAAATCGTTAGTGAAAGCTTAAAAGTACAAGCTGATAATGAAATCCTAAGAGCAAATATTTCTCAGAATCAAGCTACAATTGCAAATGAACAAATAGCAGTATCTACTGTTGATTTACAAAATGCTATTCAAAACTCAATTAATGAAGCAATTCAGAGAGTATCATTAACCGCTAGAAATGAAGCATTACTTCAAGAGAATACAACATTAAGAGAACAACTATTTGGGCAAAGTGCACAAATAGCTGCTGGTGCTGAAGCATTGAACGAAACTGTGGCTGTTAATAGTATGCAGAAAGACCCTGCTAAAGGTGATATTTATGGATTTGCTAAAAAGAAAAGTAAAGGTGGATGGCAAGGTTGGCAAGCTGGACAGAAGTTTGAAATTGTTAATAGTGGGGATGAATCCGTTAGTGTTACCTTAGAAAAAGGTGGTGATAGTAGTTGGTATAGCTTATCTCCAACTGGTGGAACTCCATTTACTGTTTCTGCTGGTGAAACTAAATCATTTGAATTATCTCCAAACAAAGATAATATTAATGGTAGAAGTCCTACGTGGCTTGGTAAGGCTCAAGAATATGATGGTACATTAACTGTTAAACTTTCAACAGGTGAAAGTGTAATATTAAATACCAAACTTAGAAAAGTAAGAAAGTAATATGGCAATTAAAACATTTAAAGAAATAATCGAAAACAAAGGGTATCGAATCTCTTCGAAGGATAGACAAATCTTCGAACAGGGTACTCTACAATCATTCTTCGGATTTTCGGATTCGGATATGATTGAGTTTATCGTTTATGATATCAATGATAATCAATTACCTCAAGGTGAAGATGGTAAGTTGGTTAGATACATTCCTCTTAGTTCAGAGAACATTAAAGATTATTTCTTAATTGCGGATGGAACCGAATTTCAAGCATTCCAATTTCCAAATGAATATTTTATTGATGCTGAGAGATTATTAAATGAGGCTGGATATAATAATGGTATTTTTAAAACTCAGATTACACTCCTAAACAAAAGAGTTGGATTTGATTCTCCAAATGAAAAGATGTGGATAAAAGAAATATCACCATCAAGAACTGAAGTAAAATTATTACCAATAATTAATGAAGTATCTAAGAAAACCGATTTACTTACTCGTTTTGATGTAATGGTTTCTGGGCAAGATTTTAGAGATGATGTAACTCCATATATTTCTAATTTTATTTCAACTGTAAATCCATCCGAAGTAGATACATTTATTAAAAAGATTTATGGTGATAAATGGTATAATAAAATGGTTGCAGAATTTGGTATTGCTGGATTTGATAGATTGATGACTGGAGTTTACAACAAATTTGCAGAAGCTATGAAATTCGAATTTAGTAATAGATATTCACAACCAACCCAACAAAACTATGGTAAGAAAAGACCAACAAACCCATCTTTGAAATTTTCGAAAGAAGATGTATATAAAGTTGCTCAAAGAATTATAGTTGAAATTGTGGATGCATATTTGCCTGCAAGAACAATACAAGCAAGAACTGAAGTTGATACAATATTCGATGAAAGTTACGATAAGGTTGGGCAGGTTCTACAAAGAAGAGCAAGTGATGTACTTATAGAATCTAAAAGACCAGTGGTAAATGTTACTAAGAAAAAGCCCGATATTGAAAAAGCTAAAAAAGATTTTGGATTAGAGAAAGAAATTAAAAAAGAAGTTCCAACCGAACTTCCAATTCCTAAATTTAGTGAACCCAACATACTTAAAAGTACAAAGAAATCAAATCCATTAAGACGTTTGATGGAACGGAAAAAGGAAAACACTCTTTTAGGTAGTAAAATTAAACCCAACTTTAGACTTGGTGAGGTAGTTCAAGGTGGCGGTGGGCCAAATAGAAGTGGTAGAGATAGTTAAAAAATAAAAAGAGATGCCAGTTAGAATAGAACAAATAAATTTTGACCAAACAACCTTAACACAGGATGATAGTAATATTTTACCTGGTGGAGGTGGTAGTGGTACTGGTGAAGGAACTGGTGGTGGTTCATCCACATCTTCATATTTAACTTATTTAAATAATGATTCTATAAATCTAACACCACCAAATAATACAACATCTAATCTTTTTATTTTTAACATCAGTACAACCACTAATGTAAAAAATTTCCAAACAATAGTAAATGGAACCGATTCGGCTGTTGGTTCAAGCAAACAAATTAGAATAACAAGAGAATCTTTGGCAAACCAATCATATAAGATTGAAGTAAAGGCAAACGGATATACGAACCTTAAAGAATATTATATGATTGAGATGGTTGATGATGGGGCTCCTATCATTATCAATCCAAGAATCGAACAACCATTAGGTTTGAATACTAAGGATGTTGTACTAACTTTATATAGAAATGGAAAAATAGTTGGTACTCCTAAATCTATAAGAAACACATCAGATAATGATTTAACTTTTACTTTAAGAAAATTACAAAGTGATACCGATACACCAGAAGAACCAACTAAATACACTGTATCGTTTAACATAACTGGTAAGGGGTCTCCTGTTAGTATTCTTAAAAATGGAAATAAAAGTGCTGAGTTCTTTCCAAATGCTGGAAATACCGAATATCAAGATGTTGATGGAACTAAATATACAATTCGTTCATCAGATACTTCATTGTATAGAATAACTTCAATTAATTTAAATGATAATTCAAAAGTTCAAAACTTAGTTGCTGAACCAGGTGAAACATTAGAATTGGATATTACTCTTACAAAGAATTATTCGATAGAAATTAAAACAGAAGAAATATTCCAAGGTAGTGCTGGTTTAAATCCTCAAATTGAATTGTTAAAAACTGATGCTAGAGAATACAATATAAATTCTAAAGTTGGAGTTCCATTGATGTTTAGAAAAAATGAAGATGTTAAAACAATAACTGTAATTGTTGGTGATGATGTTTTGGAATTTGATGATTTAGATAAAGGAACACTATGTGGTATAACAATTCCACATTCGGTTTTTAAAAATATTGGAAAATATAATATTCAAATATTTCCATTTTCATTAGATGATTATGAGAATGAAGTTAGACCACCAACTCCTGCTGATACTGTTGAAGCTAAAAAGGTAACCCCAAAGTATGAGGTAAAAGAAGAAGTAAAACTTCCTGAAGTTACACTTAGTGATAATGCTAATCTGTATAAACCTCGAATACTACGTGGTTCTGGTTTAAGTGGTGGTGGTTTATTTGGTGGTGATTATTTTGATTCAATGAATCTGTTTACGAATAGAGAAGATTTTATTCAAAGACCTAATATAAACGAAGCAATAAGATAAGATGGCAGTAGAAAAATTACCTTTTGGAATGGGAGGGGCTGGTGGAAGTAACACTGGTGGTACTATCAATTTAGGTGGTGGTACTTCTATATTGCCTACACTTACATCTGCAATTACTAAACCCATAAATAAAATAAATTATCCAACAAAAAATATTGCGGATAATGGATTAAAGACAAATTTAAGAGATTCAAAAAAATTACCAAATGTATCTTTATCGGATAGACCTAAGCCATTACTTGAAAAATTAGATGAATCTGTTTTAGATGCCGAAACTATTGATGTAACTTCTCGTTCAATAAACTTAGTTATTAATGTTGTAGATGAGGCTTATGTAAATATTCCTGATATTACCGAAATAACATATCCTAAAGTTGTAAGAGGTGCTGATTTTGTTGGATATGATGTAGATTTTGAAATAAGCTGGAATTCGGTAGATGCAACATTTATTAAAATGTTCATTGGAAATTCTACTGATTTTGTTAGATTATCTCCAAAAGGAAAACAATCGTTCAATGTAAAAGATTTATTAGAAAGATATAAATTACAAACATCGGAAGATGGTGATAAAGTTAGGATTGATTTAAAACTTATTCCAATAAATCAATCTGGTAGAGTTGTAAAAAATAGAGATACAAAAGATGGTATCGAAGGACCTGCTGAAATAATTCCTATTATTTTTGATAAAGGTGATATTGATATTCCTCGTTCAGTTGCTATTAATAGGATTGTAGAAGGGTTTGTATCTCAGTTTTCAAATTGTGAATTTGATGACTCAAAATATTTAACTCACTTACTACATTTAGGAAATGGCGATAACAAAGTTATTACTACTTGGACTGGTTTAAACGAAACCGATTCTAATGGGATAACTAATCCATCGTTAATATTAAAATTATACGAACCTCTTCCATCAAATATACAATTAAATCAAAAAGTTTGGATTACTAAATTACAATCCGAACCGATAATTGATACTATTACTTTATTTGCGGATGATGTTGATTATTGTCCACCATTAAAGGGGCCTAATTTTACATTAGAAATCGATAGTGGAATTGGATATCAGGTTTATGATGATTTGTTGGCTAGTGGTTCTACTACTAATACATCATTAGTTCAAAAATATATTTCTAAAACTGGAATTGATACTGAAAAGTTAAATATAGAATATTCATCTGGTTCTGTTTATACATTTGATGAATATGTACACTTTGGTTCTGCTGAAGAAAGAATTAAGAATTTTTGGTACAAAATTGAATTATTAGAAAGTTATCAATCAAGATACACAACTTTAACTGGAAATGAAGTTAATTTGGGTTATGTATCTACCGAAGATGGATACATACTTTTAACTGAATCTGATTTATATTTAGAATATGAAGCACCAGTTGCATCGGTTACTTCTTTATTGGAAGCCAACACTCAGTTAGAAAAAATAAATAACCTTATTGGTACATTTGATGGGTTTGAGATGTATCTATATTCATCAACCGATGATTTGGCATACCCAAAAAGTGGAAATACAATTGTAGCATCTACATCCGCACAAGCAATTGCTTGGTATAATTCGGCAGTAAATGATGCTTCAACTTATGATAGAAACAATGTAGATTATCTTAACAACAATCTTCCAGAATTTATTAGAGAAGATTATCAGAATGAAGATTTTATGTTGTTTATGGATATGTTAGGACATCACTTTGATGTTATTTGGGCATATATTAATTCATTAACAAAAGTCAAAAAATTAAATCAACATTCTACAACTGGGTTTGCTAATGAGTTAGTTTATGCTATGTTGGAATCTTTGGGTTGGAATGGTAAGAAAGCATTCGATTCACAATTCCTTTGGGAGTATGCTTTAGGACAATACAAAGATGGTACTCAGAAATACCAACAATCGCTAAAATCAGCAAACGAAGAAGTTTGGAGAAGAATCCTTAACAACTTACCTTATTTACTAAAACATAAAGGTACTGCTCGTTCGTTGAAAGCAGTAATGGCTTGTTATGGGGTACCTACCTCTCTCCTTACAATTATGGAGTTTGGTGGACCAACTGACCCAACCGATGGTGGTACTACTAAGTTTACATTTGATGATAGAACAGCTGCTATAAACTTTACTAACCAAGGTGAAAACATTTCATTTGATTGGAAAACTGTTGGTGGTACAAAACCAAATGCAGTTGAAATACGATTAAACCTACAAAAATCAGGTGATTACAAAATTGTAAAAGCTGGTGGGTTTACTTTAGATTCTGCTGCTAATTGGGTATTGGGTGTTACTAATACAACTGGTACATATGGTACTATTGATTTGTATGTATCTGAAAGTTGGAGTGGTGAAGTAATATCAGCATCAACACCTGAATTTAATATATTCAATGATGAGTACACTCAAATTGTTGTAAATAAAACAAACGATGGTTCTCAATCTCAATTCCAAATTATAGCTAAAGAATCATTTGGTGATAGAATCAGAACAAATGTATCATCAAGTGTATTAACCACAAATAACGATACTGCTTGGGATAGTGGTAGTTTAATGTTCTTGGGTTATGAACTAAGTGGTTCTATGGATGAGTTCCGTTTATGGAAAACTCCATTAGAGGATGGTGTGATTGAAACACATACATTATTACCTGATTCCATTGCTGGTAATTCATATACAGCATCATCTGAAGATTTATGGGTAAGGTTTGATTTTGAATACCCAAAAGATAGAACAGCGGATGACCAAATACTAAATGTAGCTGTAAATACTGATTATCAATTATCATATGGTGATTGTGAATCATTCCCATCGGCAAGTTCATATCCATATCAGTACACTACATACGAAAGAACTGTAACAGCAAAGGTTCCTTCATTAGGATTTAATTCAGCCGATAAAATCCGTTTTGAATCACAAGAACTCATTGGTGATTTATCTCATAGAGTAAGAGCAACTAAAAAGGCATTTGATAGAGCACCTATTGATTCATCTAGATTAGGATTATTCTTCTCACCAATCAAAGAGTTGAATATGGATATTCTTAAATCGTTTGGAACTTTCAATATTGATAATTATATCGGAACTCCTGCTGATGAATATAGAGCTGAGTATAGTGAATTAAAAAATGTAAGAGATTATTACTTCCAAAGATTAAATCGAGATATCTACGAATACATTAGATTGATTAGATATATTGATAAATCTCTATTTGATGTATTGGAAGAATTGGTACCTGCTAGAGCGAAGGTATCTAAAGGTTTATTGATTGAACCACACTTTTTAGAAAGAAATAAAATAAAGAGAACAAAACCAACATCACAAAGAGGGGATTATGAAACTTTTGTTGATGTTGATAATGATGTAACTTTATTAGGTGAAAATAATCAAATAAACATAACATTAGATGCCGAATCTGATGTTGCACTTTCTTATCAATATGATAATTATAGTACTAATTTAGATGCTAACGATGATGTAGTATTAACATCAAACACTCCATTCTATAACACATCTATTGATGTGGATGATGAAACTAATTTGGTTGGAGATTATCCAACATATTTATCAGAGATAGATGTTCCTAACGGTGATAAGTTAGAGGCAACTGTTGATGCATTTAATTTTGAACAAATTGGTATGGAACCTGATTCATTGGCAAATGCTGGATTTGGATTATATGCATCTTTACCAGCAACTGGTTCGGTAACTAAGTTAGATATTTTTGGAAATCGTTTTGTTACGAGAGAACAAATATATTTAATTAAAGAACAATATACCGAAAAAGTAAATGTTCAAACCAAAGGCTGGCCCGCAACTACAAATAATGAACAGGTTGAATATGAGTTACAAGATGTAACAAAATATAGATACAAAGTGAGTAGAGTACTTACGGGTGAATCTATTCCAACTGTTGGCAATGATATTGTGGAAGTAACTCCATTGAATGGATACTTCCCAACACACTATCGTTACAAAAACAATTTATCTCAAGGATTGAAATATTCATACTTTGAGGGTTCTAAACAAACAGCAGCAACAACTCCAGATGGGTTAGACCCAGTGGAAACATTTACTACTAATCCAAATATTCTTAGAGTTGCGGATACTGGTAGAGGAAGTGGTGAACCGATTTTGGAGGTTGATTAATTAAATTTTTAAAAAGTTATATTTATAGTATATCACAAAAGGGTAAAAATAAAATATGGGATATTTAGATAACACATCAATCACAGTCGATGCCATCCTAACTAAAAAGGGTAGACAAAAATTGGCATCGGGTCAATCTCTTGCAATTTCCAAATTCGCTTTGGGGGATGATGAGATTGATTACACATTGTACGAACCAGCACATCCAAAAGGTAGTGCTTATTATGATTCGGCAATTAAGGCGATTCCAATTTTGGAAGCTAGTCCTGACGAAACACAAGTATTAAGATACAAGTTAGTTACATTACCAAAAGGTACAACACAAATTCCAGTGGTAGCATTGGGTATTCCTTCGATAGGAGTTTATCAGGATGAGGGACAAGTTTCTCTTTCTCCAACAACTTCACCTCAAGGAAATACTGGAGCTGGATATACTGTTGTATTAGCAGACCAGAGAGCTGGTACATTAGCAGTAACGCAAGGAGCAACCGCAGTAGGTTCAGTTCCTGTATTCTTAGGAGAAGAAATCACAACCACCGCACAAGTGGTAAGTGGTTTAGGATTCACATTCACTCCTAACCCAGCGTTGACTACTAATATCTCAACTACTTTGACTGTGTATGGTAACGAAACGGGAGGTTCACAAACTATCCCAGTAACGGTAACTTATAGAGCATAAAAGAGATAAGATATGGCAACAATTACAGACCCAAATATAACCGCACAGTTACAAGCCTTAGCACAAGGTGGAACAATCGACAGTGATGCAGTAGTAGCCCTTTTGAATACAGCTTTACCAGGCGGACAACAAATTTCATTATCAACAGGAGTATCTTCTGGTGTTTATAAGAGGTTTGGTGAGTTCGATAAGGTAAACGCTAAAGTTGAAGTAGTAACAACTGGTTTATGGACTGGTGATGTGGGTTCATTAACAGCACTTTACACTTCATCAACTCAAACAGCTGCAACATCAGCTAACTATTACTTTAATGCATATAGTACAAATCCACAATCCGATTCTGCTGCAGAAGTACAATTCGCAGTAGCATATGGGCACTTAAATGGTAGTGGTTCTATTTCATTACAAAATTCTGATGATGCACTTCTTGCTACTAAAGCAACATACGCACAATACAAATCAATTCTATTAGACCCAAC